>Ga0137403_10007190_pt1 | contig 12597 bp, 12 predicted proteins | sample CZOMad2_1_16fung_FD_122057 | JGI IMG/M metagenome (GOLD analysis project Ga0137403, IMG submission 122057) | Vadose zone soil fungal communities from Angelo Coast Range Reserve, California, USA - CZOMad2_1_16fungal (Hybrid Assembly) | ecosystem: Environmental > Terrestrial > Soil > Vadose zone... | reverse complement strand
CTGGTAGGGCACGAAGCTCGTCGGCTTGTTCGTCTCGAACTCCACGGTGTGGTCGTCGATCTTCGTGATGCCGGTGAGCGACGCGAGCCGGAAGCTCACCTGGCCGGAGCCGTACGAATCGAAGTGCGGCGCGTCCTTCTTCTTGATCGACTCGTACGAGAAGACGACGGCGTCGGCGTTGAACGGGCTGCCGTCGTGGAACGTCACGCCCTTGCGCAGCTTGAACACCCACCTGGTGGGCGCATCCTTGCGCACCTCCCACGACTCGGCCAGTCCGGGCACGAGCGGGGCCAGCCGGTCGCCGCGCGTCAGGTCCCACGCGATCAGCGGCTCGTAGATCTGATAGCCGACGAACCGGAAGCCTTCGAAGCCGTTGTCCGTCTGGCCGCCCGTGTAGGGAATGTCACTCGCCGTCATGCCGATCCGCAGCGTGCCCTGCGCGAGGGCGACGCCGGTCAGCGACAGCGAGAGAACGGTGGCGAGGAGCAGGGTGACGACGCGTCTCATGACGAGCCTCCTTAGGCGACCAGGTGACAGCGGGCGGCGTGGCCGGGCGCGACGGGGTGGAACGACGGCAGCGTGGTCAGGCACGCGTCGTACGCGCTCGGGCAGCGGGGCGCGAACGCGCAGCCCGGGGGCAACGCGATCAGATTCGGCGGAGCGCCGGGGATGGGGACGAGCGCGCGGCCCTTCTGGCCGCGGCGCACCGTCGCCTGCATCAGGCCTTCCGTATAAGGATGCGCGGGGCGGCGGAACAGGTCGCGAATGGGCGCCTGCTCGACGATGCGCCCGGCGTACATGATGGCGGCGGCGTCCGCGATCTCGGCGGCGACGCCGAGGTCGTGCGTGACGAAGATGACGGCGAGGCCCAGCCGCCGCTGGAGATCGCGCAGGAGCCAGAGGATCTGCGCCTGCACGGTCACGTCGAGGGCGGTGGTCGGCTCGTCCGCCAGCAGCAGCTCCGGCTCGCACGCGAGCGCGATCGCGATCATCGCGCGCTGGCGCATGCCGCCGGAGATCTCGTGCGGATAGCTGGCCAGGCAGCGCTCGGGCGAGGGTACCTGGACGAGATCGAGCAGCTCACGCGCGCGCCGAGACGCGCCGCGATGATCGAGGCCGCGGTGCTGCACGAGCGTCTCGACGATCTGCTCGCCGATGGTGTAGACGGGATCGAGCGCGGTCATCGGCTCCTGGAACACCATGGAGACGACGCCGCCGCGCAGGCGCTCGCGCGCGGCTTCGTCGAGCCGGTTCACGTCGCGGCCCTTCAGCAGCACCTCGCCGGTGACGCGCGTGCGCACCGCCGGGTGCAGGCCGAGGATCGCGCGCAGCGTCACGCTCTTGCCCGAGCCGGATTCGCCGAGAAGGGCGAGGACCTTGCCCGCGTCCAGCGAGAAGGTCACGTCGTTCACCGCGCGCACGAGTCCGTCGCGCGTCTCGAAGGCGACGCTGAGATCGCGGACACTGAGCAATGACATGAGGCGATGTCCCCTGAGTGGCGGCGATCATAACACCGCGGTATAAGAGGGCTCCATGGATCTCGAGCTCGGGGGCAAGGTCGCGATCGTCGGCGGGGCGAGCAAGGGGCTCGGCCGGGCGTGCGCGCAGGTGCTCGCGCAAGAGGGCGCGGCGCTGGCGCTGTGCAGCCGCTCGCAGCCGGACCTGGACAAGGCGGCGCAGGAGATTCGCGACACCACGCGCGCCGACGTCCTGGCCTTCGCGGGCGATCTGGACCGCCCCGAGACCGTCCGCGACCTCGTCGCCGCCACCGTCGGCCGATTCGGCCGCCTGAACATCCTCGTCAACAACTCCGGCGGCCCGCCGCTGGCCCGCGCCCACACCGCCACCGAGGAGCAGTGGGCCACCGCGGTCCAGCGCTCGCTGCTGTTCTTCGCGCGCATGTCGCGGGAGGCCGTGCCCCATCTGAAGAAGGCCGGCGGCGGCCGCATCGTCAACATCCTCGCGAGCACCGTCTATCAGCCGATCCCGAACCTCGCCCTCTCCGGCGCCACGCGCATGGGCGTGGTGGCGTTCGCGAAGAGCCTCGCGGACGAAGTCGGACGCGACGGCATCCTCGTGAACAACGTGTGTCCGGGCTCGATTCTCACCGAGCGCATGCTGTCCAACGTCACCGCGCGCGCCAAGGAGCTCGGCATCTCCGTGGAGGATGGGCTCGCGCAGCGAGCGGCCGAGACCGCGGTGGGACGCATCGGCGAGCCGAAGGAGCTGGCCTACCTCGTCGCCTTCCTCGCCTCGAGCCGGTCCAGCTACATCACCGGCACCACGATGCTCGTCGACGGCGGGCTCGTGCGCTCGGTGCTGTAGCCGCCTTCCGCGTCCGTCAGCGCGTGGGCATCTCGGCGGGGCGCCACTCGGTGAAGCCGAACCGCGTGTGGCCGAGGAAGTTGTAGGCCAGCGTGACCGTCTCCACCGACTGATGCCGATCGGTCCGATTGGGTGCCGTCGCGTCGCGGCTCGACACGACGTAGTTGACGCTGAGTGCGTGCGGGCCGTAGACGCGAACGGTCAACCCGACGTTGGCGCGGTGGATGAGCTCCCGCCCGAACGTGCTGGTGTTGACTCCCTGCTCGGACCCCGTCCCGAGCACGTGGTACTGGCGCCCATGCGCCTCGAGCATCGCGAGATCGCTCAAGATGACGCGAACACCGAGCAGCGCCTCCGGGATCACGCCGTAGTGGTAGTCGCGCTCGGCCCGATCGCCCACGGTGCCGGCGGCGCCGAAGCCCACGCCGGCGAGCGCGGTGCCCTGCAGAGCCAGCGTCCGCGTCAGCCACATCTGTGCAACGGTGCCGAGCGCGAGGTTCGTGGTCGCCACGCGGAACACTTGCGGCGACAGGTACTCGTAGCCGCCGAAGAGGCCCCAGAGCCCGCGATAGTCGTCGCCCACCTCGTGCCGGCCGCCGAGGAGGAGGCCGCGGATCGTCACGTTCTCGATGGCGTCGGCCGCCGTGGACGCGTTGGGCACCGCGGTGAACTCGAAGAGGAAGAAGTCGAACGGGCGCGTGTACTTGTAGCCGGGCTTGCCGGGCAGCCCATAGGTCATGTAGAAGTCCATGCTCCCGTCCTGCTCCCTGACGACGGGCGAGAGGTTCGCGTTGGTCACGCTCGTCGTGAGCGTGGCGCCGACCCGCAGGCGGATGTAGACGGCGGGATCGCGGCTCGGGAACACCGGCTTGAACCGCTCGCCGAAGACGAGACGGTTGAAGCCCAGCCCCGGCGAGAGCACCGCCGCGCCCAGCTCGCGCCAGAACCCCGGCGTCTCGCCGCCGCCCTCGAGCAGCAGGCTCGCCATCCGGAACATCGCCTCCCCGACGAAGGTGCCGCCGACGCCCGTCGAGACGTGGTCGTTCAGCGAGGGCGGCGTCGTCTCGCCGACCGTCTCCCACACGTAGCTGCCGGCGAGCGTGTAGCCCAGCGACTCCCAGTAGCTGAGGCCAGCCGAGCGGGCGAAGCCGTAGTAGATGCTGCCCTGGTAGGGATGGCCGAGCTGGTTGACGCTGAACGGGTCGGTGTCGAATTGCGGCGCGGTCCGGAAGTTCTTCCAGATCGAGTGGCCGTCGGTGCCGTACGTGTCCGAATCGACGACGAGGCGGTTGAACGCGTTGAGGGCGCCGATGAACCCGACGACCTCGGCGGCGGGGATGGCGTAGCTCTTGCCGGTGCCCGAATCCCAGTCGAGCACGTAGTCGCGCTCGCGCTCCCCGGCGGCGCCCGCTGCCGGCGCGAGGAGAGGACCGACGAGGACGAGCAGCGCAGCGGTGACGGCGCGCGCGCGAGCGATCACCCGCGCGATTGCTCCGCCCGGAACGACGCGTGCTCGACCGTCCACCGCGCGAGCAGGTCGGGATCCGGCTCCTGGGCGATGCCGGGCACACGCGAGGTGGCGACCTCGCCGCGTCCGCTGAGGACGATCTCCGGCTTGCCGAGGTCGTTGCCGTAGAAGTACGACGACGGGAAGATGTCGGCGGGATAGGTGAAGTTCGGCAGCGTCGCGAGCTCGGCGCAGATGGCGCCGCCGATCGCGCTCTCGAGCATGCCGCCCACCCAGCACGGGATCCCGTGCTCCGCGCACAACGCCTGGATGGCGCGCGACGCCGCCAGCCCTCCCACGCGCGCCATCTTGATGTTGACCACGCGGCAAGCGCCGAGCGCGAGGGCCGCCCGCACGTGGGCCAGGCTGTGCCCGCTCTCGTCGATGCAGACCGGCGTCGCGATCCGCTTCTGCAGCTCCGCGTGGCTCACGAGGCTCATGCCGTCGTCGGCCAGCGGCTGCTCGATCATGGCGAGCCGGTAGCGATCCAGCGCGCGGAACAGCTCGACGTCGGCGAGGGTGTAGGCGGCGTTGCAGTCGACGTGGAACGTGAAGTCGGGGAACGTCGAGCGCACGGCCGCGACCATGTCGAGGTCCCAGCCGGGCCGGAACTTCAGCTTGATCCGTGGGAAGCCCGCGTCGATGGCGCCCTGGACCTTACTCATCAGGATGTCGAGCGAGTCCTGGATCCCGAAGTCGGCGCCGACGGCGACCGCCTCGCCCTTGCCGCCGAGCGCCACGTGCAGCGGAACGCCCTGGCGCTTGGCCTCGAGCACCCACCACGCGATCTCCAGCGCCGCGCGCGCGAACTGGTTGCCCTTCACGAAGTCGATGCGGTCCAGGAGATCCTGCGCCGTCCGGATATTCTGTCCGATGATCCGCGGGGCCATGTGCTCGCGGATGGTGTGGAACGTCGCGAGCGTGTGCTCCGCCGAGTAGGCGGGGATGTAGGGCGGACAGCTCTCGCCCCAGGCGTGCAGTCCACCGGCCTCCATCCTGACCACGATCGTGTCGGTGACGCGCTGGTCGGCATACGACGTCTTCCACACGAAGGCGAGGGGGATCCGCACCCAGTAGACGTCGATGGCGTCGATCACCATCACGCCACCTTCGGCATGACGCGCTCCGCGAAGTCGCGCATCGTGCGCTCGACCTGCGCGCGCGGCAGCGTGTTGCCCTGGTCGAACCAGCAGATGATCTGCGGGAGCCCGAAGTCGTCGCGCGCAGCCTGCAGCCGGTCGATCACCTCCGCGGCGTCGCCGAAGACACCCTGGTCGCGGCAGAACTTCTCGTACGGGAGGTTCGCCACCGTCTCGTTGATCGTCTTCAGGCGCGGCAGGTGCTCGCCGTAGGACTCGGGCACCTGGGAGAAGATCGTCTGGAGGTTCCGGTAGTACTTGTGCACGGCGGGACGCAGCGCCTCCCGCGCGGCGGCGCCGCTGCCGCCGACGTGCACGGGCAGCATCAACGCCATCTGATCGGGCTGCCAGGCGTGGCCCCCGGCGGCCAGACGCTCCCGATAGAGCGCCATGCACTCGCGAAGCTGCGGCAACGGCGTGGTCGTCGTCCCCGAATAGATCGGCAGCCCGGTGTCACCGATGTGGGCGAAACTCTCCGCGGTGTGCACGGCGACGCGGATCGGCGGGTGCGGCCGCTGCACCGGCTTCGGCACCACGGCGACGTCTTCCACGTCGTGGAACCGGCCGCGGTAGCTGAAGCGCTCCTTCGTCCACGCCAGGCGGATGATCTCGAGCGCCTCGTCGAACCGGCCGCGGTTGTCCGCCACGCTCACGCGAAAGCCGTGGAACTGGCTCGGGATCGAGCCGCGGCCGACGCCGAACTCGAGCCGGCCCGCGTGCGCTGGGCGATCACCGGCACCATCATGAGCGGGTTGGCCAGCAGCGAGAACGCGCCGCCGAAGTGCAGCTCGGCCAGCCACGCGACGTCGAAGCCGAGGTCTTCCGCCAGCACGATGAGGTCGAACATCTCGGCGTAGCGCTCGCCGTGGGTCTGGTCGTCGGCTTCCGGCGCCTGGAAGAAGAGACCGAACCGCATCTGGTGCCGACTATACACCGCCGTCGAGCGGGCGTTGTGCCTTGGCACCGGGCGGGTGGTTGTCCCTCGTGCCGGTCGATCGAGGGGTCGTGGGGCAATGAGATCGAACAGAAATCGTCCGCACCGACACGCTCGACGGTCAGATTCTCGCCACTTTCCGGCTCGGAACAGCCCGAACGTTGAATCACCAACGCGCTTTTCCGTGTGGCACACGGCGTGCTCCCTCTGCAACGCCATGATTGCGACGAGACGAATCATCATCGTGCGCCGCGGGGACCAAGAGTTATTCGAGGGGCTTCGGGAACGGTTCGCCGGCGATCCTGATACGGTAGTCCGCTATGACCGCCGCACGGGGTCCCGTCGCAGGGCAGGGCAGGGCAGGGTGTCGGAGCGGCGCCGAGGCGAGCGGCGACTTCCTCACGAAGCCGATATCGTCCTGGCCACCCGCGGGTACTACGTCATCCGGGCCCAGCAGCCTCGCGCGCTGGCCTGACCAGCACCACCCCTCCTACCTGGCAGCCGGCAGCCCGGCCTCGAGATCCGCCCGACCCAGGAGTGCTGCAGGTGTGGCGTCGGTGGCGGGAAAGCACGCGACGCCGACGCGCACCGGCACCTCCGGGGGGATCTCCGCCCGGATGCGCCGGATCACCAGGTCCACCTGGTCGAGGTGCGCGCCGACCAGAAGCACGCGCACAGCGTGGGAGGTCGGCACCAGCCCGATGACGTCCGCGGCGCGGATCACGCGGCTCACGGGCTCGACGATCGAGCTCCCATTCGCGGCCCCGGGCAACACGGTCAGGACCGAGAACGCGTACTGGATACGGAGCGCCTTTCTTCTCTCGAGCTCGACGACGAACCGGAACACCGGCTCCTCGACGACGTATGGATGCGGCTGGGCCTCTGACATCGGTGGCCGAGAGCATAGGACATACAGGGCTTTATGCAAGTGAGAAAGGCCCGGATCGAGGGCCGCGCGCTTGCGGCTGTCGAAGGGCTCTGCTAGTGTCCGCGCCGTTGGTGGGAATCAGCGCACAGCGCGCGGTGCGGATCCTCCGCCGCCTCTTCGGCCACCTCCAGAGCGGGGTCGCCTTCCGTCTCTGGGACGGAACGCCGGTGACGGTCGGCCGCGGCGCGCCGGCCTGCACGGTCGTCCTGCATCGCCCGGAGACCTTCAGCCGTCTCGTGCGCGATCCCTCGCCGCTCAATTTCGCCGAGACCTACGTCGAGGGCGCCATCGACATCGAGGGCGACCTGTTCGCGGCCATGAGGCTCGCCAACTCGATCGAGGACCTGCGCGTCTCATTCGTGGATCGGATCCGAATCCTCTTCGCGCTCGTACGAGGCTGACGTGCCCCGACACGACGTCATCGTCGTCGGCGGCGGACCCGGTGGCAGCACCGCGGCGTGGAGGCTGGCCCGGGCGGGCGTGCGGCCGCTCCTCCTGGACGCCGCGGTCTTTCCGCGCGTGAAGGTGTGCGCGGGCTGGGTGACGCCCGAAGCGATGGCCGACGTCGAGGTCGATCCTGACAAGTACCCCCTCACCATTCAGGCCTTCTCCGCCTGCCGGTTCGAGTTCGAGGGGGCCCGCCACGAGACCCGCTGGCGGACGCCGGCCAGCTACGGCATCGTCCGCCGGGAGTTCGACCACTATCTCCTGGACCGGGCGCGGGCAGCCGGCACGGACGTGCGAGAGGGCGCCCGCGTGACGGCGGTGAGCTGCGACGCGGACGGGATCCGCGTCGTGAGCGAGCGGGGCGCGTTCGAGGCCGCCGTCGTCATCGGGGCGGGAGGCCATCGATGTCCCGTGGCGCAAGCGTTCGGCGACGTCTCCGAGCGCGAGGAGGTCGTGATCGCCCAGGAGAGCGAGACGCGCCTGCCCTCCGACCGGGTCGAAGCGCTCGGGGACCTCTTCGAGGCGCCGGAGCTCTACGTCGAGCCCGACCTCACCGGCTACGGCTGGTACTTCCCCAAAGCGGACGTCCTCAACATCGGCATCGGCTGCGTCGTCGGACCGGGCGTGGACCTGCCGCGGCGGCGGGATGCCCTGCTCCACGCCCTGCGCGCGTCGGGCCGCCTGCCCGTGGACTTTCCGCTCGAGCCGTTCCGCGGTCACGCCTACGTCGTGCGGCGCCGCGCGCCGCGCCGACTCGCGGGCGATCGGTTCTGTCTCGTCGGCGACGCCGCGGGCCTGGCCAGAGACCTCAGCGGCGAAGGGATCGGGCCGGCGATCCGGAGCGGACTCCTTGCCGCGGAGGCGGTCGAGGCTCACCTGCGGCGCGGCGCGCCCCTTCAGTCGTACGCCAGCGCGATCGTCCGCCGTTACGGACCGGGCGAAGCCGGCTGGCTCGGCCGCCAGCTCGCCAGGCTGCCCGACGCGTGCGCGCGCATCCTGGTGCGGGCCGCCCTGCGGACGGGAGCGACGCGGCGTCACGTGGTCCTCGGGCGGATCTTCGGCATGCGGGAGGTGGCGTCGTGAAGCGTCGCAGCCGGGAGGCGGACGCGAGGGCGATCGCCCACCACTACGACGTGTCCAACGAGTTCTACGCGCTGTTCCTGGATCCGCTCATGGTCTACACCTGCGCGTACTACCGGGATCCCGACGGCAAGCTCGAGCAGGCCCAGCGAGACAAGCTCGATCTCGTGTGTCGCAAGCTCGAGCTGAAGCCCGGCGAGACCCTGCTCGACGTCGGGTGCGGGTGGGGCAGCCTGTCGATCTGGGCGGCGCAGCACTACGGCGTGCGCGCGCACGGGGTGACCCTGTCGCAGGCGCAGGCCGCCTATGCCGCCGAGCGCATCCGGAAGGAAGGGCTCGGCGACCGCTGCCGGGTCGAGTACCTGGACTACCGGGATCTGCCGGCGAGCGCGCGCTACCAGAAGATCGCCGCCGTCGGGGTGATCGAGCACGTCGGCATCCCGAACTACCCCGCGTTCTTCGGGAGCGTGCGCGCGCGCCTCGAGGACGGCGGCCTCTACCTGAACCACGGGATCGTCCACGAGTTCCATTGGAAGCGCACCAGCCAGACCGAGTTCCTGTACCGCCACGTCTTCCCGAACGGCGATCTCGCGGGACTCAGCCAGACGCTGACCGAGATCGAGCGCGCGGGCTTCGAGATCGTGGACGTCGAAAACCTGAGATTGCATTACGCGCGGACCTGCCGGCAGTGGGTCGAGCGGCTGCGCGAGCGGGCGGACGAGGCTCGTGCGGTGGCCGGCGAGCGCACGTATCGAACCTGGCTGCTGTACCTGACGTGCTCGGTGGTCGCCTTCGAGGACGGCTCCATCGGCCTCCACCAGGTCCTGAGCCGCAAGCACGGCGACCCTGCCGTCGGTCGCGCGCCGCGCACGCGCGAGCCTCTGTACGAGAGGGAGGCGCGTTGAGACTCGTGATCGCCCTGGTGATCGTGGCCGCCCTCGTGGCCGATGCCCAGGCTCAGCCCCGGCCGGCGCAAACGAAGCCGGAAGGCGAGATGCGCTGGGCGCTGTACGTGACCCTGGCGCCGGCGTGGTTCGATCCGGGCGAGATCACCGCGGGCTTCCTCACGCCGTTCTGGGTGCTCTACGCCCTGCACGACGCGCTGGTGAAGCCGATGCCGGGCAATCTCATGACGCCGAGCCTGGCGGAGTCGTGGACGATGAGCGCGGATCAGCGCGTCTACGAGTTCAAGCTGCGCGAGGGCCTGAGGTTCCACAACGGCGATCCCTTCACCGCCGACGACGTGAAGTTCAGCTTCCAGCGATCCAAGGTCGGCAAGGTCCTCAAGGACCGGGTGCGGGAGGTCGAGGTGGTCGGCGCCTCGCGCGTGCGCTTCCATCTGCACGAGCCCTTCCCCGACTTCATGGCGTTCTACGGAACGCTGGCGACCGGCGCGGGCTGGATCGTGCCCCGGAAGTACCTCGAAAAGGTCGGCGACGAGGGCTTCAAGAAGCAGCCCGTCGGACTCGGGCCCTACAAGTTCGTGAGCCACACGCCCGGCGTGGAGCTGGTGATGGAAGCGTTCGAGGGGCACTGGCGCAAGGTGCCGTCGGTGAAGCGGCTGGTGTTCAAGACGGTCCCCGACCCCACCACGCGGGCCGCCATGCTGAAGAACGGCGAGGTCGACGTCGCGTACATGCTCGACGCGCCGTCCGCGGTCGAGCTCAAGCGCGATCCCGCGATCCGGCTGGGCTTCTCGGGCGCGATCGGCGTCCATTACCTGGATTTCTTCGACCAGTGGGACCCGAAGTCGCCGTGGCACGACCGGCGCGTGCGGCTCGCCGCGAACCACGCCGTCGATCGGCGCGGGCTCAGCGAGGCCGAGACGCTGGGCGCCTCTCGCCCGACGGGGAGCATGGTCCCGCGCACGTTCGAGTTCGCGCTGGCTCTCGAGCCGTACGCCTACGATCCCGCGAAGGGCAAGCGGCTGCTGGCCGAGGCGGGCTATCCCAACGGCTTCGACGGCGGGGACTTCTATCCCTATCCGCCCTACTGGTCGGCGGGAGAGACGATCATCGGATACTTCGGCGCGGTGGGAATCAGGATGAAGCTGCGCACGATGGAGCGCGCGGCCTTCCAGTCGGCCTGGGGCGGCAAGAAGCTCCGCGGGGTCTGCATGTGCACCATGGCGAACTTCGGCAACGCGGCCACGCGGCTGGCCGACGCGGTGCAGAGCGAGGGCGCGTACGCCCGCGGCGCCGATCCCGACGTCGACGCGCTCTACAAGCAACAGGCGCGCGAGACGGATCGGCGAAAGCGGGAAGCGCTGCTCCACCAGATCCAGCAGCTGCTCTACGACCGCGTGAGGTTCGGCCCGCTCTACGAATTCATCTGGCCGAGCGGGCTCGGGCCGCGCGTGGCCGAGCCGGCGCTGATGCTCATCGACCCCTACCCGTGGTCGGCGCCGCTGGAGGACGTGCGGCTCAAGCCGCGGTAGGCGGACGCGCGACCAGCTGCGCGCGGGCGCCCTCGACCCAGGCCCCGTCCTTGGGCAGGAGGACCGAGGCGGGCCGGATCAGGAACGACGCCGACGCCGTGCCCGGCGGCGGCGTGCCGCGCTCCCGCAGCGCGAGCGTCGCGTCCATGAGGATCTTGCGGATCCTGATGATCGCGGTGTCGGCCTTGCCGAGGCGCTCGCGGGCGCGGTCGACGATGGGCTGCTGGCTCTCGGTGATCGCCTTGTCCTGCACGCCCACGCCGGGGACGCCGAAGAACTTGCGCGTCTCGTGCGCGTCCCAGTCGCACCGGTAATCGTTCCGCGCGTGCGCGGCGGGCCGGATGTCGCCGTACGCCTCGCTGGTGGCGGGGGCGTAGTCCAGGATGTGAATGCTCGCCCCGCTGCGCATCGCGGTGCGCTCGGCCTCGGTCAGCGCGCGCGTGGGATGCCACGAGATGCACCAGTTGACGAGGTTCGCGTCGTCCACCGGCACGAAGACGTGCGAGTGCATGACGGGATCGGGCTTGGGATCGGTCGGCGGCATGGTGTGGAACGGCAGGTGGAACTGGGTGATGCGCCAGTAGACCATGCCGTCGCGCGCGTCGCGCGCGGCGCCGATCAGCGCGCCGTAGGGCGTGTCGACCACCTCGATCTGCGGCGCCTTCTCCAGCTGCGCGGCCAGGGCGAACCCGGCCGACGCCCGGTCCAGGTCGCGCAGCGCCTCGTCACCCGCGTCGAGCACGCCGTGCAGGAACGAGATGTGCGCCGGGTCGACGCCGCCTTCGAGCGCCTGGAGATAGTTGCACTCCTGGTAGAACTTCGAGACGAACCGGTGCGCGTCCGGCACCAGCGCCCATTCGAGCTCCGGCAACGCGGGCGGAGGGCTGGCCGGGCCCATGTACGTCCAGACGACGCCGCCGCGCTCGGCGCAGGGATAGGCGGGATGGCGAACCTTCTCCTGGAAGCTGCTGGCCGGCGGCTCGTTCGGCATGTCCATGCACTGCCCGTCGCAGCCGTACTTCCACCCGTGATAGACGCAGCGCAGGCCGGCCGCCTCGTTGCGCCCGAAGTAGAGCGAGGCGCCGCGATGCGAGCAGAACTCTCCGAGCAATCCGACCGTGCCGTCCGGCGCGCGGAAGGCGACGAGATCCTCGCCGAGGAGCCGGACCCGCTTGACGCGGCCGCCCGGCGCCAGCTCCGCGGAGAGCAGCGCGGGGATCCAGTAGTGCCGCATGAGATCGCCCATCGGCGTCGCCGGCCCGACCAGGGTCAGGAGCGCGTTCTCTTCGCGGGTCAGCATCGTCAGATCACCGGCGCCGGCACGCGCGGCATCGTCGCCCACTGCGCGGGATCGTGGCCGTACAACATCGTGGCGCCGGCCCGGTCGCGCAGCGTGCGCAGCGTCGCCAGCGAGTCGCGCATGATCGCGGCATCCCACAGGATCTTCGGGAGCACGTCGCGGTCCATGTTGTCGCGCGTGTAGCAGGCGTCGGAGGCGCAGACGATCTGCGCCTGCTTGCCCGCGCGCACCAGCAGCGACTGGTGACCGGGGGTGTGGCCGTAGGTCGGGATCAGCACGACGGCGCCGTCGCCGAACACGTCGTGCTCGCCGTCGAGCGTCTGGTAGTCGAGCGGGTGCTCGAAGTCGATGGGGCTCGGGCTGTAGCTCGGCACGAAGCCGGGACGCCGCGCGGCCTGAAGCTCCGGGCGCTGCACCAGGAAGGTCGCGCGCGGGAAGAACTCGTTGCCGCCGCAGTGGTCGAAGTGCAGGTGCGAGTTGGCCACGTAGCGCACGTCGTC
>Ga0137403_10007189_pt1 | contig 12599 bp, 13 predicted proteins | sample CZOMad2_1_16fung_FD_122057 | JGI IMG/M metagenome (GOLD analysis project Ga0137403, IMG submission 122057) | Vadose zone soil fungal communities from Angelo Coast Range Reserve, California, USA - CZOMad2_1_16fungal (Hybrid Assembly) | ecosystem: Environmental > Terrestrial > Soil > Vadose zone... | reverse complement strand
CCATCGGTCACGGTAGGCATTGCGGCCAGACAGAAACGCGCGGGATGGGACCACGACTACTTGCTCAAAATTCTGTCGCAAACTTGATGCGATTGCCCTGCAGACGGTGGCGAGTCCATAAACGCTGAGGGAAAAATACGTTTGGGTTTTTTGACCCTACGCCATAAGGCCCAAGCCTCACCAGCCGCGAGGAATTCCACCACACCCAACATAAGGACTGCTATGGCCATGCTCACACGCCTCATGCCCACCTCAGACCTCCCTTCGGTTCCTTCAATCTGCTCGACATCGACGTGTGTCAGGTTCACGCCGCAGCCGTCCGGTATGCCGTCCAGACTTCGCGGGCGGTGAGTGACTTCAGATAGGCCTCAGTACTCGCTGTCAGCTCGCGAGAATCGCCTGATCAATCTCATCCTCCACGAAACTCAGATAGGCCACGGTGCTGTTGATGTTCTTGTGCCCCATGGCCCGCTGTGTCTTCACCAAGTCATGGTTGAGCTGGTGATACACCCGATTGGCGAAGGTCTTGCGCATGGCATGGGTCCCCACCTTCCCGGTGAGCTCGTTGGTGGTGATGGCCTCGTGCAGGATACGCCAGGCTTGGACGGCGCTGATCGGCCGATTGCCTCCCTTCCGACTGCGAAACACGAAGGTCTGCGCGGCGGCGTCAGGGTGCTGACGTAAGGTCAACAGCCAGGTCGCCAGGGCGGCCTTCGCCTCGGGATGCAGCAGCACCGTGCGCCCTTCCCGCTGGTTCTTCATATGCCGGCGCGGCACGGTGACGCGGTCGACCAGGCGTCCATGCTGGGAGACATCCCCGACGCGCAGCGACAACAATTCGCTGATGCGAAACCCGGATTTGACGCCCAACAGAAATAAGGCCTTGTCCCGCTCGGCATAGGCCCCGCCAAAACTGGCTTGCATCAACTCTACCTCCGCCTCGGTGAGTGGCCGACAGCCCTTCATGCTTCGGTCCTCCGCCGTCAATGTAAAGAGTTTCGCACTAACATTACATTCGGCTCGCCAGAGGAGGTCGTCGTTCCCTCCTCACGCGACCTGTCCATGCGGTCGAGTTGCGTATTCTTAGATATCATGCTATCTTATTATACTCTTATCTCATTATCAAGCTATCACCGTATCTATGAGGACACGCCGATGATTGTCGCGGTTCTTGGGGAAAAAGGGGGTACCGGAAAAACGACGCTCGCGACCAACCTTGCCGGCATGCGCGCCGCTGAAGGCCGGGATGTGCTCCTCATCGATGCCGACCGGCAAGGCAGTGCGAGCTATTGGGCGGAGAAGCGCAGTGACACGCGTGGAGACTTGCCCGCGGTCCAGAGCGTGCAGAAATTCGGCGAGGGGTTGATGCGGACGGTCCGCGATATGGCGCGGCGCTACCATGATCTCCTCATCGATGCCGGGGCTGGTGATACCCGAGAGGTCGAAAGCGCGCTCCGTGTCGCTGAGCAGGTCATCATTCCTGTCCAACCGACAGGCCTTGATGTCTGGACCCTGGGGCTGATGGACGATCGCGTGGGCGAAGCGCAAGCCACGAACCCGACATTGGTCGCCTATGTGGTGTTGAACCGCACGTCTGCGAATCCGAAAGACAATGATGCCGACGAAGCGAGGGAAGCCATTGGAGGGTGCTCACATCTGCAATTTGCCGAGGGGGTGATCTGCGATCGGGTGGCCGTCAAGCGAGCTGCGCCGGCGGGGTTGACGGTTATCGAATACAAGCCCTTCGATGCGAAGGCCGCGCATGAAATGCAGCAGCTATACGAGCTGATTTTCTCGAACCGTAGGTAACCCATGGAAACACGTCCAGGAAAAAGCCAAGAATCGAAGCTGAGAGAGAGTCGTGGGAGTGGCCCCGGCGTGCGGAAACGGCGCAGCGATGCGCTGGGTCCGCGCAAAGATATTATTTTTCGCCTCGACGAAGAGTTAGCGCAGCAATTAAAAGTGGTTGCCGCCTGTGAAAAGACGACAGTGCAAGACCTCTGCGAGCAAGCGGTCGTCCAGGTGATCCGGAAAGGCATGGAGAAACACGGACTCTCAGCCGAACAGTTAGCAAGATAACGAGCTATCAAGCTATCTTGTCATCCAAATAGGGCAGGGCTCCCATGACAACTCCCCAACCTTCACGCCACGTGTGCTGCACGCTCTGTGGGGTGGTCTTTCCTGGCGGCTGGCTGCGGCTCCAGAACGTGCCCAACAGCGCGATGTTGCTCCACCACTTGGGCGCTGACCATCTGGCGGAGGCCAAGCCCTATCTGGCGCGTATGGAGACTGAGTGCATCGACACGGTGTTGATGGAGCTGTTCGAGCGTGTGCCTGGCTAGCGTCCCGCCACCCGATCCGACCACACCGGACACGCCGCGTCGCCTGGGCAACGCATGGCCTGCGGGGTGCCACGGTAGATGCGCACCACCTCGGCCTGGGCTCCCGTGCCCACCCGGAGCTCGGCCAGATTGAAGAGTCCATCGAGAATGTACGTGGTGCCCACCTGCCGATAATTGATCACCTCTGGCCCAGTACTCCCAATCAAGCGCAGCAAGGGCGCCTGAATCGAGGTCATGTAGGTGGGAAACACGAGATAGGTCTTGCCCTGCTGATCGTTCACGGCCTGCCTTGGCGTCCAGGAGGGCACGCGGTCCTTGTTGACCGGATCAATCACATACCCTCCGTAGAACGTCTGTGCCTGGCTCAGGTCTGGTAAGAGCCATGGCTTCGAGGCGACCTTCTTCACAGGCTCCGGGCCGTAGTCGAAACGGACCAGCTTCACTTTACTGGCCGCCACGCTGCGCAGGTCCAAGAGGTAAATGCGGCGATTCGTGGTAATGGTCAATCCCGTGGACAATCCCGCGGTGGTCACCGTCACGGAGACGTTCGGACGCGCGGGGGTGTGCGGGATGCCTGGCTGGATCTCCCAGGGCGGTTTCTCCTCTCCGCCGATATGCGGTTCACGGATTTTGATCACCTGGTCGATGATTTCCCCTTCTTGTAAGAGAATCACCAGGGGAGCCTGCACCGACACCTTCACGACAGACTCCTTACCCTCGTCATAGGTGAAGACCTGTTCGGATGGGGAGGCCTTGCGCTCAGGGATCGTCACCACCGGCGCAGGCGGTTCCTCTAACGGCTCGACCACCGGTGCCGTCCACCCCACCTCCGAGGGGATAGGCGATGGTTGAACGTAGGGCTGTGAGGTCGCACAACCGGACAGGAACCCTACGGTAATCACTGACCACGCCACTACTCGCATAGAGCCTCCTTTAGCGCTTCGCCATGGTGGTAGCTGGAATCCGTATAGCTCGGGTCACCAGCACGTTCACGATCTGGCCAGCTTCCGCAATGATTGTCGGGCGGGTGTCCTGAGCTCTCCCGAGCCGTTGCTGCGAGACCTGACTACCCTGCTGCACAATGCCCGACGCGATCGCGCCAGTGCCATCACCAGTGAGGGATTGCTGTAACAGTTGCTGCCCACCCCGCAGGCCTCCGATGAACACGCTGGTCCACACGAGGCGCCACACATGGTTATCGACAATACCAGTTAACCCATTGGTTCCCGTGACATCCATCACCGGGACATCACCCAGGTCCACCGATCGGTCTCCAGGTAAGCTCAGGGTGACGGCAAACGTGGGGATTCGCTCATTGCCGAAGAGCAACGCGGAAGACGTATCCTTAGCAACAATCGATTGGCCTTGCGGGATGACGACATGCTGATGTGTCACACTATCGAAGACCGGCCGGCTGGTCTTAATGGTAAAGAAGCCCTCCACCTCGCTATTGAGGATGGTTTGCAACGTCCCCTGAATAAACGTCCCCGGTGCGAGCATCAGATCCTCGGCAAGGGAGATCCCCTCCGCTTTGCGCTCATGGTTCAGGACGACCATGGAGCCACGTTTCACCGGTGGTGTCGCCACCTTCGTCTGAGTGGCAGCGGGCTTTCGATTCCGTAATTCATCGATTTCCCGTTGCATCCGGCGTAGCTGCTCATCCCGCGGATCGAACGCCACGTGGTTCACCTCCGGCGTCGGTTCCTGATAGGTCGCTTTCTTCGCCCCCTTGCTCATCCAGGAGGGCCATTGGTAATCCATCTGTCCGACCACGTGCTCGACCTGCTTCAGCCGTCCCGTGGACTTCGCCCACCAGTACGCACCGGCCCAGGCCCCCACGACGACGAGCAGCACAAGGAAAACCACCCCCAGTTTCAGCCCCACCGCCATCGGGCCACGTGAGAGCGAGGTATCAAACGCCTTCATCAGTTCACCATCCCATCTGGCCTGATGCCAGCCGGTAGGCATCTTAACCGCTTAAAGAAGTCTGGACGATCAACACGAAACGCCTCTAAGACCATTTCACAGTAGTGCTGGGGCGTCAGATCTTTCAGGCCCCGGTCCGGAAACTCTCGTAATGGCGACCAGCTGACTGAACCCTGTTGGGTCTTCGCGACCCACATCACCCATGCGATGAAGAGCCATATCCCCCAATGATGGCGCATCGAGACGACCCTCCTATGGTTGCTCACTGAGGTTCCAGGCGGTCACGCAGGTCCCCAGGCGATTACTCATCAGCATCTCCTGCGACGCAGGGGACGTGCGTCCTGTGGTCAAGGTCGCGGTATACATCTTTTCTTGGGGCGGCAGCGCCTTGGGAATCGTGGTCTCTTTCCACAGCACCTGATACGAGAGCGGCGATGGGGTTTTCGTGACCGACTTCAATTCCACCTGGACGAGCGTTTTTCCCACCTGTTCAGGCTTCCAGTTCCGATGTTCCTCGTTCAAGAGCCGTCTGGCTTCCATGCCACAGGTGTGATACTGCACCCACGCCATGTCGGCCTGGGCGAGCACCGCATCCTTGCCACGCCAGCGGTAGCGTTTGATCCACTCGCCCACCATCTCGATCCAAACCGCTTCATGTGGTTCATAGGCCAGTAACGTCTGCGGCACCCCGAGGCTCACCAACGTCCCATCGTCCTGCTGCGCCACGGTCTGCACGAACGCCTCAATCCGACCTCGACGATCCAGATGGTCCCACACGCCGACGCCAATCAGCCCCAGCAGCGCCAGAAGCGCGGTGACCTTCCAATCCCGGGCCCGACGTTCGGCGGTGCCGTCCCGTTGCTGAATAACGCGGTATGCTGTTTCTAACGCCTGAATCTCCGCCTGGAGGTCGAGTGTGCTCCCGGCCAATCCATTTGCCTCCATGGTCTGCATCACTATCCCCTCACCAGCTACGGACGTTGGCGCAGGAGCAGCTTACGCCAAACCGCAAAGAAATCGAATGGCTCACGAGTCGGACCCTCCTGTTCCCACACCTCAAGACGTTGTGAAACAAAGTAGGGTGTCCAGCGTTCCCACACCTCATTAGGCAATGGGGGCTCAATCACAAAGAAGGCCCCGTGCCCAGCGGCAGGTATCGCTTCAAATCGTTTGGCTTCCAGCATGTAGGCCGTGACGTCACCATCATTCCCCATCCATCTCGGTTCCTCAGCACTGCCGGTTAGCTGAAGGATAAATGTCATCGCATCCCCCTTTATGCCCCCCTCACCATTTGCGACACCCCACGCCGAATCTCCATCATCGCCGCCGCCGCAAACTGCGCGCCCTGCACGCCAGCCATGCCGCTCGACGCAATCTGTTGACCTGTCAATGCCAGAGCCGCGCCTCTTCCAGCCATGCCAGCGGCTCTATTCGGAATGATCCAAACCAGGATGGCAAACACCACCGCGACCACCGCCAGAATAATGCTGCCATAAACGGTCGGGTCGACCGTGTCGCTCACGGGCAGTGCCGCCAGGGCAAACAGTGGGACACTAATCCCCATCAATCCTGCCGTGATGAACATGCGCACGAGGCCTGCGGCGATCCACGACACCGCCAGCTCACTGAGGAAGATGGTGTAGCTCAGAATCCCCCAGGGAAAGAGGACGATCCCCGCCATGATGGCGAGGTGCATCTCGACCAGGGCCACCATCACCGCCAGCGCCATACCCACGAAGCCCAGCACGACCGCGACATAGGCAGCACGGTAAAGCAGGATCTGGCCGATGTTGAACACAGCACCCCACCCCGTTTGACGGACGATGTAATCCTGGATGGGCACCGCCGCGACGAAACCGGCATCGACGATCGACGACGGCTGCAGGAAATCAGGCAGGCTGAATTGTCCACCCCCCGGCGCCAGCCCCCAGGTGACGAACGTGTCCAGCGCCGCCAGCGCGAGGTCGCGGAAGATGACGATCACCCAATAGAAGATCCCGATCTTCACCAACGTCCAGACGAACGTGGCCAAGAGGTCATTCAGACTCGATCCGCGTAGCACCACATCGCACAGGGCCAGGGTCAAATAGATCGCACCCAGGATGCCCAGCAGCGGCAGGGCGTAGCCCGAGAGGATGCCGAAGCCACCATCGATCGGGTCGACAAAGGCACTCGTGAGGGTATCGAAGATCCCGGCGTCCAGGGTCGGCTCCTTATCGTGGGTGATCGGCCATCGTGACTTCGTTGATCCGATCCAGACTCTCGAGGATTAACGGCTCACTCAGACGCTCCATGGCCTGCGCGAGGTGAAACGCATTGGTCGTCACCTTTGACTCGGTCTCGATCTGCACCAGCTTGGTGAGTTGCTGGGAAAGGTTCTGCTGGCCTGAGAGGTTGCCCAACAACTCCGAAATCTTCTCGTACATCCGGAGCGCGTGGGTGATCGTGCGCTGGGCCGTCAGAATCAGCGATTGCGTGCGCAGCGCATAGCCATAAGCACTGCTCACATGCTGGCGCATCTCGAACAGCCTCCACCGCAACTCGGCGGTGTTGGCAGGTGCAGACTCCAGGCTGAACGTCGACCGTATCAGTGACGACAACGAGCCGACGCTATATCCCAGCGCCTGCGCCTCCCGCACCAGCGCGGTCATCTCGGCCAGGTCTGCGGCCCACTCATCGCCCATGGGCAGCTCATCTAACGGTGTTTGCTCCAGAATCCACTTCGCCGTATGAATGACCGCTTCGACCGCGCTCACCGTCGTCTGCACGGCGGTAATCGAGGTTTGTGCTTCGGTAATGATGTCCATCACGGGAATCCCTTGTGCCTCAATCCGCGGCGTGAAACTGAGGAGGACGATCACACTCCCGATCCACCAGGGTAGACGTCGCATATCCGCTCTCCTCCATGAGGGAGGCTGCCGCGTCAGGAAACCCTTGTGCGGTCAGCCAGTGGGTGGCAAAGTGCTCAGGGCCATGCTCGGCCAGAATCGTGTCCATCAAGTCGTGGTCCTCTTGCCGATTGCGCGCAAACATCGCCAGGAGCAGCGGCGACAGCTGTAAGCTAAAGGCACGTTTACCCGTCAGCTCGTTCGCATAGTAAATGTCGCGCTGCGGGCGCAGACTGGAGATGATGCCGATTTCCGCCGGGTTGAATCCCATCTGCGCATAGACGGCCGCCATCTTCGGGGTCCGAGCAGCCGGATTTGGCAAGGCAAAGGTCGCGGGGCAGCTCTCGATCAGCAGGGCGCCTAACGGGCTCTCGAACACTTGCGTCAGGCTGTGGGTGAAGAAGCCCATGCTGACGTACTTCTTCGCCGTCGTCACCATCCACTGCTTACTGTTATCCTGGAAACTGTTCGACCGGATCATGCCAGACGCGGCTTGTACCGACGTTGACCCCAGGGAGCCATCGGTCGAAATCGCCCACGTGACAGCGGCATCATCCATGAGCATGAGTAAGGGGTGCCGCGTGTCGAACGTGCGCTCCTCTCGGTGAAACAGCAGACTCGTCACCGGCTCGATCAACCGCCCCCGCCGCCGCAGCGTCGTTTGCTCATACGTCCGCAGCCACGCATGGCCCAGATGGTCTTCGCAAGCGTCGAACAGGTTACCGTGCGGCCCCTCGGCGGTGTATTCCTTCAGCGCATTGCGAACGGCCGTGCGCTCGCGCTCCATCGCCTCTTGCAGAGCCGACTGCTTCGGGCGCATGATCTCTTCCTGTGGGTTCCGCTCGACCATCACCAGGAGCAGTCCGGTCATCGTCCGCTCACGACGCTGGCGCATCGCTAGTCGCCGCAGACTGCTCGACACGAAGCGTTGCACGACTTCGGTCAGCGGGATGTTCGCCAGCTTGAGCAACTTGAGGGTCCACGCAAACGCCCAGCCTAACTCCACCGGGTCATCAATGTCGGAGTAGGGTTGATAGCCGATACCGTCCGCGCAGATGTGATGCCACTGCCCACCCAGCAGGTGGGTGAGCAACCGCGCGCTGCCGTCCACGTCCCACCAACTCACCTGTGCCCCCTGGTACTTGGGCCAGGAGGCGACCATCTCATTGGCCAACGTGCTCTTGCCCGTCCGCGTAGGCCCAACAACTTTAAAGTGACCGTTGTCCAGGGTGTGGTTGACCACACGAAAGAGCGTGCTGCCGTCGGTATGGGCGAGGAACCATGGACCATGCTTCAAGTGCTCATCGCGCATCGGACCCGCCCACGCCGCCTGCACGCCTGGCATGACGTGAATGAGCGTCAAGCTATGCTGCGCAGTGCGGCGCACACTATCGACCCGGTTCCCCGCGTGGCTCGAGAACCACGCGGCCGTGGCGTGCTCTTCTTCACGAATCTGTAGTGGTCAAATACATGGGTGACACGTTTCTTGACCTGTCATACGACAAACAACCTGGTCACCCGCATAACACAGGTAGTCCCGTCCCTCCCGAAAGACCACAACGAAAGTGCCTTTCGGCAGGTCGAGTTGAATCCATTGCTGTTTGAATTTCACCAGACCGCCCGTGTGCACTTGGCGCGTCGTGGCTGTGTGTTGGCGTCATGGCTGGCGTATCCTCTTCACCAAGGTCTCCAGATAGGCCAAGTCAATGGGGTCTTTGCCCTCGTTGACTGCGATGACATCCCCCTTATTCAGTGCAGGAACATGATAGGACTGTTGCCGATAGCTGATGCAACGCGCCGCATTGACTTGTCTGGTCCGTGGGCCTGTGAGCGGCCGTTGCCCATGAAAGATGTCGTCCACGCTGATGGCTGGTGGCAATGGGCGCGCCGCGCTGGGCTTCCAGCGCAAACGCAACACGGGTGCCTGTGCATGGCCTGCAACATCCGTGACCCGACTATGGATGCGGTCGTGGTTATCCTCTGCTATCCATACGGTATGCAGTCCTGTGGCCATTGCAGGTGCCTGGGCACGGGGCATCTCGCTGCGGGCGGTACGGAAACAACGCTCGATCGTCCCCTGATACTGGGGGTCATGTGGCGGGGCATCATCCACGGTCAATTGGATCGCCGCACAGACGCGACGAAACTCACGGCAGGTAAACTGGCTGCCGTGGTCGCACACAAGTTGCCGTGGGACGCCATACGTGAGGACGGCAGCCTTGAGCACTTCAACCACCTCAGAGACCGTCTGCCGCTCATACAACCCACTGGCGATGACCGTGCGGGAATGATCGTCCAGGATGGTCATCAGATAGCGCTCAAAGCCGTCTGGCTTGCGGGTGTAGAGATCACAGATATCCATCGCCCATATGACGTGAGGCGCCAGCGCTTCAAAGGCGTTCCAGCGGTGTCGCGGGCCTGGAACCGGTGGCACAGATGGAGCCTCCGGGCGCAAGATACGCTGCACGGTATTGGGGGAGATGCGCACGCCTTGGTGGTAGCGAAGGTTGGCCAGTCGCTGCTTGCCGAAGCTCGGGTATTGTGCCTTGGCACGCCACACGGCATCCATGATAGGTTGAGGTGTGGCGGAGCCGTGGACATGGGGAGTGCAATCCAAGGATGCCAGACGCCCCTGCTCGGCTTGATGACAGTATTTATAAAAGGTGGTACGGGAGATACCGAAGAGACGGGAGACCATCACCACACTGAAGACATGCGCAGCGACCAAACCCAGCATCTGGGTTTTGAAGTGATACCGTCGGGATTGAACCTGCATTGGCAGTGACATGTAACGTCTCCGGGTGGCATTTTTCGTCACATTCCACTTCCGTTGGCTCATGTCAACTGTCACCCACCCCTTTGACCACTACAATTTTGCCCCAAAATCGAACTTTGCGACAGAACCCTATGGAATGCTAGCTGCACGTGCCATGAGGCACGCGCGCCCATATCTGCGAACAAGGCAAAAAACTTTGTTCGGACAAGTTGTGAAGTCTGTCCGACGTAGCGCGCATGTCGGTTGCAGGAGGGGGAAGGAAAACCCTCAGAAAACCAACCACCTGTCGCCCTACAGGTGAACGGGCATGGCATCTGTAGGGCTTTCGTTCTTTGCACTCTTCTCCCTACAAGCCAGCGCACCAGCCACGCGCAGCGGGTTTTCTGATTGTCTGGTAAGTTAGGCACAACAGGAGGAAACGCCGGTGCGGGGTTTACAGTTATTCTAGGAGGAGTAGGCTATGGACGAAACTAGCCCTAAACCATTTGTCTTTGTGTTGATGCCATTTAGTAGTGAGTTTACCGATACTTATGAAGTCGGCATTAAGCCTGCTTGCAGAGATGCAGGCGCATACTGTGAAAGAGTTGATGAGCAAATTTTTTTAGAAAGCATTTTAGAGAGGGTCTATAACCAAATTGCTAAGGCTGATATTATCATTGCTGAAATGACTGGAAGGAACCCAAATGTTTTTTACGAAGTTGGGTATGCACATGCATTGAATAAAATAGTAATTTTACTTACAAGAAATTCTGATGATATACCTTTTGATTTAAAGCATTACCCACATATAGTATACGAAGGAAGTATTACTAATCTTAAATCACAGCTTGAATCTAGAGTAAACTGGTGTATCAAAAACCCTAAAAAGTCTCAATCAACAAATGAATTTAGTTTAAAATTATATTTAAATGGAGAATTGTATCGTGAAGAAATGCGAGTAAATGCAAACCGTGTAGATTCTAATTTATTTGCTACTATTAAATTAGATTTTCATAATGCTGGCAATAGAATTTTTGAAGAGAAATGTGAAATTGGGATTATTATTCCGGAAGATTTTGACATCAGGTATAGCACACAGCATGACATTGTTAATCTCCCAGATAAGAAAAATCTTTGTTCTCTAGGAAGCTTTCATGAAATACTTCCAAATGCATGGCAGTCATTTACTTTTCATATTGACAAAGAACATTTGGATTTCGAATTGGAATCCCTGCAAGATGCGGAGCGTAACAATTTTTTCATGTCGTATTCTATAACAGTTCGTATATTTACAGCATTTGGCACGAAGGAAATTCCACATGCCACCGGATGTAGTGGTGGAGCGTGTCATCACTCAGCGAAAGCCTCCCGAGGGAAGGATTTGCAGATTGAGGAACCAATCGTGTGTCGGTACTCGTCCGCCTTCCACTTCCAGCCCACATGGACCAGCGTGCTGGGCCCGACGCTGATAGGGGACGAGGTTGTAGAGGTGGGCCAACCCCGTGAGACACGCCTGTGGACTGCCACCGGGATGATGGAACCCTTTCATCGCGAACAATTGCCGCTCGATGGTGTGGTGGGCCTGATCCAGGAGGGTGCTGGTGACGGGCCTCTGCGGGTCTGCGAGGACCGCCTACCAGCCCGCTTTCGTGTCCTGAAACCACTGGCACACCCGGTTGCCGTTGGCCTCCCCTGCGGTGTGGGCGACATGCTCGGCAACGTGACGTCACCTCTGGCCCAGGGCAAACACCCGCCAGCGCTTCCGCGGTCGCACGCGGTACAACACGGGATGAAACGGCGCGCGCAACGCCTGGCGCACCGGGGACGCGATCGCCGTCAGTTGCTTCGGGAGCTTATGGATCGCCTGGCGCAGGCCGTGGCCCAGGCGCGCTCCTGGGAAGAGCGTACGCATCCGCTTGGTGGTGCTGTCGAAGCCATCGGTGCGGCTCCCCCGGACCCGCTACGACGGCTCCGGCTGGGACGCCGCGCGTTGACACGCCTCATACGACCGGGTCAAGGCGGCCGCACTGGCCTCCGTCGTCTAGCCCAGATGCCAGAGGACGCGGCCGCTGGCGATCGTGGGCACATCGACCTTGTCGGTCAGACAGCGGCGGTGTTGTTCATCGACCAGGCAAGAGCCGGGCAGGGGCAGGCCACACCGGGTGAGCACCGTCACCAGACTCGGGTGGCCGAACGCACAGACCAGGCGATAGACGGCCATGGGGGAGCTATGGCAGAGCACGGCACACCGTGCCACACTCAGGCCACCGTGCGTGGCCAACACGGCATCGCGGGCGACCTCCGGTCGCCTCTGGCGCTCGCGCAGGACGACATGTGGGAGGACGGTGCACACCGCTGTGCATGTCGTGCCCTGGAGACGCCAGATCGCGATGCCACCCAAACGGACACGCCGATCATGCGCATGACGCGTCAGGCACTCTCCCCCATCACCGGTCGCCTGGTGTGGGAGCTGAAAGCCGAGGACCAGGAGGCAGGCGAGCACCCATTCGACACACGCCTTGCCGTCTTCGATCAGGCGGCAGGAGGTCGCTTCGTCTCGAAAATCACCGGTGATGGTGCGGTTTTCTCGCGTCGGTTTGGCCGCTGTGCTCATGGGTTACCCCGCTGTCATCAGGTCTCGTGCGCTGATGGGACACGATGTGGGTCACACGTTGACATCTCACGGCC
>Ga0137403_10007188_pt1 | contig 12599 bp, 10 predicted proteins | sample CZOMad2_1_16fung_FD_122057 | JGI IMG/M metagenome (GOLD analysis project Ga0137403, IMG submission 122057) | Vadose zone soil fungal communities from Angelo Coast Range Reserve, California, USA - CZOMad2_1_16fungal (Hybrid Assembly) | ecosystem: Environmental > Terrestrial > Soil > Vadose zone... | reverse complement strand
CCGATCTCAGTGCTAAAAACATTTATCGAAAATGAAAACATCAAGCTTCAGGAACTAAATCTTTTCAACGTCGATGCAATTCCGGCGGAGATGAAGACGATCATGATCGTCGGCCCGCAATACGATTTTTCCGACCGCGAGATGCAATTATTACGCGATTTTTGGAACAAACAGGGCCGCATTTTGCTACTGCTCGATCCGTCTGCCAAAACGCCAAAGCTCGACGCGTTTCTGGCCGAGCTCGGGGTACGAGTGAACGATGATCGCTTGATGGCAATGGTGCGCACCGGCATCGAAGAAATCGCGCGAGTGCGCGATGTAATTGGGCGTTTCCTGCCCGACTCTGCAATCACCAAACGGCTGGCCGACGTGCGCGCGCCATTTTTGGGTGGAACGTGTTCCCTCACGCTCGACTCGCAGCGGGTGCAAGCCGGGGGCGTTCAGCTGCAGCCACTGGTGCAGGCGGAAAAAGGTTACTGGGGCGAAGTCGATTACAATTCGGACGATCCGGCTAAATTACAGTTCGAACAAAATCGGGACCACGCTGCGCCTCTGACCATCGCAGTCTCGATCGAAAAGGGCGGTAGTGGCGACGAACGGGTGCGGGTGAATTCGTCCCGCATGGTGGTAGTGAGCAATGCGCTTTTTGTTCAGGACAATGCGCTCACTCAGGATCAGCAGGCCCTCGATTTTATTTCGGGCTCCATTAACTGGCTGATGAGTCGCGAGCAAATGATCGGTATCGCGCCCAAGGTGCCGAAAACGCTTACTTTCAGCCTCGATCAAACGGCGCTGCGGAATTTACGCTGGATCGTTCTGGTATTGATGCCGCTGGTGCCGGCATTGATCGGCTCCGCGGTGTGGTGGAAGCGGCGGGCCTGATCGCGCTATGAGATTCCGAACCACCCTCATCCTCTTTGCCCTCACCGCGGTGCTTGTCGTTTTCATTAAATTTTACGAAACCAAGCGCCCGAACACCGAAGAAGCGAATCGTCGCGCTCAGAACGTGATCAATTTCGAGCGCGATAAAATCGACGGAGTTGTCATTCAAAACGGCGAGGAGCGAATCGAATTAAAACGCGCAGACAAAAAATGGCGACTGGAATCGCCGGTCAAAGATCTGGCCGATGGTAGTACCGTAGACAGTTTATTGTTCGATCTGGAAGACTGGAAAAAAGACGCAACTATCGGCGGAAAAGAAATCGAGGCCGACAAGAGCCGGATGGCGGAATACGGTGTGGCCAAAGCGAAGCTTCGGCTCAAGCTCCAAGGCGCGAACGCACCGCCGGAGATTTTATTCGGTAACAACGCCGCTCTGGAAGGCAAGACCTATGTGCGGTTGGAGAATTCGAAGGATGTCTTTCTCGCCGCGCAGTCGATCAAGAACCAGATTTCAAAAAAGCCCGAGGAATTTCGGGACCGCAAATTAACCGACACGGTTGCGACACAGGTCGCACGGCTTTCACTCAAAACCGTCGCTGGCGAAATGGAACTGCAAAAACAAGCTGATCACTGGCAAATCGTGAAACCGTTGCGGGCCCGAGCCGACGATCAAAAGGTCAACGATCTGATTGCGCAGATCACGACCAGCCGAATCGCCCAATTTGTGGCCGACGATGCCGGCGATTTGCACCCCTACGGCCTGACCGAGCCCCGGGGGACGGTGACGATTTTTACCGACAACGACAAGCAGGGCCAGATTTTGCAGATAGGCGGCGTGCCCGAAAAAGAAAAGGACCAGGTTTACGTCCGATTCGCGCCGCGCAAGTTCGTTTACACCCTGCCGAACAAGATTGAAGCAATTTTGGGCACCAAACCAAACGATTTACGTGACCGGCACCTGGTGCGTTTTGATCAAAATCAGCTGGACCGCATCACCATTGATGCTCCCGGAAAAACAAAAACGGTGCTGGCCCGCAAAGATCAAAACTGGACGATCATCAATCGGAACAATCGCCCGGCCAATGCAGCAGAAGCACGCCGGTTAATGGAGTTGCTTGCCGGTGAGCAAGTAACGAATTTCGTCACCGACGTTGCATCCGATTTGCCGAAATATGGTCTCGATAAGCCGCAATTAACGGTCACCCTCAGCTCATTTGCATCGGAGAACACGGCCGAGACCCAGGCGGGTGAGCATCCTTTGGCGACGATCGCATTCGGAAAAATCGATGGTGAAAATATCTTCGCGCGTGTCGGAGAGGAACCATTCGTAGTAGCGGTTCGCCACTCCACACTCGATAATATTTTTGCCGATCCTTTGCAGTGGCAGGAACTGGCAATTTTCAAGTTCAAACCGGAACAAATCCACCGGTTGTCGCTTTTCACCGATCACGAACAAAGCTTGATCCGCGGGACGAACAATCAATGGCAATGGGTCAGTGGTAGCGGGCCGATCAACACCGTGAAGGTGCAAGCGCTGCTGAACACGCTCGCCTCGCTGCATGCCGTTCGCTGGATCGCAAATGTTCCGCCGGGAACGTTCGATAAACCATCGCTCGTCATCAGTTTTACTACTTCGCCGGATGAAAAGGCCCAACACAAGCTGACAATCGGCGGATCTTCGCCTGATGGAACATCGATGGCGCGAGCCGACGAACAGGAAGGCGCCTTTGTGATTAGTAACTCGGACTTGAGGGCGTTGCGAGCAGAGCTGGTGCAACCGCCATCACCTTCACCCTCGGCCAGTGCGTCGCCCTCAGTCGCGACCTCCCCCATGACCGCGCCAACGCCCTGAACGTCTAGCTGCCGCCGGCGGCAGAACTTCCGAAGTGTCGCTGAGACAGCGGCAGCTACACTTCCGCGGCGTAAATCGTCACGATACCGCCGGTAAGTGGCTCGGCTATGGCATTTTGAAATCCGCTGGCTTCAATCAAATCGCACATCGCACGACCGCTGGGAAAATTTTCGATAGAAGAGCCGAGATATTGGTAGGCTTCCTTTTCACGCGTAATGAGTGCGGAAGCGAGGGGCAAGATTCGGCGCAGGTAAAATCGGTAAAGGAAACGAAGGATCGGATTTGGCGGCCGAGAAAAATCGAGCACGAGCAGATGACCGGCGGAGGTCAGAACACGACGTATTTCGCGCAGCGCCGCCGCCCAATCGCGCACGTTTCGCAGGCCAAACGCGACGGTTATGGCGTCGAACGATTGTTCCGCTAACGGTAATTGGGCAGCATCGGCGGCAATAAGCTGGCGAACTCCCTTGCTGCGCGCGAGTGTGAGCATGGCACTGGAAAAATCTAGACCGACTATTTGGGCACGAGGGATTTTGTCTTGAAGGGCGAGCGCGAGATCGCCGCTGCCCGTGGCGAGGTCGAGCACACAAGCCGGATTCCATTTCGCGACAATCTCGGCTGCCCGTCTGCGCCAGAAGAAATCCCGGCCAAAGCTCAAAAGGTGGTTCGCGAGGTCGTATCGTCTCGCGACGCGATCAAACATTTCCCGTACAACTTCGGGATCACGCGCACGGGCGTTTTCCTCAGGCGAGCTCAACCACCGGCGTTCGCTCGGAAACCGCCATTGTGCAAGTAACGCCGCGCTCGTTGACAGGCGCCGGGCTTTTCACCCTTCGGCGAGAAACCGCGAGCAGGGTGATCAGAAATCCAACTGGAGCGACATGCAGTAACAGCCGGCTAATCGAAAGACCTACATGCTCGAGGTAGTTGGGCCAGCTGCTGAAGACATAAATCAACAGATACAGCACGATGGGAACGAACAGAGCATTTAGCAATACCGGTGTACCTGGATTGCGCATTTGACCCAGCAAGTATGCCACGCCAACCGCGACCACAAACCAAAACAAACTCCAGGTAGGAAGATTATGGAATTCGGCCAAAACTGCAGAAAAAAGTGGAAGGATACGGTCGAGATGACTGCTAAAGGTCTCCAAATTCATCGGCAGAAAATCGGCGGCCTGTGGCGCGTGCATGGCCGATAGATAAAAGCGCCAGCCGCAAATGATCAGAAGCCCTGGGAACAATGCCAAAAAATGCCGAGATGATCTTTTCGTCCGTAAAATGACGAATACTCCGCAAGCTGCCGCGACGATCCATAGAATGAGGCCATCACGTTTTACCCACGGCAGCAGGGCGAGGCATGCGGCGTAAAGGCGGAAAAAGGCATCGTTCTTTGGTTCGGTGGCGCAGAAAAGGCACCCGATCGTTGCCAGATAAAAGATACTCAGCGGAAAATCTGCGTAACCAGCGATTGCACTCCCGACTTCAACCGTAATCTGTGGGACAAAAAACAGAAAGGCCGCCATGAGCAGCCCGTTCCATGTTTTTCCGGTGAAACGCTTGCCCAATGCGACGACCAAAAATGTTCCGATAACATAGAAAATTGGAAAGATGGTTTTCGCCCAGAATTGGTCGGCTTCACCGAGCCAAAGATAAAGCCACAACTCGGTGAACGGAATGGCCAGCGGATATTCCGGATGACTGAAGGCGCGACCGCTGTCGCTAAAATAGGTTGCGGGAATAACGCCGCCGTTGGCAAAGGCGTAGTGAGCTTTGATTTCCCAGTTGAGCAACCCGTCCCAACCAAGGGTATGAACGAATGAAAGATAAAAGACGATCGCAATTTCCAGAAAAACAATTATCCCGAGAAAAATTTCGAAGAGGTTCGGCTTACGCCGAAGCGGTCGCGGCACCATTCGTCTCCAGCCAACGAGTCCCAGGGAAAGGCAAATGATGCTAACGAGACCGGGCAGCAATACGCCATGGACAAAAAGACCAAAAATCCACAGAAGCAGTGAAACCGCCCCAGTTCCAAGGAGCCAGGAGAAAGCGATTTGCTCCGTAAGACTAAGTTGTGTCTCCTTACGAGCGAGCAAGGTTAGGAAACCATAGCCGGCGCCGAGAAGGGTCCCGAATGCGCCGAGCAAAGCGAGCGCACTCATCGACGCACTTTTTTTTCCGACGTCGAGACTACTTCCAGCCCCGAGCCGATTACTTTCCCGGCAGGCAACCAATTGGGACGGTTAACGCGACAAAAAACCACCGCTGCCAGCTCGTCGGGGTTCATCTTCGAGAGTTCGTTGTCCGGATGCGTTCCACTGATTTCGAATAAACGGACAAGATGCGGCGAAGCGAGGTATGCAGTCGTCATTCCCAATCCAGAACTAAACGCGTCGTCCTTGCGGGTGAAGATGATGATGCGCTTGGACGCGGTCATCGATTGAAAGATCGAGATCAGGTCCTTCGATGCGCCCGATGCGCCGGTGGCAAATTTAAGGTAGCTATCGCAAGTATGGAGCGGGCCCGTAGGACGAAGCGGATACTGGGTCACGCCGGAGTAAATTTTGGGGATACTTATCCCAAGTGACGCGACGGCCAACCCGCCCCAAAGCAATACGTGCGCAATGCGCCCGTAGGAAAAGCGGACCGTCATCAGGAATGCTTCAGGCGCGTTCCCAATTCAACAGTCTCGGTCGATTCGCTCGGCGAATTCTCGTTAGAGAAAACGGCGCTACCACCGCGAACAAAGAAGTTGTATTTGATGATGGCGTAGAAGGCGCGGATTCCATCGCGCCAGGTAATTTTTTTTCCTTCTTCGTAGGTACGGCCGTCGTAAGAGATACCGACTTCGTAAATCCGGCAGCGGGCGCGGGCTACTTTGGCCGTGATTTCGGGTTCGAATCCGAAGCGATCTTCGTGCAGATCAATGGCCCTGATGACGGAAGCGCGGAATGCCTTGTAGCAAGTTTCCATGTCAGTGAGATTGAGGTTTGTGCACATGTTTGAGAGCAAAGTGAGCAGTTTGTTGCCGATCATGTGCCAGAAATAAACTACACGATGTGGGCCGGCGCCCATAAAACGCGAACCGAAAACGACATCTGCTTTGCCGCTTAAGATCGGCTCGAGCAAGCGAGGGTATTCCTCCGGATTATATTCGAGGTCGGCGTCCTGGACGAGAATGATATCACCGGTAGCGGCTGCGAAACCACTGCGCAAAGCCGCGCCCTTGCCACGATTAACGCCGTGGTAAATGACGCGATCGGCAATTGCCTCGACATTGCGTTTCAAGATCGTGCGGCTGCCGTCAGTCGAACCATCATCTACGACGATGATCTCGATGTCCCGGAGAGGTGCGGTCCGGACCGCGGACACGATTTCGGCAATAGTATCGCGTTCGTTATAACAGGGGATAACGACGGAGATTTTCATCGGACCCCTTCTCACAGAGCAAGAATCCCGCCGAGCGGGTGCGCCAGCGGCGAAATGATGGGACCGACCCGATCCACTTTGAGCTGTACATTCACGAAATATTTAAGTCTTTTTAGCATGTCCAATGTCCCACAAGCTGTTTTAACGCATTCACGATTCGGTTAAAGATTAAAGTTCGCCGGACGCGGGTGTCGCACCCCGCCCAGATTCTGTTGAAGCGCGGGATGGGAAACTATTGGATCTTGGTCGCATCGTCTTTGCTGCATGTCTGGTCTAGGATCAGCAATGCTCACGAGAGGACTCGAACCTCCACGGGTTGCCCCATACGGTCCTGAGCCGTACGCGTCTGCCAGTTCCGCCACGTGAGCTCGAAAAATTGGCGGAGGGAAGCTGACTTATCCGCGCAGCCTGCGCAACCGCAATCAACCGCGTCGTTTCTTGCGGGCCCGGTTTTCGAGCGCGTGCGCTTTGCGGGCTTTGCCGAGCGAACGGAGAAGATCGGCGTAGTTCGCCGCCACGACTTCGTATTCCTCTGGCGGCTTGGCCGTCGCTTCCTCCCAAGCCTGGAGTGAAGCGCGATAAAGTTCTGAAGCCCGCTCGTAATCGCCCCGCGAATGATAAACGACCGCGAGATTGCATTTCGATTGGGCGATGTCGGGGTGGCTGGGAGGAAATACTTTCTCGCGGATGGCGAGCGCGCGGAGATGAACCTGTTCCGCCTCCGTAAAACGCTTCTCGTTTGTATAAAAGACGCCGAGATTATTCAGTACGGAAGCGACATCGGGATGTTCCGGCCCGAGTTGGCTTTCGTAAATTTGAAGAGCACGGAGGTAGTATGGTTCAGCGGCGGTGCCGCGGCCGGCTTTGCGGCACATAAGAGCAACATTGTTCAGCAGGGCGCCGAGATCAGAAAACGGTAGTCCGGGCACCTGCGGAGCCGCTGCGACCGCCTGCTCAAAAAAATCGATCGCTTCTTCAGTATGGCCAAGCTCATTACAGAGTTGCCCCAGTCGCCGGGAAGAGCGGAAAACAGCTTCATCATCGGCGGGTCGCATCCTGGCCAGCAGCCGGTGAGCGTTGACCAGATAAGCCTTCGCTCCCGAGCGATTCCCGTTCTGTTCATGCAATAAACCAAGTTTTTCGTAACTGAAGGCCAGCCTGGCGTCACCGGCGCCGAAGCTCCGTTTGGCGATTTCTAGCGCGCTTTCCCCTACCCGGATCGCTTCGGCCAGGTGATTGGTCGCGCTCAGAGTATCAAGCTTGTCATTGAGGACTCCCCAAAGATGCTCCTCGCCTTTCACTGGGAATTACCAGCCTTCGCTCAATTGGGTTACAAGATGGGTCGCGAGTTCTTCGGCTGCCAGGGGCAAAGCCTGTCGCTCGTCGGTCGTAACATCAGTCCCAACGAAAAAACTGGTGGTGCCCACGACGTCGGCATAGGGCATGAGCAAAGTACCGCCGCGCGCTTCAAGTTTATACCTTACGTGCATGGTGAGGTTAAACTCCGTCGTGGCAAGGACGTTGCCGCGCACCGATCGCGCGGGAGTACGATTAATTTCGGTGATCTCAGCCTTTAAGACGGCATCGGCATTACCCTGGTCGGCGATCTTGTAAGTACCGTCCTGTTGCAGTTGTTTGATAACACTGTCGGTAACGAGCACTTCGACGCGCGGCAGTAAGGTTTTGTTTTCAAACGTCGGCACCGCAACAAGGTGGATATCGCGCAGAACACCGGGTTTCACCGGCCCCACGTGGTAGCCAAGGCAGCTGGTAAGAAGCAAACAGACCGCGGGGAGGAGGTTTTTCACGGCGCCGGCGAAGCGGCAGAATCAGGCGAGGCGGAGGGCTCGGGCGTGGCAGCGGCTTCCGGAGCAGGCGATGACTCCGGGCTTGGGGACGGCTCAGGCGCCGTCGTTGTCGGTGGCAAAAGCGAGGCCGGCGGCGGCAAGTTCGAATCTGGTTCCGGTGGTGGGAGCGGAGCAACTTCGGCGTCGCCATTGCGGAAGGAGGGTCTGGAATTGCCGGCGGGAGCTCGTGAAGCCACTTGCTTTTTCTTCGGTTCGCTCACCGCAACGGCGGGCGTCAAAGCCGTTGGACCCACCTTCGCGCGAATTTGATCGATCCGTTTTTGGGCTTCAGCGCTCGCCGTCGTTCCCGGGTGCTCCCGAATTACTTGCCCATAGTAAATGACGGCCGCGCGATAAGCTTTCTCCTTGTCGTAAAATTTGGCAATCTTCATGGCATCGCCGGTCGATTTCTGCTGCAGACGCTCAAGATTTTCGCGGGCTTGCTGTGCTTTCTCGCTCTTTGGATAACGAAAGAGGAAATCTTCGAATGCCGTCCTGGCGTTTTGGGTCGCGGCTTGATCATTAGTCCCGAGACGCGCCGCTTCGTACCAAATATATCCGATTTGATATTGCGCGTCCGCCGCAATCGGATCATTGGGGAATTTGTCGATCACGGCCTGGTAGGCCTGAATCGCAGCATCATTTGCAGACTGTTTCTGCCGGGCCAGACCGATATCGAACTGAGCCCGGGCGGTATATCTGCCGAAGGGCGCGGTCCGCACGATCGCAGCGAAGATTTCAACCGCACGATCCAATGAGGTCGCAATTGGAATTCCGAGCATCTTTATTTTCTTTCCGGAAAGATACATTTCACCGACACGAAACTGCCCCTCGATCGCTTCGTCGAAATTGGGGCTGCTGGGATATCTTTCCACCAACCAGCGATAGGTCATGGCTGCTTTCATATAGTCGCCCTCGAACTCGAGCAACTGTGCCGCTCTATAAGTGGCGCCTGGAGCCAGGGCATCCTTGGGGTGCTTCTTCAAAAGTTGAGTATAGGCCTTGATCGCGCGGCCCATATTTCCCTGTTTCTCCGCCTCTTGCGCCTTGTCGTAAAGCTGCTGCGCGTTTCCGCTGATTTCCTCCTCCCCGGGACCGACATATTTCACTTTCTCTCCCGGTCGGAAAATGATCGACGCCTGTCCGCCACCGGCGAGACAGAGCGCTCCAATTGCAATAATAGACAGTCGTAGTCGCATGGGAACGTGGCAGGGTATTTGCCTCCGGGACCCAGTCAAGCTAGCCCTGCCCAAAAACAGGACTCCGGATGGCGGGTTTTTAGACAACGTTGGTGCTTTTTCGTTCGCTCAAGTCTGAAGTAACTTGAGGGCGGTGAACCTGAATGAGCAACAAAAAATCCGGATTGGGGCTTGTGCCTGGAGCTTCGAGGATTGGCGCGAGATTTTTTATCCGCGCGACCTGCCCCAATCCCGGTGGCTGGAATTTTATGCGCGCTATTTTCCGACCGTTGAGATCGATTCGACCTTTTACGCGGCTCCGGGCGCGGATTCGGTACGGCGCTGGCTCGACCTCACTCCTTCGCATTTTCGTTTTTCTTGCAAACTGCCCCGCGAGATCACGCACCAATGCAAGCTGCGCGATTGCTCGGCAGAGTTGAGCGGGTTTCTGCGGGCGGTTGAACCGCTCGTCCCCAAGTTACACATTATCCTCATCCAATTGCCGCCGTCGTTTCTTCCAAAAGAAGGGAAAGTACCGCTTCGTTCATTCGTCGAACAATTGCCGCGGGATTTTCGTTTTGCCATCGAATTTCGCCATCCCGGCTGGCATCGACCACAATTCATTCATCTTTTGGAAAAACATCGCATCTGCTGGGTTTGGGCGGACACTTCGCCGCTCAATGAGCGCAATTTGGCGCCTTTTGAATTTCAGCCGCGGACGACCGACTTTCTGTACGTCCGCCTGCTCGGAGATTACACCACTAAATATGACCGGGACGGCAAACACCGGCATCGCTACAGAAAACTGCTTTGGAAACGCGAAGCCGCGATGGAAAGCTGGGCCTTGAAGATCGACCGGCAACTTTCGGATGTTCGTGCCGTCTACGCTTACGTGAACAATCATTTCGAAGGGTTTGCTCTGGAGAGTGCACAACGGCTGGCCCAGCGTCTGGGGTACGAGCTCCCTTTGCCCTCCACCGAAGCGCAAACTTCGGCGGAAGATCGCAAGCAACTCGATCTTCAATTGTAGGGCAACCGCGCCGGTTGCCGGTCTATTAGTCGGCAGGCGGGAACGCCTGCCCAACTTATTCCAAGGAGCGGCGGTGGCGCACCTGTATCCTTACCGAATCTGCTCCGCGCCAAAATAAGGCAGCAATTCTTCCGGCAGCCGCACCGAACCGTCTTTCTGCTGACCCGTTTCGATCAGCGCGGCAAACAATCGCGGTAAGGCCAGGCCCGAACCATTAAGAGTATGGCAAAAACGGTTTTTGCCTTCCGCATCCTTGAACCGGAGATTCATCCGCCGCGCCTGAAAATCGGCGAAGTTCGAGCAACTCGAAACTTCTAGATAGGCATTTTGTCCCGGCGACCAAACCTCGATGTCGTAGGTTTTGGTGGCACCAAAGCCGAGATCGGCGGCGCAAAGTTCAATCACGCGATAATGCAACCCAAACAATTGCAAAATTTTCTCGGCATCGGCGGTCAGACTCTCGTGTTCCTCGCCGGAACTTTCCGGGGTAGTGATTTTGACCAATTCCACTTTATCGAATTGATGGACGCGAATGATGCCCCGCGTTTCACGACCTGCCGAACCCGCTTCCCGGCGAAAACAAGGTGTGTAGGCAACGTATTTCTTTGGCAGTTCATCCGCGCTCAAGATTTCTTCGCGGTGAAAATTTGTTACCGGCACTTCCGCAGTCGGGGCGAGAAAGAGTTGATTATTTTGCAGTCCGTACATATCGGCTTCGAATTTTGGGAGCTGTGATGTTCCGATCATGCATTCGCGCCGCACCAAAAAAGGCGGGCTCATTTCTTCGTAACCATGCTCGCGCGTGTGCAAATCGAGCATGAACTGGATCAAAGCTCGCTCCAATCGCGCGCCGGCGCCGGTAAAACAGATGAAACCGCTCCCACTCAGCTTTGAAGCGCGTTCGAGATCAAACAACTTGAGGTTCGTTCCAATGGTGACGTGATCCAACGGAGAGTCGAGGTTCGGTTTCGCTCCCCACGAACGCACCACTGGATTGGCGCTGGCGTCTTTCCCGATCGGCACTTTCAAATGCGGCAGATTGGGAATCTCCAGCAGCATTTCCTTTTGTTGCCCGTCTACCAGGTTAACGTCTTCGTTTAAGCGCGCGATCTCTTCCCCGATTTTGCGAACACGATTCTCCAACTGGAGGGAATCCTGCCCGCGGCTCCGCATTCCGCCGATCTCCTTGCTCAGTTTCTTGCGTTCGGCGTTGAGCGCCTGCAACGCCGTCTCCGCTTTGCGTCGTTCCGCATCGACGCGGAGCAATTCGTCGATCTTCTCTTCGTCACCACTGCAGCGAAGCGCCAGTCGGCTCTTAACAAAATCTGGTTGTTCGCGAACGATTCGAATATCGAGCACGGCGCAGTATGAAATGACGAAACCCGAATGTCGAATGACGAAGGAATGACAAGTCCGAATGGCAAAACGCGATTCGCCGACTCACTCGGGCTTCGCCATTTCGTCATCATTTCGTCATTCGTCATTCGGGGTTCGTCATTTGATCTCGATTGTAACTCGCATGTGACAATCGTTTCCGCGCACCGATAATTTCGCGTGGATAGATTGAATCTCCTCAGTGTCGCGCTCGGACTTGCCTGTCTGGCGGGGCTAAATCTTTACCTGACTGTTTTCGCCACTGGCCTTGCCATTCATTTCCACTGGATCGTTCTTGCCCCACAATATCAATCGCTCGCGATCCTGGGCCAGCCAATCGTCGTGATTATTTCCGGCATTCTTTTTCTGCTCGAATTTTTCGCAGATAAAATTCCCTGGATTGATTCGGTCTGGGACGCTGTCCATACCATCATTCGACCAATCGGGGGCGCGCTTCTCGCCATCCAGGTTCTCGGACATTCCAGTCCAACCTTGGATGTTATCATTGTGTTGCTCGCAGGCACTACTGCGCTCGCGACGCACACCGCCAAGGCTACGACCCGCCTCCTTTCAAACACATCGCCAGAGCCGTTTTCAAATATTGCACTCAGTGTCGGTGAGGATGCAGTAGTGATCGGCGGGCTCGCTTTGTTGCACTATCACCCGATCATCGCGTTCTCGATTTTTTTAATCGCACTTGTGGCGTTCTTTTATTTTGCGCCAAGAATTTTGCGCGCGACCAAGGTAAAACTTTGGCTGGTTTGGCGAAAGCTAAACGAACCAGCCCTTTTCCATCGCGAAGCCACATTGCCGCTGAACCTGCCGCCAAAATTGGCGCCGGTTTTCAGTAAGCAAAACTTGCTCGGCGAAACCATCGCTTGGGCTATTCCATGCGTGAGCGGTCGTGGCCGCCGCATCGCGCCCAATCTTTTTGGGGCGCTCGTTGCCACTAACGAAGAACCGCGCAAGTTGACTTTCGTCGGGCGGAAAGGATCCAAGCCGGTCGC
>Ga0137403_10007187_pt1 | contig 12601 bp, 9 predicted proteins | sample CZOMad2_1_16fung_FD_122057 | JGI IMG/M metagenome (GOLD analysis project Ga0137403, IMG submission 122057) | Vadose zone soil fungal communities from Angelo Coast Range Reserve, California, USA - CZOMad2_1_16fungal (Hybrid Assembly) | ecosystem: Environmental > Terrestrial > Soil > Vadose zone... | reverse complement strand
GGACTTTCCTCACGATCGCCTTCGCGGCATAGGTGCCTTGCTGCATGGCCACCTGGGCCACGCCCGGCAATGGCTTGCCATTGGGACCCAAGGCCAGGGCCAGGTCGCCGACCACGTAGATGTCTGGGTAATTGGCAATCGTGAGGTCGGGATTGACCTTGATTCTTCCACCCCTGTCCGTGTCGGCATTGGTGCGGTTCGCCAGCGTTCTGCCCAGCGCGGAAGCCGTCACACCCCCAGCCCAAAGCACTGTTCGGGCGGCTAGGCGATCGGTGCGGTTATTCATCTCAATCGTCACCCCTTCTTTATCAATGTCCTTAACCATGACACCGGTCTTCACCTGCACTCCGAGCGTCGCCAGCGCGCGTGCCGCCTTCTGGGCCAAATCCTCCGGGAAGGGCATGAGCACCCGAGGCGCCCCGTCGATTAGTATGATTTCTGCCTCTGCGGGGCGTATCGACCGAAAATCGTGCGTGAGTGTCTGCCGCGCGATCTCGCCGATAGCTCCGGCGAGCTCTACACCGGTGGCGCCTGCGCCTACGATGACGAACGTGAGCCAGGCACGCCGCTGCACGGGATCCGAAATACGCTCGGCCACTTCGAAGGCGTACAGAATTTTGTGTCGGATGTTGGTCGCCTCTTCCACGCTTTTCAGGCCCGGGGCCCATGCGCGCCAGGCGTCATGCCCGTAGTATGAGCTCTGCGAACCCGCGGCGACAATCAGCGAATCGTAGTCGAAGCTTGCGCCGTCAGCGAGCCGTACGCGCTTGGAAAGTGGATCGACATCGACGACCTCACCCAGCAACACGCGAGTATTGTGCTGCCGGCTCAATACGCTGCGCAGAGGCGCTGCAATCTCGCCGGGCGACAGCGAGCCAGTCGCGACTTGGTACAGGAGCGGTTGAAATAGGTGGTAATTGCGTCGATCAAGCAGCGTCACATCAACGGGCGCTGATTTCAGTGCCTGTGCTGCCCGGAGGCCGCCAAAACCACCTCCCACGATGATGACTCTCCATCGGTTGCTCACAGATTTCTCCCCTTCCTTGAGTAAGCATCATTTGTTGTCTGTTGTCGCAAAAGATGGGTAAGCGGGATTCCACTGCGTGGAAACGACCTGCTGACGAACCTCTTCCTCGGTTGCTTTCGTAGCAATACCGGCTTTTTGCGCCTCCAGGCCAACCGCTATGGCGATTTGGAGGGCCACCTTCCGAAGGTCGGCTAACGCGGGTAATAGAGATGCAGAGGAATCTTTGCGTGCGGGGGAGCTCTCGGCCAGCGCACGGGCTGCGGCCAGGATCATCGTGTCCGTCACGCGCCAAGCACCAGAGGCGACCACGCCGAGTCCGATGGCCGGGAAGATGTAGATGTTATTGCACTGGGCGATGGGAATTGTGCGCCCGGCGTAGCTGACGGGCGCAAAAGGCGAACCCGTCGCCACGAGAGCGCGTCCATCTGTCCATCGCATCACATCGTCAGCGTTCGCCTCCGATTTTGCGGTCGGATTGGAAAGAGGAAAGATCATCGGACGCTGAACTTTGCGCGCCATCTCACGAACAATCGCTTCTGTGAAGGCCCCACCGGCCGTCGAAAGACCGATGAGAATGGTGGCTTCGATTTTCCCGATCACGTCGGCAAGTCCGATATGGCCATCGAGAGTCTGCCGCCATCCAGACACCCGGCCCCATGGCTGAGCATAGACACTCTGCTCAGGGGTAAGATCCGTCCGACCCGAATGCAAGAGCCCGTCTTTGTCGACGAACAAGAAGCGGCTACGCGCCTCCTGGTCGGATAGTCCGTCTTCTCTCATGGCCGCGCGCAAAAAATCAGCGACGCCGATGGCGGCTGAGCCTGCTCCGAGCATGACAATCTGCTGGTTCTTCAAGCCGTTTCCAGTCACCGTGACAGCAGCGAGAATCGCCCCGAGCGCGACAGCCGCAGTCCCCTGGATGTCATCATTGAACGTCAGCAATTGCTCCCTATAACGCTCAAGGATGGGCCGAGCGTGCGGAGTTGCGAAGTCTTCCCATTGCAAACAGGTGCCCGGAAGCTCCTGCTGTATCGCCTGAACGAACCGATCGATGAAGTCGAAATAGGCTTGACCGGTAATCCGTTCATGGCGCCAGCCGAGGTATTCAGGATCTTTGAGTCGTTCCACATTGTTGGTTCCCGTATCCAGCACGATTGGCAACGTCCGCTCCGAACGAATCCCACCGATGAGCGTATACAGGGAGAGCTTGCCGATGGGGATGCCTAAGCCGCCGGCACCCTGGTCACCGATGCCCAGGATGCGTTCGCCGTCCGTTACGACGATTACGTCGACCTCCGGATTGGGGCGATTCCGCAACAGCGCAGGAATTGAATCGCGCAGCGGGTAGGAAATGAATAGGCCGCGAGGCCGCCGGTAGATGTGACTGAACTGTTGACACGCCAGCGCGACCACCGGTGTGTAGACCATGGGCGTCATTTCTTCAAGGTGGTCGAGTAGAAGTCTGTAGAAGAGGACTTCGTTCGTATCTTGAACACCGCGCAAATATATATGTCGCTCCAGGTCGTCGTCCTTTCGCTGGTAGGCCTCGTAGGCGCGGACCACTTGCTCATCAAGGGTCTCGACATGCGGCGGCAAAAGTCCGTGCAAGCCAAGCGCGCTCCGTTCGTCCTCCGTGAACGCTGTGCCTTTGTTCAGCCCTTGGCGGTTCAGGAGGTCCATCCCGCGAGGGACATCTGGCCAACGTGACTGCTTGGTCCGCTGCGGCGTAGCCATTCTCGTGTGCTCCTTTCTTCTGCTCTTGCCGCGGATTGTTGCGGTGACTAGCGGAAGAGATTGACCTTCGCCAGATCGATGATTTCGTCGCTGATCGTCGGCGGCATGGTGAGTTCCTACCGGGAGACGAGGACTTCGCCATGGCCCTCTCCTGTTTTCGCACCAGAACGTTTCGACGCGCCTCCGACAGAAATCTGCACCGCCTCAGCGACATAGTCAACATCCAAGCGGCGGCCCAAAACTGTCACCGTACACCGGTGATATCAGATTGGCGACGCGCTGAAGCGATCTAGCGCCGTCCTCCTTCGCGAGAGAGGTGCCTGTCCTGCTCAGGCATGCATAGTTGAGATCTCACGCTGCTCTTGGGGCCCCTGGTAGTCGTCTAGCGATACTTGCGTGAACTGTCAGTTGCCAGGGACAGCATGCATCGCCCAGATGCCCAGGGCCATGAGGCATCGTCTTTGGCTTTCGAAATTGACAGCTCACCGAAGCACCTCCCATGCCAAGCTGAAACCTGCCCTGCTCATTCACCATGTACTGTTCACAATGATGGAGTTAGCTGACCGCGGGAGGCTGGGAAGCTCGCTTGGGGGAAGGTTGACCAGTCGAACACTGACGAAAATAGTCGACAGGTGTCGGGATGCTGTCACTGCCGGCCCCGGCCAGAGAATCCACTCCCCCATGTCGTCATCCTTTTCAAATCACGGAGGTTGGTTGGACCTCCATTTCATCTTCTCCTCCCCGAACCAGAAAGTACAACCCAGTCCGACAACTGCTGCGCCTCCTCGGGCGCTCCTACGAGGCATTGTATTTATGAAAATGCCACGGCCTGGGCCGAATGTCCGATAGTGGCATAATCCGCGGCCATATGGCCTCTGGCTTATCTGGGCTATAATATCAATGGCCAACCATGAGACCTGCGCAATGTGGTGCTAATGCTTTTGCCAGCTCAGCGTACGGAGCATGCCAGCTCCCTCAGGCGTTGGGAACGGTTGGAAGGGCTGCCCAAGTACTACCGCCGAGGCCGCATGAAGCCTTTTGCTGTACTGCCGGATGGAATCGCTTGAGAGACTCAAAAGGAGGCGGTAATGTGGGGTCAACGATCAGTGCTGAGTCTACTTTGCCTTGTGGTTTTGACGGTTAGCTACGACCCAGGAGCGAAAGTTGCGGCTGAGACCGTAACGCTCCATATCCCATCGACAACCGTGACCTTGCCTAACGGTCTGAGGGTGGTGGTATCCGCCAAACCCAAGCTGCCGATGGTTTCGATCAGTGTCCGCGTCAAGGTGGGATCAGTCGACGACCCAGAGGACGCGGCGGGGCTCGCCGCGATGACGGGTCGCCTCCTAAATAAAGGAACGATACATCTGACAACCTCAGCTATCGCCGATGAGCTCGATTTTCTGGGAGCGCGCCTGGAGGCCAGTGCAGGAGGGACGGGGAGCACTATCTCGCTTTCGGTGCTGGCCAAGGATGTCGAGCACGGCCTCGATCTTTTGGCCGATCTCCTGCAACACTCCCGTTTCGACGCCATCGAATTGGAGCGGGAGCGGGCACAGATGCTGTCGGAGATTCACCAACAACGGTCGGAGCCGGACGAGGTGGTCTCGCAGCTCTTTCGGGAAACCGTGTACGCCGGGCATCCCCTGCATCGACCAGTCTCTGGCTACGCCCACACCGTATCCCGGATCACACGCGAGGATGTCGTGGCTTTTCATCAGCGCTTCTACGTTCCCAACAATGCGATCGTGGTCATGGTGGGTGCGCTCTCCGAGGAGCGCATGCTGGAGATCATCCAGCGCTATTTCGCCACATGGACAACGCGACCACTGGAATCGATGACACTGCCACAGCCGACCACAACCTTGGGGAAACAGGTGCGCATCGTGGATATGGACGTGAACCAGAGTTATATCCAGTGGGGGCACTTGTCGGTCCGCCGGGCCGATCCTGACTATGCTGCCATCCGTGGCATGAACTACATCCTCGGCGGTGGAGAATTTGTGTCGCGCTTGATGGGCGTGATTCGAGAGCAACAGGGGCTGGCCTACGAGGTTGACTCGGAGTTCGTCGGTGGCAGTCAATTTCCAGGGTTCTTTTCCGCCCAGTTACAGACCGCCATCCCCACCACCGCGCAGGCGCTCACCAGCTTGTTGGCGGTGATCGAAGGCCTGCAGCAGACCCCGGTAACTCCTGAAGAATTAGCCGACATGAAGCGTTATTACGAAGGTAGTCTCCCCGGGCGCGCCGAAACATATGAGCAGGTGACGGAACTGCTCATTGATCGGGAATTTTTTGGGCTTCCCGAGGGCTACTGGGAAACGGAGATCCAACGCATTCAGCAGTTGACGGCTCAGGAGATTCAACAACTCGCCCAGCGCTATTTGGACGTTAACAACTTTGTCCTTGCCCTGGTGAGCAAACGACAGGACCTGAATCTCGCCGGTGCTCCCATCCCCGCCGAGGTCATCCGCGAGGTCCCCATTCCTTGAGGGCAGGGGGTGGCGGTGCGCCCGGCTAGGGCTGCGGTCTATGCGCCGAAAGTATCAGGGACAGGAAGATCACGCCTGGCTTCGTTGATGATGGTGCTGTTGAGTTGCTCCACCCCACTTAGCTGCAGTTCATGGGCGCGATGACAACTCACGAGATGGCCGGGGGCCACTTCTTGCCATGAAGGCGTCTCTGTCCGACAGATCTCTACGGCATGCGCGCAGCGTGGGTGAAAATAACAGCCGGAGGGAGGAGCCGCGGGATTGGCCACCTCGCCTTGCAGCACGATGCGCTGCGAACGCAGGCGTGGGTCAGGCTCAGGGACAGCCGACAAGAGGGCCGCTGTGTAGGGGTGTTTGGGGGAAGTAAAGAGATCATCCGTCGTCGCTAACTCAGCCATGCGGCCGACATACATCACGGCGACTCTATTGCTGATGTGCTTGACAACGCTCAGGTCGTGGGCCACAAAGAGATAGGTGAGGCGCAGCGCGGCTTGCAGGTCGTACAGCAGGTTGAGAATCTGTGCTTGTACCGACACATCCAGTGCCGACACCGGCTCGTCAGCGATCACCAGGCGAGGATGTAGCGCCAGGGCGCGGGCGATGCCGATGCGCTGGCGCTCTCCACCGCTGAACGCGTGGGGAAAACGTCGCATGTACTCGGAACGCAGCCCCACCAGACGCAGCAGCTCGGCCACGCGCGCTTCACGCTCGCGGCGGTTCTTCATCCCATGAACCAGTAGCGGTTCACCAACGATGTCGAGCAGCGTCATACGGGGATTGAGGGAGGTGAAGGGATCCTGAAAGATCATCTGCATCTCGCGACGCAAGCCCCGCAGCTCGGATGGGCTTAACTGGAGCATATCCGCCGACTCGCTGCTCTCGGTCCGAAAGAGAATTTGCCCCCTCGTCGGCTCGATGGCGCGCAGGATGCACCGTGCGGTCGTCGTCTTGCCACAGCCGCTCTCGCCGACCAAGCCGAGCGTTTCCCCTTCGTAGATATCGAAGCTGACGCCATCGACGGCGCGCACGTAACCGACCGTGCGTCTCCAGAAGCCCTTCCGAATGGGGAAGAGTTTTTGGAGATCTCTGACCTGGAGTAGCGGCTGTCCGTCCGAAGAGTTCATGCCCGCGATGTTGACCCTTACAAAATGCTGGCGGCGACCACAGATGAAAACAGACACATACAGATCATCCGTGTGTATTTGTTGTTCATCTGTGGTAGATGTCTCAAGGCCTCAATATAAAAAACAACTCACTAGATGCTGCTCACCCATCGCTTGCAACTGCGGCTCCTTCTGGTCGCAGAGCCCTGGCATAAAAGCCACACAACGTGGATGGAACGGGCACCCCGACGGCCGGTTATAGGGATGTGGTACGGCGCCGCTGATCGAGGCCAGTCGTTCGCGAGAGTTGGAGTGAATCCGTGGAATCGAGCGCAAGAGGGCCTGAGTGTATGGATGTTTCGGGTTGTAAAAAATTTCGTCCACGGATGCCTGCTCGACGACGCGGCCCAGGTACATGACCACAACGGTATCGGTCATCTCGGCGATCACGCCCAAATCGTGGGTGATGAGCATGATCGCCATACCGTATTCGCGCTGCAGTTGGCGCATGAGATCGAGAATCTGTGCCTGGGTGGTGACATCTAGCGCCGTGGTCGGTTCATCGGCGATCAGCAGGGTCGGGTGACACGACAGCGCCATCGCGATCATGGCGCGCTGCCGCAGGCCACCGCTGAGTTGATTCGAGAGCTGATCGACGCGCTGCTCCGGCAGAGGAATGCCTACCAGCCGCAGCATCTCGATGGCCTTCTGGCGCGCCTGCCGCCGGCTCATGTGTTGATGCAGCCGGATGGCCTCGATGATCTGTTCTCCAATGGTATGCACCGGGCTGAACGAGGACATCGGTTCCTGGAACACGAGGGCGATCTCGGCGCCGCGAATGGCACGCATGTCCTGGCCGTTCGGATCGAGCTTGGTCAGATCGATGACCTCATCGGTGCCCACGCCATCGAGGGTTTTACGTCGCCGGAAAAGGATCTCGCCTTCGACAATGCGGCCGGGGCGATCGATGATGCGCAGGATCGACCGCGCCGTAATACTCTTGCCACAGCCGCTCTCGCCGACGATGCCCAATGTTCGTCCCTGATAGAGGTCAAAGCTGGCGCCATCGACGGCTTTGACGGTGCCCTCGTCCTGCGGGAAATAGGTCTTCAGATTGCGGACCGACAACAGCGGTTTCTGAGAAACCAACATGCCGCCCTCACCTTAACCTTCTCCCAGACGGAGAAGGATCCCGAAGCAGCGACACCTCTTCATTCCCTAGTGCCCATACGGATCAGCCGCATCGCGCAGCCCATCGCCGAGGAAGTTAAAAGCCAGCACGGCGACGATCACTGGCAGCGACGGCAGCATCAGCCAGGGCGAGATTGCCACGGTTTGCACGTTCTGAGCTTGCTGCAGCAGGACGCCCCAGCTGATCGCCGGCGGGCGCAGGCCCAGACCCAGAAAACTGAGCGACGTCTCGCTGATGATCATGGCCGGCAGCGCCAGAGTCGTGGCGGCGATGATGTGACTCATGAACGATGGCACCATATGCACGAAAATAATCCGCATCTGACTGCACCCGACCAGGCGCGCCGAGACGACGAAATCTTCTTCACGTAAGGCGAGAAACCGCCCCCGTACCACCCGCGCCAGCTCCGTCCAGCCGAGCAACGAGATGATAATGGTGATGGCGAAGTATACTTGCAGGATCGACCATTCGCGCGGCAGCGCCGCCGCCAGCCCCATCCACAGTGGGATGGTCGGGATAGAGCGCAGAATCTCGATGATGCGCTGAATGATGGTATCCGCCAGGCCGCCATAAAAGCCTGAGAAGCCACCGAGCAGGACCCCCAAGAACAGGCTCAGGGTCACGCCGACCAGGCCGATCGTCATCGAGATACGCGTTGCATACAACAGCCGCGACCACAGATCACGGCCCTGCACGTCGGTGCCCAGGAGAAACATCGTTTTCTCGGCCTCCAGCCCCTCGTTGACGCCCAGGAGATGAATGTTAGTTGGGATGAGGCCAAGGAATTTGTATTCAAAGCCTCGAGCAAAGAATCGAACTGGTATCTTCTGATTCGCATCGACCTGGTACACGCGCTTAAAGGTTATTGGGTCGCGGCGGCCTTTGATCCCATACACATACGGGCTGAACCGCCATGCATCGAAGAAATACAGCGGCTGTGGCGGCATCAACGACCGTTGAGCCTCCGAGGTATGCGGGTCGGCATAGGCGAGAAAATCGGCCCCGAGCGCCGCCAGGTAGAATCCGATGACAATGAGGCCGCTCACCATCGCCAGTTTATGTTTGCGAAAGCGCCACCACATCAGCTGCCATTGCGAAGCCACAAAGATGCGCTCATCGGCCGGCGTCACACGCGTGGTTGCCGGAGCCTCGGTGATCGTCATGGGGTCGAGCGACAGGCGCGGCCCAGCCATCAGGTGTCCTCCAGCCGAATGCGCGGGTCAATCCACACCAGAATGATGTCCGAGATCAACGTCCCGACCACTGTCATGACCCCCAGCATGAGGACGATCGTCCCCGCTAGAAACATGTCCTGAGCGATGAGAGCCTTCAGCAGCAGTGGTCCAACGGTGGGGAGGCCGAGCACCAGGGAGACGATGATGCTCCCTGACACGATATAGGGGAACAGATACCCGATGGTGCTGGCAAACGGATTGAGGGCCACACGGACCGGATATTTGACGATCACTTTGGCTTCGGAGAGTCCCTTGGCACGGGCGGTGACCACGTAGGGCTTGCGCAGCTCATCTAGCAAATTGGCGCGCATGATGCGGATCTGCTGCGCTGTCCCCGCCAGGCCCAGAATCAGCGCCGGTATCGGCAAATGCTTGGCCATGTCCCAAACCTTCGCTATGCTCCAGGGCGCGTCCTGGTACTCGACGGAGAATAGGCCGCCGATGTTGGCATCAAAGAACACGAAGCCGAAGTAGAGGATTACCAGGGCGAGTAGAAAGTTCGGAACCGCCAGGCCGATAAACCCGATGAAAGTGAAGGTGTAGTCACCAAGAGAGTACTGGCGTACTGCCGAATAAATGCCGATGGGCAACGCCAGCACCCAGGTGAGGAGCAGCGCGGCGAACGACACAATCATCGTCAGCCACAACCGATCGCCGATGACCTCCACGACCGGCCGTCGCCATTCCATCGACAGGCCAAAATTCCCCTGGGCGATCATCACCATCCATTTGCAATACTGCACATAGATGGGCTGATCCAGACCGTACTGGATACGCAGGTTCTCAGCCTCCTGCTCGGTAACGATGCTGCCCGTCGCCGCCATCTGGGCGATGTAGGAGGTGATGTAATCGCCCGGCGGCAACTGGATGATGACGAACGCCAGCACGGAGACCGCCCACACGGTGAAGATGGCCAGGACGATGCGGCGCGCAATGTAGGTGAGCATGGACAGATACCTCAGAAGCAGTGCTGAGTGCTGAGTCCTGAGTGCTGAGCGCTAAGTCTTGAGCATTTTCATGTTCTTACTCAGCACTCATCCCTCAGCACTGTTCTTTTGGCACTCAGCACTTTCCTCCATCAGTTCTTCCAGTAAAACGTCACCGGTCGAGAGATTCCCGGCGTCTTGCCATCGGGGCTGTTGTACTGCCGCGACGGCACATTACCCATGTTAACCTTAGCCAGGCGCACCCCCATCGAAGCAGCGCCCATCCCAATGACACCGATGACATACACTTCTTCAGCAGCGATCTTCCACACCTCTTTGCCCAGCTTGATGCACTCTTCTTCAGGGACTCCGAACGCTCTCCGCCACTTTTCCATTAATTCGCGCAGGCGGGGGGGTGGCTCTTTGCCTTGGGTGCCAGCCGATTGGAACCACTGGGTGTAGAGAATCCCCGAGGATGCAAGGCTATTGGGGTCATATGGAAACACGTGTCCAGGGGTGGTAAACAGATGCTCGCTGCCGTCGTTATTCCAGGCGGAAAGCTGTTGCTCATTGGCCGCGGCTCGCCTGATGGCAAGACTTCGCTCGATCTCCTGGACATTGAGATCGATGCCGATCCTTTTCCAGTGCTCCCGAATCATCTCGGCGATCTGCGTGAACTGGAGGAACTGCCCCCCCAGCGTGGTGATCTCGAGTCGGAGTCGTCCTTTGCCATCGCTGCGCAGGCGATAGCCCTCCGTATCCTTCTTATCGAGGCCAATCTTGTTCAATATCTCGTTGGCCTTCTTCGGGTCATGAGTGGCCCACAGTGTGCGGTATTCAGGGCCTGGATTATACTTGTTATGGTCGGCCGGGACGACAGAGCTCGGGGTCCCTGTCCCCAACCAGAAGGTCTCGTTGATCTGCTCGCGGTCGATTCCCAGCGCTAGAGCCCGTCGAAAGTCGGCGGTATTGAACCATTTGGCAAGCTCGGCGTCGGCCTCATAGCTCAGGTTGAACTTGATGATCATGTCGCCGCCGTAATCCCCCGGATCCAGAGACAACTTATAGCCACCGCGCTGCTGATTCTCCAAGATGACCGGAACTTTGCCGAGATCCACGTGCCTCTCCTGCAGATCATATTCTCCGGCAATGGCTCGCAGGTTCAACACCTCGAGGTTTTCCGCCAGCGTCAGGACCACCCGATCGATATACGGCAGCTGGTTCCCTGCAGTGTCCACCCAAATGCTGTAGGGGTTGCGCTCCAGGGTCCAGGTTGGCGTGTTGATCGGCGTCACCGTCTTCCAGGGGGAGAGAACAGGGAGTTCCGGATTGAGCGCCCAATCGTTCTTGAACAGGAAGAGACGGACCCAGTTGTCGAACTTACTCTCCTTGACCAGCTTGTCGAGCGCGTCCTTGGACACATACTTGGGATGGAACGGCTTTAAGTAGTGTGCCGGTGCATATCCCCCCATACCATAGAGCCCCTGGTGCGCTTGGCCGCCAAGGGAGGTGGAACCGGCGAGGACATCGGGAAGCATGTAGTAGGGCTCCGGGAACTTGAACATGACCGTGTATGCGTCTACTTTGGATAGCTCGCCAGGCTTGCCGTCGATCATCATGAGGGAGGACGGGAGTGGAACAAGCTCCTTATTACCATACATATCCTCATACCAGAAGAGGAAATCATCGGCCGTAAAGGGGTGTCCATCGCTCCATTTCATGCCCCGGCGCAGGTGCAAGATAAGCGTGCGTCCGCCGTCCTGTAACTCCCAGCCTTTGGCGATGTTGGGCACTGGCTTATCGCCGGCATAGTCCCAAAATAGGAGCGTGTCGGGACCCGAGCAGCAGCGATAGCCATTCCAGAAATCCGCCGGGCCAGTAAAGCCGCGGCGCCAGGTGCCCCCATATTTGCCAATGTTATGCACCGGTTTCAGCACCAAGGGGTCCTGGCCGATGCGCTCCGCCACCGGGGGGATCTTACCAGCTTTGACCAACTCCGCCAGTTGCGGCGCCTCCTTAAAGCTCTTGGGGAATTGCGCGGGGTCGGTGACGACCTCGGGCCCTTCGAGCTTGCCGATCAGCGATGTCCCTCCGCCGCTGGCAGCCGGTGCCCCCGCGACCGCCAATTGTTCTGTCACCCCACTCACAGTCAAGGCGACAACAGCCATGCTCAGGAGGACTATACTCCTATGTAAGGCGGCTATATGGCATAACCAGCGCATCCTGTTCCCTCCCTTCCCACAAGCCCCCAACTATCATGGCTAGGAGCGGTACGACAAAATATCCCACGCAGTCGGTGCGGGTGCTCCAGGGGCAAAGACACCTGGAGAGTCACAGCTTCGCCTCTCCATAACGCATCGGCTAGGTCGGCCTGGATGACGCTTTTCTTCCACTGCTCCCGGAGCATGTCACAGACCTAGGTGAACAGGAAGATGCCCCTAAAGGCTTGAATTTCGATACGCGGGCGGCCTTTGCCATCGGTGCGTAAGCGGTAGCCCCCGGCATCCCTTTTGCGAGATGTACTTGGGGTGCAACTTGTAGAATGCCGCCGTCGGGTACCAGCTCTTATAGCCGGTTTTAAGGATGGCGTCAATTGTTCTTTAGTCGCCAACATATAGCGAGCGGTCGCTTTGACCGGACGAACAACTCACCTGAAGAGCGAGCCCAGAGGAACAGCAAATCACTCGAAAGCGCTGGCTTGCGTGTGCATCGGAAAGGAGGGTAACATATAATGTATATGGGGAAAGAGTATGAGAGAGAGGCCGTGGGGGCAATGTGCCGGAGGTGTGTGGGATGGGAATATCTTCAGATCAGCTCTCAACTGAGCAGATTATCTCTGCCATAGCTCGCCTGAGTCTGCCAGAGCTGGAACAAGTCTTCGATCACGTGTTA
>Ga0137403_10007185_pt1 | contig 12602 bp, 11 predicted proteins | sample CZOMad2_1_16fung_FD_122057 | JGI IMG/M metagenome (GOLD analysis project Ga0137403, IMG submission 122057) | Vadose zone soil fungal communities from Angelo Coast Range Reserve, California, USA - CZOMad2_1_16fungal (Hybrid Assembly) | ecosystem: Environmental > Terrestrial > Soil > Vadose zone... | reverse complement strand
CCTTCCCAGCCACAGTTCCAACTATTGTCATCGTTAGCGCCATCGCGGTTGTGTTCGCCGTTGGCTTCGTTATGCTTCTGGTTATAGGAGACCAGATCAGCGAGCGTGAAACCGTCGTGGCAGGTGATGAAGTTGAAGGAGGCGGTCGGCCCGCGACCCGCATAGAGGTCGGGTGACGCCTGTAGCCGCTGTGCCATCTCCCCAACCTGGCCTGCGTCCCCTTTCAGGTATTTGCGGAGTGTGTCGCGGTACCTCCCGTTCCACTCGGCCCAGCGCCCATAGGCGGGAAAGGAGCCAACTTGGTAGAGACCGCCGGCATCCCAGGCCTCGGCGATGAGTTTGCATTTGGCCAGGATCGGATCGTAGGCAAGGCTTTCGAGGAGCGGCGGGTTTGCCAGCGGGACCCCCAAAGGATCGCGCCCCAGGATAGTGGCCAGATCAAAGCGGAAGCCGTCGACGTGGTATTCCGCGACCCAGTAGCGGAGACAGTCGAGCACCATGCTACGCACAATCGGGTTATTGCAGTTCAGGGTATTGCCAGTGCCGCTGAAGTTGTAGTAGTAGCCCTCCGGGGTCAGCATGTAGTAGGTCGCGTTATCGATCCCACGGAACGAGATCGTTGGGCCATATTCGCTGCCTTCGGCTGTGTGGTTGAAAACCACATCAAGTATGACCTCGATGCCATTTTTATGCAGCTCTTTAATCAGTGTTTTGAGCTCATCAGCTACCATAGTGCCATCTTTCGATCGACCTGTGGCCGCATAGCCAGCTTTGGGCGCGAAGAAGCCAATGGTGCTGTAGCCCCAGTAGTTCACCAATAATTCGCCCGTTGCCGGATTGGGGCGGCTATGTTCAAATTCGTCAAATTCACAGATGGGCATCAGCTCAACGCAGTTGACACCCAACTCTTTGAGGTAAGGGATTTTTTCTCGGATGGCCGCAAAGGTGCCCGGATGCCTCACCCCTGAGGAGGGGTGCCGTGTAAAGCCGCGGACGTGCAGCTCATAGACAATCAGATCCTCTATCGGGATTTCCAGCGGATGATCTGATTCCCAATCGAAATCGTCATAGACGAGACGGGCTCGATGCCGGTAGCTATCATTCCAGTTAGGCGGTTCTCCCCAAACGTCCCGGCCGCCGATGGTTTTGGCATAGGGATCCAGGAGTATGTTTGCGGGATTAAACCGATGAATGCTGGGCTTGCCCTTCTTCCCGCGGGGGTAAGGTGCATCCATGCGAAAGCCGTATTCGATGCCTTCATAATCCACATCGAAAACGGCCATCGCAAAAACGTTCCCGATCCGGAAATCACTCCAGCAAGGCTCTCCCGTCTCGGGTCGCTGAAACAATCCCCGGAAAGGGATTTCCACCAGCGGTTCGGATTCGCCCTTTTCGAATAAGACCAGCGTGCAGTAGCTGGCATGCCGCGAGCAAATCGAAAAATTGACTCCCCCTGGCACAAGGCTCGCGCCGAAGGGATACGCCCGACCGGGGCGTAACTTGAATCCTTTGTACTCGTGGGTCGGATAAATATCGATCCGCTCTAGCGTTGGCCTCTGCATGTGAGGCTCCTTCCTACTGAGCTAAAGCATCCAATCCTGCGTTAAGCGTGTCAAAGGTCGTAAAGTAGTTTAGGAATCCGATCATGTCCATCGTGTCCCTGATCTCTTCAGAAAGTCCTATCAGAGCGATGCGTCCGGTATGATTGGAGATCTGCCGATTTAATAATAGGAACAGCCGTAACCCCGCGCTGGACATGTAGGACACCTTCGTCATATCCAAGAGAATTTTGCATCCCGGCTGGACCAGCGGCAAGATTCGCTCTTGGGCCTCAGGAGCCGTCTTTCCGTCCAGTTCGCCGGTGATCTCCACGACGGCTACCTGCCGGACCGTCTTGATGTAGACCTCCATCGTTCGATTCTCCCAGCTGAAAGCTACTTTTTAGGCTCGATTCGCACTTTAACTTTCACGCGCTCCTTGGTATCCGGTAAATTGACGATCAGGGCGTCCGAGTTGAAGTTCGTGTACGGCTCATCGCCGATCCAGCATGCGCTAAGGCGGATGCTGCCGGGCGGGAGGATGTCAGGCGATACGCGCAGCGCGTTGTTCTTGAGGGCCCCCGGTAACGGCTTGAAGTAAAGATCCAGTGGCTGCTTGGCAATGAGCAGGTTGGTATAGGTCTGGGCCAGGTAGGCCAACTCAAACGAATGGTAACCGCTCATCGAGTGGCTGCCTTTGAACCGCTCATTGCCCATCAAATACGGAATGCCGTTAGCCAAGACATTGAAGTAAATCGCGCCATCGTCGTGATCGAGGAAGAACGCGTTGTAGAAAGCCATTGATTCGCGCGCCAGGCGCAGGTATTCCCCGTCGCTGAGCACACCTGCCAGAATGAGGTAGGCCAAAATCGCTTGTTCTTGCTGCCACCAGGCTTTGCGATCGTGGAAGGCGAACCGGTGGACCTCTTCTCCCGGGTTCAACAGGCGCTCCATAACGTCATACCAGCCACCGCGTTGCTGATCACTGCCGACCGCAGGCATCACTTCGGCGATCTTGCGCGCAAGAGCCTCATATTTCTCCTTGGGCTTCAGGCTGTGCATCCGCATGAGATTCCAGGCGATTTTAAGGTTGTGGCCCACAACGCCACGATTTTGCTGCCACATGTGGGTCGTGTCATGGGACCAATCCTCATCGAATCTCTCTTGCACGAACGGGCTGTGGTCGTAGTCGGGAAAGTATCGCTCGATGAGATCGAACGTGTACTCAAGCATCTCGGCATAGCGTTCTTCGCCGGTTGCCAGCCATAGGTTGATCAAGTAGGCTGGGGCATGGTCACCCACCGAATTCCAGTTCTTTTTGGCCCTGTTCTGGTCTAACGCCTCACTGCGCGGGTCGAGCGTGATCGGGTCGAGGTGCGAGAAATAACCGTCCTTTTCGGCATCGAGGAAGAAGCGATTGAACAGCTCGACGGTCAACTCGGCATCGCGTAAGATGCGCGGATCACCCGTGATGCGGTAGGTCTGAACGGGGCCGGCCAGCGCGTAGATCTGTTCGTAGGCTGGGATGGCGTCGATGTCATCGCCAAATTCCGAGGCAAAGATTTTCTCTTCACGCCGACCACGCACATCGATGCCGTGGTACCAGTACACGATGTTTTCATCCCGGTCATAAAACCGCATGTGCTCACGCAGGTACTCAGTGCCCTTTTCAGCACCTTCTAAGAAACGCTCGTCGCCGGTCAACAGGTAGGCCGTGGCGAATCCATAGACCAGGCGCGACATGGTGTCGGTTTCCTGGCGGAAATGGTCTGTGGGCTTTTCGCCAGTCAGCGTAATAGTGGTGCGATAGTCGCGATAGTCAATGGGGTTATCGCCAAATTGGGCTCTCAGGTAGAACTTACCTAATGCCCCAATTTGCTTGATCCACCAATCCTGTCTTTCGAAAAGGAATTCGTCCGGTTTGCGACCAAGAAAAACGACGAATTGGGCTTCAATGACGTGCCCATCGCCTTGCGGATAAAAAATGCCGTAGGTGTAAAGGTAACGGCCGGGGACGAGCATTGCACGCAACTGGCCCGTACAATCAGAGTAGGGATCACCTAGATTGCGCACGAGTTGGGCGTAGGTATTGCCCTTCAACTTAATCTGGAACTCCCGTCCATGGCTCGTTTTAACGCCGAAGATATCTTTGTCCCTGTCATACAGGGTGACGTACCCTGCGATAGTATCGGAAAAAGAGAAAGTTATCTCGTTCATTGTGAAACCTCCCGGTGAGCTGTCCATCCAGTCGGCTTGCCCCTGCCTGGATCCTGTGAATCGCCGACAAAAAAAGGAGTACGTCAATGCTACGCCGGGCGAATGTCTTGGCCAGGTTATGTCACGCGCGCCCAGGCCACCAGACCACGAACAGCGGTCAGGACCATCAAACTCGACTTTGGCCATTTTATGTAGGCAGGAGGATGCGAGCTCCTGTACGATAGATGAGCTTTCCCCACAGTTCATGCTAGCGCTCGTTCTGTTTCAATGGTTTCCGCTGGCTTCAGCCTCACAGCTGTACCGTTGGCAATTGCGCTCTTCACGCCCCGAGGCGGGTAGTGGGTAAGAGGTGCTTAAACAGCTCTCTGTCCCAGGCCATGTCACAGCCGACACCCTTGCGTCTGACTTTCCCCTGAATCTATGCGGTCTGGGACCGCTCGCCTCTTAGGCGAATTCACATACGAGCACTAAGACTGGCACAATCGCAGATTTCGGGTCTGGTGTCTTAACCACCAGCTTCGGGCGGTAATACTGTGGTTTAGGGGTCTTCTTCTACTTTTTCTCAATCTCGTTCACGAAAGCTGCCATAAATTTGTCTACGACCGCAGGATGCTTCGCGGTAATCAGGTTGCCATCTATAACCAACTCGGCACTCCCATCACCCTCATAGACCACCTCGGCACCTGCATTTTCCACATCGCAGATGATGTTGTGGGCACAGGTGACTTTGCGGTTTTTGATTAAATCTTTGTCCGCACAAAATAGCCACAGGCTATGACAAATGGTCCCTACTTTTACTGTATCTTCTTGCATAGCGTTGCGGAGAAACACAACCGCGGGTGCCTGGTTTTTCTGGCCTTTCTTGACAGTTACCTGGTATCTCAAGCGATCCATCGCATAGGCACCGATACAAATGATGCCTTTGTAATCAGACGGATCGATGGCATTCACTTCTGCAGTGACCGTGACATGCTCTTTTATTTCGTTATCCTCTGGATTGGAGCTGAAGTGCAGCTCCGGCTGGCCCCACAAATGGGAGATATACTCAACTTGATAACCTTGTTGAGGAAAGTACTCGTTGAACCTCCGAAATTCAGTGCCATCGAAATGCTCTTCAATAAGTACACCAATTTTCCCTTTAGCTTCTGTCATATTGTTCTCTCCCTCCACATTAGAATTTTTAATATGTGCTATCAATCCCCCAGAGTATTATTCCGCTGGACCAAGGATCTCTTTCAGCACGCCGAAGCACCCCGCCGCCTTGTTGAAACCCGCATAAGCGCACGTGAATAAGAGGAGTTCCTCGATTTCCTCACGGGTGGCCCCTTGCTTGATAGCCATATTCACATGGGCGCCAAAAGGGCTACCGGGGCCGACTTGATCCTGAATCACAACATCAACTGCAATCACGATCAACGCTTTGGTTTTTTGGTCGATTAACGGCAATCCCCATGCTTCACCGCAGACGCGGGTACAAAAATCACCAAACTTTGGGTGAATACTCTTTAAAGCCTCTTGAAGTTCTTTGTCATCCAAGACTGCATTCTTGTATTTCATTGGTATACTCCAATTATGTAATACATTTACCGAACGCCTTTGCCCATCACAAGATCAATGATGTCGTCCTTCTGTTGATTTATTGCCCCAATATTAGTAATAAGCTCTGCTGTCCTGGAACCTCGTTGACCGGCTAAAGTCATCTTACCTTTGTAAACAAATGTGTAAGAGGCTCGTTCCGGGAACGGGCTGACTTGCTTGAGATACTTCGCCTGGTCTTTTACCGCGGCGGCATAATCTTCTGAAGCGAAGAAGGCTTCCATGTTCAGGCGATTCTTGAAAGCAATTTCAAACGCCGCCTGATACTGCTTCTCAGGTGGTTCAGAGTGAGCTACCCCGGCCGCGTCCGGGCGTGAAATGTCCGGTGGCTCAAACAGATGCAGCCGGAACTTGAGCACCAAGCTACTCTTTGCCACAGCGGAGGCAAAACTATCGGCCATATATCTCCGAAAATCCTCAACCCTAACTCTATCCGCCTGCCTAACCATGACATGGAACTTCACGATGCCCACACTGCCGTTTGCGTCACCTACCTCGATGCCATCAACATACGTCTTGGAATGGCCCTCATCTGTGACATATCCAATCGCTTTGCTAAAGATGTTGTGTTCGTCAGACATCAGAACGCCGGCTGCATCGAACCAAGTCTGGCGGTCCTTCGGTGACTTAAACGTCAATTCCGCGATCCCAGCGAACTGGTCTTCGTCCGCACTCCTGTAGTCTACTCCCTCAACAACAGGGAAAATGCCGCCTTCATTACTGGCCACATGAAACTGCCAGTATTGATACTGGCCTGGCAGCCGGGCGCAGACTGGACCATGCACATCCCTCCAGTAATCATCGAACATTTCCAGTGTTATCCCATTACGCTTCCACAGGAGTACATAGAACGTCACCCTAGCATCATTATCACGTGTTGAGTAATCAGCTACCATGATTTTCACCTCTTTTAGAGGAAATACTATAACTTCGACGAAAATGATTTATTAAACAGTGATCAGCTTTACAAACTCATTAGAAGCAAAAACATCGCGGTAGAATGTCAGCTGCTCACCCTTGAAATAGCATCCGCCGCGATGCCCCCGTCGGACCCATGCTACGCTTCCTTTAGCAATTGTCTCGTTCGTTTCATCGTCGACACACTTCCATTCAAACCAGACAAATTCACCATGAAACATCACAATTGGCCAGCACATGGTGACACCAGGTTGCGCAATTAAGGCCCACCAATGTAACTCGCGTGCTTTTTGTTCTTCCAATCCATAATAAGGACCATCTTGGCAGAAGTATACAAGCTCATCCCGATATTCACCTGTTAAAATATCACCTCTTCCCTGCCTCAAAGCCTCACAGTGAGTAGGCCACCACTCCTTATTTTCTTTTTCAATCTGGTCCAATGGGTAATCATGGCCGATTTGTGGCAGCGTTCCTTCTTTCATCGCAATGAACATTTCAGCCTCAGCAATGAGTTTTTTCGCGATATCGGGAGAAACGAGTTGCGGCCTCGAATAATCCGCTGACAAATTTTCGTAGTAATTAATTCGCTTTGCCATGTTAACCTCGACTCAGCTATTGGTTATTATGCAATCGTTGTGATTTGGATGGCCTCGTTAGAACTAGTATGTAGGCAGTACCTTGCGTTGCTTGACAAACAGCATTACAAATACCTCCGCAGTCGACTACCCCCATCACCGATGCTGCATGCTTCACGTCTATTTCTCCGCCTCTTCTTTTCAGCCTCATGGGCTTTCATGGACCACATGCCTTACTCCTTCGACATGCGGCTTGACCTTTCAGCTCGTCACATCCGTCCGGGCAGCAGGCTTAGCATACCCGTCTCTACTACCGGACAATTGCATGGTATCCAGTACACCTCGAGTCGGGAAACATGAGGGATTAGATGGTGTCCCCGGACCCGCGCTCAGCACGCGCGACAGCGACCGACGAAGACTACCGGGCGATGTTTTCGATCCCAGCAACCCGCTTGCGGAGCAATTATCAGGGAACTCGTTCCCGCACCATTATGTCCCTTGCAGTCGGAGTCCAATTTGAGCCAGCCGATGCCCCAGTGCACGGCAAATCGTTGCTTCCTGCGGGTCAATATTTCGTTTGTTATCCCCACCGGCGACATGACCCGGTCCGTACGGGGAACCCCCACCCTCGGTGGTAAAAAGTTCTTGAACTGAATAGGGTACACCTACAAGAATCATCCCTAGATGCAGCAAGGGAGCCATCAGTGTCAGGATCGTTGTCTCCTGTCCACCGTGAAGACTCGCTGTCGAGACAAAGACTCCAGCCACCTTGCCTTCCAGTTCCCCCGCCAGCCACAATGACGTGAGCTGGTCAATCTGGTTTTTCAATTGGGCCGATACATTCCCAAACCTTGTCGGTGTCCCGAAAGCGATAGCCCCCGCTTCCCTGAAGTCATCCAATGTAACCAGGGGCACGTCCTTCTGCATCTCCCGACCCGCCTTCATGTCCTCACGGGACTCGATAACCGACGTGGGGATTAAATCGGGAACGGTGCGGATGACGGGTTCTGCGCCCTCGACCTGCTTGACCCCCTCCGCCACAAGCTGCGCCATCTTGTAAACGTTGCCGTAGGTGCTGTAGTAGACAATCAGGACCCTCACGGAATCCTCCTTGTTTTGCTCTGATTCGATTTCGCCTAGCGATTCCATTCAGCTGCCGCCAGGCAGTCGGCTGCCATGAGTTGATACTCACAAAGGCCTCCTCCCGAGCTGCACGCCTGTCCGGCTGAGGAATTCTGCAATCCCGTCGCAGCGCCGCGTGGCCGCGGCTTCCTTCGGGCCGAAAGCCTAGACGTTGAACTTGCAGGACACCGCCAGCGGCAAGGGGCCTGGTGTGCAGCGGCGCCTCAGTCCACCGTTCTCTAACCTTCTGCAGGCGGGTCTTCATATGGAAGGTGTATGCCAGGAGGGCAGTAATGGTCGAGGTGATCAGCGAAATATGCAGGAGCGTCTTCAGGGAGCACGGCCGCTCAGCGTCGATCTCGTCCAGATGGTTCACCGACGTGTTCAGCTTGATGCGGGATTCCACTTCCCAGCGGACGCGGTACAGGTCGACCACTTGCCGCGGCCCGATCTGGGGCGGAAGATTCGTGAGGAAGAAGCCATAGCCCCTAAGTGTCTGGACACCTAGGGGGGGGAGAGGAAGGTGGTTTTTCGCGATACTGACACGCACATCGACGTCAATAGCCAGGCCGTCGAGAACCAGGGTTTTAGTAGCAATGGGGACGTCGAAGTCAGTCCCCGGGCATTTCCCCAAGATGGTGTCCCGACCTTGGACTGTCGTGGAATCGACGATCCACCACTCTTTCACGGCACCGAGCAGTGCCGGCAACTCGATCTGGCGCTCGATTATCCTTAACTCCGCGCAGAGGCGGCTGATCCCACCCTGGGGCAGCGCCACCTTGAACAGCATATGCACCTCGCCTCCCGTCTTCTCTTCTCCCTCCGACCCCTCGAAGGGAGAAGACCTGGTGGCGTCGTCCTCCTTCACCGTGGAAGCGACCTCATCGACCGACTTTCGGCTGGCGACGCAGGCGGGGTACCAGAATCATTGGAACTAAAAATAACGCCAAGCCTCCCTGGACGGCATAAGCCAGATTCCTCATCTCTCCCGATCCCTCCCATGGCATCTGTACATCCAACCCTGCGCCATGGGTGCAGACTACGGGCAACCCTCGCCACCTGCAATGAGGGTTGGCGGGATACCTCTGCATAGCGACGCTACGTTGGATGCTTACCTTCCCACAGGGAGTCGGCCACAACCCTTGGTGCCTGTCAGGTATCCGGGTCCCACTGTTGGTCAGCTTCGCGCTCCCAGCTGTGACACGACCGCATGGCCAGCCATGCTGGAGGCATTCAAGACTCCTTCCCCTGTGCAGGGTAGCCTATGGCCATTTTCATACCGCGTCGCCAACAGGAACCGATAATGGTCAAACCTGTTCGTCCTAGAACGCGGCAAGGCCTTGCGCCCCCCCATCGAAGCAATCGGGCGGGTTCGGACGCTCGCATCGTAAAATAGGTAACCCATGCTCGGAGGCACGAACGTTGTCCAGTAAGGCGAGCCGACCATCATCGCCGATCTGGAAGATGCTAATCGTACTGGCGCCGGTGTTCAGGCTGTACAGAAAGCGGCCCGTTCGGCTCTGGGCTAGTGCAATATCGGCAGGGAAGGGGGTGTAGGGGTTGGCAGCGTCCGGATCGGGCACTGCGCCGCTCACCCCATCGGCATCCAAGAGACTGAGGGTGCCATCGGGAGCGATGACATAGCCACTCAAAGTACCGGCAAAAGGATTGGAGGTGTAGAGATAGGGGCCCAACCTCAGCGCCCAGCAGGCCGTAGTCTGGAAATTTGGGACGGAGGTGCTGATCACCTCTAGACGTCCGTCGGGGGTCATCGTATAGGAAGAGACGGCACTCACCCCAATTCCCGGCCTTTCCCTCCTCGTATCCGGGCTTTGGGCAAAGATTTCGGCAATATACAGGCGACCCAGCTCATCGAAAGCAAAGCCGAAGGGGAGATTCCCCACCGAGGGCGTGGTGGTCGGTACCGCGCTGGGCAAGCCGTCCGGATCGAGTGGGAACACATGAATGCGGCCAAAGTCGCCTGGGATATCCTGCGGACTTCCGCCTTTGACGGTGACCACGAGGGCAAAGCCCTGTGGGGTAAACGCGATCTGGCTTGCCGAAAAACAGGTATGAGCCGGATTTGAATTGGGGGGCTCTGGCAGCGCACGGCGAGAGCCGTCTAGGGGTTGCAACTGGCCCTGCCGGAAAGTGAACCCCATGAGATTGGCCTCGCCGCCCGCGTTGAGGACGTAGAGCAAATTTCGACGCACGGTTATGCTGACCGGGAAAAAGCCTCCGGAGCCGATCCTTTGCACCAGGATTAAACTATTTTCCTCAACCCTGAAGACGGAAATGTCGTGACTGCTCGAGTTGGCGGCAAACAACCACCGATTATCTTCGCTGAGGGTGAGCGAACCTTGGGAACCTAGCGAATCAGGCATATTGCAGAGCTCTCTCAAAATAGAGGTGCCGGTCCCGCCGGTAGCGAACCGATCAAGGAATGTTAGGGTGCCATCCTGGGCCCGGCGATACATCAGGACTTCATTGCCTGATGGGGCGTTCGTCATGGCCAACACGGCCCCTGTGTCCGACAGCTGGGGGAAAGAGAGCTCTTCGGGTTCCTCACCGCTGACAGGGACGCTCATCAACAGACCGAGTAAGCAAACCGAGACCAGCGCGCTCGTGTTCCGAGAGAGCATGGTTCCTCCTCTCCATCCGTTCGCATGTTTTGAAGGGGGGGTGTAGGACACGCGGTTTGGTGCTGAACAGAACAGGGACAGTGCGGATCAGGAATCGTGGCCTTCCCAGGACATGAGGTCGCGCCAAAAGACCAGCCCTGGCGGGGAGTGCTGAGGGTGGCGAGGTCGATGGATGCGTCATCGGAGTGCCCTCTAGTAATCGCCGCAGGAATCGGCCTCACCGGTATGGTAGAAGCTACTTCGATACGCTCTTTCCTTCTCTCCAGTCAAGAAAAATGTTATCAGTCTTCAGGGGGGAGCCTGCTATAGCTCTTGTCCGTCGTCGCCCCTGACAACGAATTGCTCCTTAAACTTCATGGGGGCATTCCTTCCGTCTGGGTGAGCGGAATCGTGCCACCTATGCTACCCAGCATAACGAGTTTCCCCCCAGATTTTCGTGCTCTCGTCACCGGGCCTAAAAGGCCTAAAAGGCGGGGTCGATCCGCAGAGCCTCCGCCATTCTCCAGCAATGTCCTACGGTATTTATATCTGCTGCACCAAAGCGACCGAGCCAGTCCGTCCCAGAAGGAGTTGTCGCCGCATTTAGCGTCAGGTTCGCGCATTCACACGCCACCTGGTCAAGGTAGATCGCGAATGCCCCTAACGAATTCGCTGGGACCATACTAAAGATAGCGAAAAGCGACGGATCGAACAGCGCAGTTATCGTATTCGCTTTAATATCCTGGATATAACGCCGGGACTCTTCCACGTCAGCGCGAGTACCCAGGTGGTTCAAATGTCCGCCAATGAACGTATCGAACTCAAACGCCAGGGCTTTATCGTGCGCCGCGACAAAGAGGGGGACATCTGAAGCCACCGCGAGGTCACTGAATGGTGACCAACCAGGGAAGATGACATCCACCAGCATGAGCACCTTTTGTTTAGGCGCATGGATAAAGATGTTGCCTGGTTGATGGATGGGTCCCTGATAGGACAGTTCGAGCCCTTGGCTGCCTAACATGACTGTTGCCTGATCCCTAAATATTGTCTCAGGAAGCGGTGGAGGGATACTCCCAGATCCGGCAAGAAATGGTTCTACTGTGCCCGTTCCGCGTGCTATGAGTTCTTTCGTCTCCTCGTGAGCAATGATCTCCACATTGGGAAATACATCTTTGATCACACTCGCTGCACCGATATGATCGAGATGAGAATGACTATAGATGAGCTTCTTGATCTCCCTACCTCGAGCCTCAGGGATACTATAGATGACATCCAATAAGCTGACCGAGCGTTGTTGATCTTGTTGGTTCACGCCAATTGACGGTGGCGCATCCACCAAGATGATCCCTTGATCAGATACGATGAACATGGCTTGATACACCCCATCCGTCATATAAAAGAGACCATGATTGATCTCCTCAACATGATAGAAACCGCCGCTGTATTGCCTTTGGAATGGATCTGGAATCGGTGCAGCATTCGGCGGCACACTGAGTGTGACGGGTACATGCGCATCACAAGTGGAAGTGCCCGGCGGAAGGAACCCATGATCAGTACGATACGCCTCCGCGGCCATCACAGTGGATAGCAGAAAGAGGGTGGTCACCAGCGGGAGGAAGCCCAGCCGCACCAAACGTTTCAGTTGGCATAACCTATGAGCGGCACATATCAACATGGTTTTTTTCCCCTGTTGGGAGCGGGTGTAGACTCTATATCGTTCACCTGCGGCGGGGGAAGGCGTGTCGAGGCCGTGCGGCGCCCGTAGTGTACCGCCATGGCCATCCAAGAAGCCGACGGCTTTCCCGGGTTTAATGCGGCCTCGTGCGATGTCGTCATGATTGCGACTTCAGCGTGCGGCGAGGCCCATGGCGCCGCGTGGGAGTTCTGTCACAGTCTGCAGGGGGATAAGCTCACCGCTCGGCTCTACCTGAAAGGCGCTGATGGTGCCAATGGCCGTGTTGACCGTGTACAGAAAGCTACTGTCGCCGCTCAGCCCCATGTCGATAGGGAAACTG
>Ga0137403_10007182_pt1 | contig 12606 bp, 13 predicted proteins | sample CZOMad2_1_16fung_FD_122057 | JGI IMG/M metagenome (GOLD analysis project Ga0137403, IMG submission 122057) | Vadose zone soil fungal communities from Angelo Coast Range Reserve, California, USA - CZOMad2_1_16fungal (Hybrid Assembly) | ecosystem: Environmental > Terrestrial > Soil > Vadose zone... | reverse complement strand
GGTGAGCCCGCCGTCGGCCACCAGGGCCGCGCCGGTGACGTAGGACGCCAGGTCGGAGGCGAGGAACATCACGCACGCCGCGATCTCCTCCGGCCGGCCGAGCCGCCGCATCGGGATCATCGCGGTGGTGGTCTCCCCGAAGCCGGGGATGGCGAGCGAGGGCCGGAGCAGAGGCGTGTCGATCGCCCCGGGACAGACGCAGTTGACCCGGATCCCGCGCCCCGCGTACTCGATCGCGGCCACCCGCGTGAGGTTGATCACGCCCGCCTTGGCCGTGTTGTAGGCGCCGATGGCGAAATCGGCGAAGAGGCCCGAGATGGACGCGGTGTTGACGATGACCCCGCCGCCGCGCGCGAGCAGCTCGGGGATGGCCCGCTTCATCGCCCGGAAGACCCCGGTGAGGCCGAGCTCGATCGTGTGCGTCCACACCGCCTCGTCGATATCGGCGGTGAACGCGAGGCGGCTCCGGCCCGCGGGCAGCGCGGGCTGGCCGAAGGCGTTGTTGTGGAGGATGTCGAGCCGGCCGAAGGTCTTGACGGTGCCGCCGATCATCGCCTCGATGCCGGCCGGAGTGCCCGCGTCCGCGACGATGGTGGCCGCGGTGCCGCCCGCCTTCACGATCTCCGCGGTCACCGCGAGGGCCTTGGCGCCGTCGATGTCCGCGACGGCCACGCGGGCGCCCCGCTCGCCGAAGCCGAGCGCGGTGGCCCGTCCGATGCCGGACCCGGCGCCCGAGACGAGCGCCACTTTGCCGTCGAATCGCATGGGGTCCACCGTCCTACTTCCGGACCAGTGGACAGCCGCCCTCGCCGAGCGGGCGGAACGCCTGCTCGCCCGGGATCGTGCCCACGATCCTGGCGAGGTCCCACTCGCCCTTCGATTCATCCGGTGTCTTCACCTGCATGAGGTACATGTCGCGGATCACCCGGCCGTCCTCGCGGATGCGGCCGTTCTTCGTCATGAAGTCGTTGATCGGCAGCTCCTTCATCTTCGCCATGACCGCCTTGGCCTCGTCGGTGCCGGCCGCCTTGACCGCTTTCAGGTAATGCATGGTGGCGCCGTAGGTCCCGGCCTGGATCATGGTGGGCGGCATGCCCTTGGCGGCGGTGAAGCGGTCGCTGAAGGCGCGCGCCTCCGGCGTCATGTCCCAGTAGAACGAGCTGGCCATCAGCAGCCCCTGCGCTGTCCGCAGCCCGATGGCGCGCACCTCCGGATACTGGATCAGGAGCGCGGCCACCCGCTGCCCGCCCCGTTCGAGAGCGAACTCGTTGGCCTGCTTGATGGCATTGGTGATGTCGGCGCCCCCATTCGCCATCACCACCACCTTGGCCTTCGAGCTCTGCGCCTGGAGCAGGTAGGACGAGAAGTCCGCGTTGTTCAGCGGGTGCCGGGCGGAGCCCAGCACCTTTCCGCCCGCCGCGCGGACGAATTCGGTCGCGTTCTGCTCCAGCGCGTGGCCGAAGGCATAGTCGACGGTGATGAAGAACCAGGTATCGCCGCCCTGCTTCACGATCGCGTTGGCGAGGGTCTTGCCCTGGCCGTAGGTGTCGTAGACCCAGTGCACGCTGTGGGCCGAGCACGCTTTCCCGGTCAGCTCGGCGGTCGCGGCCCCGGTGGGCAGGACCAGCCGGTTCGTCTGCTCGGCCAGCTTCACCACTCCGAGGGCGATCGCCGAGTGGGGGATGCCGATGATCATGTCCACCTGGTCCTGCTCGTACCAGCGCCGCGCGATCCCGACGCCGACGTCGACCTTGTTCTGCATGTCGGCCGAGACCACCTCGATCGGCTTGCCGAGCACGGCACCGCCGAAATCCGCCACCGCCATCCGCACCGCCAGGAGGTCGCCGGGCCCGGTGTTGTCCGCGTAGGGGCCGGACATGTCGTCCAGCACCCCGATCTTCACCACGCCATCCTGGGCCCCACCGACGCCTGGGGCCAGGAGCACGACGGCAGCGAGTGCAACCAACGCAGCATTGAGCCGGCGCATCACTCGGTCCCTCCTCGATCGGGTTCGCGGCTGGGCCCGATCCTGCGCCCCGGCCGCCGTGTGGTCAAGCCTCCGGCAGTTCTTTGACCTGCCGCCGAGAATCCGTACACTGACCGACATGCTCTACGATCCGGGGGTCTGGCTCTTCGGCCTGGCGGTCGGCCTGTTCCTCGCGGGGATCCTGGGCGTGGTGCTGTCCACTCGCCGCATGCCGGCCAACGAGGCCCTGGGGATGCCCGGCGGCGTCATTGCCGACCCGGACTCCGAGCGGCAGCTCCTGGAGCTGGAGGCCGAGGTGGCGCGGCTCCGGGCCGAGCGCGACGAGCTCCGCAGCGTCCTCGGCCGGCTCGCGGTGCTCCTGGAACGGCGGTATCCGCAGCTTCCCGCGGAGCGCAGGGCCCACCTCGTGGCGACGGGGGATGATCGGGAGCATCGGGCCGGAGGCAGCTAGCGTCGTGCCGCTCCAGCGCTCGCGCGAGCACAAGATGATCGCGGGCGTCTGCGGCGGCATCGCGGAGTGGCTCGGGTGGGATCCGACCGTGGTCCGCATCCTGTACGTCGTGGTCTCGTGCGTGTCGGTCGCGTTCCCCGGGATCCTGGCCTACATCGTCCTCTGGCTCATCATGCCCAAGGCCCCGGCCTCAGAGCTCCGGGGTCAAGACCACCGCCGTTCTTAGGGTCTCGCCCGGCTCCAGGACGAGGGTCCCGCTGTCGGACCGACCGGCCTCCGCGAGATTGAAGGCATCGGTCACGTGGCTGACCGGCTCGACGCAGAAGAAGGGCCGGCGCGCCGGCGTGAAGACCACGAGGTCGTCGAGCGGGGGCGTGGCTCGCATGACGAGCCGCGCGCCGAGCTCGGGCCAGTCGATCGTCACCCGCCGGTTCCAGCCCACGAAGCAGTTGTCCCTCCCGCGCCCGAAGGGCGCGGCGGGCGGCGCCACCAGCTCGGTCGGCATCCTCTCCTCGTCCGTGAGCCACATCGCGCGAACGTCCGCGGTGATCGTCGCGCGCGGGGTGCGAGGGAAGTAGGGGTGCCAGCCGAGACCGGCCGGCATCGGGGCCGTGCTCTGGTTCGAGAGGCCGAGCTCGACGGTCAGCTCCGACGACGTCAGGGTGAAGCGCTGGGTGGCGTGATAGGCCCACGGCCAGGCTCCGGCGGGATGCCGGTATTCGAGCCGCGCCGTCGCGGCCGTCACCTCGGCGGGCTGCCAGCGGGCCTGCCAGCCGTGGCCGTGGATGGCGTGACGCTCCGGCGGCCGATTGAGTGGCTCGACCACCGAGCGGCCGCGGAACGTGAAGCGGCCCGCGCGGATCCGATTGGAATACGGGACAAGCGGAAAGGCGGCGGCCAGGTACGGATGGCCGGCGCGCAGCACCCCGGCCGGAGTCGGGCGCAGCCACTCCCGCGTCACCGCGCCGCGCTCGATCCAGTAGCGGGTGACCGAGCCGCCCGCCTCCGGCGCCAGCTCGACCGCGGCGTCTCCCGCGCGCAGGGTGATGAGATCCATCGCTCTCGCGCCGGAGCCTAGCACGGCCGCTCACGTGTGCTAGCGTGGGCGCGGGAGGGCGCCCATGATCCGGTCCGCGATGTACCCGAGCCTCGAGGATCGCGTGGTGTTCGTGACCGGCGGCGGCAGCGGCATCGGCGCCTCCATCGTCGAGCACTTCTGCGCCCAGCGCGCCCGCGTGGCGTTCGTGGATATCCAGCGCGAATGCTCGACGGCGCTCGTCGAGACGGTCCGGACCCGCGGTCTGCCCGCGCCGCTGTTCATCCCGTGCGACCTGCGCGACATCGCGGCGCTGCGCGCGGCGGTCGCGGAGGCGCAGGCCCGGCTCGGGGCGATTCGCGTGCTGGTGAACAACGCGGCCCATGACGAGCGGCACACGATCGAGGCGGTCACGCCCGAGTACTGGGACGACCGCTTCGCGGTGAACCTGCGCCACCAGTTCTTCTCGGCCCAGGCCGTGGTGGCCGCGATGACCGAGGCGGGCGGCGGGTCGATCGTCAATCTCGGCTCGACGTCCTGGATGGTCGGGCAGGGCGGGATGCCCGCCTATCTCAGCGCCAAGTCCGCGGTGGTCGGGCTGACCCGGGCGCTCGCCCGCGACCTCGGCCCGCGGAGCATCCGGGTCAATTCCGTCGTGCCCGGCTGGATCATGACCGAGCGGCAGATCGCGCTGTGGCTCACGCCGGAGGGCGAGCAGGAGCTGCTGCGCCGGCAGTGTCTCAAGCGGAAGCTCCTGCCCGAGGACGTCGCGCGCGTCGTCCTCTTCCTGGCCGCCGACGACAGCGGGGCCTGCACCAACCAGAGCTACGTGGTGGACGGCGGCTGGGTGTAGAGCCACGCGGTCCGGGGTATCATCCGGGGTGACGGACGACCCGCTCACCCAAGGAGGCGCGAGCAATGCCCGGCACAGTCGGATTCATCGGTCTCGGGGCCATGGGCGATCCGATGGCGCTCAACCTCGTCAAGCGCGGTTTTTCCCTCGTGGTCCACGACATCGATCCCGCGAAGGCGGAACGGTGGCGCACGCGCGGCGCCACCCTGGCGCCGTCGCCCGCGGAGGTGGCGGCTAAGACCGAGCGGACGATCTGCATGGTGGAGACCACCGCGCAGGCCGAGGCGGTCATCGCGGGCGAGCGCGGCATCATCCACCTGGCGCGGGCCGGGCACATCGTGGCCTGCATGAGCACCATCGATCCGTTCGTGGCGCGCCGGCTCGCGGAGCAGCTCGCGTCCCGAGGGATCGCGATGGTCGACGCGCCGGTGAGCGGCGGCACGGAGCGGGCCGCCTCGGGTGAGCTGTCCATCATCGTGGGTGGCGCGAAGGAGACGGTGGCGGCCTGCCAGGATCTCTTCCGGGCGATGGGGGCCAACGTGTTCCACATGGGCGGGCTGGGGCAGGGGCTCGCGATGAAGCTCGTCAACAACATGCTGATCCAGGTCAACACGGTCGCGGTGGCCGAGGCGCTCGTGCTCGGGGTGAAGGCGGGGCTCGATCCGCAGGCGATCTACGACGTGGTGCGGGTGAGCACGGGCAACAGCTTCGCGTTCGAGACGCGCGTGCCCCGGATCCTCAAGCGCGATTTCTCGCCCGGCGGCACGGTCGATATCTCGTTCAAGGACCAGGAGCTCGAGACCGCCTTCGCCAAGCAGCTCGGCGTGCCGGTGCTCCTGGCCAACGTGACCCAGCAGGTCTACCAGATGGCGCGGGCGGCCGGTCTCAACAAGGAGGACGGCTCCGCGGTCGTGAAGATCTACGAGCAGCTCGCCGGCGTGAAGGTCGGCGGGAAGGGATAGCGCGATGGCGACCTACGTGCTGGTTCACGGCGCCTACCAGGGCGGCTGGATCTGGAAGCCGGTGGTCCAGCGCATGCGCGCGGCCGGCCACGCGGTGTACGCGCCGACGCTCGACGGCTGCGCCGAGCGCGCCGATCAGATCCGCCCCGGCATCACCGTCGGGAGTCACGCCCGGGAGGTCGCCGGGCTGCTCTTCTACGAGGACCTCCACGATATCGTGCTGGTCGGCACGAGCGCGGGCGGCATGGTCATCTGCAAGACGGCCGAGCTGGCCGCCGACCGCATCGCGCGCCTGGTCTTCGTGGACGCCCTCGCCCTGCTGCCGGGCGAGAAGGTGGGCGACATCGTGAGCCGGCCCCCGGGCGACGTGACCGCGGTGACGATCGCGCCGACCCGCGCCGACGCGGAGAGCCGCATGTTCTCGGATCTGGAGCCGGCCCTCCGGGCGTGGGCGCTGGCGCGCTACACGCCCCACCCGATCGCGGCGCTCGAGGCACCCATGGAGCTGACCGATTTCTGGGACCGCAAGTGGCCCGCCTCGGTGATCCGGTGCCGGCGCGCCAAGAATCCGCCCGAGCCGCACCAGCGCCGGACCGCCGAGCGCCTGAAGGGGAGCTACGCGGAGATGGACACCGGGCACTACCCGATGCTGAGCCAGCCGGACGAGCTGGTGCGGTTGCTCGGCTGATGGCGCGCCGGCCGGCCGCCGACGCGGGCATCACCGTCGCGCCCAATCCGAACCGGGTGATCGTGCGCGTGGGTGGGGCGATCGTCGCGGACACGACCCGCGCGCTCGTCATGCGCGCGCCGGGGACGCCGGACCAGCAGTACATCCCGCGCACCGACGTCGACATGACGCGTCTGGTCCGCACCGACCTCGCGACCCACTGTCCTTACAAGGGCGACGCGTCCTACTGGAGCATCCAGATCGGCACACGCACGGTGGAGAACGCGGTGTGGAGCTACGAGACGCCGCACGACGACATGGCGGCCATCAAGGGATACCTGGCCTTCTACGGAGACCGGGTGGACGCGATCGAGGAGCGGCCTCCCGACTCTCCGCGATGAGGGAGATGAAGAGGAAGCCGAACGCCGCGGTCGTCTGATCAGGCCTCGCGGAGCAGTCGCCCGAATCCCGTCACCGGCTCGCCCACGCCCGCCAGTCGCAGCGCCCGCCAGAGACACGCCTGGTTGCTGCTGACCACGGGCTTGCCCAGCTCGCGCTCGAGGCGCTCGAGGACTCCGACGGTCGGCAGCCCCGTCCCGCTGATCAGCACCGCCTGCGCTTCGGGGGTGTCGGCCTGGCGTGCGAGCTCGGCCGCGCGCTCCTCGGACTCATCGTAGATATTGACCACTCCCGCGAGGCGGTGATAGCCGACGAGCTGGAAACCCGCCGCCTCCCAGTACGCGTGCCCCTGCCGGCTGATCGACTCCGGGTACGGCGTGCCGAGCGCGAGCCGCGTCACGCCCAGGCGCTGCAGCGCGGTCCGCACCGCCTGCGCGGCCAGGACCGCGGGCGCGCGGCAGAGTGAGGCGACCCGGTCCACGAGCGGCTGCTCGTTCCCCCAGCCCAGCGCGTAGCTCGACGCGGTGTGGGCCAGCACCACGATCGCGGGGCGCACCTCGCCGAGCGCCTGCGCGGGGCCGTCGAGGCCCTCGCGATAGGCGCGCGTGCGCTCCTCCATGCCGCTCGCGCCACCCGCCGGCTCGTCCGACGGGGGACCCTGCAGCCGCCCGAAATGGATGCTGACGCCGGACGGCGCCATCCGGTAGAGCTCGGGCTCCACCGTCGGGTTCCCCGGCGGGACCAGCACCCCGATGCGCGCGCGGGGGCTCATGCCGCTAGGGCTTGGGGACCTTGAGCGTCTTGCTGATCATCAGGCTGCCGGAGAGGAGGAACAGGAGGCTGACCAGATGCAGGGTGAGCCCGCCCACCGCGACCGGGAACAGGCTCTGCCGGTGGAAGGCCAGCAGGAGCAGCCCGAGCGGGACGATGCTGGTCGGGATCGGCGTGCCCTCGAAATGGCGTACCTTGCCGGTCTCGGTCGCGAGGGCCTCCGCGGTGACGTTGTAGCGGGCGAGCCGGCTCAGCCCGCAGCCGACGAAGTACATGAGGATGACCTGGTCGAGCGTACTCCGCAGGCCCGCCGCGAACGCGATGCCGGCCGGGGCCACCCCGAACGAGATGACGTCGGCGAGCGAATCGAGCTCGCGCCCCATCGGCGAGGCGTGGTGCCGCCACCGGGCGATGCGCCCGTCGAGCACGTCGAAGATCAGGGCCACGAGGACGAGGGCCGCCGCGACGTCCAGGCGCCAGCGCTCCCCGCTCGCGAGGAAGCGCATGGCCTGGAACAGGGCGGCCACGCCGCAGAATCCGTTGGCGATCGTGAAGAAGTCCGACAGGTGGAAGTTGCGGATCATCGAGAAGTGGCGGCCGGTCATGACCCGGCCGGGGGGCTGGTGGGCTCGACGCCGACCATGCGGACGAAGTTCGCCACCAGCCCGGGGCTGTGGAAGGTGCCCACGCGCTCGGTGAGCACGCTCACCGCGAACTGGCGCGAGCGTGCCTTCGCGTACGGCCGCGTGGTGCAGATCGCGTCGTAGACGTCGGCGATGGCGGTCATCTGGCTCGCCAGGGTGGGCCGGCGGCCGATGCGCGGCACCGGGTAGTTCGGCTGGCCGTCATAGCGCATGTGGTGCTCGTACGCCACCAGGATGGCGAGCGGATGGCTGTTCTCGACGCCGCAGAGGTGAGTGGCGCCCTCCTGGGCGTGGCCCATCATGATCCGCCACTCGTCGCCATCGAGCTTGCCCGGCTTGTTCAGCACGTCGAGCGGGATCTTGAGCTTGCCGATGTCGTGCAGGAACGCGGCGAGACCGATGGCGTGCAGCCGCGCCCCCTCGATGCCGAACGAGCGCGCCTGGGCCAGGGTGAGCAGCGAGACGTTCACCGAGTGCACGAAGGTGTAGTCGTCGTGCGTCTTGAGCGGCGCGAGGGGCAGGATCTCGCGGGTGGCCCGCTGGAGCGCGTCCATGAGGCTCCACACCACCTGCTCGAGGCGGACGAGGCCGCCCCGGCGATCGGTGCGGAACTCGGTGAAGGCGTCGCGCGCGCCGTCCACGCTCTGCGCGGTCAACGCCTCGATCGCCGAGTCACCCCCCGGGCCGGTGCCCGGACCCCCGCCGGCGCCGGTCCCGGGGCCGGGGCCCTCCTCGATCACCTGGGCGGCCTGCAGCTCGACCCGGCCCACCGTGATGTAGCGGGTGGACACCGGGACGCCGCCGAGCGCCATCGGGGTCAGGAAGCGCACGCATTCCTCGGCTCCGAGACCGTCCGCCACGGTGAGGCGCTCCACGCCGCGCCGGGTGAGCGCCCGGATGAACTGCTGGTGGTAGAGGCTGCCCGTCCGCAGCGGCTGGGTCTCCACCACCAGGTCCTGCCCCACCACCAGGAACGTGAGTGAATCCCGCTGCCGCTCCTGGCAGGCCGCGGCCACCGCCTCGAGGATGCGGTCCACGTGGTTGGCGAGCGCGGGGTGCTCGGACCCGTAGAGCGCGCGCATGTTGATCCCGGCGACGAGGCTCACCACCAGCCGGTCGACCGCGGAGAGCGCGCCCGGAATCGCCGGCTCGCTCATTCCGATGTCCTCTCGCGCGGCGCCGGGGAGCCCGATTTCGCGAGCCCGCGGCAGATGTCGCGAATCACCGCATCGCGGGACTTCTCGCCCCGCGCCACCCAGGGCGCGCGGGCGCCCGCGTCGTAGGAGCTCAGGTAGCGGTAGACCGATCGGCGCTCCTCGATCGCCACCAGCGGGAACGGCCACTCGCGGAAGAAGCGGCCGAGCCGCGGCAGCACGGCGGCGTCCCCCAGGTCGGCGAGGGCGCGGAGCGCCTTGAGCCGGATCGAGCGGTGCCGCCCGAAGAAGTCCCACCGGAGCAGGATCTCCACCAGCAGGTCGGTCGCCTGGGTGATGCCGTGCTGGCCGGAGAGCAGCACCGCCGCCTCGGCCAGTCTCGGGTCAGGGTGGTTGATGGTCCGCGCGAGCAGATCGCGCGGCACCTTGGAGTCGAAGGTGAAGAGGGCGCGGATGGCTTCGAGCCGGACCCGGAGATCCGGATGGTCCGCGCAGCGCAGGATCTCGGTCATGGCCGAGCGGTCCTGGACCCGCCGGAGGAGCAGGACCATGTTCCGCACCACGTACCAGCGCGGGTCCGCGAGGAGGCGGCGCGTCTCCGGGACGATGGCGGCGCCCAGCGAGGCCGCGAGCTCGATCAGCCGCAGGCGGCGCCCCCGATCCTGCTCGGCGGCCAGCGCCTCGAGGAGCCCGCGGGCGGCCGAGGCGCCCAGGGCCAGGACCAGCGTCTGCACCTGCACGAAGGGCGGCCCGCCCGGCTGCCGGCTCGCGGCCACGAGGGCGGCCAGGGTCGGAGCGTCGGCGAGGTTGGCCAGGAATTCGTCGAGCACCTCGCGCCGCTCCGCCAGGCTGGGGTCCGCGGCGAGGTCGCGCACGGCGCGAATGATGCTGATGGCCTGGGCGAAGCGACCGAGCTGGAGCGAGCGGACGAAGATCTCGCGCAGGCGACCCAGCACGAGCGGCCGAGCGATCTCGGGGCCGCTCGCGGTCATATCGAGCAGCGTCGTGACGACCCGCCGCTCGATGGCGTCGTCGCTCTCGGTGTCGGGCCCGAAGGCGTCGGGATCGGCGGCCACCTCGACCGCGATCGCGTCGAGATCAACCGTCGGCTTCTGGGCCAGCAGCGCGCGATGGTCCTCCGGGTTATACCGGTCCACGTCCTCCTCGCGGAACAGCGCGGCCATCTCCGCGAAGTCGGCGGGGGGCTCGGGCAGCGCCGGCGCCGGGCCCATCTCCTCGTGCGCCTCGGCCAGCGCCTGGGCCATCTGGAGCGCGTGGCTCGAGAGCTGGCCCTGCTCGCGGGCCAGGCGGCGCAGGCCCCGGAGCACGTCGGCCGCCGGCAGCGCGGCGGCCAGGCTGGCCAGGTGCGCACTCGCGGTTTCCTCTCGGGCGAGGGTGCGCAGTGCGGCGGCCAGCACCGGCTCGCGGACCTCGCCGGGGAGCGCGCGGAGGAGCTGGATGATCTGCGGGGCGAGCTTCTCCCGCTCGTCGCTGTCCGCGCTCTCCAGGCGGGTGCCCACCAGGCCGGCGAGCGTGTAGGCGGCGGCCATGCCCAGGCGGCTGCCCAGTCCCGCCGGCCCGCCGGCCGCGTCGAATCCGCTCCCGCCCCGGCCGCTGCCCCGTCCGATGCCGCCAACCCCCCAGCCTGCCCCGCTGGCGCCCCCGCCGCCGGGGCCCCCGGTTCCCCCGCCTCCGGGTCCCGTCCCCCCTGGTCCGCCGGCGCCCGGCCCACCCGTCCCGGGGCCGCCGCGAAACAGCGAGGCGATGGTCTCCGCCGATGACTGCTCGCGGGCACCCGCGGCGTCGCCCCCTCGGGCCAGTGGCTGCGCGGCCAGCAGCGACTCCAGCAGCCCGTCCCAGAGCGAGCTCTCCTCCGGCGCGGCCGGGGTCACGTCCGTCGTCGTCACCAGCGCGCTGTAGTCGATGGCCGCGACGGAGATATGCGTGATGCCGGCGGCCGGCAGCTCATCCCCGGTGATGGGCCGATCCCGGGCGGGCCCGGTGTCGCCCAGGAGGGCGAGGAAGCGCTCCAGCTCGGCGGGCTCCACGTCCTCCTCGATCCGCAGCAGGCCGCCGTTGCGCCGGTAGAGCGCGCGCGCGAAGGCCCGCACCTGGGGGGTCTCGAGCTTCTTGCCGGCGCTGACCAGCCCATCTCGCCCGATCCCGAAGAGCAGGGGGCTGGAGGCGGCCAGGGAGGCGCGCACGCGGGCGTGCGCGGTGGCGAGGGCCGAGGTGCGGGCGGGATGGCCTGGCGGATAGGCGGCCAGGTTCCGCCACGCCGTCACCAGCGCGGACACCACTTCGGGCAGTGTGGGCGGGGGACCCGGGGTTTCCACGTTTGGGGATGAGTCTAGCTGACCCGAGCCGCTTCCCTCGCAAACTTGAGCCGGCCTGCCGGGTCGCTTATGCTTCCCCCAACTGAGTTGGAAGGGAGAGCCCGTCCATGAAAGTCAGCGCGTTCCACCTGATGCCCCACCGCGAGCTGCCCCAGGACTTCGAGCACCGCTACGAGAGCGTGTGGGTCACCCCGCCCTGGTGGGAGCTGGCCGACGCCCGGCGGGTGGGGCAGTACTACAACTGGACGCTCGACGAGCTGCTGTACGCGGCCCGGGCCGGCTTCGACGGGGTGTGTACCAACGAGCATCACCAGAACGCGTACGGGTTCATGCCGAGCCCCAACCTGATGGGCAGCGTGCTGGCCAAGCAGACCAACGGCCTCGACGTGGCCATCGTGCAGATGGGCATGACCCTGCCGACCACCTCGCCGCCGATCCGGGTGGCCGAGGAGTACGGCATGCTCGACTGCATCAGCGGTGGCCGACTGGTCGCCGGCCTCCCGCTCGGCAGCCCCATGGACGTCAACCTCGCCTACGGCATCACCCCGATGGAGCACCGCGAGCGGTATCGCGAGGCGTTCGAGCTCGTGCTGAAGGCCTGGCAGGCGAAGGAGATCTTCGCGTGGAACGGGAAGTACTTCCAGCTCGGCCAGGTCAACCTCTGGCCGCGGCCGGTGCAGGAGCCGCACCCGCCGGTGTGGGTGCCGGGCTCGGGCAGCATCAGCACGTTCGACTTCGCCACCGAGCACAATGTCTGCTATTGCTTCCTCTCCTACGCGGGTGCCCGCGCCGCCACCACCATGATGGACGGCTACTGGGACGTGGTGGACAAGAAGGGGCTCGAGCGTAATCCGTATCGCGCGGGCTTCCTGCAGCTGGTCGCGGTGTCGGAGACCGACGCGCAGGCCGAGGCCGACTACGCGAAGCACGTCGAGTACTTCTATCACAAGTGCCTGCACGTGCCGCCGCAGTGGTTCGCGCCGCCGGGTAACCAGGACTACCGGAGCCTCCTCGCGGCCAACCGCAACCCGGTGCGCCGCGCCGAGGATCCCAAGACGCTCCGCTACAAGGACTTCGTGGACAAGGGCTACGTGATCGCGGGCAGCCCGGCCACCGTGAAGGAGCGGCTGATCGAAGAGGTGATCAAGCGCCTGCACGTGGGCAACCTCATGGTGCTCGTGCAGATCGGCTCGATGCCGCACGAGCTGACGCTCAAGAACATCGATCTCTTCGCGCGCGAGGTGCTGCCCGGGCTGCGCGAGATCTGGGACGACAAGGGCTGGGAGAACCACTGGTGGCCGAAGAGCCTGCGCGGCAGCCGCCAGCCCGCCGGCGCGGCGCGATGA
>Ga0137403_10007181_pt1 | contig 12608 bp, 4 predicted proteins | sample CZOMad2_1_16fung_FD_122057 | JGI IMG/M metagenome (GOLD analysis project Ga0137403, IMG submission 122057) | Vadose zone soil fungal communities from Angelo Coast Range Reserve, California, USA - CZOMad2_1_16fungal (Hybrid Assembly) | ecosystem: Environmental > Terrestrial > Soil > Vadose zone... | reverse complement strand
GGAACGAATCTCGAGCTTTCGCTCCAGAACGGACTGGAGCAGGCCAAGGCCGCCAGCGGCGAAACTTACCTTGTGTTGCTCACCGATGGCGGTGTCACCCGCGGCAGCATCAACAGCGGCAAGCTGACTGCCTGGTACGCGAAGCAGTGGTCGGCACTGCCGGAGACTCATCGTCCGCGCACTTACATCTTTGCCGTCGGCGACGACGCCAACCTTCCGCTCCTGCGCATGCTGGCGCGCAACGAAGGTGTGCTCGAGAACGTGCGCTCCACTGAGCCGATCGAATTCAAAATGCAGGCGTTCTTATCAAAGATCGGCCGCAGCCCGGTGGCGCAGCTGCGCATGAGCGCAAGCCCGGAAGCCGTCTTCGACATGATCTACGCTCTGCAGGACAACGCCTTCGCGGGATCGATGGCATCGTGGGTCGGGCAATACAAGACTCCGCAGTCGAAGGCTGACTTCAATGTTCGCGGAGTGCGTGAAGGTGCGGTCGTCAACATGAACGCCAGCATCCCGCTGCCGGCAGTTAGCGCCGAGCACCCTCAGCTCCCACGTCTCTGGGCGCGTGCTCGGGTTGATGCATTGCTGGAGAAGATCGAGCGCGATGGCGAGGACCGTGCCACCATCGACGAGATCATCCGGCTGGCGCGCAAATACAAATTCGTCACTCCCTACACGTCGTTCCTCGCAGTGCCGCGATCGTTACTGCGACCGCGAGTCATCCGGCCCGGTGATCCAGTGTTGCGGGTGAAGACTGACGAAGCCATCGTCTCTGTGGTCGCGATGTTCCCGTTCGGACTGGTGAAGAAGTTGCGCTATTTGCTTGACGAAGACATCTGGCAGACGCGCTTCCTCGCCCCCACCGACATGAACGACGGCACCTACGACGTCCGCATGGTGCTGCGCGACAAGAACGGCAACGTCTACCGCGAAAACAAAAGCTTCGTCATCGCCAGCAAGCCGCCGATGGTCCGGGTGTGGTTGGATAAGGCGCAGTTCCGTCCCGGCCAGGCCATACGCATGCGCGTGGGCGCCAGCGAACTCACGCGCTCCGTGATCGCTCGCATGCCCGGCGCAGACGCGGTGCAACTGCGATGGAATTCGGCTGCCGGATCGAACGTTGGCGAGCTGGTCGTTCCTGACCGCACCTTGCCCGGCCGATACAAGCTCACGGTGACTGCCGAAGACATTGCGCACAACATCGGCAGCCAGGAGGTGTCCATTGAAATCCTCCCGTAATCATCTTCCAAAATCTTTAGTCTTATTCTCAGCGGCGTTACTGTTCGCTCTGACCGCGCGCGGTGAGCTAGGCAAATGGATCCAGACCCTCGAAGCTAAAACCAGCGCCGAGCAAGCCTTTTTCCGCGCCATGTGGACACCGGGCGGGAGCGTCTTCGGATTGCGTCCGCCTAACGAGGTGCGGCCCGAACTGGAAAAAGCAGCCGCGGCATCCCCCTCGAACGCCGATCTGCTTTCGTTGCAGGCGATGGAAGATGAGCAACAGCTTGATTTCGCCGCTGCCGAAACCCATTGGAGAAAATATGCCGAGTTGAACAAAGACCACTCGGCCGGATTTTCTGCCCTCGCAGATTTTTACGGTCGCCGTCTGCGTCCTGTCGATCAGGTCGCTGCTCTGGACGAAGTTGCCAAGCAACCTGCTAGTGCAGAAGAAAAACTGTTGAGTCCGGCAGAGCAGGAATCGTGGCAAGCCTTCGCTCACATTTTCGATGTGATCCAGGCACATGCATTGCCGGTGTCACTCTCCCGCGAGCAGTACAAGCTCTGGATCGCACGCTATCCCAAGGAGCAGTACGCCTACAGTACTTACTTTAACTTCCTGCTCGATCAGAAAGACTTCGCGACCGCGCAGCAATTCATAAGCGAATTTCAGAAAGTCTTTCCTGATGATGAAGTGTTTCCGGTGAAGGCGCGTGCCTCGATCGCGTACCGGCAGGGGGCCATTGAGAAGGGTCTTGCCGAATATGATCGAAATTTCCAGCCACTGTGGCCTCCGGAGCTGGTAAAGAACTATTTCGAGCTCCTGAAGACGACTCGTTCCCTCAAGAAATTTCTCGACGAGACCCGCGCGTCCGTCGCCGCCAAGCCCGACGACCTGAACGCGGCCGCCCGTCTCTTCTATTACTACCAGCAACAAGGGAGGCTCGACGCAGCACAGGGATCGCTTGCCGAATTCCGTTCCCGCCGCGAGAGCCACAAGGTTCCCTGGACGTCAACGGAGCTGTACACCCTCGCCAAACTCTCCGAGGGCGTGCAGGATTACGACGAAGCCGCCCGTTACTACTACGCACTGTACAACTCGCAAGGCGACAAGGATGCGCCCGAGAGAGCGCTCTCCGGCATCGTCAATATTCTGTTGACCGCGCCCGAACAGCCCATCCGCATCGGCGCCGGCGATCTCTCCATGTACAGCGACATCGCTCGTATGGACCGTTATCCCGGCTTCCTCAACGGCATCTTCTCGCTGATCCTGAACACCACCGGCCCGCGGTATGAACTTTCAAATCAGGAAGCGGCCGCGGTGCCATATTTTCATCGCGCCCAGGCGTCGGCTTTGCTTGCCATGCTCGATGCCAAGTTTCCCAACGCTCCGCAGCGCGCCGAGTTGCACGCCAAACTGCTCGATGCCTACAACCATTACGGTGAGACCGATGCGCTGGTCCGTGATGCCAAGTCATATCTTGCAAATTTTCCCAATAGCAAAGATCGCTCCAGCGTTTCGTTGTTGCTTGCCGACGGTTATGCCAGAAAGGAACTGGTCAGCGACGAATTTGCAACCTACGACGAACTGCTGAGGGAACTCGCCGCGAATTCTGACAACGTGCCGCTCGGTGCCAAGTACGCGCTCGGGCCCCACAACGACGAATCCACCGAGCAGGTCCAGTTCAACCCATACCAGCGCAATTGCAACACCGGTGGCGGTAGTGACCGCGGCAATTCCGAAGAAAATGCAGAGCCCACCGACCAGGGCGAAGGTGAGGGCGATGCTCAGCCCGAGTCTTACGCTCCGCCCAATTGCCAGGGCGACTGGATGGGGCGCATACACATCCGCGAAGGCGTCTTCTCGGTCTCGCAAGGACCGAAGATCAGCTACGGCCCACGCTCTCCTGAATACTCGCGCGTGCTCGATCGTTACATCGCCCGCCTGGTCTCGATGAGGAAGACGACGCAGGCGCTCGCACTCTATCGCCGCGAACTCGATCGCAATCCTAACGACCCGGGACTTTACGAACGCATGGCCGAGTTCCTCGACCAGAACAAAGTCAGCGGCGAACTCGAGGCGACCTACAAGCGTGCCATCCAGCAGTTCCAGGATCACAGCTGGCACCACAAACTGGCACGTTGGTATCTGCGCGAGAAGCGGCGGTCGGATTACGAGCGCCTCACCCGCGAAGTGACAGCGATATTTTCCGGAACGGACCTGGAAAAGTATTTCGCGGAGGTTGGACCCGACGAGCAGTTCCTGTCGCTGCGGGTGAATGAATTTGCCAACCAGAGATTCCCCCACGATCTGGTCTTCGTTCACAACCTGCTCGGGCTGTACAAACCTTATCCGCAGAACAAGACCGCCAATCCGGAGAGGTGGGAGGCGTTGCTGCGTCAATCGTGGTATTACGACGACGCGCTACGCTCCGAGTTCTTCGACTTCCTTTCCGACGGCGGAAAGCTCAACCTGGAACTGCAGTTGGCGCAAGGGAAAAATGAATCGTCACCCGACGGCAGGTTGAATGAATTGGTAGCCAACAGTCCGGCTGCCGCTAAATTCCTGGCAGAAGGTGAGACGTGGCGCTCGCATTTCGAACAAGCTGCGCCCGTCTTCAAACAACTTGCTGCGACGTTCCCGGGCGACATCGATCTTGCTCGTCGCGCGTCCACTATCTTGCGCTCGCTCGCTCCGTTTGAACCGAAGGATCGCGATGCTGCCGTCGCCATCGAGTTGAACTTACAGAAGCTCGAGCCTTGGAATCGCGACACACTGGCGCGCATCGGCGACATCTACGCCGACGCCGACCTCTACGACAAAGCCAGTCCTTACTGGAAGCAGATGGTGACTACCGAGCCCGGCAAGCCCGAGAGCTACCTCGAGTCCGCAACTATTTTTTGGGATTACTACATGTTCGACGATGCGCAGCGCAGCATCCAGGACGCGCGCCGCAAAGTCGGCAACTCCACGCTGTATGCCTGGGAAATGGGGGCGATCTACGAAGGCCAGCGCGATTTCGACAAGGCGGTTCCCGAGTACGTTCGCGGAGCTATCGGCGCGATCGGCGAGCCACCCGATCCATCCTGCACCGGTCTTTGCGTGCAGGGTGAATATCTGACCATCCGCCCGCCTAATTTCGCGTTGGCGGAATCGCGACTGCTTCGATTGGCGACACGTCCAGGGCACAAGCAGCGCGTCGAGCAAGCCACCCTGGCGCGCATCAACGGTGACAACCCGGAGATCGAGGCCGTGAATCTGCGCATTGCGGTGTTGCAGGCGCAGAGCCGGCGCGATGACGTTGAGAAACTGTTAGAAGGTATAGTCACACGCGCGACATCGTTCGATTTGCTCGATGACATCCAGACCATCGCGCAGCAACAGAAACTGGAAAAAGTGCGCGAACATGCGTTGGAGAAGCAGGCCGCGCTGACCAGCGATCCGGTCGAGCGATTGCGCCTTCGCTTCGACCTGGTGCGGCTGTACGAGAGCAACAAAGAGACCGACGCCGCTCAGCACAATCTCGAAGCGATCTATAAGGAGCGCCCAAATATTTTGGGCGTCGTCCGCACGGTCATCGATTTCTATTGGCGCAACAAGATGCAGCCACAAGCGCTCGATGTGTTGGAACGCAGCATTGCCATCGCGCAACCTCCTTACAAATCACAGTTCATGCATGAAGCCGCGACCAAGGCCGATCAGCTCGGACAATACGACAAATCTCGCCAGTATTTGACGACGCTCCTACTGGAGTCGCCGTACGACTCGAGTTACCTTGCCACCATGGCCGACACCTACGCACGCCAAGGTGACGACAAGGGCTTGAGCGATTTCTACCTGCATAAGATTCAGCTCTTCCGCCAAGCAAAGAACTTGAACGAAGATGCGAAGAAGACGCAGATCGCAGCCCTGCGCCGCGGGCTGATCCCGGCGCTTACACGCTTGAAGGACTACGCCGGAGCGGTCGATCAATACATTGAGATCATCAACCGTTTCCCTGAAGATGTGCAGGTCGTATCGGAGGCGGCGCTGTATGCGCAGGACCATGACCGTCGCCCGCAGCTCAGCGACTATTACGTTAAGACCGCAGCCGCTTCCCCGCGTGGCTACATGTGGCCGATGGTCCAGGCGCGCATCTACACCAACTACGAAGAGTTTCCCGCGGCGATCGAGTCGTATGCGCGTGCCATTTCTATCCGCCCTGACCGCACCGAGTTCTACCAGGCGCGTGCCACGCTGGAAGAACGGCTGATGAAGTTCGATGATGCCGTCCGAAACTACGAAAAGATTTATGATCTCGACTACCACAATCAAAGATGGATGTTGCAGATCGCCGAGGTCCGCGCCCGGCAGGGCCAGACCGAAGCGGTGATCGCAGCTCTGCAAAAGGCGCTCATCGAGGGCGGGCCTGAACGCGCGGAGAACAGCTTCGAGGTGGCGCGTCATCTGGAAGATTGGAACCTGCTGGCCGAAGCCCGCAAGTTTGCCGAACAGGGAATACGGCAAGCCGGCGACGATCTGCTGGTGGAGTCGCAATATTCTTCGGGCGCGCAGACCTATGCCCGCATCCTTACCCGCCTACGTGATCACACTGTTGCATTCAATCGCTTTCGCGCAGCCTATAGAGCCGTGCTGGCGATGCCTGCGCCCAAAGTCGAGCACCAAGCCGGAGTCTCGGTGCAGACCGAGGCTGAGCTGGTTCGTATTGCCACCGAACGGCGCAACGCAGGCGCTCGTTCCAATCTCGAGATGGCCTTACGACAAGTCGCTCTCACGGTGGACAAGCACTACGCGCCGGAGGAGCGCGCCGCATTCGCGACCTTCCTGGTCGGCCAGCGACCGACCATGTCGCTGGACGAAACCGAGAACGTCCTGATCCCGGTCGCCCAGAATGCGGGACTTGCCGAGCTTGAGGTCCGGTGGCGCAGCGAGGTGGCGTTCCGCCGTGCCCAGGCCGATCCCAATGGATATTCGCCGCATCTGCAGCGCATCACCGAATTGCAGCGCCGCCGCATGAAATACAACGAGCTGGGAGGCTTCCTGGAGCGTTACAACAACATTCTGCCTGCGACTCGCCGCTCACTCGACGCATCCGCTGAGGCATATCGCTCGGCCGAGAATCCTGACGCCGAGTTGCGTGTACTTGCGGCGCAGTATCCGCGTCTTTCCACCAATCTGACCAACCGTTATTTCGATCTTCTGATGGCACGGCAGCCGTTGACTCTGGTCGCCTACGCGGCCGATTGCCATGGTCAATGTACAACGGCGGCGAATTATGCCATCGGCAGCGGCGACATGACTCTTGCTCTGCAAGCCGTGGATTCCTATGGCAAGGCGCGACCGCCGGTATGGAACAAGTCCTACACCGCGCTCACCGGTTTGTATTACGCATCGCCCGCGCCGAACATCCACGGAGCATTTCAGTCGTCTCTCGGCACTGCCAGTATCGGCGAGCGGCTCGGCAAGCCGCTCGATCGCAATGACCAACTCGCCGGCGACACCTGGTACTACTACGGCTCGCGTTACGGCGAATACCTTTCCGTCACCAAGCTCGGAGATCCGGAAGACTATCTGCCGTCGCTGCTCGAGAATCGTCCCGAGAATTCGCAAGCGTACTTCGATCTCGCGCGCTTCTATGAAGACAGCGGCGATCCAGCGCGTGCCATCGCCGATTACGAACACACGCTCGACCTTGAGCCCGCCCGCTCCAGTGCGCAGAACCGCATGGCCATCGTTCTATGGAAGCAGGGCAAGCGGCCCGAAGCGGTGGCGCATTGGAAGTCTGCGATCGCCATCCTGAACAATCAGATGAACAGCTCGGTGGTCCCGGAAACCTTCTGGACGAACGTGCGCCTGGTGATCAACGAACTCAGTTCGCGCAAGTTGATCCCGGAGATGCGTCAGGATGTCAACGGCCTCCTGCGCGCATACCTGAAGCGCAACGGCTCTTATCGCGCACTGCCGTTGCTGCGTGCCGGCTATGACGCTGCCGGCGATCCCGCAAAGGGAGTTGCCTGGCTGCTCGACATGGCTACCGCTGCTGACAACCAGACCGAGGTCCTCACTCAGCTGGTGAATTCCGGCTGGATCCCGGCAGAGCAGCGCGAGCCACTCTTCGCTCGCATCCTCGAGCTGCTTGCGGCGGATGCTGCGAAAGCGCAAGGCAATGCCGCCAAGGAATACCAGCAATCCATCGTGCGCGATTGGCAATTGCGTTGGATCGAGAACCTGATCGCCACCAAACAATATCCGCGCGCGCAACAGATCGTCGAGGGGCTGTTCAGCCAAAGTTCTGAAGAGCAGAAGCAGCAGCTTGTTTCCTTGCAGCTCCGTCTCGCGGCGCTCACCGGCGCCCTCGACCCGCTGCTCGATTCGTATCGCAGCGACGCCTCCAAGATGCCCCAGATCGAGTCTTTGCGGACGGCGGCCAATGCGCTGGTGAGCGCCGGTGACACGGCATCGGCACAAAAGATCCTCGAGATCGTATTCAATCGCGAGATCGAGCAGCACAACCTGAGCGCTGCCAATCTGCTTGGGCTGGCGGAGATCCGCCTCGACCGCAACGACCTTCCCGGCGCGATGACGCTCTTGCGACGAATGACACTCGTAGTCGGCGAGCCCTTCCAGAATCACGAAGCCGCCGCCGCGTTGCTCGAACGCAAGGGACACAGCGCAGAGGCTGCACAATTCGGCTCTGAACTCGCCAAGGCGGTTCCTTGGGACCTTGCAGCCAAGGAACGGCTTGCCGAAAGCCAAGTCTCGGACGGCGCGGAATCGACTGCGGGCCTGAAAACGCTTTCCGATGTCGCGGCCAGCTCGGTTGCGCCTTACTCGGTTCGCGTCACCGCTGCGAAGGCGTTTGCGCACCTGCGTGGGACCGCCGACGTAGTTTTCAAGAGCGGAAGTGGCGAACTCGACCTGCTAAGCGCCAACCAGTCGCCGGATGCGCTCGCCGCCGACAGGCCTTTCTATTTCGAGGCACGCCTCAAGGTCGCGGATGGCGTCACCAATTCAGATGTTCGAATCAATCTCTTGCACGGGGCATTGGAGTATTTCCCATTCTCCGACGCCGCTCGTCCGCCGCTATTCCGCGCTGCCATGCAGCAATCGAAGTATCAGCTTGCTGTGTCAGCGATGGAACCACTGGTCGAGACGGGAACACTCGCGGCAATGAACAATTCGCCGTCCGAGGGAGATTCTGGATCGGCTAGCACGACCGCCGTCAACGATGCCGGCACCGCTAGATCGCTCGGTCTTTCTCAATCAGACCGCGCCCAGATCCTTGCCGGCCTAGCACGCGCATTCGAAAAGCTTGAACGATACGATCAGGCAGTCAGCACGTATCAACAAGCCAGCCGGCTGGAGAAGGCGGCCTCGGCCAAGGCCGAGCTGCGCAAAAGTCTGAATAACGTTCGCACGATCGTGAACCGCCGCAAGCTGAACCTGGCGCGCCAACCCATGGCGCATCCGGAGCTGGAACAGGTGAATGTGGTGCGACCGCGGCTGCAGGTTCCACAGAACATCTTGCCACCGCGAGCAGTCCCCGCGAAAGCCAAGCCGCCGGCAGCGGCCCAGGGAGCAAGGAGGACGGAATGAAACGCAACGTCATCATCAGCGTGATATTTGGAATATCGGTTCTTGCGGCGACGGCTGCCGTCATGATGCAAGTTGCCGGATCATCCGCGACGAACTCCAGGCCGCTGGCCCAGGTCATGCCCGCGGGATCGTTGCTTTACCTAGAAACCAAGGACTTCGGATCATTGTTGAAGCACTGGAACACTTCTCCCGAAAAGCAGACGTGGGTGAAGAGTGACAACTATCAAGTCTTCTCGCGTTCCAAATTGTTCTTGCGCCTGAAGCACGATCAGGGTGAATTCGCCGTTGCAGCAGGTTTCCCGCCGGACATGGCGATGCTCGACCAGGTTGCCGGCTCCGAATCGGCGTTCGCAGTCTACGACATCGGCAAGCTTGAATTCCTTTATGTCACGCGCATGCCGGAAGCTCACGCCGCCGAAAGCGCCTTATGGCAGAAGCGCGGCGATTATCAGCCGCGCAAAGTGGGTGACGCTTCCTATTATGTCCGCGTCGAACCCGAATCGAAGCGTACCGTCGCATTCGCGGTCTCTGGCGACTACCTCTTGCTGGCGACGCGCGAAGATCTGCTGGCGGGAGCGCTGACCTTGTTGAGCGGAAAAGGCACGAACCCACTTTCGAGCGAGGGCTGGTACACCAAGGCAGTGGCTGCGGCCGCGAAACCGGGCGACCTGCGCATGGTGATGAACCTGGAGGCGATCGTCGCCACGCCGCAATTCAGGTCGTACTGGATCCAGGAGAACGTGAGCGAGATCAAGTCCAGATATTCGGCTGGGGTTTCCGACCTCTTCCGCACTCCGAGCGAGTATCGCGAGGAACGCGTGCTGCTTTTAAAGGACTCACAATCCCACTCGGAGACAGCGAGCAATCCGGACATGGAAGCGGCGGTCGGCCAAGCGCTGCGATTGGTTCCTCCCGACTCAGTCTTCTACGAGAGCTGGGCCAAGCCTTCGACAGATGACCTTATGCAGGCGATCTCGACCGAGATCCTGTCGCCTCACTTTGGCCCGCGGCCGGTCTCGAAGCTTGCGCCGAATGTCTCGATCTCAGAGGGATCAGTCGGAAGCGAGAGCGATCTCGAGGTCCGCATCGACGAAGTTCGTCCGGCCTCGCCGGCGAACAAAGAAGAGAATCCGCTCAAGACCATACTGGCTGCGGCGGATGCCTCCGCCTTGCTGAAGATCAAAGATACGCAGCCGACCCCCGATGGAGTCTTCGTGCAGACTCACTCCGCGGTTGCGGTGATCGCGAAGAATGCCTGGGACGGCGACAAGGTGCGCGAAGTTTTGCAGCGTTCGGTAGGGAACATGACCAGCGCGCGCCTGGGTGCGACTTGGGCTCCACACAAGCAAGGTGCTACGTATTACCAGCTCGATGGTTTGTCAGCCCTCTCTTTGTATGTAGATAAAACCCTGCTGCTGGTCTCGGATTCTCCAGAGATGCTGCAGTCATTGCTAGCTGGAGCCGCCAAGCCGCCGGATAAAGGAGCTTGGTACGCTTCGCGTCTGGAACATAAACGCGAGAGCGGCAACTTCGTGAAGATGATGCGTTCCATCGAAGGCGCCGGTCCGACCTATGCCGGAAGTCCGGATCGGAACCCTGAGCATGGCAACGCCAGCTCACGCCAGCCCAAGTTTTTCTCCGACAACATCGGCAGCTTGAGTCGTACTCTCGCCCGGGTCGAGAGCGAGTCGATCGAGGTGCACGACCTGGGCGATCGCGAAGTGCAGACCGTGCGCTATCGCTGGGCAGAATGACCCGGTCTCGCCATTGGTGGTTGCGGGTCCTCCTGCTCGCGAGCGGCGCGCTGTCTTGCGCTGCGCAAGCTCCGCTAAGTCAACAATCGGCCACGTTATTGCTCGAGCGGCGCTTTCCGCAGAAAGAGATCGAATACATTCTGGTTGATGCGCGCTCGGGCGACCTTCTTTCTTCACGGTGGGTGGGAGCCGATGAGCCTGCCCCCCTCGGTTCGTTGGTCAAGCCATTTACCGCACTCGCCTACGGCGAAGAGCACAACTTTTTGTTCCCGGAATTTGAGTGCCACGGAAAGAGCGACCGCTGCTGGTTACCGCGCGGACACGGACACATCGGCTTGGAGCAGGCGGTTGCGCAGTCCTGCAACGCTTATTTTCTTTCGCTGGCTTCCGGTGTGAAAGCGTCCTCGGTCGCCGCCGTTCTGCGGCGCTATTCCATCTACGATGTAGGAGAGAATGTCCCGACGGAGTCGCTGGTCGGACTGGGATCGGCCTGGAAGATATCCCCATTGCGCATGTTGCGAGCGTACGCGGAGTTAGTGCGTCGTCGCGATCAGCCCGGGGCCGCCGAGGTAGTCCGCGGAATGCAGATATCTGAATCTGCAGGAACGGGCGTAGCTGTGGGCTCAGCCTTACGCAAGAGTGGCGCGACTGCATTGACGAAAACGGGCACCGCGCCGTGCGTGCATGGCGCCAGGGACGACGCCGGCGGAAACGACGAGCATCGCGGAAGCTTTGCCGGCGACGGATACGTGATCGCGCTTTATCCTGCGGTTGATCCGAAGTTCGCGCTGATGGTGCGCCTGCATAGCGCGCCGGGATCGAAGGCCGCCGAAGTTGCCGGAAAAATGCTTCGCACCATCGCCGATGGCAAATAGAATCGTCTGCGTGCGACGTCTTCTCATTTTCCTGCTGTGCCTCGCGCCGTGTGCCGTCGGGCAGACGAACCTGCCGAATACGCTGCGCTTTGGCGTCTTCTCGCTCTTTAAACCGACGCACCTGCTCGTCCGTCCTGCGAGGAATCAGATCTTACTGCTTACCATCAGCAATGCTAGCGTCGCTCTTGATTCGGAATTCGAAGTCCGGTCAAACGGGGAAGAGTTGAAGATATTTGCGAACGGGCATAACTACCGCGCCGCATCGGTCCTCATTTCGGCACGGGACGGCGGCGAGACCGAATTTGCGCTCGCCATTCCCGGCAAGATCGCTCGAAAATTTCGCGGGACGCTTGAGATTACGCAGGCTCGCCGCTGTCTTGATGCCATCATCACGATGGATCGTGAACTCGCCGTGGCTTCTGCTGTGAAGGCGGAAGCTCCGCCCGACGCTCCACTGGAGGCTCTGAAGGCGCAAGCCGTCGTCGCGCGCTCCTTTTATTTTGGAAGCCGCGATCGTCACCCTGATTTTAATTTTTGCGACACCACCCATTGCCAACTGCTGAAGTCCCCGCCTGGTCCAGAGGATCCAGCCTTCATCGCGGCGCAACAGACCCGCGATATCACTCTGCGTAATCGCGGCTCGATCGTCGCCGCCATGTTTTCGGCGAGCTGCGGGGGACGCACCCGTACTCTTGCGGATGCCGGTATCACCTCAAACGGCTATCCGTATTATTCAGTCGAGGATGCGTACTGCGAGCGCAACGCCAAGCGCTGGCGTGCGCGACTCACATCTACGGAGGCGCGCAACCTTGCTCGATCACACTCCGAGCACGATCGCCTGGAACTGGGCCGCAAGGTAGGATGGAATGTCGTTCCAGGAAACAATTATCTGGCTCAGAATGATGGCGATGCAGTCATTTTTGAAGGAAAAGGTTTAGGTCACGGATTGGGACTCTGCCAGCAAGGCGCCAGCGCCATGGCGCGCGACGGCGCCACCTTCCGCGAGATTCTGTCTCACTATTTTCCGAACACTATCATCGGCGAATAGCTTGGCTCGAGCGCATGCTGATGCTAACCTAGACCGCAAGGGCGGGAGTAGTTCAGTGGTAGAACGTCAGCTTCCCAAGCTGAATGTCGCCGGTTCGATCCCGGTCTCCCGCTCCA
>Ga0137403_10007180_pt1 | contig 12609 bp, 6 predicted proteins | sample CZOMad2_1_16fung_FD_122057 | JGI IMG/M metagenome (GOLD analysis project Ga0137403, IMG submission 122057) | Vadose zone soil fungal communities from Angelo Coast Range Reserve, California, USA - CZOMad2_1_16fungal (Hybrid Assembly) | ecosystem: Environmental > Terrestrial > Soil > Vadose zone... | reverse complement strand
TTTCCGGCGCGTCCTTCATTGCCATGTATTCTTCGCTCTCGAGTTTTCCTGGCGCAGTGACGCGAGTGACGTTGCGTAGTTTCATCGTTGCGCCGCCAGCCGAAAACTCCGAGGAGAACACCAACACATCGCCCTCGAATTGTCCGGTCTCCACGAGCACTCCGGGAAAATCATTTCCAAAAACATATGCTTTGTAAACTTTTTCCCTGGTGTCCCAGGTCATCACCCGCAAGCCCTCGAAGTCGCCGACGGGTCCTTGCGAATGAAACGTGTTGATCAGTGAATTTCCGCCCGGTCCGAGTTTGCTGGTGTACACGCCCGTGTTTTTCCCGCCGTTCGGAGAGAACGCCGATTTTGGATATGTCTCGGTGTAATCCCATTCGCCCAGATAAAATCTCAGCCGCTCCATCTCCGCCGCACCGGGTTTCGCCGCCGGCGCAGTGGTCGGCTTCTCCGCCGTTTTTTCCTGTAGCGCCGCCCACAGCGGAGCACTGAGCGCGAGCGAAATCGCCACAATCCAGAATTTTGCAGCGTTCTTCATGGCAGCTCCTTTTGCTTTCTCGGCTATCTGCTGCACGAGTTCCGTTCTATTCCTTCGTCTTCCACAATCCGACCGTTTTTCCCTCGGGACCCTGCATCTACGCAAACGTCCCTATGGGAAAAAGGAAACGGGGTGACTTCAGTGGCCAAAGCCCGCCTTCTTTTCAGACGGTTACGCGGGAGCTGAAGCCCCTGCCTCCGAATAGAAGTAACATACCTTCCGGAAGACAGGGTGATATTGTCGATTTTCAAGGTCTCCATTCGACTAACCTGCAGGAGGCAAGACCATGCAATATCTGTTGCTTACCTTCGAACCGCACGGCCCCTGGCCGAAAACTGTCCTTTCGGCCGTTGCATTTTTAGCCCAATTCCGCTATTAACTTTACTCATTGATAGGCCCATTTCTCTTCGTATCCTAACTGGGATGAAGCGTGTCCCATCAGGGGTTCCTAGGCATGCGGGCCCGGCCATCGAGCTGTCCCCGCACTAACGCACGCTCCCGCTCTTTTTGGGGCGCGGTGCATCTCTCCGCACTCTGTTTGGGGTAGATTTTCGGATAAATAAGGAGACCCATGCTGCGTAAATTGGGGTCCTTCTCCCTTGTCGTCCTCGGCGTTCTAATTGCTGCGCCGGCTGTTCAGGCACAGGTCGAATCAGGGGTGCAGGCCCGGCCGCGGATCACGCAAAGCATTGATGAAACAAATCGCGTCGCGCTCGCGGGCAACACCCATCCCGAAGCGCGGACCGCGAACGATCGCGGCGCGGTGGCGAACAACTTCGCTATGGAGCACATTTTGCTCCAACTGAAGCGCTCTCCCGACCAGGAACAAGCCGTCCAGCAATTCATCGACGGACTCAACACCAAGGGTTCGCCCAATTTCCATCAGTGGCTCACGGCGCAGGAATTCGGAGAGCGTTTCGGCTTAGCGAGGCCCGACCTGGAAGCCGTCACCAGCTGGCTTGAATCCCAAGGTTTTCGCGTCAACGTGGTCTACCCCAGCGGTATGCTCATTGATTTTTCCGGGACCGCTGCCCAGGTGCGCAAAGCGTTCCATACTGAAATTCACCACCTCGAAGTGAAAGGCGAGAGGCATGTTGGCAATATCAGCGATCCGCGAATTCCTGCGGCTCTTGCGCCTGTCGTGGCCGGCGTCGTCTCTCTGCACGATTTTCGGCCCCATGCCATGCACAAGATGCATCAACCCCGGTCGCAATTCACATTCCCTAGTCCATTTGGCGGCGGCAACGACTATGCAATGGTGCCTGCGGACCTGGCCAAGATTTACAACTTGGATCCTCTCTTCAGCGCGGGCATTTCCGGCCAGGGCCAGACCATCGTGCTCATTGAAGACACCGATGTCTTCAGCGCTTCGGACTGGAGCTCCTTCCGTCAGACTTTCGGCCTCTCCGGCTACATCTCCGGTTCCTTCACGCAAGTCCACCCGGCCGCGCCTCCCTCGCAGCCCGCCAACAACTGCGGCGCTCCAGGCGTCATCTCTCCCAATGACGCGGAAGCTATCCTCGACGCCGAATGGGCCAGCGCCGCGGCCCCAAGCGCCGCCATCGTGATGGCCGCATGCGCAGATACCAGCGCCACCTTCGGCGGCTTGATCGCGATCCAAAACCTCATCAATGCCAGCGCTCCGCCCCCGTCCATCATGAGCATCAGTTACGGCCAGTGCGAAACCGTGAACGGTGCGGCCGCCAATGCTGCCTACAATTCCGCTTATCAGCAAGCCGCCGCCGAAGGCGTCTCCGTTTTCGTCGCCGCGGGCGACAGCGGCGCCGCTGGTTGCGACAATAGCGTTGCCGAAGCAACTCACGGCATCGCCGTCAACGCCTTTGCTTCCACCCCCAACAACGTTGCCGTCGGCGGCACCGATTTCAGCGATACCTTTTCCGGCACCAGTGCAACCTACTGGAATTCCAACAACACGTCCGCCTTCGGTTCCGCCATTTCCTACGTTCCGGAAATTCCCTGGAACGATTCTTGTGCCGGCGCACTGCTCTCGGCTTACGTGGGCTACAGCCCGACCTACGGCTCAACGAGTCTTTGCAACGACCCGTTCTACGGCTCTTTCTTCGAGACCACCGCGGCCGGCGGGGGCGGCCCCAGCGGATGCGCCACGGGTACGCCGTCTACAAGCGACGTCGTGAGCGGCACTTGCCAAGGATGGCCGAAACCTTCCTGGCAAAGCGTTCTCGGAAATCCCAACGACGGCGTGCGCGACACTCCGGACGTCTCCCTTTTTGCTGCAGACGGCTTGTGGAGTCACTTCTATGTGTTCTGCTGGTCGGATACAGCGCATGGCGGAGCTGCCTGCGGCGCCGATCCAAGCGCATGGTCCGGCGCGGGCGGCACCTCTTTCGCGTCGCCCATCATGGCTGGCATCCAGGCGCTCATCAATCAGAAGGCCGGTGGGCCGCAGGGCAATCCCGCCTCCGTCTATTACCAGCTTGCTGCTGCCGAGTACGGCTCGAGCGGCAGCAACTCTTGCAATTCGGATAACGGCAACACCGTAGCCAGCAACTGTATTTTCTACGATGTCACTTCAGGTGACATCGATGTGAACTGCGTTGGCCCCAACTGCTTCCTCGCCGATGGCACCGTAGGCGTGCTTTCAACTTCTAATACGGCCTTTGCCCCTGCCTACGGCTCCACCACTGGTTGGGACTTCGCCACCGGCATCGGCACTGTAAACGTCGCCAACTTGGTGAACAATTGGCCCGGGTCAACGGCACAGCCCAGTTTCACCGTGTCTGCATCCCGCACAAACCTGACTTTCTTCCAGGGAGCATCGGACTCGACCACCCTCACCATCAATGCTCTGAATGGATTCAACAGTACAGTGAATTTGGCTGTGTCAGGCCTGCCGAGCGGTGTCAGCGCCAGCTTCGGCACGAATCCCGCGACAACCTCCAGCCTCTTAACTCTATCCGCAACCGGCACAGCTGCCATCGGCACCTCCACTGTGACTGTCACGGGCACTTCAGGCAGCTTAGCCAGCACGGCAACAATCACCCTTACTGTCAATCCCGCAGGCGATTACGCTATATCCGCTTCCCCGAGCAGCCTTAGCGTCGTCCAGGGAACGAACAAGGAGAGCATCATAACGGTCACTCCGCTGAACGGTTTCAATAGCAGCGTCAGCTTGTCGGCATCCGGTCTGCCCAGCGGCGTGACGGCATCCTTCAACCCCAGCAGCACGGCGGGCACGAGCACGTTGACGCTGACCGCCAGCAGCATGGCAACGACAGGAACGGTCACCGTGACCGTCACGGGCACGTCGGGCAGCTTAACGAGCACCACGACGATTTCTCTCACCGTGAACGCTCCGCCGAACTTTGCCTTTTCCGCCTCGCCAAACAGTTTGACGCTCGCGCAGGGAACCACCGGCACGAGCACCATCACTGTCACTCCGCAGAACGGTTTTAATAGCAGCGTCAGCTTGTCGGCATCCGGTCTGCCCAGCGGCGTGACGGCGTCGTTCAACCCCGGCAGCACGGCGGGCACAAGCACGTTGACGCTGACGGCCAGCAGCATGGCGGCAACAGGAACAGTCACGGTAACCGTCACGGGTTCATCAGGCAGCTTAACGAAGACCGCCACGATTTCCCTCACCGTCCAGTCGACTCCTACACTTCCTTCGGTTTGGAACGACGGAGATATCGGCTCGGTGGGCGTGGCCGGGAGTGCCAATTACGCGAACGGGACGTTCACCGTGGCGGGAGCGGGGCAAGGGACTTTTTCCACCGCCTCCGACGCATTCCACTTTGTCTACCAGCCGCTTTCCGGTGACGGCACGATGGTCGCCCGGGTGGTCAGCCTGCAGGGTAGTAGCGCAGCGCAAGCCGGCATCATGATCCGCGAGACGCTCAACGCCGGCGCGAACCACGTATTCCTGTTCAACTATTCCTCGTCCAGCTACCTGACCGAGCGCACCGCCACAGGCGCCAGCAGCACTTACCAGCCCTTGGGAAGTGGGACTCTCCCGTATTGGATCAAACTCGCAAGAAGCGGGAATGTGTTCACCATGTACGGTTCCTCGGATGGCCTCAACTGGGCACAACTGGGGACCAGCCAGACGGTGAGCATGGCGCAGAACGTGTACGTGGGCCTGGCCGTGAGCAGTCGCACGACATCTGCTTTGGCCACCGCGACGTTCGATAGCGTGTCGGTCAGTTCAGCGGCCGCGCCGGCGCCGGTCATTACCGCCGTCTCTGCCACCACGGGATCGATCGGCAGCCAAGTGGTGATTTCCGGTTCTGGTTTTGGAGCCTTGCAAGGGAGCAGCGCGGTTCTGCTGAATGGCGCAGCGGTGACGATCAACACCTGGAGCGGCACATCGATCAGCATCACCATACCGGTGGGAGCGACCTCCGGGCCCTTGCTGGTTTCCGTCGCTCCGAGCATGAATGACAGCAATGCGGTTCGTTTCACGGTGACTTCGCAGCCGCTGCCGCTCTCCTGGTTGGACCAGGACGTAGGCTCGGTAGGGCTAACGGGCAGTGCCAGTTACGCGAACGGGACGTTCACCGTGGCGGGAGCGGGGCAAGGGACTTTTTTCACCCCCTCCGACGCATTCCACTTTGTCTACCAGCCGCTTTCCGGCGACGGGACGATGGTCGCCCGGGTAGTCAGCCTGCAGGGTAGTAGCTCGGCGCAGGCCGGCATCATGATCCGCGAGACGCTCAACGCCGGCGCGAACCACGTCTACCTGTTCAACTATTCCTCGACCCTCTACCTGACCGAGCGCACCGCCACGGGAGCCACCAGCACGTACCAGCCCTTGGGAAGCGGGACTCTCCCGTATTGGATCAAACTAACAAGAAGCGGGAATGTGTTCACCATGTACGGTTCTCTGAATGGCCTGAACTGGGCACAACTGGGGGCCAGCCAGACGGTGAGCATGGCGCAGAACGTGTACGTGGGGCTGGCAGTGAGCAGCCGCAGCACCTCCTCGCTGGCCACCGCCAGTTTCGACAATTTATCCGTCACCTTGCCTTAGGCAACGACGGGAAGGTTGTTTACGGCATCTCTTCGCGGGAGTAAAATGAAAACACACGGTCAGCGCGACCCTACACAGACAAGGGCTTGACCGAATCGCATTCGCAGCCATTCCCCCACTAGGAGCGACCCAAATGGCGACGGCTACTCTGACGAAGCCCGCGGCAAAAGGTGGCAGCTTCCTGCTTGAATCCCCGCAGCCGGGCGACGTCTTCACGCCTGCGGATCTGAGCGACGATCAAAAGCTGATTGGGCAGACCGCCGAGGAATTTGTCCTCAAGGAAGTTTTCCCGCACATTAAAGATCTCGAAAACAAGAAGGCCGGTTTGATGGCCTCGCTCGTGAAGAAGGGCGGCGAAGTGGGTTTGATGGGCGGCGGCGTGCCGGAAGAGTATGGCGGGGCGGGCCTCGACAAGATTTCCACGACGGTTTTGACGGAGAAGCTTTCGATTTACGGCGGATTTGCGGTAACCCACGGCGCGCACGCGGGCATCGGGACGCTGCCCATTGTTTATTTCGGAACCGAGGCGCAGAAACAGAAGTATTTGCCGAAGCTGGCCACGGGCGAGTGGATCGGCGCGTACTGCCTTTCCGAGCCACAAGCGGGATCGGACGCGCAGAATTCGCTGACGCGCGCGGAACTGAACGCCGAAGGCACCCACTATATTTTGAACGGTCAGAAGATGTGGATTACGAACGGCGGATTCGCGGACGTTTATATTGTGTTTGCGAAGGTTGATGGCGAAAAATTCACCGCGTTCATTGTCGAGAGAACATTTCCCGGCTTCAAGCCCGGCAACGAAGAACACAAGATGGGAATTCACGGAAGCTCGACGACGCCGATTTTCCTGGAAAACTGCAAGGTGCCGAAGGAAAACCTGCTGCACGAAATCGGCCGCGGACACATCGTGGCGTTCAATATTTTGAATGCGGGGCGGTTCACGCTGGGAGCTTCGTGCGTGGGCGGTTCGAAGCACGTGCTCATGGCTTCCTCGAAGTATTGCAAAGAACGCAAAGCCTTCAATAAACAAATTGGCGAGTTCGGGATGATGAAAGAAAAGCTGGCGGAGATGGCCATCCAGATTTTCGCAGTGGAATCGATGGTGTACCGCTCGGCGGGCAATATCGAGGCGGCCATGACTGCGGCGTCCGGCTCCGGCGACAAGATCCAGAACACGATGAAGGTGCTCGAGGAATACGCCATCGAGAGCTCGATCGCCAAAGTCTACGGCAGCGAGATGCTAGATTTTGTTGTGGACGAGGGCGTGCAGATTTTCGGCGGCTATGGCTTCCACGAGGACTATCCCGTATGCCGCGCGTACCGCGATTCGCGCATCAACCGCATTTTTGAAGGCACGAACGAAATCAACCGGATGCTGATTATCCAGATGCTGATGAAGCGCGCGATGGGCGGACAATTGCCGTTGATTCCAGCCGCGATGAAGCTGGCGGACGAGATTCTCGCGGGCCCGTCGTTTGAAGAAGCGCCGGAAGGCGTTTTGGCGGACGAAGCGCGCGTGGCGGCCAACTCGAAGAAAATGTTCCTGCAGGCCGCAGGCGGCGCGGTGCAGAAATTCCGCGAAAAACTCGCCGACGAGCAGGAGTTGATCGGCGCACTTTCGAACATGGTCATGGAAATTTACGCGATGGAGTCCTGCTTGCTCCGGGCGCAGAAAGCCGCGGCAGCAAAAGGCGAAGCCGCGACGCAGACGATGATGGATGCCGCGCGCGTTTTTATCAATGATGCGGCGGAGCGCGTGGAGCACGAAGCGAAACGCGCCATTGCGGCAGTGCATGAAGGCGACATGCTGACGACTCAGATGGCGGTGCTGAAGCGCTTTGGAAAGCGGGCGCCCGTGGATACAATTGCGCTCCGGCGCCGCGTCGCTGCGGCGGTGCAATCGCAGGACCGCTACCCGCTCGAAGGCCGCTAAGCAACTTACCTTGCAAGGAAGCAGAGGCCGGAACGCGCGTCGCCGCGCGGCCGGGGGGCTTTAGTCTTGCGGTACGTTCCCGGCGGACTTTTTGTTTTCCCTGAAATGAATGCCCTAGACTGGTTAGGAACACCTCCCATCGGCTGAGTTCTGAAGGAGCATCTTGGGATGCCTCGCAAGCTGGCGGTCCTGTCGTTCGTCGTTATCGGTTTGAGCATTGCGGTCATCCTGACGCTTGGGGACTCGCCAGCAGGCTCCTTCCTCACGAATTCGTTGCAGATTGGTTCAAGCTGGCTGGCAGCGGGACTTTGCTTCCTGGCGCGCAAGCGCGGGCGCGGCCTGAGCCGGCAATTCTGGCTGCTGGTAGGAATGAGTATGGCCACCTGGGGCGTGGCCAACGTCGGCTGGATGTTCTACGAGAATGTGTTGCACGCCGCCGTGCCGCGATTCTCGATCGTGCGCGTGCTGTTTGATGTGCAGGGCGTTTTCTACGCCATTGCGCTTTTCCTGGACAAGGATCGCGATTCGCCGGATTTCGATTTGGAGACTCTGCTCGATTCTGTGCAGGTCGCGCTGGTTTTCTTCTGCGTCTTCTTTGGGCTTTACTACGTGCAACTGCGGCAGGGCAGCCATCCGCAGGCGAATGAACTAGTTCTGACCTGGATCTTTGTCGCCGTCAACTTGACGCTGACCGTGATTGCCGGGATTCAGGCGCTGATCGCGCGAACAAAGCGGCTGCGATCCCTCTATGGGGGGCTGGCGCTCTTTTTGCTGGTGTACACCATCGGCTCTGGCATCGCCGAATCACCCCAAGCCAACTTGTCCACGAAGACCGGCAGTTGGTTCGACCTGGGATGGTCGATTCCGTTCCTGGTCGGGGCAGTTTGGGCCGCGCGCTGGGAGGAGACGGCGGAGCTTGAGGCTGTTCCCGTTTCCCGGCCGAAGACGCTCGGCAAATTTGCGTTGAGCAATTTGATGCTCGCCCTGGCGCCGCTGACGGTTCTGATTCTCGTCGAGCAACTCGGGCGTGAATGGCGAGTGTTCGGCTTTGCGTTGCTGGTGATTTCCTTGCTTTGCTATGCGGCACGGCTGGGCGTCACCGAATTTCGCCAGGCGCAGAGCGCAAAAGCAGTCCAGATGCATTCGCTGGCAATGGAGTCCGCGGCCGACGGCATGTCCATTCTCGATACCAGCGGAAATCAAGTTTATGCCAACTCCGCTTTCGCCAGGATGATGGGATTTGAGAATTCGCAAGCGATGCTGGGGAAGTCCTGGCGAGACATCTACGATCACCGCGACATCGCGCTTTTGCAGGATCAGGTTCGCGAGTCGCTCGCGCAATCCGGCAAATGGTCCGGGCAAATTTCCATTCGACGGCGGGACAACAGCAGGATTCCCATCGAAATGACCATCACGGCGATGGCTCAAGGCGGAACAGTTTGCGTGGCGCGCGACATCACCCGGCGCCTGGCGGCGGAACGCGCGCGCACAGAGACAGAAGCGAAGTACCGCGCGCTGATCGAACAGGTGGCGGCGGTCAGCTACATCGCGGAGCTCGGGGTGCACGGCGAGTGGCTCTATGTCAGCCCGCAGGTCGAGACTATTTTTGGCTACAAGCCGGATGAATGGCTCTCGCAATCGGATCAATGGACGCGGTTCGTTCCAGCAGAAGATCATCCGATCATCCACGCGGCGGAAGAGGCTTGCCTCTCCGCGAGACGCTTCCAGGCGGAATACCGCATCGTGCGGAAAGACGGGCAGATCATCTGGGTCAGCGACACAGCGGTCGTGGTTCCAGGCAGCGATAACCATCCGCTGATGGAAGGCATCATCGTGGATATCACCGAGAGGAAAGCTCTTGAGAACCAGCTGCAGCAGGCGCGAAGGATGGAGGCGGTCGGTCGGCTGGCGGGCGGAATCGCACACGATTTCAATAACCTGCTCACCATTATCAAAGGTTACGTGGAGATGGCCACGAACCGCAGCGGGAAACAGCCGGAGCTTCGCAGCGACTTGCAGCACATTGGAGATGCGTCCGAGCGCGCAGGGACGCTCGTCAGGCAATTGCTGGCCTTCAGCCGCAAGCAAGTCCTGAAGCCAAAGGTATTGGACCTAAATAGCATCGTGCTGAATCTGGAAAAGCTTTTGCGGCGGCTGCTGGCCGAAACCGTGGAGATGAAAACTGTCGCGGGCAAGAATGTTGGCGCGGTCAAAGCCGATCCCAGCCAAATCGAACAGGTCATTATGAATCTCGTCGTTAACGCACGGGATGCGATGCCCAAGGGTGGCCGGATACTCATCGAAACGAGTAACGTTGAACTCGATGATTCTTACTCACAGGATCATGCGACGGTCCGTCCGGGGCGCTACGTGATGCTGGCCGTGACGGACACGGGCGTCGGCATGACCAGCGACACCGTTGCCCACATTTTTGAGCCGTTCTACACCACCAAGGAAAGCGGACGCGGCACGGGCCTGGGGCTTTCGACAGTGTACGGAATCGTGAAACAGAGCGGCGGATACATCTGGGTGTACAGCGAGCCGGAAAAAGGCACGACTTTCAAAGTGTACTTGCCGCGCGTGGAGGATCGCGTTGAAGTTTCATCCACGGCACAGGCTCCTGCACCGGCAGCGCGCGACGGCAAAGAGACGATCCTGCTCGTCGAGGACGAGCCGGCGGTGCGAGAGCTGACGCGCATGGTGCTTTCGAAACGAGGATACTCGGTGATCGAGGCGCTGAATCCCGCGGACGCGGAACGCCTGGCCGGCAGCCATGGGGCCGAGATTCATCTCTTGCTGACCGACGTGGTCATGCCCGGAATGAGCGGACATGAGTTGGCAAAGCGGCTCACAGCACGGCACCGCAATCTTCGCGTGTTGTACATGTCCGGTTACACGTACAACGTGATCGCCGAAGACGGGACGCTCGAGGAAGGACTTTCCTTCTTGCAGAAACCTTTCACGCCGCAAGTTCTCGCGCAGAAAGTCCGCGAGACGCTCGACCGCCCCGTGGCCGTGAAATAAGACGCAATTTTGCATTCGGCTCGTCCGGAGCTTCCTTCGACAACTGCGGCCTCATTCGAACAATTTATTGAGCGTTAGAGAGGAGCACGGTCTTCCCTGTCGCTGCGGACCGGCGCGCCGCGTCCAGGATCTCCGTCACAATTACGTTGGTCTCTAAAGCAGAGGGCCCCACCGGCTTCAGTCCGCCGAGGACGACGGCGCGTAAATAGGAGACGGAATCTTCATACGGCAGCGCCAACGGCTTGGCCTCGGTCAGTTTTTCTTCTTGGTTGGGAAGCCGCACGCGCAGCTCATCGCGCGCAACGGTGATGGCATATCCCTTTTGGCCGTACACTTCCATGTCCTTTCTCGAGAACGGCCAATTCCAGGAAGCCTGCACAATCGCCTGCGCCTTGGGGTACGTCAGGACGATCGTAGCCTCATCATCCACTCGCGGATAAACGTCCGGCTTAATTTGCTGCGTGACGGCCGTCACGGAGTCCGGCCTGCGGCCATCCATCAGCCAGGTCATCAAGTCCGCGCCGTAGCAGCCAAAGTCAAAAAGCGCGCCCGCGCCATTCAGTTTCGGATCGGTAAGCCAGGCAAGAAACTCCGGCCCCACGCCGATCTCCTTCGGGCCCTCATGTCCATCGTGCACGACAACCTTTCGAATCTCTCCGATGGCGCTTTCATGCGCCAGGTCATACGCCGCTTGGTTGCTGCGATACCAGGTCGTTTCATAATTCACCAGGACCTGAATCTTGCCCTCGCGCGCTGCTTTTTCGATGGCGTGCGCGTCTTCGACGCTGACCGCCAGCGGCTTTTCCATCATCACGGGGATGCCGTACCGCGCGCAGATTTCCACCACCCGGCGATGATCGTAGGTGTTGGTGTACGCGAGCACCGCCTGAGGATGCGTCGCCTTCAGCATCTCTTCCAGATCGGAATAGAAGAGACCTGGCGCCAAGCCATAGCGCTTTGCAAACTGTGCGATCAGTTGACGATCGGATTCGACGATTCCCACGATTCGCAAGTCCGCGCGGTGCTGGAACTGGTCGAAGAAGCCAGAAGCATGTCCGTGGACAAGGCCTGCGAGGACGACTCGCAGGGGCGCTTCATCCTGCTTCGTCGCGGGCTTCGCTTGCGCTATTGCGTTGGCTGTCGCAAAGAAAAAGATAGCCGCGCAAATCAATGCAATTTTGGGAAGAGAGTTTCGTCGCATGAGCCTCCTTCAAGGCATCGGTTCGCTGCATTACGAATGGACGGCCTCGCCCGTCCTCCGGGCGCTGGCCCTCAATCGAACCAGGAGATAGATGGATCCCGCGATGAGCAGAGGCGAGGAGTAAAAGCCCGGTGCTGGGCGCGGAAAGTGAACCGAAGAAACAGTCTGGCCGAAGATTGTTGCCAGCGTGTGGCCCGTACCGTTCAGCAAATGGACGCCGGCGTAGAAATAGGCCAACGGGCGCAGCCACGGCGCATTTCGAAACGCAAACGGCGTTAGCAACAAGAAGACGGCATTTGCGACAATCAGCCCGATCAGCCAGTCGCGGTATTCAAAGGTGGGCATTGGAAACCAAACGTATTGGCTGCGCATGGCAAGAACGGTGGCATTGTAAACCGGAAGGAAGCCCGTCAGCGCCTCATCTGCCACGTGGGCGCAAAAAGCGAGACACAGAAAAACCCACGGTGCGCCAAAGTTTGCAGGCTCCCGTTGAGAGCGCTCCAAGTTCATGCGCCGCATTCTATCTCAACGAACGCAGGAAGAATGACTGACCGGGTCAGCGAATGTCAAAGGGGCTTCGTGGGATCCGCTGGCGGAGTTTCCGCCGCCTTAGGCTTCTCAATGGTGGAGAGCGTTTCGACGTTAAATTTCTTGTAGTCCCAGTAGCGCGTGACAACGCTGGCCTTGATGCCCTTTACCAGCAGGAACCGCACGCCGATGTGCGCTTCTCCGTAAGTTGGCAGCCACACCTCGTTATTCACAAACGCCTGCTCGAACACAAAGCTCGTTCCTTTTTGCAAATTCGCGAGCAAGCCGCCGCCAATTTTTACATCGCCGACGAAATAGGCCTCCAGCCGGGCTACCTGGTGCGCTTTTTCGTCTACCCACACGACCCCGGCAAG
>Ga0137403_10007179_pt1 | contig 12610 bp, 7 predicted proteins | sample CZOMad2_1_16fung_FD_122057 | JGI IMG/M metagenome (GOLD analysis project Ga0137403, IMG submission 122057) | Vadose zone soil fungal communities from Angelo Coast Range Reserve, California, USA - CZOMad2_1_16fungal (Hybrid Assembly) | ecosystem: Environmental > Terrestrial > Soil > Vadose zone... | reverse complement strand
GCGATGTTTTACAACGTTGGCGCGCTGCTGGGAACAATCTCTGTAGGTCACACTTCAGAGCGGCTGGGAAGACGCCGAAGCATCATCTGCTCGCTGAGCTTGTGCGCCCTCGTCATCCCTCTTTGGGCTTTCGGCCATTCACTGACCATTCTGGCTATAGGAGCTTTCTTGATGCAGGTTGGCGTGCAGGGTGCGTGGGGAGTCGTACCGGCGCACCTGAACGAGCTTTCTCCGGACGCGGTGCGAAGTCTGTTCCCGGGATTTGTTTACCAGCTTGGAGTACTATTTGGCTCGCCCACTAACACCATTGAATACGCACTGCGAGACCATATCGGTTATCAATGGGCGTTGACCGTTTTCGAGGGGTGCACGATTCTGGCATTGGTCATAGTTTTTGCGTTGGGACCTGAGCGAAAAGGCAGAAATTTCTTCCGGCAGCCATCAGAGGTGGCGTCAGGCGCATCTACCAAATTATTTTAAGAGCAAACTGAATCTGCCGGGACGGCGTCTGCGTGGAGGTAATCAGTCCCGCGTTGCCGATCGGACTTCCTGCCGAATCGAAGATATTCCGATTATCGAGTGGTGGAGCGAAATTCGTGTGGTTGAGAACATCAAAGAATTCCGCTCGCAATTGCACATTGAAAGTGTCGGAAATTCTTTTGATGTGGTTGTTCTTGAACAGTGAAAAATCGAAATTTATCAATCCAGGACCAATCACAGTGTTGCGGCCAAGGTTGCCGCGAAGCGTGATCGGATTCGGCACTGCGAAGCATTGTGTCTTGATGTAGTGGTTAGGGTTGCCGGGATTGATGGGCGAACCGCAACCCGGAGCGGAAATCAAATTCGGTACATCGATATTGGGATCTGTACTCTTCGCGCCGAGAGCGTCTCCGCCGAAGCCGGGAGTAAACGGCACACCGGTGCTTGCTTCAAAAACTCCTCCTATTTCCCAACCACTGAGAGGCCACTCCTTTGCACCATGAGCCCACTTGGGCGTCACGATTTCCCAGGTGTAATTGACTTCCAGATTCTGCGCCACGTTGAAATCCGCCAAACCTCGATTTAACTTGGGGGCAAAAAAGAGAGGGCTTGCAATCGAATTCGAGTATTCATCGCCAACCAGACTGCCCGAGGACGTATCGATCGTTTTGCCCCAGGTATACGAGCCCTCAATCTCAGCTCCATGCCCGATCTTTGCCTTAACCTTAAATTGCAGCGCATCGTAAAAGGAATTACCCTGCCAGAGACCGGCATTGATGAGGCCGGCATTGACGTTGAGTCGCGTCCCACTTCCGACTGGGGAGGGCCAAACGTAACCCTGGGCTGTGAGCGAAGGTGAAACGATATCCGCATCTTCCACCCGGAAGATCTGGTGAACACCTCGCGAACCAACGTAACCGATCCTGACGCTGAGATCGCTAGCGAGATCGCGGGCTATCGTCAGGTTCCACTGCATGACGTAATTGCGTGGCGGATTCGGGTCAAAATAACCTTGGCGAAATCCGCTTGAAGACGCGGTATTCACGATAGAGAAGGCCTCCGTGGGAAATGAACCGGGAGGCAGATCTGTGGCATTTCCGAGCTCGAAGAATGGAGCCGAATTGAGCTCATTGAACTGGATCAGATAAGGCAGAGGCAGAACGTCGAACATCCCGAAACCCGCACTGAGAGATGTCTTCCCGTCGTGAAAAGGATCCCACGATAAACCTACTCGCGGTTCAAAGTTGCGAAGCGTGGGATTAGAAAACAAGGGATCGCCAAGATGAGGTTGTGCATCGGTAAGGTGACGCAGAACGGTTAACTTTCCTTGGACCTCTGTCGGTACGGTCGCCATTTCATAACGCAGACCGAGATTCAAGGTAACATTCGGTCGCCACCGCCAGTCGTCTTGGAGGTATGTTCCGACGATAGTTTGACGAAATCCTCGCTCGGAGATCGCACTCGGGATCGCCGCACTCAAGGAGAAAGGTCGATTGGCCAGAAAATCAGACAGCGAGCTGAAGGAAAATTCTCCTCCGCGGTTGGAAATTGCGAAGATATTGTCCCGCAATCGCTCGACATGCACGCCGAACCTAACGGAATGAGCTCCTCTCGTAAAGGAGATGTCGTCTGACGCTTGGATCGAGGTCCAGTGGAAACGGTAACTGGAAGGCGTCCCCAGCCCACCAGAAAAGAACGTCAGCCCCGGCACAATGATCGCCGCTGCATTTAAAGTCGGTACGGTCCCGAAGGATGGGTCAGCGACAAGCGAGTTTCCACCTAGGAATGTCAAACCGGTAGTTGTGACCACGCGGTTGATCCCGAATCGAGAGGAATTCAAAAGCTGCGGATTGAACGTGTGAGTTTCGTGCAACGCAAAGACTTGTCGCCGCGAGTCATACCCTGTCCTCTTGTTGTTCAGTTCATCGGGGTGCCTGACGGTTCCACTGTCAAACATATACGTGCCAGCAAGGGCGTCCGACTCTGAAAGTTTATGATCGGCCTTGGTTGTAAAATAGTTTTCTGGAGTGACTTGCTGCCCGGCGAACGTGAAGATTCCCGTGTCCCCCGACCCCAGAAGTGAGCCATTAGGCAGCGGATAGAAAGTATTTACGAAACGCAAGACGTTCGTGTCCGGTGTAATTTGCCCCGTGGAGAGGTTGCCAGCGCGGGCTGCCGCTGAAGGAACGGTAGTAACTTGGGTGACCCCTTGGGATTGCCGCAAGCCTTCGTAGTCACCGAAGATGAAAGTTCGGTGCTTCCATACGGGTCCTCCGGCCGATCCGCCAAATTGATTTCGGTGGAACGGAGGCTTCGTCGTGTCGAAAAAATTCCGAGCATCCATCGCGCTGTTGCGTATGTACTCAAATGCGTCACCGTGGAACTTGACAGTCCCGGAACGCGTCGAAGCGCCAATGATTCCACCGGATGACCGGCCATACTGAGCGGGGTAGTTGCTTGTAAGAACAGAAAACTGCTCGACAGCATCTGAGCCCAGACTCACCCCCAATGCGCTCCCTGGCGGCCCATTCACGTAGTCATTGACGCTGATCCCGTCCAAGCGAGCGTCATTCTGACGAGGCCGGCCCCCGGATATCGTCATCTGGTTGCCGAAGCCTCGCTGTGCTTGTCCTGTCTGTTGGGTACGCGCGCTAGAAACCCCGGGTTCAAGGGCTGCGAGGTCGGAAGCTGAACGACCATTCAGTGGGAGATTGCTGACGCTGTTCGAATCAACCACGCCGCTGACTCCAGAGCTCGAAGAAGTTTTAGCGGCGCCACCAGGCGGCGCGAGCTGAAGCACCAGGTTCGCCGATGTCGAGGAACTCGTCGTCAAGCTGACCGTGGTGGGCGCTGCCGTATAGCCCGGCGCGGACGCTGTTATTTCATATCTACCAGGAGCAAGATTCTTCGACGAATAGGTGCCATCGGCATTTGCAGTAAGGTTTCTGACCTCGTTAGTAGCCAAGTTCTTGACCGTAATCATCGCATTAGCGATGGGGCGTCCGACTGCTGACGTAATCGTGCCTGAAATCGTTGAGTCCGGTGCCTGCCCGGCGCAGGGAAGAATGGCCACCAAACAGAGTAGCCAAATCGCTAACCTCGCCGCGCAAGTCTTGCGATGCGTCCCACACAGAGAGCGCAAAAACAATTTCATGCGCTGCGCCAGAACATCATTATTCGTTCGCTCCAAACGCGCCCAATTATTATGTCTTACCGAATGAATATTCATGATCGAGCAGATCCGAAGATTTATTGGCAGATCCCTACCTGGCCCGGAGCACAAATTCTTTGGACGTTAAAGGCATCGTCTTCTTTCACACGCATCACGTGTCTGACACTCTGGTACGCCCCGCAGGCGCCAGGGTCGTTCTCTGCAGTGCGCCCGTGAACCGCGCTGACGGGCAACGCAAGCAGGCCGGGAGCGGTAATTTTCCAGAAGCTTCGAAGAAACCCTATACTCCCCGCGTCAAAAATATGCAGACCTCCTCATACCACGTTGTCGATGCCGAGCTGCAAGACATAAAAGAAACTTAATCTGGAATTAACCGCTTGCGGAAGTATTATTCGAACTGCGAAACCGCCGGGTTCATCGTCACGATCGATGCCAATAAGTTGCAAGGCGAAACTCCGATCACGAACTAGCGAAACGGCTTGAAGTCATCGTTAATACGGATGGAGTTCATGGGATTTTCTTGCGCCAACTTCGTAAGTAGAGCAACCGTGCTGGCCGCTTTTGTGGCTGTGAGCGTCTCTGCCCGCCCTCAGATGAAACCCCAGGATCTGGGCGCATCGCGCCTGAAAGCGAAAGCGGAGGAACAGCAGGGCAGTGGGCAAGCTCCACAAGAGCCGCCTTCGCAAGCTGCACCGGCCGCCACGGCTACGCAAGCTATGACGTCGCAAAACGGAAGCCAGCCGCTGCGTCTAACGTTTCAAGCGGCATTGGAACTCGCGCGGAAAAACAGTACCCAATTCCAAGCCGCGGTTACCAACTTCGGGCTGTTACGCGAGGACCGCACGCAAGCGCGCAACATTCTGTTGCCATCGGTGAACTACAACAATTCAGCGATCTACACGCAAAGTAGCGGGGCACTTCCGTCTGTCGTGCCGGGTGCGCCACCGGTGATTTTTATCGCCAATAACGCGCCGCACGAATATGTAAGCCAGGGGAACGTGCATGAAGTGTTGGATGTCTCGGCTTTCGCGTCCTGGCGGCGCGCATCGGCGGCGGCCGCCCTTGGACGAGCGCAGGTAGAAATTGCGGCGCGCGGTCTGGTAGTGACCGTGACGCAGAATTACTACAGAGTTGGAGCGGCGCAGCTCAAACTGGAGACGGCCAAGAGGGGCGCAGAAGAGGGCGATCGTTTCTTTAAGCTGACGCAAGATCTGGAGGGAGGCGGAGAGGTAGCGCACGCGGACGTCATCAAAGCCGAATTGCAGATGCAGGAGCGGCTACGGCAGCTGCAAGAAGCTCAATTAGGTCTACTGAATGCGAGGCTGGACCTTGCGGTTTTGATCTTTCCGAACTTCAACGAAAACTTTGCAATCGCGGACGACCTGCATGCGCCGGCGCCGCTGCCAACAATTGAAGACATTCAGCAGCGTGGGACTCGCGACAATCCGGATTTGCGAGCCGCTCTGGAGGCTGTGCAGCAAGCGCATTACGAGGTCTTCAGCGCGCGGGCAGCCTATCTCCCGGCGCTGAGCTTCGACTATTTTTACGGTATCGACGCGCCAAACTTCGGCGTGAATACGGCGGTGAACACTTCGGCGGGAACAAGAAAATTTTCGAATTTAGGATCTTCGGCAGTGGTCACGCTGAACATTCCCATCTGGAATTGGGGCTCGACGCGAAGCAAGGTGCGCCAGGCAGAGTTACGGCGAGATCAGGCAAAGCGCGAGCTTTCGCTCGCGCAGCGAAAATTGGTTGCGGAAATCCAATCTCTGTATGCCGAAGCAAGCACTGCATTGAGCGAACTGGAAGGCTTACGCCGTTCGGGAGAGTTGGCGGAGGAAAGCCTGGGGTTGACTACTCTCCGCTATAAAAACGGGGAGGCCACGGTGCTGGAAGTCGTGGACTCGCAAACGACTTTTGCTACGGCAAATTCCGCCTATCAGGACGGCGCATTGCGCTATCGCGTGGCGCTGGCGAGTTTGCAAATTCTAACGGGTGTGTCCACGACTCCATGAAAATAACAATACGGTTTGACGCTGAACGGCAATTCAAATTTGCGGCGCTGGCTGCTGGCACGGCCTTGCTCGTGGGTATGGCGGGAGGCTGCTCCAAGGAGGAAAAAGAAAAGGAACCCGAAGTCAGTGTGCAAACGACGCCTGCGGAAAAGAAAGATATTTCGCAAGTCATTAGCGAAGAAGCGGTGATTTTCCCTCTCCAACAGGCGACCGTGGCCCCGAAAATAACGTCCACGATCAAACAGTTTCTCGTGCAACGGGGAGCACGCGTGAAGAAAGGTCAACTGCTCGCCGTACTGGAAAATGCGGACCTGTCTGCCGCAGCGCTAGCGAGCCAAGGAGATTTTCAGCAGGCAGAAGCGACGTATGCAACCACGATAGGGGCAAGCCTGCCGCAGCAGATTCAGAAAGCAGAGCTTGACGCCGCTTCAGCAAAATCGGCGTTCGATGCCCAAGAAAAGATCTACATCAGCCGCAAGGATTTATTTCAGAAAGGTGCAATTCCTCGTCGGGACCTGGATGCGGCTGAAGTGGCGTTTGTGGCGGCCCGCAGTCAGAACGAGCAAGCCCAGAAACAACTAGCGGATTTGCAGCGCGTTGGCAAAGATCAAGCGCTTAAGTCGGCGCAAGCCCAGAAGCTTTCAGCGGAAGGCAAATATCTCGGCGCGAAAGCGCAACTCAGTTATTCAGAGATTAGAAGCCCGATCGACGGCGTGGTGACCGATCGGCCGCTTTATGTGGGCGATCTCGCGACAGCAAACCAACCGCTGCTTACCGTGATGAATATTTCGAAATTGATCGCCAAGGGCCACTTGCCGCAAGCCGAAGCGGCCCAATTGAAGGTCGGCAATCCCGCGGAGATTCATGTTCCGGGATTAGCGGATGCTATCAACGGAAAAGTAACTCTGGTGAGTCCGGCGCTGGATCCTGGAAGCACCACGCTCGAAGTTTGGGTGGAGGCGCGGACGCCAAACACGAATTTAAGGCCTGGAATCTCCGTGCAAGTCGCCATAACTGCGAAGACGGATAAAGACGCCGTGGTGATACCTTCTGGGACTGTTTTTAAAAACCCCGAGGGGGATGATTACGTTCTTCTGGCAGGGACAGACGATAAGGCGCACTTGAAAATAGTTCATGTGGGTATTCGCAATGCAGGGTCTGCTGAAATTGCTAGCGGTGTAAATGAAGGCGACGCGGTTATTACCAGCGGCGGATACGCGGTGCCGGACGGGACGAAAATCAAAGTCGTGAAGCCCGAGGCGTCGGAAAAGGAAGTGGCCGGCGAAGACGATAAAGACCAGAAAGATGACAAGAGAGACGAGAAAAAGACTGGCTCAGCGGCAAAACCAGATGACAAGGATAAGGAGTAGCCGCGATGGATCCACGGAAATCTTCACCGCGAGGCGACAACGCGGCTCGACTGGCGGATGCACCCTGGTTCCGGCGGTTTTCTCGGCCAATTCTTTTCTTAATCGCCAGTCTGGCGCTGGTCGGAGGTTATTTCGCGTTCACCATTCCCGTCTCCGTGTTTCCCAACACCGATTTTCCCAGGATTGTCGTAGGCATAGACAACGGCGTGATGCCCATCGACCAAATGCTGGTCACAATCACGCGGCCAATCGAGGAAGCCGTCAATAGCGTTCCGGGATTAAAGAAAGTGCAATCCATAACCAGCCGGGGATCCGCGGAGGTAGATCTTTTCTTTGACTGGAATTCCGACATGGTACTTACACTACAGCGCGTAGACGCCGTAGTGGCGCGGTTGCAAGCCGAACTCCCAACCACCGCAAAAGTCGAAACGCACCGCCTGACCTTTGCGACTTTCCCGATTATTGGATACAGCCTGACTTCGGACACCGTGCCTCAGAATAAACTTTGGGAAGTGGCCAGCTACAATTTGAAGCCACGGATCAACAGGCTGGATGGAGTGGCTTCGGTTCTCGTGCAGGGCGGCAGAATTCCTGAATTTCAAATCATGCCGGACCCGGCGCGGTTGCTTTCCGTTGGCGTGACGGTGCCGGAAATCCTCGACACCCTGAGACGCACCAACCTGATTGATTCTCCGGGATTGCTCGAGTACAACCACCAACTTGTGCTGGGCCTGGTTAGTGGGCAGGTGCAATCGCCGGAGGAAATCGGGCAGATTGTGGTGAAAAATTCCCCGGCAGGGGTACCGATTCGCATCGGCGATATCGCGACGATTACCCCATCTGTGGGGCCCGTTTACACGGTAGTTACGGCCAACGGTAAGCCCGCGGTGCTTCTTAGCGTGAACCGGCAGCCGGACAGCAACACGCTGGACGTGGCGAACGAAGTCCACAAGCAGATGGCGGAACTTCTTCCATCGCTGCCGCCCGGCGTGCATCTCGAACCGTTTTACGACCAGTCCACTATCGTGCATGACTCGATCGCCAGCGTTCGAGACGCCGTACTGGTCGGATTATTGCTGTCCTCAGTTATTCTGGTGTTGTTCCTTCGCGACTGGGGAACATCCTTGGTCGCAGGCCTAGTTATTCCAGCAACGCTCCTTATTACTTTTATCGTATTAAAACTCACCGGCCAGAGTTTCAATCTTATGACTCTTGGTGGACTGGCCGCAGCGGTCGGGCTGGTCATCGACGATGCGATCGTGGTCCTTGAAAACATTGTCCTGCATCGCGACGCGGGCCAAGGCCGCTTCGCTGCGATAAACAGCGCACTTCATGAATTGACGATTCCTCTCATCGGATCGACCATTACGCCGATAGTTGTATTTCTGCCGCTCATTTCGATAACGGGTGTCACCGGAAGTTTTTTCAGAGCCTTGGCGGTGACGATGACGGTGTCGCTTTTCACGTCGCTGCTTCTTGCGCTGACCTGGACTCCGACACTCAGCCAATATCTGGTGCGACGCAAGGATTCGGCGGAAGGACGGCCGGTGGCTGAGACCGGAGCTGAGATGGAAGGCGGCGATGTCGCGACGCTCTTGGCCGCGGAAGAGGCTCACCTTTCAGGCTTTTTCGGACGCATCGTAAGCGCGTACGGGCGAGCGATGGAGTCGGTGTTGAGACGTCCCATTCTTCTGATTGCCGGATCCGTAGTGATCGTGGTGCTTTCTGCAGTGTGCTACAAATTTCTGGGCAGCGATCTTCTTCCGGAAATGGACGAAGGTGGATTTATTCTGGATTACTTCACGCCACCCGGAAGTTCGCTCGAGGAATCGAACCGGATTTTGCTGCGAATCGAAACCATTGTCCGCTCCGTTCCCGAGGTAGAAAACACTTCACGAAGAACTGGTCTTCAACTGGGGCTGGCCGCGGTAACAGAAGCGAATCGCGGGGATTTTACCGTAAAACTGAAGCGCAACCGAAAACGCGCGATCGATGACATTATTTCCGATATCCGCGGACAGGTGGAGGAGACCGAACCCGAAGCAAAAGTGGAATTCATCCAGGTGCTGCAGGACATGATTGGTGATTTAACCAGCCAACCCGAGCCGGTGGTCATCAAACTATTTTCTGAGGACGCCAAACTTCTTGAGGAGACCGCGCCGAAGGTCGCAGACGCGATCGGCAAAATTCACGGCGTAGTGGATATATTGAACGGAATTGAAAACACGATCAGCGGGCCCGCGGTGACGTATCGGGTAAATCCGAGCGTGGCCGCGCGGGCAGGATTTACGCCGGAGGAGGTGGCCTTGGACGCGGCGGCCATTCTTGAAGGCGAACCAGCTGCGCTGCCGGTTATTTTGAACGACCGGCCGTACACGATTCGCGTGCGATTTCCGGAGGCAAATCGTGCTTCGCTTGAACGCATGAGCAATACGCTAGTGGCAAGTTCAGCAGGCCACACTGCGACGCTGGGTTCCCTGGCCATGGTAAAAGAAGAAGCGGGCCAGAGCGAGATTCGGCGCGAGAATCTGCAAAGGCTGGTGGAAGTCACAGGCCGTTTTGAAGGCGTGGATCTGGGAACCGGAATCGCGGCGGTGCAAAAGACCGTTGAGGGCATGCATCTGCCGGGCTCCATACGCGTTGAATATGGCGGCATCTACCAAGAGCAGCAAAAATCGTTTCATGACTTGCTGATGGTCTTGTTTTTGGCTCTTTTGCTGTTGTTCGTGGTGTTGTTATTTGAGTTTCGGACTTTTTCAGCGCCGGTTGCGATTCTGGCGTCGGCGCTGCTTTCTACCTTCGGCGGCTTTCTGGCGCTGCTGGTAACACGTACGACCTTCAATGTAGCTTCGTTCATGGGCATGATCATGGTCATCGGTATCGTGGCAAAAAATGGAATCTTGTTGCTGGATGCCGAGCATCATTTCCGAGACTTGGGATTTTCCGCTAAGGACGCCATGATTCAATCTGGGCGGCGGCGGTTGCGACCGATCGTCATGACGGCGCTCGCGACGATTGCAGGCATGTTGCCCTTGGCTTTTGCCATCGGGGCCGGCTCGCAGATGCTGCAACCGTTGGCCATTGCGGTCGTGGGAGGGCTGCTGAGCTCCATGGTGCTGTCGCTGGTGTTTACTCCGGCCATAAATTATTACTTGCAGCCGAAAACCGCAAATGAGGAGGTGCAAAGTCTTGTTCCCGCTCGCACGTCTCCTCCTGGCTTGTACCTTCGTTGACGATTGGGCGACCGAATGAAGATCGTCGATATTCGCGAGACGGTAGTTCCCATCAAGTCCAAAATATCAAACGCCTACATCGATTTCAGCCAGATGACAGTCAGCGTGCTGGCGATCATTACCGATGTTTGGCGTGAAGGAAAAAGAGTTGTTGGTTTCGGCTTCAACTCCAATGGGCGTTATGCTCCGAGCGGCCTGCTGCGCGACCGCTTTATTCCGCGGCTCAAATCCGCAAAACCCGAAAGTATCGTGGATAGCACCGGCGAAAATCTCGACCCCTTCCGAATCTGGCACGTGCTCATGAAAAACGAGAAACCAGGAGGCCACGGAGAACGATCTGTCGCCGTCGGTGTGCTGGACATGGCGGTTTGGGATGTTGTAGCAAAGGTCGCAGGCGTTCCCCTCTTCCGATTGTTGGCAAACAGATTTCGGAATGGAAGCGTCGAGCCCAAGGTGTTTGTCTATGCCGCAGGAGGCTACTACTACCCCGATAAAAACCTCAGCGCTTTGCAAAATGAGATGCGGAGCTATCTGGACCTCGGCTATTCAGTCGTAAAGATGAAAATTGGGGGCGTAGAGCTTTCGCAAGATTTGCGGCGCATTGAGGCGGTGCTGAAGCTTCTAAAAAAAACAGATCAACTCGCCGTGGACGCAAATGGACGATTCGATCTGGAAACGGCGCTGGCCTACGCAAGCGCACTCGCGCCGTACCGGCTGCGATGGTACGAAGAAGCCGGCGACCCGCTGGACTACGATTTGCAGGCGAAGCTCTCTGAGGTCTATGAGCCGCCGATGGCTACGGGTGAGAATCTGTTTTCCGTGCAGGACGCGCGGAATTTGATTCGTTATGCGGGACTGCGTCGGGATCGCGACGTATTACAATTTGACTGTGCTCTGAGCTACGGACTAGTTGAATATCTGCGGATACTGGATATGTTGAAAGAACACGGTTGGTCGCCTGCGCAATGTATTCCGCACGGCGGCCATCAGATGTCTCTTAATCTTGCAGCGGGGTTAGGCCTGGGTGGTAATGAGTCGTACCCTGGAATTTTTCAGCCCTTTGGCGGATTTGCCGATGGCATTCCCGTCCGAGACGGCTATGTAACGCTTCCGGAGATACCCGGTGTAGGTTTTGAAGCGAAGGCCGAGCTCTACAACGTCATGAAAACACTCGTTGAGAATTAGAAGCAGCTTTATCTTATGGAATTGGCAAATCTGTGAGTTGTGTAACAAACCTCAGCGGATGACCATGGTATTGATTCGCTTAGGCACTTCTCCAGCAGGAATGATCGCCACTATTTGCCGCGTTGCCGTGTCTATTGCTGAAACCGAGCGGTTCCCGGAATTCGACAAATAGAGGAATTTGCCGTCAGGCGAGAACGTGATCCACTCGGGGACCGAACTCGTTGGCTTTTCCAGACGCAAAGTATGAACGACGGGCAGTTCAACATGCCCCATCAATTCCAAAGATGGTAGCGAGTATTCAAAGATCGCATTAGCCGCGGTACTGGCTATCCACAACGACGCGCCGTCTGGCGCGACGCCGATACCGTGCGACGGAGTGCCCATTCTGCCTTCGGCAACACCGTATCCGCCAGGTTGGTCGGGCAGCTTGATTCGTTCAATTTCGGCGTGCTTGGCAAAACTTATGACGGCGAATCCGTTGAATCCCGAGAGCTGAGCGAAAATCCGGTTCGTGGAACCGTCAGCGTTCACATCGAACGCCATCGGGCGCACCCCGCTGCCCAGATTTAGATCCCAGACTGCTTGCTCGCTTCGTAAATCCACTACCGTAATGGTTTTTGCATCAATGGAGCCAGACACGGCATATTTGCCGTCGGGCGTCAGGTAAACATTGTGCACGGGTCCACTTACCGGGATGCTCTTGATTTTCTTGAGTGTTCTCGTGTCGATGACTTCGAGTGAGCCTGAGCCGGCGCGAATGCCCACGAGGACTCGCTTGCCATCTTTGGTGATGGTGAGATTGTTCGGATGCCCGCTAAGCGGCACTTTTTCCTGGATGCGTCCGTTGCTTCCGTCCACTACATCGAGAACGCTTTCGGATTCGTTACTGATGTATACGCGAGCGCCATTGGGGCTGAACACGACGCCGTGAGGCAGTTCGATGCCTTGAATTGTTTGCACTACTTTGTTTGTTGCGGGATCGACTACGTCGACGGTATCGCCTGCACTGTTGGTTATATAAATGCGCGTTTTGGGAGCAGACGCGAGCCCCGCCGGGGAGCTTTTAAGGCTGTTCACCCAGTCCGCGATTTTCAGCCAGTCCGGATCATTCTGCGATGCGAATTGACGGCCTCCTGAATGGAAAGCCTCGCCTCC
>Ga0137403_10007177_pt1 | contig 12611 bp, 9 predicted proteins | sample CZOMad2_1_16fung_FD_122057 | JGI IMG/M metagenome (GOLD analysis project Ga0137403, IMG submission 122057) | Vadose zone soil fungal communities from Angelo Coast Range Reserve, California, USA - CZOMad2_1_16fungal (Hybrid Assembly) | ecosystem: Environmental > Terrestrial > Soil > Vadose zone... | reverse complement strand
GCCTTCAGGCACGCCTCGTCGGTCGTCGCTGCGCTTGCCGCTCTCGCTCCCCGGCTCGTTCGCCTCGCTCACCATGACTACCCGGACGGACTCCTAGCCATGTCGGACGGCGGCGCCTCCCGTGCCTGGCGCGTCCCGGCGCGCCCGCGCCGGCTCCTCCTGGTCGCCGGCGAGGCCTCGGGCGACCTCCACGGCGCGGACCTGGTGCGCGTGCTGCGCGCCTCGGTCCCCGACCTGGAGGTGTTCGGGGTGGGCGGCGAGCGGCTGCGCGAGGCGGGCATGGAGACGGTGGCCGACGTGGGGCAGGTGGCCACCATGGGCCTCAAGGCGACCGGACGGCTGCGCGCCCTCTGGCACGCCTACCGCACGCTCGCACGCCGCCTGCGCGCGGACCCGCCCGACCTGTGCGTGCTGATCGACTTCCCCGAGTTCAACCTCCGCCTGGCGCGGGTCGCCAAGCGCGCCGGGGTGCCCGTCCTCTACTACATCGGGCCGCAGGTGTGGGCGTGGCGCCGCGGCCGCGTGCGCAAGATCGCTCGCCGGGTCGATCGCCTGGCCGTCGTCTTCCCCTTCGAGCCGGCGCTCTACGCGTCGCGCCTCGCGGAGGTCGAGTTCGTCGGCCACCCCCTCCTCGACCGCGTGCGCGTGACCCGCGGGCGCGCGGAGACGCTGGCTGCGCACGGCCTCGACCCGGCGCGGCGCACCGTGCTCCTCCTGCCCGGCAGCCGGCTCTCCGAGATCGACTATCTCCTGCCGCCGCTCCTCGACGCCGTGCGCCGGCTCGGGCAGGATGGGGGGCTGCAGTTTCCGCTCGCGCTCGCGCACACGCTCCCGGCAGACGAGGTGCGGCGGCGCGTGCGCGCGGCCGGCCTGGACGTCGCGGTGATCGAGGACGACACCTACAACCTGATCGCGGCTGCCGACCTGGCGCTCGTCAGCTCGGGCACGGCCACGCTCGAGTGCGCGCTCCTCGAGCGCCCGATGGTGATCGTCTACCGGCTCGGGCCGCTCAGCTACGGCCTCGGCCGCCTCCTCGTGCGCGGCGTGCGCTACATCGGCATGCCGAACATCGTGGCCGGGCGCGAGGTGGTGCCCGAGCTCCTGCAGCGCCAGGCGACGGGGCCGCGCATCGCGGCGGCGGCGCGCGCGCTGCTCGACGATCGGGCGCGGCACGCGGCCATGATCGAGGACCTGCGCGACGTGCGCCGGCGGCTCGGCCGCGGCGGCGCGGCGGGCCGGGCGGCCGCGATCGCGCTCGAGATGCTGGAGGGCGGGCGGGGATGAAGCGCTACTGGCGCCTGCTCACCTACCTCCGCCCCTACCTCTGGCCGCGCTTCGCGCTGGCCGTCGCCTGCATGCTCGGCTTCAGCGCGGTCGACACCGCCCTCCCGCTGCTGATCAAGTACGCCTTCGACTACGTCTTCGACCGCGTCCTCGACCCCACCGCCCTCCGGCACATGTCCTGGCAGCAGCTCCAGCAGCTGATCACGATCTCGCCCGAGCAGCTCCAGCACCTCCGCGGCGCGCTCCCGTACGCCGTCGTCGGCGTGCTGGTCGCCGCGTTCGCGCGCGGCGGGTTCGACTTCGGCGCCAGCTACCTCACCGACTGGATCGGGCAGCGGGTGATGACCGATCTCCGCAACCAGCTCACCGCGCACATGCAGCGGCTCGACTCCGCCTTCTTCAACCGCCGGCGCGCCGGGCAGATCGTCTCGCGCGTCACGGCCGACGTGGCGCTCGTGCGCGGGCTCGTCACCGACGCCGTCACCTCGATCTTCGAAGACCTCGCGCGGCTGATCGGGCTGGTGGCGATGGCCGTGTACTTCGACTGGGTGCTGGCGCTGGTGGCCGTCTGTCTCTTCCCGGTGGCGGCCCTCCCCCTGCGCTATTTCTCGTCGCAGCTGCGCCAGGCCAGCCGGCGCATGCAGGAAGGCATCGGCCGCCTGAACGCCCTGCTGCACGAGAACGTGCAGGGGAACCGCGTGGTCAAGGCGTTCGGTCAGGAGCGCTACGAGCAGCGCCGCTTCGTCGAGCACAACGAGCGGCTCTTCCGCATCTTCATGCGCGCCAGCCTGTTCCGTTCGCTCCCCGTGACCGAGGTGCTCGCCGGCCTGGCGGTCGGCGGCATCCTCTACTACGGCGGGCTCCGGGTGGTGAACGACCCGCGCGCGCTCGGGTCCTTCGTCGCCTTCATCATCGCGCTCTACATGCTCTACGAGCCCTTCCGGCGCCTGGTGCGCACCAACTACACCATCCAGCAGGGCCTGGCCGGCGCGGAGCGCGTGTTCGAGCTGCTCGACACCGCGCCGCAGGTGATGGATGGGCCGGGGGCGGTCGAGCTGCGCGGCGTGCGCGAGGGGATCGAGTTCCACGGCGTCGACTTCGCCTACGAGCCCGGCGAGCCGGTGCTGCGCGACATCGAGCTGCGCATCCCGGTCGGGCAGGTGGTGGCGCTGGTCGGCATGAGCGGGGGCGGGAAGAGCACGCTCGCCGACCTGATCCCGCGCTTCTACGACGTCACCGCCGGGCGCATCACGATCGACGGGCGGGACATCCGCGACCTCACGCTCGCGAGCCTGCGCGCGCACATCGCGGTCGTCACCCAGTTCACCTTCCTCTTCAACGACACCATCCGTAACAACATCGCCTACGGCGACCCGCACCGCTCCGTGGACGAGATCGTGGCCGCGGCGCGCGCCGCCAACGCGCACGACTTCATCGTCGAGATGCCGCGCGGCTACGAGACCGGGATCGGCGACCTCGGCGTGCGACTCTCCGGCGGCCAGCGGCAGCGGCTCGCGATCGCGCGTGCGCTGCTCAAGAACGCGCCCATCCTGATCCTCGACGAGGCGACCTCCGCGCTCGACACGGAGTCCGAGGGGCTGGTGCAGGAGGCGCTCGAGCGCCTGATGGCGAACCGGACGACGCTGGTGGTCGCGCACCGGCTCTCCACCATCCGGCGCGCCGATCACATCGTCGTCCTGGTGCGGGGCGCGATCGTCGAGAGCGGCACGCACGACGAGTTGCTCACCCGCGGCGCCGAGTATCGCAAGCTCTACGAGCTCCAGTTCCGCGACGTGGAATCCCTGGAGGGCGGGACGGAGGGGGGCGGCGAGGGCGTCCCGGCGCGCAAGGCCGCGCGCTAGGAGCCCCGCGTGCAGCGCGCGACATCGGCGGGCGTGGCGCGCGACGGCGCACGGCCCGCGGACTCGCCCTTCCGCCGGCGCTGGAGCCGGCGCACGCAGGTCTGGGTGGTGATCGCGGGCTGGGTGCTGGCCGCCGCGCTCCGCCTCCTCCATCTCACGCTGCGCGTCCGCCTGCTCGACCGCGGCGAGGTGTTCGCGCGCCGCCGGCGCGGCGAGCAGGTGCTGGCCGCCTTCTGGCACGACGGCATCGTGCTCCTCCCGCTGGTGGTGACGCGCCTTCGCTGGCCGGGGACGGTGAACGTCATGCTCAGCTGGCACCGCGACGCGGAGATCGCCGCGCAGGCGATGCGCCGCCTCGGCATCCGGGCCGTGCGCGGCTCGGCGACGCGCGGCTGGCTCGGCGGGCTGCGCGGGCTGCTCGCGGCGCGCGCGCGCGGCGAGGACATCGTCATCGTGCCCGACGGCCCGCGCGGCCCGCGCCACGAGGCGAAGGACGGCGCGCTGCAGCTCGCGCGCGCCACCGGGCTGCCGCTCGTGGTGGTGGGCGCGGCGGCCTGGCCCGCGCGGCGCCTGGGGAGCTGGGACCGGATGGTGGTGCCGCGGCCGTTCGCGCGCGCGGCCCTCGTGCTGAGTGCGCCGCTGGCCTTGCCGGCGGACAGGGCGGCGGCGCGGGCGGCGCTCGAGGCCGCGCTCGGCGAGGCGAACGCCGAGGCGGCCCGCGCGGTCGGGGCGCCGGTCGCATGATCGAGCGGCTCGCGGTGGGCGCGTACCGCGGCGCGATGACGGCGGCCGCCGCCACGGCGGGGCTGGCGAGCCGCCTCCCCGGGGCGCCGGCGCGCTGGCGGGCGCTCGGGGCGCGGCTCGGGCGGCTCACCGACGACCAGCGCACACTCGCCTCGGGCGCTCCCGCGGTCTGGCTGCACGCGGCGTCGGTGGGCGAGCTCAACGCCGCGCGCCCGCTGCTGCGCCGCCTGCGCGAGCGCTTCGCGGAGCGGCTGTGCGTCGTCTCCACGCTCTCGCTGACGGGCCTCGAGCTCGCGCGCTCGAGCCCGGAGGCGCACCTGGCGCTCCTCCTGCCCCTCGACGCGCCCGGCACGGTGCGCCGGCTCCTCGCCCCCTTCCAGCTCGAGGCGTTCTTCTTCACCGAGACCGAGATCTGGCCGACCCTGCTCGCCGAGCTCGCGGCGCGGGGCGTGCCGACCTTCATGGTGAGCGGGCGGGTGGGTTCCGGGACGATGCGGCACGCGCGCTGGCTCCGCCCGCTCTACCGCCACGCGCTCGCCGGCGTGGACTGCTGCATGCAGAGCGAGGACGACGCGCAGCGCATCCTCTCCCTGGGCGCCGACCCGCGGCGGGTCCAGGTCGCGGGCAGCCTCAAGTTCGACGGCGCCGCCGCCGACCCGCCGCCCGACGTGCTCCGCCTCGACGCCGCGCTCGGCGCGCGGCGCATGATCGTGGCCGGCAGCACGCACGCGGGCGAGGACGAGATGGTGCTCGAGGCCTTCCGGCGCGTGCTGGCGGGACGCGCCGATCTGACGCTCCTCCTCGCCCCGCGGCACCCCGAGCGCCTGGCCGCGGTGGCCGATCTGGTGCGCGCCGCCGGGTTCCCGCTCGCGCGCTACAGCGAGCTCGCGACGCTCGAGAAGGGACAGGCGCCCGCGGTCATCCTCCTCGACGTGGTCGGACCGCTGGCGCACTGCTACGCGCTCGGGGTGATCGCCTTCGTCGGGGGGAGCCTGGTGCCCGTCGGCGGACACAACGTGCTCGAGCCGGCGCGCGCCGGCCGGCCCGTGCTGGTCGGGCCGCACACCGAGCACGCGGCGGACACGGTGGAGCGGCTGATCGCGGGTGGCGCGGCGCTGCGCGTGAGCTCGGCCGAGAGCCTCGCCTGGGCGCTGGCCGGCCTGCTCGACGAGCCGGCGCGCATGGCCGACATGGGACGGCGGGCGCGCGCGCTGGTCGAAGGCGGGCAGGGGGCCGTCGAGCGCCACTTGAAGATCATCGCGGCGCGCCTCTCCATGACGCGCTTCGCGCGCGCGACCGGATGACGGGCGCGCTCGAGCGCGCGGCGTGGCATACCTGGACGGGCCGCACGCCGAGCGCGCGCGCGCTGCGCGCGGCGCTGGCGCCCGCGGCGCTCGCCTACGGCGCGGTCGCGGCGCTGCGCAACCGTCTCTACGATGCCGGCTGGCTCGACGCCGCGCGCGTGCCCGCGCACGTGGTGAGCGTCGGCAACCTGGCCGTAGGCGGGACCGGCAAGACGCCGACCGCGCTCTGGCTCGCCGAGCGGCTGGCCGCGCGCGGGCTCCGCACCGGCATCGTCGCGCGCGGCTATCGCAAGCGACGCCGCGGGGTGGTGATCGTCGGCGAGGACGGCCGGCCGCTGGTCGACCCCGAGGAGGGCGGCGACGAGGCCGTGCTGCTCGCGCGGCGCTTCGCCGGCCCGGTGGTGACCGGGGAGCGCCGGGCCGAGGCGGCGGCCGTCGCCTGCGCGCGCTTCGCCCTCGACGCGCTGGTGCTCGACGACGGCTTCCAGCACCGCGCGCTCGTGCGCGACGCCGACCTCGTGCTGGTGAGCGGGGAGACCGTCGGCGCCTGGCCGCTGCCCGCCGGTCCGCTGCGCGAGCCGCTCGAGGGCCTCGCCCGGGCGCGCGCGCTGCTCGCGCTCGACGGCCCCGCGGGGGCCCCGCGCAGCCGCCCGCTGTTTCGCGGGAGGCTCGTCGCCACGGCGCTCGTGCAGGTGGTCGCCGATCGAGCCTGGCAGGAAGAGCCGCTCGCGACGCTGCGCGGGACGCGCGTCACCGCGGTGGCGGGCGTGGCCCGCCCGGAGCGCTTTCTCGCCACGCTCGCAGAGGCCGGAGCCCGGGTGGAGCGCATGCTGCGCTTCCCGGACCACCACGCTTATCGCGCGGCGGACGCCGCCCGCATCGCGGCCGCGGCCGGCGACGGCTTCGTCGTCACCACCGAGAAGGACCTGGTGAAGCTGGGCCGCATTCCGGGCCTGCGCGCGGTACGCGTCTCGCTCGAGGTCGATGACGCCGAGCGGCTCGTCGACCTCTTGCTGGCGCGCTGACGGCCGACCGCTCCCCGGGGGGTCAGGTCCCGGGGAGCGGCGATGAGACGATGTCTACCCGCCGAGCGCGCCCCTCACTGACAGGCGCACGTCCCCAGGAGGCTGTTGCCCGTGCACGTCAGCCCGGGCGGACAGCTTCCGAGGCAGAGGGGATACAGCCCGCCGCACGCAAGCAACGGCGTGGTGGTCGTCGTCGTTGTCTGCACCGGCGTCGTGGTCGTCGTGGACCTCGACGTGGTGCTGGTCGCCGGCTGCGTCGTCGTGCTTTGCGTCGTCGTTGTCGGCCGTGCGGTGGTCGTGGTGGGTGGTACGGTGACCGTCGTCGTCGAGCGGGTCGTGGTCGTGGTGGTGGACGTCGGGGTGGTAGTCGTCGGTGGCCGCGTGGCCGTGGTGCTCGTCGTCGTCCCGCGGATCGTGGTCGTGGTGGACGTCGATGTGGTGGTCGGCGGCGTCGTGGTGCTCGTCGTCGTCGACCCTGTAGTGGACTGGAACGTAGCCAGCACCATGACCCAGTTGGAGGCCGAGCCCAAGGTCAGGTTCCCCTCCTGCGGGCCGGCGGCGCTGGACAGGATGTCCTCGAGGTCGGAGGAGGCGCTGCCGTTCTGCGCGTCGATGAGGTACGGCACCCGCTGGCTGCTTCCGGCGGCCGCGGACCCTGGTTGGCCGCCGGTGAGGACGGCCGCGACGACCAGCTCGCCGGCCGGCACCGGGGCGGTCGGACCCGCGGTGGGGTAGGTTCCCGTGCCTTGCGATACCACCGCCTGGTCGAGCGCTCCCACGTGTCGATAGTCTGCGACCGCCTCCTGCAGATAGGCGGGAGCGGACGCCGACACCGTGATCACGAGGCCCGATGGCGCGGGGGCGGAAGGCTGCCGGTAGAAGAGCGCGATGTCGCCCGATCCGCCCCAAGTCGACGAGACCGAGCGCGTCCAGGGACCATTGACGCTGTCCGAGACCTGCACCTGGCCCGACGCGCCGAACTGGCCGAACCACCCGACCAGCAGGTCGCCGGCCGCAACCGGCTGGGTCAGGGTGAGGGTTTCCGACGTGGAGGGCTGGGAGGGCGAGGCGGCCACTCCCTGGACGAACTCGGGCGACACGGCCGGCGTGGTGACGGCGAGGGGTGCCGACTGCGCCGAGTGATCGTTCGCGGTGTCGAAGGCGTCGACCGCATAGGTATAGGCGGTCGCCGGCGTGGCATTCGGGTCGAGGAAGATCGTGCTGTCGGGCCGCGTCGTGCCGATGGCGGCACCGTTTCGGTACACGGTATAGCCGGCGACGCTGCCGCTCGACGGCGACCACGAGAGGGCGACCCGCGTGGAGGCCACGCTGGTGGCCTCGAGGCCGGCGGGCGCGGAGGGGACTCGTGGCGCCGTGGCGGGAGCGGCATGGAAGACGGCGCACACCGCGATCCAGTTGGCGGCGGCGCCCAGGGTGGCCGTCCCTTGCTGGGCGCCCGCGGCGCTCGACGTGATGTCCTCTGCGAACGCGGAGCCGTTCGAGTTCTGCGCCCGAGGCGTGTACCGGACGCCGGCGCTGCTTCCGGGCGTCACCGAGCGGGGGTCGCCGCCGGTGACGAGGGCGGCGAACACGAGCTCACCCGCATCCACCGCAGCGGTCGCGCCGGTGTCGACGGTCGTTCCGATGTTGCGCGCAGAGACGATCTGGTCCAGCGCGCCGGCGAGCGCGACGCCCGAGTAGTCGGCGACGCTTCCCTGCAGGAACGCGGTGGAGGAGACGGATGCGGTGATGGTCATCCCACTCGGGGCCGCCTGGCTGTTCTCGCGATAGTAGAGCGCGATGTCCCCCGTATCGTCCTCGAAGTGCAGCGACCCGGGCGCGCGCGTCCACGCGCCGTTCACGTTGTCCGATACCTGAACCTGCTCGGGCGCGTTGTACTGAGAAACCCACCCGACCAACAGATCCCCCTGGGCGACCGATTGGGTGAGTGTGACCGTGACCGTCGAGACCCGAGACCCGGTCGAGAACGTGGCTGCCTGGACGAAGGTCGGGGTGGTCGATTGGGCGACGGTCGGGCGGGCGAGGAGGACTCCCAGGATGGCGATCACGGCAAGGCGAGGACCGGGGTGGGCCGAGGGCAAAAGTTTCATGGTAATTCACTCCTTTACAAGGGCGAGAATGAGAACGAGCTGAAACTTGGGTAGACCGAGTGGCGCCATCTGGGGCGGGTTGAACCCTGAGTCGCGGCGCGAGGCGGCAGGCCGCGTTGGGTAGCAATCGCCGCGCCACGACCCGCCTCCGCATCGCTCACGAGGCCGGCGGTGGATCAGGGGCGTGTCACGCGATGCCGATCGGTGGGCCCGCCGGGCGCGCAATGAGCGCAATGAGAAGGTAGAACCCCCCTACGGGAAAAGCAGTCTCGATCCGGGCGCTGGAGGGAGCGTGCGCTGGAGCCGGCTCACGTCGGGATCACGTCTTTTTCCATACATTTTACTGGTTTTGGAATTGACGTCGCGCGAGGGGACGCTGTAGCCGAAGCGCGGGGCCAAGATGCGGACCGAAAACCGCCGCGCGGCCGGCTCCGAGGAGGTAAAGGCGCATGGTCAAGAGGCTGGCGTTGATCAGTGGATCGGCCGCCATGCTCGTCGTCGGGTTGGCCATCGCGCAGACCCCGTTCGGCGGAGACGACGGCGGGTTCGTCACGTCGAACAAGGGCTTTGCGAAGTGCGAGAACTCCGTCGCGAAGAGCCTCGGCAAGGCGGCCGCGTGCATCCTCGGCTGCCACAAGAAGCGCGCGAAGGGATCCCTCGCGGACGACACCGCCGAGGACAACTGCGAGAACAATCTGCCCGCAGCCGCCGACTGCGAAGGCAAGTACAACGCGGTCACCGGCAACTCGAGCAACATCAACGCGAGTTGCCCGGCGTGCCTGGATTCCACGACACGGGCCAACCTCTTCGATACGGTCGAGGGCCTCATCGACGGCAACAACGACAAGATCTACTGCGCCGGCACCACGCCGTGGGGCGGTGACGACGCGGGCGTCCTCCCGCCGGACAAGGACAGCACGAAGTGCGAGACCGGCGTGGGCAAGGCCGCTGCCAAGGCGATCGCCTGTATCGTCAAGTGCCACAAGGCTCGGCAATCCGGGAAGCTCGCCGACGACACCGCCGAGGACGACTGCGAGAAGGGTTCCGCGCCGAAGTCCTGCCTGAGCAAGTACAACAAGGCGACGGGGAAGCTCACCTGCGACCCGTGTCTCGACAAGGCCGGCCTCTTCGACTTCGTCGAGAGTAGCGTCGACGCACTGAACGGCAGCGTCTATTGTTCTCAGTCTCCGAGCGGCGCCTTCCTCGACTGAGCCGCGCGAGGCCTTCACCGGCCGGTGAGGGCGTCCGCTCCGTCACCCCTGCGCGACCCGTAGAGCCCCCAGCGCCGAGGCGACGGCGGCCCGCTCCCACCCCGCTCAGGAGGCGGGCGAGGATCGCTTCCGCGGGCGGTGTAGCGGAGTACGAAGGGAGCCAGGCCGGAACTCCCGGCGCGTGCCCCTGGCGGGCAGTGGCCCCCCGTGACACGACGCGTCTAGCACAGCACGTGCGAGGGCCCGAAGCTTGTCACTTCCCCCGCGCGGGCGCACCCTTAGGAGTCAGAGCCGCCGGGATCGGGACCCGGTAGGAGCCCCCGTAAAAAAAAAGTCTTGACGATGAGCACGGAGTTGGACGATGGTGCGTGCACTTGGGGTTTGGCCAAACTAAAGGGAGGATTGAGACAATGCGAAGACTGTCAATTGCTGTAGCGGTGCTCTTCCTGGCAGGAGCGGCTGGGACCGCGCTCGCTCAGTCGAAGTGCGACGGAGGGGTCACGAAGGCGATTGGTAAGAAGGTCGCCTGCAAGTGCGGCGTGATCGCCAAGGGGTTTTCCAAAGGCTTACCGCCGGACACGGCGAAGCTGACGAAGTGCGAGGCAAAGTTCACCAAGGCATGCACCAAGGCGGGGAGTGCCGGTGGCTGCAGCGTGCAGAGCGCCAACTGCACCGGTTTCGAGATGACCGTCGACGACTTCGTGGCCATGCATTGTACGCAGTCTCCGAGCGGCGCGTTCCTCGAGTAGCGATTGCATCTCCAGCACGGAGTGGACGGGGGTTCGGACCGGACGGTCCGGCCCCCAGCAACTCCGCGGCGTGTCCGGTACTGATCGAGGACGCGGAAGCGAAACCGCCGCCGCCCGGTCGCTGCTCGGGTTCGGGAGCGGCGACGAGCGCGCGCTCACTGGCAGGTGCACGTCAGCGCGCGGGGGGCCGGCGCGAGGTAGGCCGCGTTGCGAGCAATCGCCGCCCCGGGAACCGGTTTTCACCTCCCTCCGATCCGCCGCGGCCCTTGGCGCAGTCGTCCTCGACGGCGACGCCTGCTGGCCGAATTCGCTGTGACCGGATTGCGGTTCAGGAACGACTGCGCGCGAGCGCTTGTCCGTGGCTCTGTCGGTAGGATACAGCGCGCAATCGCGAGGCGGCCGTCGTCGGAGAGAGCATGTCACGCGCATCCGTCGAATCACGGCGACTCGGCGTCGCCGCTCTGACGCTCGTTTCGGTGCTCGCCGCGGCGGCGCGGCCGGTGGTCGCGGCGGCCGAGGTGCCGAGCCCGACCCTCGAGGGGCCCGTCACGGGCGGTGGGAAGCCGTTCATCGCCTCGACGACCTTCGACCTCGCGCAGGTCGGCTACGAGCAGGCGGAATACTTCATCTCGGGCACGGCGAGCGCCTTCACGAGCGCCGCTCCGCTGACGAGCGACGGCAGGTGGACGGTGACGCCGGGGGAGACGGCGGGCTACAAGACGCGCGTCCTCGTGTACCGGCCGACGAGCCCGAAGGGGTTCAACGGTACGGTGGTCGTCGAGTGGCTCAACGTGAGCGGGGGCCTGGATGCGTCGCCGGATTGGACGGATGCCCACACCGAGCTCATCCGCGACGGGTTCGCCTGGATGGGCGTGTCCGCGCAGTACGCGGGCGTGGAAGGCGGCGGCACGATTCTGGGCATCGTCGATCTCCCTCTGAAGACGGTGGACCCTGCCCGGTACGGGTCGCTGGTCCACCCCGGCGACAGCTTCTCGTACGACATCTTCTCGCAGGCCGCGCAGGCGATCCGGCATCCGACGGGCACGAGCCCGCTCGGCGACCTCGAGGTGAAGAGGGTGATCGCCGCCGGGGAGTCCCAGTCGGCCTTCCGGCTGGTCACCTACATCGACGCGGTCCACCCGCAGGCCTCGGTCTACGACGGCTTCCTCGTCCACAGCCGAGGGGCCGGCGGGGCGATCGGCGCCCCACTGTCCGAGAGCCCGCAGCCGTCGATCTCCGCCCCGTCGCCCGCGCTGATGCGGACCGATCTCCGGGCTCCCGTGCTGACCTTCGAGACCGAAACGGATCTGACGTTCCTCGGCTTCTACTCCGCCCGCCAGCGCGACAGCCGTCGCCTCCGGCTCTGGGAGGTGGCCGGCACCGCGCACGCCGACACCTACCTCCTCGTCACGGGTGGAGCCGACCTCGGCCACTCGCCCGCGGCGGCCGACATCGTGATCACCTCGGCGCCGGTTCCCGGGATCATCACCTGCGGCACGCCGATCAACTCCGGACCGCAGCACTTCGTGCTGAACGCCGCCTTCGCGGCGCTCGACCGGTGGGTGCGGACCGGGAAGCCGCCGCCGCGCGCCCCGCGTCTGCGGGTGGCCGCAGGCCCGCCCCGCACGCTCACGCGCGACGCGCGCGGCAATGCCCTCGGCGGCATCCGCACGCCCCAGGTGGACGTGCCGATCGCCGCGTTCACCGGTGAGCAGAACGGCTCGCTCATCTGCCGGCTGCTCGGCACCACCACGCTCTTCGACGCCGCCACCCTGGAGTCGCTGTACCCGAGCCATCGCGCCTACGTTGCGCGCTTCGACCAGGCGACGAGGAACGCGGTGCGCGCGGGCTTCCTCCTGAAGCCCGATGCGAAGCTGCTCAAGCGGTGGGCCCGCGGCTCGAACGTGGGCAGGTGAGGAGGGGAGGCCGAGCGCGGGAGCGCTCACGCGTTGCCGACGGGGTCTGGGGCGCGCGGCGTAGCCGCGCGAGCGTTGGGCCGCAGCGCCCGAAGGGCGCGAGCAGCGGACGGGCCCCAGATACGAGGGAGGCCGAGCGCGAGAGCGCTCGAGCCGGCCGACGGGGTCTGGGGGCATCGGAAGCGCGCAGGGCGCGTGAGCGCCCGAGCACTGGACGGGCCCCCAGAATAGTTTCACCGAGCGCGGCGCCCCTGCCCGTTGGACCTGCGCCGCGATTGACGCTACGGGGGAGCGGGAGGAGAGGCGTCCATGGCCATCAGCAAGGAGCTGCTCGAGATCCTCGCCTGCCCGCAGTGCAAGGGCGAGGTCACGCTCACCCCGGCGGGGGACGGGCTCGTGTGCGCG
>Ga0137403_10007176_pt1 | contig 12612 bp, 9 predicted proteins | sample CZOMad2_1_16fung_FD_122057 | JGI IMG/M metagenome (GOLD analysis project Ga0137403, IMG submission 122057) | Vadose zone soil fungal communities from Angelo Coast Range Reserve, California, USA - CZOMad2_1_16fungal (Hybrid Assembly) | ecosystem: Environmental > Terrestrial > Soil > Vadose zone... | reverse complement strand
ACGACAACGTCGAAGCTAGGGCCGATGTGAAGCGCGTGCTCTCCTGCGAGCATGGCGGCGACCACGCGGGTGTTGCCCCTCGCCCATACGCGTTTCTGGGCGGCCAGCTTGCGGGCGAAGTCGAGCGTCTTTTCAATTCCCCACGCCGGAACAAGGGCTGAGATATCCTTCGGCCGGATGTCGAGAACAAACTTTCGATCTGCGAACTCCGGCTTGAGAAAGCCCTCCCACGAAGACGGTACCTTATCCGCGGAGATTAGTTTTTTGTTGTAAGCCACGACTTGAATCCCACTGCCGATGGCCACGATGTTCCGATTGTTCGGATCGATCATCTGGAGGGGAATGTTCAGCACCTGTTGTTGCGCCATTCCCACGATGTCGAGTTTCTTTTGGTGCGGTAAGAATTCATTATAGTAATCGTACGTAAGGTCGTTGACGTCCTGTCCTTTATTCAAACCGGCCTTTATCTCCTGTAATACCCGCGTGTACACTTCAGTGCCTTTTATTTCTGTGGCGCTAGTCTCAATGAAAGGAAACTTTTTCCGAAAGCCATCGCTCAAACGTTTTAGAATCCCCTCCGACATAGAAACAACCACGCGTAACTTGCCTTCCTGTTTAGCCCTGCTTACGATCTCGTCGTGTGTGGCTACGAAAATGTAGCCCTTGGCCTCCGCATCTTTTTTCGCTCTTATTAAGGATTGGCTTGCTTCGGCGGCAAAGAGATTGGAATCCAATGACAGAACCAACACACCACTGACAAGGACGGCCCAGAATCTCGAGACAATAGCTTGCATAGCATCCACCCCGCGCTCGGCTCGCTCGATTCGCAAATACCCGTTCAATTATTTCGAGTCGGCCTTTGGGAAACCGTACGCTTCGACAACCTTTGCCTCCCATTCCGCAATCCGTTGTTGATGGTCCCAACTCACGACGGAAACCTGTTTCCCTCTAAGATGTTGCTCGATCGCCCCGCCCCGCACAAAAACAGAGGAACCCAGAGGTTCATGATCATCAGCCATTTTCTGCGCTTCCAGGCTGGCCATCCATTCAAGCCATAGAAGCGCAGCGTTCTGACTCTGAGATGTAGCCTGTATTCCTTGGAGGCCGCTTAAACGAACGGGCACAGGTTGCAAAATTACGTATTGCAACGTGCGCGACGAATCTTTTATTTGCACTCGTGATAACTGCGAGAAGTTTACGCCCAAAGTCAACGGCACTTCGCCTGCTTGGACCAAAGATAGGGCCCGGATTCCGCCACGAACCCAAACGGGCTGTTGAGTGGCCAACTTGTGCGCAAACTCCAATGTCTTTTCCAATCCCCAGGCAGGCACCAACGACGCCACTCCAGTGGGAGTTATGTCCAGGGTAAATTTCCGACCTTTCCATTCTGGCTTTAAAAGGTCTTCCCAACTTCGAGGAGCGGGATTAGCACCGAGAAGTTTCTTGTTGTAAGCGGTCACGTGAAAACGGCTGAAAAAGGCGAGAGTGTTGCGTTGATTCGGATCAATCATGGGAGGAGGGATCTGTAAAACTTTACGCTCGGCCATTTCGAGAATGTCGAGCTTTGCAAGGTAAGGACTATACTCGGTGTAGTATTCGCCAAAGAGCCGGTGGATATCCCAGTCTTTGCCTCCGCTTTTGATTTCGAGAAAGTTCCGTTGGGCAGCGTCCGTCCCCAAAAATTCTTGGACCATGAGATCAATAAATGGATATTTCTTAATAAATCCTGCCGTCGTAGCCTTGATCGTTGCCGGCTCCATTCCTGCAAGAACACGAAGTCGCTTTTCTGCTTTCGCCTTGGCGACGATATCATCATGATTTGTAATCAGGGCGTACCCTCTTGCCGAGGCTTCCTCTTTTGCCGTTGGCAGCGAAGAACCTGCCGATGCAGCGTAAGCAACGTCAGAAAGGCTTAGCAGGAAGAGAAACCCGGTCGCTCCGAGAAAGACTTTCATCGTCCTCTCAATTATTAAAATCATCACGAGCTCGCTACAACGGGTCGCCACCTTCACATCGCTACTTTACCTCAGCGTTTGGAAACCCAAAAGCCTTCAACGTGTTCTGCTCCCACCGCGGCGTGTTGTGCAGCGTATCCCAGTTATTCACAGACAGTTTCTTTCCCTGAATCACTTTTTTCAGTTCTGATTCCGCAGCGTAGATGGATAGATTCATCGGTTCATGGCTGTTGATGAGGCTCTGTCCCTCAGGAGTTACCTGAAACTCGAGCCACAATAGGGCGGAATAGGGGCGTGGAGCGGTAACGGGTAAAGCCGCAAATTCATGCAACCTCACCGGCACAGGCTCAATAATCTTGCATGCTACGGAAGTGTCTGGATCATTTCTGGCAGGTCGAAGGCAAGAGTGATAGTAAGCCAGATGAAGCATCGGGTGCTCTCCAGCCGCGAGTACCACGACTGTGCGGCTTTGCCCTCGAACCCAGACGGGTTGTTGCGCTGCGATTTTTCCTGCGTAGTCGAACGCCCACTTCTCTCCCAAACCTGCAGCCAGCGCGGCAAAGCCTTGAGGACGAAGATCGACCATGAATTTTTTCCCTTTGAACTCTGGTTTGAGGAAATCTTCCCAGCTATTCGGAATTTTCTCTTCAGAGATGAGTTTCCTGTTGTATCCAATTGCGAATATGGCGCTGCCAATGCTCATGATGTTGCGGTTTTTCGGGTCGATCATCGCCGGCGGGATCGCCAATACGTTTTGCGTCGCCATTCCTAACAGATCTATTTTCTTCAAGTACGGAATGTATTCAGTCCAAAAATCCGCAACCATCGGAAAAACGTCCCAGTCTCTGGCTGTTCCGGCCTTTAATTCGAGGAGAAATCTTTGTGGAGCATCGGTACCAGTCAACTCTTGGAAATAAACGTCGACAAAAGGATACCGCTTTTTGAATGCCGCAGTCATCGCCTTATAGGTGGTCGAAGAAAAAGAACCCAAAACACGCAGCTTGCCCTCTTTTTTGGCTCCATTAAGGATTTCATCGTGAGTGGAATAGAAGCTGTATCCCCCAGCTTCAGATTGCTGCCGCGTGCTGCCCGGTGTTGCGTCACCTGAAGCGGCAAGGAGGAAAGGAGCCGTCGCCAAAAAGCTCACGCAGGTGAGCATTGCGAGTACGCGCATAATGTTTTTATTCATGATGATCCGCTTCAATTACTTGCGAACGGTCTAAGATGCGACTTAGACCAAGAGTCCATGTCTTCCGCCGACGCAGTGTTGTTCGATCAAATAGAACGATGATAGTTAGGTCGTGGCGCATTCGGAATATCTGGCGTAGTACTTCACTGCATTGTCCCAGAACAGCTTCCGCTTGATGTCATCCGGTAAATCCCACGCCATCACTGTTTCCACCGCTTTGGGAAACCAGCTCTCTCGGTGAGGATAGTCTGAGGCATACATCAAGATGTCCGGGCCAATCAGATCGATGACACTCTTAGTGAGTCTTTCGCCTTCGGACATTTCAATGCTTTGAAAGTATCGTCCGCTAAGCATATATTCACTTGGCTTCATCTTTAACTTCGGCATATATCTAGCGAACCCCTGGGCGTGCTCATCCATCCTGGTCATCCAAAACGGTAGCCAGCCGTGCCCTGCCTCCAGTGTCCCGATTCGAAGCTTCGGATAACGATCCATTACTCCGGCCCCTATCAATGCCGCCGTATTCCGCTCTCCACACCACGAATGCGCCACTGAGCGCTGCACGAAATAATTGTCCCATGTATCGTCTCCACCTGGCGCATAAGGCGGCATAGCTGTAAACGTATGCAACGCAACCGACAGATTATGGTATTGGGAGGCAGCCCACACGGGCTCGAGGTCCGGGTGGTCTAGCGGAGCTTTGCTGGGCGCATACACGAAAACCGCCAGGGGCCAATCTTCTTTAGCACAACGCTCGATCTCGCTCAGGCTGTTCTCAATGTCACGAAAGCAAACGAGGATCACGCCTTTGATCCGAGTCGGGTATGCACCGCAGTAATCGGCCATCCACCTGTTGTAGGCGCGGTACATGCTCATCTCTAGCTCGACGTCATCACCTGCCGTGAAAGTGCCGAACCAGGACGAGGGAAGCGTCAGATTGACATCCGCTCCCTCCCGATCCATGTCTTTGATTCGCTCCGCCGGATCGACCTCCGCCTCCGGCAGCGGCAGGTCGTCAGGATATTTCCGGTCGGCAGCGTCGCGCGAGGTGCGGGGGCGCTCGGGCTCAGGACCGGCAGACCCGAGCTTGCGCCGATAGTTCCGACGACCAAATGTGTACTCCACATGGCCGTTCAGTGAGTTTACAAATTTGTAGCGTTCCCAGCTCTCGAGTTTTTGCTTCTCGGATTTCGAAAGGTAGCGCTCCAAAATATCTGCGGCCGGACCCACGTGCGTGTCAGAGTCGAATATTTTGAATCCGTTCCTGGCCATCTCGTCCTCCAGTCTACGCTAATCGGCTAAAACGATTTGTATCGCTCAGTTGGTGGCTGCCCCGATTCCGCAATCGGAGACAGCAAAAACGAGAGCTTCAATACCACGCGATGTTTAACTGAGAGCTAGAAGCGAGCGCGGAGGGTTGCTACGCAACTGCTGTCTCTCGAGCAACGGGGCTGTCGCCCGAATATCTGGCGTAGTACTTCACCGCGTTGTCCCAGAAAAGCTTTCGCTTGATGCGCTCGGGCATGTCCCACGCCATTACCGTTTCGACAGATTTCGGATACCAGCTCTCCGCGTGGGGATAGTCCGACGCGTACATGAGGATATCCTCGCCGAGGATATCGATCACGCTCTTCGTCAACTTTTCTCCCTCCGACATTTCGATGCTCTGGTAGTAATTGCCATTCAACACGTAGTCGCCGGGCTTCATCTTTAGAGGCGGAAGGGCTTTCGAGTGCGATCGGGCGTGCTCATCCATTCTTGTCATCCAGAACGGCAGCCAACTGTGCCCCGCTTCCAGCGTTCCTATGCGAAGCTTCGGGTAACGATCCATCACCCCGGCTCCTATCAGTGCCGCCATGTTTCGTTGCCCGCACCAGGAATGAGCGGCGCAGCGCTGTAGCCAATGGTTGTCCCATGTATCCTGTCCGCCGGGTGAATAGGGCGGCATCTGCGTAAACGTGTGCAGCGCGACCGATAGATCATGATGCTGGCAGGCAGCCCATACCGGCTCCAGGTTCGGGTGGTCTAGCGGGACGCCCGTCGGCGCGTAGACGAATGCGGCAAGCGGCCAATCCTCCTTGGCCTGGCGCTCGAGCTCCTGCAAACTGTTCGCCAGATCACGGTAGCAGACAAGGATTACGCCTTTGATGCGGCTAGGATAAGGCGCGCAATAATCGGCCATCCACCTGTGGTAGGCGCGGTACATGGCCGCTTCCAGCTCCACATCTTCGTTCGCCGTGAACGTACCGAACCACGAGGAGGGAAGCGTCAAATTGACGTCCACGCCTTCGCGGTCCATATCCTTGATCCGCTCACTGGGATTGACCTCTGCTTCGGGCAACGGCTCCTCATACTTGAGTGATCCGCCGAAGCGAGTCTTGCGCCCGTGATCCGGTTCGGGCGCTGCAGACCCGAGCCGGCGAAGGAACTTCCGATCATACCGCCTGTACAGGGTATGGCCGTTCCTGGGGTCCACCCACTTGTAAGGTTCCCACGAATCAAGCTTCCGCCTCTCGCTCTCAGTGAGATACTTCTCCAGGACATCCCCGGCCGGACCTATATGCGTATCGGAGTCGAAGATCTTGAAACCATTTCTTGCCATGTGCTTTCTCCTTCCCAAGATCGATATGGCGTACGTACCCAGGTAACTGCATCCACTCGCTTATGAAAGTCTTACCGAGTCGGAATGAAGATTTCCCGAAACTCCTTAATAAGAGGCTTTTCTACTTTCGGGTCAATCAAGTCCATGTCAACGAGACGGCTTTTCTTCTGCATCAATTCTGGAAATCGCTGCTTGACGCCATTGCGTGCCACGACACGGCCGAAGGAGGTCACGATGCTTTGGCCCTCTTCGGAAAGCGACCAGTCCAAAAAGAGCGCTGCGGCATGAGGATGTGGCGCGTACCGCGCCAGCATGATCATATTGGCCTGCGAGAAGTAGGGGTCGAGCGCCACCCAGTCGAGTGGGGCGCCCTTTTCTTTTAGCTCAAGCGCCGAATTGCCCGAGAGAGTAATACCAATTGCGCCTTCACCCGCCACAAGCATCTGCGCCACGTTTGTTCTGCCTCGCTGCATGGAAAGATTCTGTTGGGCGAGACGTTTCATGTACTGCACACCTCTCTCCCTGCCAAAGTGTCGCATCAGGACGCCGTACCATTCATAGGGCTCGTCGTCCATAAGCATCTCGCCCTTCCACTTCGGGTTCAGTAAGTCCTCATAATTTTTCGGCGCCTCGCTGCGCTTTACCCGATTCGTGTTGTAACCCAAAACAATTGGAGTGATATAGAACGAAGTAAAATAACCTTCCTTGTCTTTGTAGTCTGCCGGAAAGAACTCCCGCTGAGGCGAATGGTAGGGGTCCAGCGCGCCAAAGGCCTTCATGGGCGCCCCCTGCGCGGCAGATATGTTGATGACATCCACCGCGTTTCTTTTGGCCTGAAGCTCTGTTTGAACCTTGGCGATCGCTCGCTCTCCGGAAGAACGATAGGTGTTAACCTTAATAGACGGATAACGATTGCTGAAGGCTTTGGAAAGTGTCTCTATTTGAGTCACGCTCATAGAGCTATAAAACGTTACTTCTCCTTCCGCCTTGGCCTTTTCTGCTAACAAATCCTGCCTTTTTTCGGGAGTGAGTTTGTTTATTCGGGCGAGTAGCTGGCCAGCGGTGTCCTGGGAGAATACTGCCGCCGAATGAAAAAGCCCAAGCACCAGCAATATGCAAAGCAGCACAAAGTTCGTATTCGCTCGCTTCATCATTCCTCCGTCGAGGCTGGTGTCTCGGCATCCGCGGGAAATTCAGACATGTCGGTTACGTGCAGACGACAACCTCATTGTCCTCCCTGACGAACTTTGTTTGCAGGTTTTGATCCTGACAACACCATGCGACGTAATCATATACTTCGTCGCTCCGCTTATCCGCAGCGGATAGCGCCTCCGGTTGCGTCCGAGCATTGATGAGAGCGGGCAAGTAGGACACCTTGCTCACTCTTTTGTTTGAGATACTGCATTTAGCAATCATCGTTTTCCGGCAGTCGACCGGATAAGGGTAATAACGATAATCGTCGTCAACCTTCACGTCGTAGAATATTTTTGTCGGATTGACGTGCCCTGCCTTTGCAGGCATGACGAAGTTGCCCAGACTGTAAAAGACGACTTTGCCTTTGTAGGTCTCAATTCCCTTCAGGATGTGGGGATGGTGTCCCAGGATCAAATCCGCTCCCGCATCGATTGCCGCATGCGCGATTTCTCGTTGATACATCGCGATCAGAGCCGGGACGTAGTGAACACCCCAATGCATGGAAATAATGACAACGTCAGCAGACCATCTTATCTTGGCTATATCGTCAATCATTGCCGTCAGGTCGTCTTTGTTAGTCAGGGTGATAATTTTCGGTGGTGAACCCGGATTACGATCCACCTGTTCATAGAAAGTAGAAGCTCGGAGCGGAGCGCATCCGGGCGTATCCCGCCGTGCCTCGTATCCTACTGGCGCCACCGAGCTGTAAGCCAAAAAGGCCACTTTGACCCCGTTGCGCTCCAGGATCACGGGCTTTCGCGCTTCATCGATGTTTCGACCTACCCCTAGGACCGCGATGTTGGCACCGGTTAACCGCTCGATGGTGTCGAAGAATGCCGCATCTCCTTGGTCGAGGTGGCAGTCATTTGCAAAGGACATGATATTGAAACCAGCATCAGTCAGCACGGACAATTTCTCGGGACTAATCCTCCTGTTAGATTTTCCCACTTGCCGTTCACCCTTGTCCGAGATGGGGCTTGCCAAATTCCCAAAAAGGATATCCGCCTGTTTAAAAATTGGTTTTGCGAATTCCATTTCCACTATAGATTCAGGGTTGGGCCAGTCAGGGCGCATATCCCCAACTCCATAGACGGTGACGTTATCCGAGCTCATTTTGCCTCCTTGCGCAGCATTCTCTATAGGAATCGCATCTCAATTCCGCGACATCCGAAAACCCAAACTGAGTCAATCAGGCTGGGCGCGCTGCGTAACTTCAGTAGCCAACTATGAAATCACTACGACATTTGTCAAGATTTAATTTAGATTGCATCTACCATTAGTAAATTTTAAAGTCTCCTGAAGATGATCTCATGAACTTTACGGAGCTCAAAGCTTTCTGCCTGGTGGCAAATGAGGGCACGCTGCAGCATGCCGCGGAGAGCCTTAAATTGACCCCGGGGGCGATATCACTGCAAATTAGCCGCTTGGAAGCAGAGATCGGAATCAAGTTGTTTCAGCGGACGCCGAACAAGCTGCTGCTAACGGACGCCGGTAGAACGTTCTTGAATCAGACCCAGCGTCTTCTGCAGGATTTCGAGCGTGGCGTTACCTTGGTTCGTGGAGGCAATACGGGCAGTATCGTAGTGACGAGCGGAAATGACATGGCCCAGTTCCTTGCACCTCGTATAGCCGCCTTCCTTAAAGATAATCCGTTGGTGAATATGAGCATCCTGACAAGATCGTCTCCCGAATCCCTGGGGCTAGTTTTGGAGGGCAAAGCCGATTTCGGTATCGGGAAGTTTTCAACACTCCCCCGCTCAATCTCACGAATTCGTCTTTTCACCTCTGGGATTGTAGCCCTCTACCCCAAGGGTCACGCTCTCTCGCGGATTAAACAGGTTTCTCTCCGAGATCTTGTTGGTTATGGTCTAATTGTCCTCCCGCAAAACTCCGAAACAAGGAGCGCCATTGAAAAGGTATTTTGGAATCACGGCTTGGAGATGAAGAAAGTGCTCGAAGCGGGAGGCTGTTCCGTCATTAGAGAGTATGTCCAACTGCGCCTCGGAGTGGGACTGGTTCACGAAATTTGCGTTCGAGGGAAAAGAGGAACTTTATGTATAACCGACGTTAAACGTCTATTTCCGCAGTACGACGTTGTGCTCATTTATCGTAATGACCGCGCGCCCGGACCCCTCCAAAAAAGGTTTATCGAGTGGATTTCAGCCGGGGCGTAATGGCATCAACTTAGTGGCTTAGCAAAATACCGCCGATTTTCTTTTTTCGAACCCATCGTCCGATTGTTCTTGGATGCAAGCAACGAGCTGTTATGTCTGATCGTTGATGAATGAGAATCGCTGAACCCTGAATGGATCATAAAACCCCCGTAGTACGAAAATAATTCAGTAAACCTAATAAAGAACCACCTGCGTCTAACACTTCGAGAACAAGCCAAAGAGTATTCTTTGGAACGCTTCGATTACGCTAGTCGGTTCAATACAAGCTTGCCGGGCAGTGAAGAAATAGTGATCCTAGGGGAATCCGGTTCCTTGCAGCATATTGGCGTCATCGCGACTCGAAGAATAGCCGCGCCTGCAGCATCTTGTCCGGTGAGAAGCTGATGGCGGGAACGACGTCGGCGGGGCTGAATGTCGAAAGTTGCTTGTTCCACGCCTACCGGATAATACCCATGCCGCCTTCCTGGATTTCGCTTCGCTTCAGCTAGGCTGAACTATGTAATCTCGCGCCGATGGTTAGGGGATTGGCTGTTTGCGAAACCAGTCGATGAGAAAATCGCCCAGCGAGCGAATTTTTTGCGGCGTTGGCTTGCCCGGACAAAAGACCAGGGAAAGCGGATGCACGGGAATCGGGAAACGACTGAGGATTTCGCGCAGAGCGCCGCTTTTGAGATCCTCTGTGACGCAATAAAGTGGCACGATGGCGATTCCTAAACCCGCCAAGGCAGCCTTGCGCAGCATCAGCACGCTGTTGGACGCAAAAGGACCTTGTACTTTGACCGACACTTGGCCGTTGCCGCCGCCCAGGCGCCAGACACGGTTGCTGGGGTCTGAGTTGATGTGCACCAAGCACTGATGGCGCGCGAGTTCGCGCGGCTGCTGCGGTTCTCCATGTTTTCTGAGATAGGCCGGCGCGGCGCACAACAACCAGCGCAGATGAGTGATCTTGCGCGCGACTAAATTTGAATTGCGGACAGGCGTGGTGTGCACCGCGACGTCGAAGCCGCGCTCGACAAAATCGTAGGCGCGAAACGACAAATCGTCGAGCATCAAACTGACATTGAGATAGGGATTCGCCGCCGCGAAGCTCGCGATGGCATCCCCTAGCGCCAACGTAGTAAGCGACTTCGGCGCAAGAATTTTAAGCGAGCCCTCTGGCTCCTTTTGCGTTCGTTTGAGCGAACCTTCGTTCTTTTCGATTTCCGTAATCACCCGCTGACAAAACTCAAAATGTTTCGCCCCGGCTTCGGTGAGCGTGATGCGCCGCGTGGTGCGCGTCAGCAGCCGCACGCCCAAATGCTTTTCCAGGTCAGTGATGTGGCGCGAAACCAACGGCCGCGACAAACCTAAGGTTTTAGCGGCTTCGGAAAAGCTGCCGAGCCGGATGACCTCGACAAAACTCTGCATCGTGCGAAGGCGGTCCATGTCTATTTCAATTGGTTAAACTTCTGCAACCCTGGTTTTAATAATTGCGCTCTTCTCCAACCGAAGCGAGAGGGCGTAAGGTTCCGTATTGCGGTCCGGCATCCAGTAATCCATGCCTTGAGCGCTTGTCAAGCGACCGGACAAGCGCTACGGAGTCATCATCACGAGAGAAAAGAGGTGCCAGCACGATGACAAAAAGTCGATTCGTAACAGCCTGTGCGGCGGCGATTGGTGCCGTTTCTCTTTGGGTTTGCTTGTTGCTTGTGGGTATGGCCCAAGCCGCCGAGCAACAAAAAAAAATTCGCATTGCCATTCCAAGTATCGTTATCGATTTTGCGCCGCTCTGGATTGCGCGGGATAAGGGGATTTTTCGCGACGAGCGCATTGATCCCGAGGTCACTTACATTCAAGGCAACGTGCGCGTCGTGCAATCCTTGGTCGCCGGAGAAACCCAGTTCGGCATCGCCGGCAGCGCGGGCGCCGTTTCGGCGCGAGCGGCGGGCGAAGATGTGATCATTATCGCTGTGCCGATGAATCGCCTGGATTACACGTTTGTCTCGCGTCAACCGATCAATAAGCCTGCGGATCTTGCAGGAAAAAAGGTCGGCATCGGCGCGGTCGGAGGGTCGGACGAGGTAGCGACGCGGATCGCGCTGGAAAAGCTCGGAGTCAATCTTTCGAGCGTGACCATGCTTACGGTTGGCGGGTCGGCAGAACGGCTAGCCGCCCTGCGTGTCGGTTCGGTCGATGCCGCCACGGTCGGCGGCGCGACCTTTATCGGCGGCGGCGCCGGTCTGCATAAAGTTATCGATTTGACCGATCTTGGGGTCGAGTTTCCTTTCACCGCGATCTTTACGACAAAAAGATATGCGGCAGCGAATCGCGATGCCGTTCTCGGCTTTATCCGCGGCTACATGCGCGGGGTGCGGTTTTTTCAGGAAAACAAGGAAGAAGCGATCGCGATCACAGCGCGCAATCTCAGGACGACCAACAAAGAACTGCTCGAGCGGCAGTGGGCATACGTGAAAGATCACGTGTTCGAGAAGATTCCTAATCCATCGGAGAAGGGTTTCAAGCTGATCTTTGATATGCTCAGCCCGCGAAACCCCAAGGTCGCCGCATTGCGCATGGAAGACGTGTTTGACGGAAGTTACATTAAAGAGTTACTGGACAAAGGGTTCTTTAAATAGCGAGGTCTAAGCAATGACAACGAAATTAGCCAATGGGAGCGGAGCGCGGATAGATGTTCACGCCCATGCCTTTACGCCCGAGTTTACCAAAGTGCTCAGAAAAAGCGTAAGCCGACCGCTTGCCATAAGAAGCATCTGGGAGTGGAATGAGAATAGATTTTTGGGTGAAATGGATCGCTGGGGTGTTACGTTACAGATCCTATCATTGCCACAGATGTACGAGTACTTCGATTGGGGAAATCGCAACCCGGCGCTTGAAATGACTCAGGTCGCCAATGATGAATACGCGGAAATATGCGCAAAGCATCCACAACGGTTCAGGATGTTCGCATCGATTCCGATGATGGACGCCGACCAGGCGTCCAAAGAGCTAGAGAGAGCACGGCGTTGCCCGGGATTCGCTGGTATCACTCTGTGCACGCATATTCGAGAGCGAGCGCTGGATGAACCGGAGTTCGCGGCCTTCTTTGATTATGCCAACGCGAGTGGTTTGGCGATGTTTCTTCATCCGCTGGAGCGGCCGTTGCCCAAAGAGTGGAACGTTTACCGTCTCGATCACCTCATTGGGCTACCGGTGGATACGACCTTTGCGTTATCGAGACTCGCGCTGGGAGGTTTCTTCGACAAATATCCAAACCTCAAAGTCATTGCTGCCCACGTCGGCGGAGCCATCCCCTTTTTAACCCGTAGAATCGAGAGAGCCTTTCGTGAGGGCAAAAGCCAGTACAAACCCAGTCATTATTTTGGCCAACTCTTTTACGACACGGCGGGGCCCACTGACGAAGCCATAGTCGCCTGCGTTGCCAGAATGTTTGGTTCCGAACAAATCGTATTTGGCACGGACTATCCCTTCGGGCTCGGGCAAGAGGGAAAGCAGTACACT
>Ga0137403_10007175_pt1 | contig 12612 bp, 10 predicted proteins | sample CZOMad2_1_16fung_FD_122057 | JGI IMG/M metagenome (GOLD analysis project Ga0137403, IMG submission 122057) | Vadose zone soil fungal communities from Angelo Coast Range Reserve, California, USA - CZOMad2_1_16fungal (Hybrid Assembly) | ecosystem: Environmental > Terrestrial > Soil > Vadose zone... | reverse complement strand
CCTGCTTCATGTAGGGAGTCCGAAGCGAAAACTTTTGTGTCTTGGGTTTTTCCGTAGGTTCTAATTTTCTTGCCGCTTGCATGGGAGCTCCTTTCGAGTTGGTTTAATTATTGTTGATGCCGTCCAGCTTGAGATCGTAGAGCTTGATGACGTTAGTGCGGACGACTTTGCTAAGGATATCTTTGGGCAAATGACCTAACTCTCTCGCGATCACGTCCCGCGAATGCGGCCATGTCGACGCCGCATGGGGATAGTCATTGGACCACATGAAGGTGTCCTGTCCGAAGTCTTCCATTAGGCGGCCGCCGGCCGGATCGCTGAAAAAAGTAGCATAGAGCTGCTCTCTAACATAATCGCCGGGCAACTTTTTCATATACGGCAGCGGCGCTCTGGGGCTGTGGCGGACGTAGTACTTGTCCCACTCATGGACGAAGAAAGGAATCCATCCTACTTCGTTTTCAACATAGACGAATTTCAATTTGGGGAATCTTTCCATGACGCCGCTGAAGACCAGGTCGAACAAAGTATTGGCGGCGTCGGCAAGCTTCTGATTGACGGTCATCCTGTAGACGTCGAGCCCTTTCCGCTCGAAGCGGCTGTAGTTGAATCCCGTCAGGATATGCAGGTTCGGCGGCATGTTGAGCGCTTGTGATGCTTCCCAGAACGGATCGTAATAGTCGCTGGTAAAGGATAAGTGCTCGGGCGGAACTTGCCAGATCAAAGAGCCGACTAATCCGGCTTTCTTGCAACGCTCGAGCTCTTTGATGGCGTTCTTGATGTTGTAAAGCGAGATCATTGGGATACCGACCAATCGACCCGGCGCAACTTTGCAGTAATCGATCAGCCAGTCGTTGGCGATCTGAAAGCAAGCTTCCTGGACATCGGCGTCTTCCAGCGCGAATAGTCGAAGACCAAACGTCGGGTACAATACCTCCGCGCTGACTCCATCCACTTCCATCTCTCCCAGTCGCGCTCTCGGGTCCCAGCCGCCGGGCTTTTCTCCCGGAGCATTGCGCCCCGGAAATTTGGGGTATTTGGCCAGGAGACTCGGTGTCAGGTTCTTTGTCCACAGATCCGCCGGCTCCATGATATGTGAATCCGCCGAGACGATTTTTTGATCGGCTAAAACTTCTTCCGCAGTAGGCTTAGCAGCGGCAATACTCATAGATGACTCCTCCTGTGAGAGTACTTATTATTTCAGAGATTTATTCCTTTTTCGGCGCTTTGTCCAGCGCAACGACGGCGGCCGGCGCGAATTGGACATTGACACGAGCATAAGTTAAACCAATTCGTGGAATGAGTACTAAAACGAAACGATTTTGGTTTTGGTTCGGGATTTCATTGGCAACTCCTGCGATGCTTTTAGCGGGGGAGGCCCAAAATGCCTTCAACGAAGGGGTAAAACTTTACAAAGCGGCCAAGTATAAAGAAGCAATTGCCGCGTATAACCGCGCCATCAAGGCTTCGGCCAAATCAGAGGAGGCTTACAACAATCGCGGCTTGGCCTATTTCAAACTGGGCCAAAACGATAATGCTGTCAAAGATTACGATGAAGCGTTGAAGCTCAATCCCAAGCTGACCGATGCGCGCTTTAACCGGGGAAACGCTTATTACCAACAAAAGCAATACGACCGCGCGATCAAAGACTACGATGAAGTTATTGCGCAAAATCCCAAGACGCCCAAGGGTTTTCGCCAACGCGGGCTCGCATTCCTGAGTCTCAACCAGTTAGATAAAGCGATACAAGATTTTACCGAGGCCCAGAAACTGGATCCAAAGGACGCGGAAATTTATTACCATCGCGGCCTCGCCTACCGGCGCCTCGGCAAAAACGATCAAGCCGTCCAAGACTATTCCGAAGCGATCAAGCTCGACCCGAAGAACGCCGAGACCTATAACAACCGCGCCAACGCTTACTCTCTACTCGGAAAGTACGACGACGCCGTCAAGGATTACGATGAAGCGATCAAGCTCAATGCCAAGAACGCCAACATTTACGCAAATCGCGGCGTCATCAGAGCGCGCCAAGGTAAACCCGACGACGCGCAAAGAGATTTCCAGAAGGCTGTCGAATTAGATCCCAGCCTGAAAGCCAAGCTCGATCCGCTGATGGTCGAGCAAAAAGGCGCCGGCAAACGATAACAACGACATGATACGACCCTGCTCACTCATCACGAAGGGCCCACTGCGGCATAGCCGCAACCACAGGGGACTGGCTACTTTTGCGATTACCGGTCATGGGGACAGGCAACTTTTAGAACTACAAAAAGCAGCCAGTCCCCGACAAACGACGTCAGCGAAAAAGTTGCCTGTCCCCGGTTCGCACGTTGCGGGGGAGGATGAAGGAGGGGGTTGGTTGTGTCTGAGGCGTGCCGGGCTGTTATGCGCTCTCCTCTTGTACGTTGCCGCGCCGGTCTGGCCCGGCCAGGCGGACGATCCGCTCAAGGCGGCGCTCGAGTTGCACGATTCCGGCAAAGTTAAAGAAGCGATTCAGGAATACGACAAAGTCATCAAGGCCCAGCCGAAACTCGCCGAAGCCTACTTCAACCGGGGCAACGCCTACTACGACCTTGGGCAGCATCAGCAAGCGATCAAAGATTTTGGCCAAGCGATACGTCTGAATCCCAAGGACGCCGAGGCTTACTACAATCGCGGCAATGCTTACCGCCGGCTCAAGCAGGACCCGGCGGCGCTCAACGACTACAGCGCGGCAATCAAATTAAACCCGGATGACGCGCGAAGTTATACCAACCGCGGCAGCATTCTTTTCGACGCGCGGCGCTACGAGGCGGCGGCAAAGGATTTTAGCGAAGCGATCAGGATAGAGTCTAAGGACGCGCAAAATTATTACAATCGCGGTAACAGCTACCTGGCATTGGAAAAGAAACAAGATGCCATCGCAGACTACGATGCCGCTCTCAGTCGAGATCCCACGCTCGCGGAGGCCTACTATAATCGCGGTATTGCCTACACCGACTCAGGCAACTACGACAGCGCGATTCGCGACTTCGACGAGGTCATTCGCTTGAACCCGAAATCCGCCGAAGCGTTCTACAATCGCGGCCTGGCGAAAATGAAGAGCAGCAAGTACGAAGAAGCCATCGAGGATTACAGCGAAGCAATGCGTATCAATCCAAAAGACCCGGAAGCGCCGTTTAATCGCGGTCTGGCTCATCTCAGAATCGATAAATACGATTACGCTGCGCGAGATTTTAGTGAAGTGATTACTATGCAACCGAAGAATGCCGACGCCTATGTTTATCGGGGTATTATTCGCACCTACCAGAACAAAGAAAAAGAGGCGGACGCGGACTTTCAAAAAGCATTTCAGCTGAACCCCGCTCTCAAGAAAAAACTTCAGCCGATCATCGATGAAGCCAAAGCCAAGGCCAAAGCGCAGGCCAAATGATCATTTGATTTGCCGCACTGACGCAATGGCGAGTCTAGTCCGATGACGATTCTGCTGAAAAACCGTAGGAATGCTTCGACTAGGCTCATACTTCGGCAAGCTCAGTAGAACGGAAAGTCTCCAATGATTTCCACCGCTCTTCCGTTCGTTCCATCGTCAAGCTCAGGACTGGCTCTGAGGTTCTCGAAGGATGAACGGTTGGTTTTTAAGCAGAATCGATAACCGAGCCAGACCCTGTTGCAATCGGTGGCGGCATGCGACATTCAATTTAACGTGCGCCCATTCACCACGACTGAAAATGTAAAATATGGGTGAAACTCGCGTAGATCTGCTGCACCTTCTGGAAGACTTGCGGGACGCTTACCCCGGCTCTCTCGAAGAGACCATGCTCACCGAAATCATGGCCAACGCGCTCGATTCCGGCGCTTCCTTGATTGCCTTTGAATCCAACCCGGCACAATACACGTTGACCGTAGTCGATAACGGCTCGGGAATGCAGCGGCGCGAGCTGGCGCGTTTTCACGATATCGCGGCCAGTACAAAGATCCGCGGTCAAGGCATCGGTTTCGCCGGTGTCGGCATCAAGCTGGGACTGCTCGTCTGCGAAGAGGTTCTGACGGAAACCCGACGCGGCAAGAGCCATGTGGCGACCTCCTGGCATATGGCGTCGCGCCATCGCGCGCCCTGGAAGTGGGTTCCTGTTCCCGGGCTGCTGGCCGAGCGCGGCACCGCGGTCCGCCTCAAGCTCGGTAACCCGTTATCACCTTTGCTCGACGCGGGCTTTCTCGAGGGAACGCTGCGCCGGCACTTTCAACCGTTGCTCGACCCCGCCTTCGATGATTTTCTCGCGGCGCACTACCCCAAAGGAATCGCCATTCAAGTCAATGGCCGGCGCTTGGAAAGGCAGCGCTCGCTCGCGCCGCTCCAGGCGGCATTGGAGATTCGCTTGCTGCGCAAACGTAAACCATCGGCGCTGGGTTACCTGACGCGCGAAAATGCCGCGCTGACCGAAGACCTGCGCGGCCTAGCGATCAGCACCTTCGGCAAGGTCATCCGGCGCGGCTGGGATTGGCTCGGGATGAGCCCCGCCGCGCCGGAACGGATCGGCGGATTGATCGAAGTGCCGGAGCTAGCTTCATGCTTGACATTGAACAAGGGAGATTTCATTCGCACTGGTGCCCGCGGCGCGACTTATCTCGCGTTTCGAAAGGCGATTCAGGAAGCGGTCGCCCGGCAGCTCGCTGAGTGGGGCGACGCGCAACCATCGAGTGAGCAGGCGCCGCCGCGCGAGGTGCGGCCTTTGCAGCGAGATCTGGCCCACTTGCTGGAAGATCTCGCCATCGACTTTCCACTGCTCGCCAGTCTCGTTGAACAGCGCGCCGGCGGACAGAAACGGCTGCCGCTCGGCGCCCGTGGAAATGGCGACGCGCGCAGCTTCGTCGCCGCGTCCGTGACCGCACTGGCCGAAAGCGAGAAGAGTCACGGCGAAGTGATGACTTCGCTCGGCGAAGAAATAGCGACTGAAAACCCAACCGTGAACGAACCAGGGCCCGAACTGACCAAACCGGAGCACGAGCTTCAGTTGCCAGGCAATAGCGGTACTCGCCGGCCGGCGCATTACGGTCTCGATATCCAATTCGAAGATCGTCCAGATGAAATGAATTTGGGACGCCTGATCGAGTCCACCGTCTGGGTCAACCGCGCTCACCCGGCTTACCACCGCGCTAATGCGTCGCGCTCCCTCGGTTATCACATCGCGCTCACGGTGGCGATGGCGCTCGCGCCGCTAGCGGTGGAGCCGATGAATCAGAACGCCTTCGTGCTCGCTTTTCTTTCCCGCTGGGGCGAAGCGATCGACAGGCCCGCTTCCCGGCGTCGCGTGAAGCGAAGCTAGCCGCGGCGCGTTGCGACTTAACTTAAGGGCGGGATCAATCCCTAACAACGCTGCCGGCACTGGTGGTAACGAACGAGGCCTGTGACGGGTCGCGGAGAATCCCTTTAGGGTCGTCGCCGCGCAACGCTGTCTCAATCGCTTTTCTTAGAATACTTCTGTACATCATGACGCCTTTGTCGGAAGTGACCAAGTGCTCGAGACGGTGCAGTGCGATCGGGCCCTGGCCTTCAACGGCTTCTTTGTCGTCGGGGTGGCGCTGCGCGTACTCATAGCTCGTGTTCTTTCGCCCACCGGGAGCGAGTTGCTCGCGGCCGGAAGGACTTTCACTTTCGCCCTCTGGAATCCAGCGGATGCTCGCGCCCAGTTGATGTGTGTCGTCGATCGGCACGCAATAGGTTACCGCACGCACCCGTTCGGTTTTCGGCTCGTCGGTGTAGACCAGATGAACGTTGAGCGGCATGATCATCTCCCAGATAAGCTCCCATCGCTTGCCGTTTTCCAGCTTCCGCGTAAGGACGAAGCGCATGCCCATGTTGGTCTCTTCGTATTGCAGCGCATCAGGGTCGACACCGTAAACCTGCGACGGAAACTGTGGACCGCTGTGGAGCGTGTGCAACCAAAAAGTGTGCAGCGCGTCCATCAGATTTTCTTCCGCCTGGAGCCAATTACAATTCACCGGCCCACCCACCCGCGGGCCCATGCGCGCCTGCAGTTGCCCGCCCTCTTTTTGCCAGACATCGTAGACCGGAAATTCCGGCATTCTCTCCAGTGGACCCATGTAGGCGAACAGCAGTCCGCCGAACTCGCGCACGGGATAACAGGGATGTTGGATCTGCTTGAGAAAAGGATTGCCCGCGGGCTCTAGCGGCATCTCCAGCACGTTGCCTTCGACGTCGTAAAGCCAGCCGTGATAACAGCAGCGAAGGCCGCGGGCCTCGACCCGGCCGTACTCTAGCGAAGTGCCGCGATGGCTGCAGCGAAAAAACAACAGTCCCACCTTGCCCTCGCCGTCGCGAAAGGCGACCAAATCTTCGCCGAGAATGCGCACCGGTTTTGGCAAATCTTTGAGATCCGCCGATAAACAGACCGGCTGCCAGTAGCGGCGCATTAGCTCACCGCACGGTGTGCCCGGTCCGACTCGCGTGAGCACCGGATCGGGTTCGGGAATCTTTAGACCATAGGCGCTTCTCATAGGATTGCCTCCGCACACGGATCATTCAGCGCGCAACATCGTGCACGCAAACGAACTGACGCATCGGTAGCGGTTCAGTTAGCTCAAGATCTCTCAGTTCGTTCGAGATGACAGATCAATTGGTCTGTTGTCATTCCGAGCGGCAGCGAGGAATCTTTCTTGACCTGAAGATCCTAGCGCACTCCAACTGAACCACTACCGGCAACTCATCATATGCTAACGGCAAAATACTGCTGTCAAGAGCAGGTTTCATTCGCAACAAGTGCTCATGCGATTCTATCTTGACAGTTTCACGTCGTCGCAATAACGTCAGACAGTGGCTCGTCTGTCGGGGGGTAAAGGGAGGGAAATTGCCATGCCTAGTTCTATTCCTATCATTGATGCCGACGCGCATGTGATTGAGACCGAGCGCACCTGGGATTATCTCGATCCCTCCGAGCGCAAATTCCGCCCGAAGTTATTTTCTACATCCGAAGACGCGACCCGCCAGTACTGGGTCATCGACGACAAGATCGCGGGCTTCCGTTTCCCAACTTTGTCCGAACGCGAGCTCCATGAATTCGCCCAACGAGCCGGACGAAATTTCGAAACGCCGCAGGCGGCCCGCGAACTGGACGATGTCGATGTGCGCCTCAAACACATGGACGAGCTGGGCATCGATGTCCAGGTGCTGCACAACACCTTTTGGATCGAGCGCATTACCACAAGACCCGAAGCCGAGATCGCCCTTTGCCGAAGCTGGAACCGTTGGCTGGCCGATATTTCAAAGAAAAGCGCCGGACGTTTGTTTTACTCCTGTGTGGTACCGACGATGAGCATCGAAGAGGCGATCGCGGAAGTTAAGTTCACCAAAGACAACGGCGCTGCAGCAGTTTGCATGCGCCCGCTTGAAGGCGATCGCCATCTTTCGGACCCATACTTCTACCCGCTTTACCAAGTCGCCAGCGATCTCGACGTGTCAATCGCAGTGCATATCGCCAACGGCAATCCCGAAAACGCCGATCTGTACCGCTTGGCCCCGGCCGGCCGCTTTGCCCAGTTTCGCGTGCCGACCGTGACGGCTTGTTACGATGTCATCATGAGCGAACTACACGAGGTCTTCCCCAAGCTGCGCTGGGGATTTATCGAAGCGTCGGCTCAGTGGGTGCCGTGGATTTATCGGGAAGCGGCGATCCGCTACCGCGCCGGCGGCAGGACTTTTCCAGAGAACGTGTTCGACGAGTACAACATTTTCGTCACCTGCCAAACCAACGACGACGTGCCTTACATTGTTCGCTACTGCGGCGAGGATCGATTAGTGATCGGCACCGACTACGGTCACACCGATCCGTCCAGCGCGGTGACTGCGTTGAACGAATTTCAGCGGATGGAAGGCATTAACACCGCCGTCAAAGAAAAAATCCTTTCGCACAACGCCAAAGCACTGTACGGTCTGTAGGAGCGGCCGTTGGTATCGAGGTTAGCCTCGAATCATCGTGCTCCCGCTGCTGACTCGTGGCTCGGATCGGTGTCGCAGTAGTGCGACTATCTCGCTAATACATCTTTGTCATTTCGACCGCCGGGAGAAATCTTTCTTAGATCCGTCACGTTCGTTCGGGATGACAACGGATAACTCCGCTATTTGAGCTTATCGAAAAACTTCTCCTTCTCGAGTTCTTGCATCAAGCTCAGATCCACGAAGTTTTCCGGCCTAGCCTCTGGCCGTTTCAGTTCGTCGAGAACTGCTCTGGTCTCGTCCAACGTCGGAAACGGCCGGGGTTGGATAAAGCGCAAGGCATAGCGGTATCCCTCTTCGAGGATTTCAGGATCGCTGATACGCATGTATTTCTTGAGGACGTTAACGGCGAAGTTTTTCTGCGTTTTGATCGCATGGATGCCTTCGATTTCGCCGCGCAGAAAGTTAAGCGCCGTGGCGCGCTGGCGCTGGATGAAGCTCTTTGTTGATGCGATCACCGTGGCCGGATACTTGTAATTGAGGCTCTCGAAATCCGCCAATTCTTTAAAGCCTGCCTTTTTGGCCGCCGTCAGCACCGGCGGCGACATGGACCCGCCGGAAATGGCGCCGGCTTTCATGGCTGCTAATTGTTCCGGGATGCCGCCGATCTGGACGATGGTCACATCTTTCGCCGGGTCGAGGCCGAAATTTCGCAAGTATCTCCTGATCACCAAATCGCTGAGCGCGCCGAACCGGCTGACGCCGAATTTTTTGCCCTTGAGATCCTCCGCCGACTTGATGTCGGGAGTCACCACCAGACTTTGCGGAATCAGCGGCACCAGGGTCAGGATGTTCACTGAGTCGGCGCCCTGCAACGCCGCTTGAATCGTTCCGTTCCCGCCGAGCTGAATCATCGGTGCCTCGCCTGCGAGCAACGCAGCCGTAATGGTCGCCGCACTGCGAATCAAAACAAGATCGACATCGAGTCCATACTTTTTGAAGAAGCCGCCGTCATAGGCGACCCACGTGGCCAACGACCAAGAGCTCTCAGCGGAATAGGCGGCTTTAAGTTTCGTCAGCTGGGCGGAAGCGGATGAACAGAGACCGAGATTCAACAGCAGCATCATCGATAGCAAGCGTGTAAGATATTTCGCCATGACGCCTCCTTGCTAGTACCCTTCGCCCCACGATATTTCGACGCCGAGTTTCCGTTCGCGTGCTCTAGTGAAAATCACGTTGGCAATCGCCAACTCGGCGATGCCTTGCCCACCGTTGTTCTTGAATACCGTAATATCAGCGAGATCGCGCCGACCTTGCTCTTCGCCGCTGACAATCTCCCGCAGCTCGACAACGTCGTCCCAGGTCAATTGTCCGGCCTGTACTTGATCGTAGATATCCCCCTGTTGGTCTTGTATGGCCAACTCGCGCGACGCGATGCCGATCACCGCTGCTCGTTTCAATGTTTCATCGTCGATCTCGCGCCGCTTGTGTGCGATGACACCTGATTGGACCATGCCGACGTTACTGCCGACGATGGAGGTGACGTGGGTTCCGTCTCGCAGCCACTTGCCGGAAAGAACCGGATCATTCGTATTGGTTGCTGCTAGAACGATATCCGCTGCGCTGACGGCTGCTTGAGCGTTTGCAATCGGTTCGATTTCAAGCCTCAATAACGCGCTCATCTCTGATGCAAACTGCTCTCGGTGCTCCTGCGTCGGACTGTAAACAACAACCCGCGAGAAGTTGCCAATCGCGTTCATCGCGATCAGATGATTGCGCGCCTGCTTGCCGGAGCCCAGCAGCGCTAAGGTCCGCGAATCGCGCCGGCTCATCCACCGGGTACCGACCGCGCTGATCGAGGCGGTCATGAGATCAGACGTTCGCAGCGGGATGCCATCCTTCGTCATACCCCGCTGAGTCGACGACAGAATCATTGCCACCGGCAGCGCCGTGCGCGTGTCGAATAAGATATCGACCAACGGACTGCGTGAAGGATACGTTTGCACGCCAGCGCTGACGGCGAGAATTTCGCTTTGGATGCGAAGACCGGTTTTCTCCCCTGCCGGTAGCGCCGCCGGCATCCAACAAAGTCGGGCGTCGCCGAAGTGGAGGCGGCGACGTGCGAGATTAATCTCGGGATGGGCTCCCCAGTCGCCAAAGGCTTTTTCTACTGCGTCGATAGCTTCTGTTATCGTGAGCAGGCCTTCGACTTCCTCCGGTCTCAGGATCAACATAAAAGTTTTCTCCCTGCTCAAGGTGACGGCATGAAACCCTTGTCCATCCACTCACTCAGGTCCGCGCCAAACCATTCGCTCGGCAGCTCTCTGCCCAACCCGTTCTTCTTGCACGCTTCGTAAATCAACGCGCCCACGGCGGCAAACTGAATACCTACACCGCTGTTACTCTTGTAATAGACAATTTGTTGGTCGCTTTTTCTTCCCGGATGGTTTCCGATCAGCACTTGTCCCAACTCGCAGACTTTGTCCCAGTCGAATTTTCCTTGATCGATCAAATCCAAGAGCTCGCGCTGTTGGTTTGTAATCGCGGTTTCTTTGCTATTGAGCACGATAAAGTCGCTGCGCAGCATGGTTCCGTCATCCGCTTCGGTGCGCCGGTGCACTCCGTCCGTATTGGCGATCGTCGTCACCAATTGTCCCGGCTCGAGCCAGTTGCCGTCGAACACCGGCTGGCTGGAGTTGGTTGCGCACATGACGATGTCCGACCCTTTGACTACCGCCTCGGGGCTGCTCACCGGTTGTACTTCGACGTTTAACAATTCCGTCATTTCCTCAGCGAAGCGGTCTCGATGCTCCTTGGTAATACTATAAACTTTCACCCTTTCGATCTCGCGGACCGCGCAGATCGCTTCCAGATTCGTGCGCGCTTCATTTCCCGAGCCAAAGATGCCGACGATCTTTGAAGTTTTTTTTGCGAGGGCGCGATGGGCAATTCCGGTCGTGGCGCCAACGCGGACCGCCGATAGACTGAAATCGTGAACCAGCGCCAGCGGCTCGCCGGTCTGCAAGCTGAACAGCAATACGAATCCCCAGCTGCGCTTCAAGGGCGATGGGAAATCCATCCGTTTTGATCCTGCCACGATACGTTCTTGCACGATGGTCGAGTCGTAACGCAGCGCCGCTACGCCCGAGCTCGGCACCGCACCGGGGATGATGTTCGCCATATAGCCGGGCTTGTCCAGGTCAGGAGGCACTTTGTAGCGCGTCCGCGGTCTATTCACCGCGATTCCCCTCGCCTCTTCCGCGAACGCGCGTTCCATCGCTTCGATACAATCGCGCATCTTTAAGACCTGACGAACTTCCGGGTCACTTATCAGCAGCATAAAAGTACCCTGGCGGGACATTCCTCATGTATTCAGTTCTACCGACAAAAATACAGCCACGATCAGAGCTCAAAACAGCTTCGCAACCGCCTCCCCTACGACCTTTACAGGGTTTATGATACCGGCTATACCAATCTCAAAATTGAACTGTCAATGAGAGTAATCGATCATGATCTTTCTAACTAACGAACATATCCAGCAGGTGCTCGACATGAAAACCTCCATCGAGGCGATGGAAGACGCCTACCGGGAGCTGAACGAGCAGCGCGCGGGTTACCGGCCGCGCATCGATTTTTACGTGCCGCAGGAGCCGCACTATTATCGCTGGGGCACCATGGAAGGCGCCTCGCGCAAGCTCGGCGTTTTCGCGATTCGCATGAAATCGGACATGCTCGCCTGGGAAAGCCAGGATGGCTTCATGGTCGAAGATAAATTTTGCATGGAGCGTGGCCGGTACTGCGGCTTGATTTTCTTGCTCAGCACGCGCAACGCCGCGCCGCTGGCGCTGATGAACGACGGCTATCTGCAGCATATGCGTGTCGGCGCTTGCGCCGGACTCGGAACCAAGTATTTGGCGCGAAAGAATGCCAAAGTACTCGCGATGATCGGCTCCGGCGGCATGGCGCGAAGCTACGCCGAAGCGATCAAGCATGTTCGCCCCATCGAAGTCATGCGCGTATTTAGTCCGACCAAGGCAAACCGCGAAACGTACGCCGCGGAGATGACGGAAAAGTTGGATCTCGAAGTGATCGCCGTGGACTCGCCGGAAAAAGCGCTCAAGGGTGCCGACATTGTATCACTGACGACAGACTCTCTAGTTCCGGTGATCAAAGCCGAATGGCTAGAACCCGGCATGCACATCAACAACGTGCGCAACAACGAAACTGGCTCCGACGTGCTCGCGCGCGTCGACATTCGAGCCCGCCTCGGCACCTCCACGCTGTTCGCCGATCGTAGCGCGCCCGAAGTCGTCACCGGCAGCGACGGCATGTTCGGCTTCATTGCCGGCAATGCGGAAGAAAAGAAGAAAATTCCGTCTTCGGCGCATTCCGAGCTCGATAATCCTAACATTGGCACTGTTCCGGATATCATGGCCGGGCACTGGGCCGGCAGGACCAACGATCAGCAAATCACTTTTCTCAACAACCAAGGGACACAAGGTTTGCAGTTCGCCGCGGTGGGAGGAACAGCGTACAATCTCGCCAAAGCCAAGGGACTGGGCCACTCGCTGCCGCTCGAATGGTTTACGCAAAAGATCAGAGATTAGAATTGGAGTGATGGAGTAATGGAATACTGGAGTGTTGGGTAAATCCGACTCTGATCACCCATAACTCCATCACTC
>Ga0137403_10007174_pt1 | contig 12615 bp, 5 predicted proteins | sample CZOMad2_1_16fung_FD_122057 | JGI IMG/M metagenome (GOLD analysis project Ga0137403, IMG submission 122057) | Vadose zone soil fungal communities from Angelo Coast Range Reserve, California, USA - CZOMad2_1_16fungal (Hybrid Assembly) | ecosystem: Environmental > Terrestrial > Soil > Vadose zone... | reverse complement strand
ACGCGTTCTCCGCGGAAGTGTTTCAGCAAAAAGATATCGGGCTAGTGGATCGCAAAGCTGGCGAGAGCGTTACTCGTGCTATCCAGTGGCTGCGAAAGACTCCACGACGTCCATTTTTTTTCTGGCTGCACTTGTACGATCCTCATAGTCCGTATGATCCGCCTGAGCCCTTTCGAACCCAATATCGCAGCCATCTCTATGACGGTGAGATTGCCTATGCCGACCATGAACTGGGTCGGCTTATCGCCTGGTTGAAGCGGAACCGTCTGTACGACCAGAGCCTGATCGTTTTTCTGAGCGATCACGGGGAGTCGCTGGGTGAACACGGCGAAAAAGAACATGGATTCTTCGTTTATGACTCCACCGTGCACATCCCGCTGATCGTGAAACCGCCCGCGGGAAGCGGGGTTCGGCCGAGCCGGATGGCCAGGCCCGTGGAGACGATCGCCATCGCTCCGACCATGGTTGGTATGGCCGCGGGAAAAAGCGCGGGCGCAAAGAACCGCACCGTAAAGTTTGGCGAAGTCCGGAACGCCGGGAAGCAGTTTCAAGCGCCGGGCCTTCTCGATGTCAGCCCGGATGATGACGGCGCGGCTTACAGCGAAAGCTTCTATTCTTTCAGTTCGTTCGGTTGGAGTCCCCTGCACGCGTTGGAGACCAGCCACTATCACTACATCGAGGCGCCGGTGCCTGAGCTGTACGACGTCGTGGCCGATCCTCAGGAGAAGAACAACCTGGCCTCGCAGCAGACGGCCACCGTCGCCGTGCTCGAGGACAAATTGCAGTCGCGGCTGCGGCAGAATCCATTCAAGCCCGAAGAAAGTGGGAACTCCGGACTGAGTCCCGACGCTTTGGCGAAACTGAGTGCATTGGGCTATGTCGCCTACCGCTCGCCGGTCTCTCCAGAGGCGTTGGCAGCAGGCCTGCCTGATCCCAAGAGCAAGCTCGAGGAATTTAACGCAATATTGCAAGCTGCGGATGCATTTCATGCCGGTGATTTCCCCGCGGGGGAGGCGCTACTCGCTCAGCTAGAGGAGAAGGATTCGCAGATGTACTTAGTCTCTTTCATGCGGGGAGAGGCAGCGGCCCGTCAGCAGAGTTGGAAACTAGCCTCGGCTGCATTCGAGAAGTGCCTGCAGTTGAACCCGAATTTCGACCAAGCCATGACCGGACTGGCGCGAGCCTTGATCTATCTGGGAAAGTCAGAAGAGGCAAAGCAGTGGTCGCAAAGGGCATTGAAATTCAACCCTCAAAACTACCGGGCCTGGTATCAATTAGGCCTCATCGAGTCGAAGACCGACAAGAGCGCTGCCATTGCCGACTACGAGAAAGCTATTTCTATTCAGGGGAACTTTGCTCCCTTGCGCCGTGATCTGGGTGTGCTCTATTTCCAGCAGCAAGACTATCCCCGGGCGGCTGAACATCTCGCCAAAGCTGCCGAACTGGGTGTCAACGATGCCCCGCTTTACAACTTCCTGGGCATCTCCTATGGTTACACCAGCCGGTTGGCAAAAGCGGTTGCGAGCTATAAGAAAGCCATCAAGCTGGACCCGAAGCTGGCCGAGGCCCATTTGAATCTGGGATACGCCTACCAAAGATTGAATCAAATCAAGGCCGCGCAGGAAGAGTACGCGGCGGCCTGCAGATTGCAGGAAAAATCTTGTCAAATGACTCCCGCAGTCCATCGTTAGGCAGATGTCTCAGGGATTCACTTTGTTGTCGGTAGCCCCTTCCAGCTTGGCTAGGACTTGCTTTGCTCTTGGGGCGAAGGGGTCCTCAGGAAAGGCCTTCAAGAAGATGCGGAGCTCGGAAGCGGCGTCGGCGCTTCGCTGTTGTTGCAGGTAAAGGTTAACCAGGGCGAGGTGCGCTTGGGACATGAGGGGATTGAGTTCCAGGCAGCGCCGCAGCGCGGTTTCCGCATCGTGCGGCCGGCCGGTACGCGAATAGAGCGAACCCTGGAGGAAGTGTCCGAAACCGGAGTCTGGTTCCCTTCTCAAGCCCTGCTCCACCCACTCGCCAGCCTGTTGGTAGTGGTTCTGGAGCAGGTAAAGATCGGCCAGGTTGAAATAGGCCGCAGCGTCGCTGGGGTTGAGCTGGATCACTTTCTCGAACTGCTCCTGTGCCTGTGGGAATTGGGACCTGGCAAGAAAGGCCGAGCCCAGGTTGTTGTGCGCGGGATAAAAGTCTGGAGCGACGGAGATCGACTTCTGATAATGAAGGATAGCCTCATTGCGTTTCTGATTCTTGTCCGCCTCCACACCCCGATCGAATTCTTTGATTGCGCCTCTTGGGAAATGTCGCCGGTACTCCGATGGATCAATCAGATAAGGATTGCTCCCTTGAGCATGATTCGGCAGCCGTTCCGTCTTGACCGGCTCACGCGGGGTTAGGACTATCTGCGCTATTGACAATGCGGAGATGGACGTGTCGAGTACGACCAGCTGATCAACTGGGTAGAAACGCTTGTCGTGAATCACCACGTGGTAAGGATCGCTTCCAAGACCAGTGAATCCGAATTTTCCTTGATCATCACTGTAGACGCTGGTAATTGTGGCGCCGCGGAACTGCAGTTCTACAAATATGCTGCCCGGGAAATCACCCCTGCTCAGTTGCAGCTCGCCAATGATGCTGCCTACGCCCCCCTGCTGCGCCCGAAGCGCGGTGACCTGAAAGAGCAGAAAAAAGACGAGGCAGGCAAGGATTAGATTGCGGCGGTACACGGCATGATCCTACTCCAAACAAAAAGAAAGAGGGGCTTGTCCTCAGCGAAGTGAAAACAAGCCCTCAAGATTACTGCGGTCTAGAAGTTCACCTTCAGCCCAAACTGGAGATTGCGTGGGTTCAAAGTGCCGCCGGCCTGGCCGAAGTTGCTAATGGGAAACTGGTTGTGTGTAGTCTCCAACGCAGCTTGGCCCGAGTTCGCCAGCACGAAGTTGGTGTGGTTGAACACGTTAAAGCCCTCAGCGCGGAACTGCAGGCCGACTCTCTCGGTGATCTTGAAGTTCTTGAAGAGTGACATGTCTGCGAACCACTGGCCGGGACCAACGAAGGTGTTGCGACCGAGGTTTCCGGCACAACCCAGGCACGGGGCGGTGAAGATACCGCCGCCGGGCGCCCACTGCGGACCCCAGCCGTTGGCCCACATGTCGTGGGTAGCGCCGCTGAAGCTCGGAATGGTCGAATTTGGACGTGAGTTTCTGGAGTGGCTGTTCGTCCGATTTAGGAGGTAGTCGCCACCCGCATTCACGCAGGTACTGCCATTAACGTCAGCCGCGGTGCATGCGAGCGCTTTGCCAGTAACCGGGTCAAAATTAACGGTCGAAAGTAGCTTTTCCGAGCGGCGGTCGTACGGAGACCAGTGCGCGCCGGTCTGGAGCGCCCAAATACCGTTATACTGCCACCCGCCGAGCAGTGCATTCAGGAATCCTGAGTGCTTTCCGAACGGCAGATCCCACACATAGTTGAGCACCAGCCGGTGACGGATGTCGAAGATGGAATTGCTTCGGTCAAGGTCCGGTATGGTCCAGTCGGTGGTGAACCCGTCGCCCGCCGCGTCGCCATTGGCGGTGGTGGCGCCGCTGTGCCAGGTGGAGCCGTCATCAATGCTGTGGCTGTAGGTGTAATTCAGGTTGAACAGCAGGCCGTGGCTCGCTTCCTTTTTGACGGCGAGTTGGAAGGAGTTGTAATTGGAATTGGCGGCATTCTCCCACACCCTCAGCGTACCGTAGTTGGCGTTAAGGTGGCCGCTGGGATGGCTGCAGAGTTGGCGCCCGTAGAGGTCCGTGACACAACTCCCCGCGGGCAGGTGGCCGCCTGGAATACGGTTGACGTCATCGGCGCGGAACAGCTTGTGCGCCGTCGTCCCAACGTAATCGAGCTCGACTGACAGCTTGGGCACAATCTCACGCTGAATGCTGAGGAAGTAATTGTAAACATACGGGTCGCGGATACCCTGCGGGAAGATGATGCCCGTCAGGAACGCGGTTTGCGGGTTGCTGGCAGCCCAACCAGAGAGATTGCCCACGGCCTGCGCGCCAACGCCCTGGCCCGGGTTCGTCGGCGGGCCGAGATAAGACGGTGCGGCGCCGCTCGGATTACAAACAGTACCGGTCGGATCGCAGGTGGTGGGGCCGTAAACCACGACAGAGTCGCCACCATCCAACGCCGCGCTATCCGAAGTGTTGAAGGAATAGAACGGCGGATTCCAGCGTGAATTGGAAAGCGGGTTGTAGAGGGTACCTTCGTAGGAGACGCCGAATCCGCCGCGCAGAGCCGTCTTGCCGTTTCCAAACATGTCCCACGCGAAGCCAATCCGGGGACCGAAATCGTTGTGATCGCCCTTGCCGAGTGAGCTGGCTTTGGCGAAACCGCCGGGACCGCATACTCCAGCCACGGTGGCCTGAGGATCGGTGCAAGGGGCGTTTGCATCCCGAATTTGGCCAGCCCCGGTGGTGATGTTATCGAGGAGGCCCCTGCCCGGGCCGGGGATGAACGTGGTGGCCAAGTTGTCCAGCTCGTTGTGACGTCTGAACAGATCGTACCGCACGCCCAGATTCAGGGTTAGGCGACGAGTGACTTTCCAGTCGTCCTGAAAGTAAGCTCCAAATTCGACATTGCGCCAGTGCCGGACATTGCTGGCCAACTTGGCCGGCTGCCCGGAAACGAACCCGGGGTCGACGCCAGCAACCTCAAGGTAAGGGGCGTCCGCGGCAAACCAAATTGTGTCGGTAAACTCGTACGACGGGCGGGCGACGTTGAACTCGCTGTTCTCGATGTTACGCTTGACGTCGGCGCCGATCTTGATGTTATGCGAGCCATGGCTGACCGAGACCATGTCGCTGTAAATGTACTGGTGTTCTTTAAAAAGCTGCGGATAACCGTTGTAGGAACCGAATCCCGACGCTCCATCATCCATGACGATGGACGGCACACCTGGTATATCGGTTCCAATTGTTTGCAAGAAACTGTTGTACCCTGCGCGGAACTCATTGATGACGCGGGGGCCAAACGTATGGTCCCAGGTAAACCCGCCATTGGGATAGATGTTGTGCGTTGGGTTGGTAAAACCGCGGGTACAGGCCGGAGTGCAAGGTCCGAAATTGTCGTCGTTCCGCAGCCAGTTGTACTGGACGAAGAAGCGGTCCTTTTCGCTGAGACGGTAATCAACTCTACCCGACGCCTCTTTTCCTTGAAACAGGTTCCCGAAGACTTGCGTCTGCTGTCCAAAGAGGGCAACGCTGTTGCAAATGTATGGGCTACCGGCGGGCAACGCCGCGTCCAGGGCCTGGAAAGATGCCATAATTTGAGGGGGGAGCGGGTCCCCGTTAGGCGTTGTCTGTTCTGTTGCTACCGCGCCCGGGAAAGGACTGCAATTGGTTCCCGCTACAGCTGGTGGAAAGTTCTTGTAGAGCAGCGCGGCGGTCGAGTTCGGCAGAGCCTGAATGACAGCGTCCCGGAACTGCTGCGACTCGATCAGAATCGGTGTCGGGGGCGCGCTCGTGAGGAAGTGGTCCTGCTGGTAAGACACAAAAAAGAACAGTTTGTCCCTGACGATCGGGCCGCCGAAAGTGCCGCCAACCTGGTTGAAGCGCAGCTTCTGCTTCGGCACACTCTGCTGGTTAAGGAAGAAATCGTTGGCGTCCAGCTTGTCATGGCGGAGGAAGTCCCAGACGCTGCCGTGCCAACCGTTGGTCCCGGACTTGGTCACCAGATTGGTGACGGATCCGGCGCTGCTCCCATATTGGGCGGAGTTGTTCAGGCCGAGCTGCTGGAATTCCTCGACTGTGTCCTGGATAGGTACGTTGTTGACGCCCCCGCTCAGGCCCTTGTTGGAGACGCCATTTATAAGAAAGCCGTTGAAGTCTTCGCGTAGACCGTTTACCACGGTGCTATGGCCATTCTCGAAATCGGTGCCGGTGACGTTCACCGCCCCCGGCGCCATCTGGATAAGGTCGTAAACGTTTCGGCCGTTAAGAGGTAGGCTGGCGATCTGTTTGCTGGTCACGGTATTGGCTAGCTTTGAGTCTTCGGTGTTGACCACCGCGGATTCACCCGTGACTTCAACGACTTCCCGGGTTTGACCGAGCTGCATCCTCAAATCGACGCGCTGTGTCGTTCCTGCGCTGAGCACCAGGTCGGTGTTCGTAAGAGTCTTGAAGCCTGGGGCTTCCGACGTGATTTTGTAGGTCCCGGGGGGCAGCTCGTTAAACTTATAGAGACCCGTCCCGTTAGAAGTGGCGGTGACCGACAAATTGGTACTGACGTTAGTCACGGTCACCTTCGCGTTGGCGATTGCCGCGCCCGACGGGTCAGTGACGGTTCCGACGAACTGGCCATTCTGGATCTGTGCAAACGCGCCCAGTGATAGCACCAGCAACGACAACAGCACGAGGCAGAATTGCAATCTCTTCATTGAGCTACCCTCTCGCGTGATGGGAGATATGTTCAACGGAAACGATCCGAACCAGCGTAGCGTCTCGGCTCGATTAGCGGGCGTCCCGTGAAAGTACGGGGCCACAATTGGGTTTTAGACAGAGACTGTCAAGGCGAGCTAAAGGTATCTTCTTGATTCCTCTGGAAAGACCCAGCCGTTTTTCCGGACCCGTAATGCTTTAGCCGGACAGGAACCTAGAAGGTTGCTGGCACGTTGCGCTCCAAAGAGGTTGGGGCAGGCGATTCAATGACTTAGGTGGTAATCCTGTATCTGCAGCTATGATGAACAGTAGACATGACTAAACACCGCTACAAAATTTTGAATACCTGAAGCTTGGTGTGAGCCCGTGTATGGACAGTCACAAATTTGTTATGGACGTAAAACTGGCCCCGATTCACCGCCTGCCACGGCTTACTACTCCGGTTCCTTCTTCGATCACCAGTTCCCGGTCGACGACCTGACCACCGACGTTATCGACCCTACCCGACGGCCAGCGGACGGTAATGGAATCGATTCGGGTGGTGGACCCCAGGCCGAAGTGCAGGCGGGGGTCGCTGGCGGACTCAAAACTGCTATTGGCGCGTACCTCGGCACTTTGCTTCAGGCTGCCAGCTTTGACCTCGACCCGGGCGCCGAATCCGTCGCGATTGGACTTCGTTCCTACCGTCTTGATGCGCAGCCAGTGTCCCTTCTTAGCAGACTGGTTACGTAGAAGCACCGGCGAACCGTCCAGGACGGTAACTAACAAGTCTTCGCTGCCGCGGTTCAGGAAGTCCGCCGTCGCTGCACCCCGGGCGACATAACGGCGGGCCAGGGGTGCGCTAGTCGTTCCGATTTCTTCAAATTTTCCGTTTCGCAGATTGTGAAACAGGAGGGGCCGTTCGGCGTAGGTGACACCAAACGAGTGCTGGTCTACCTGCGGATTCACGTGCCCGTCGGCAACAAAGATGTCTTTCCAGCCGTCGTTGTCCGGGTCCAGAAACTTCATCCCGAAGCCGAGAAACGGAATGCTGATTGGGCCGAAACCAGCCGGTCCGGCGGCGTCGGTGAACTGGCCATTGTGGTCGTTGTGATAGAGATTGTTGGTGTCATCGGAGAAATTAGCTTTCGCGATGTCGGGCCAGCCGTCATTGTCGTAGTCGGCGGAGTCGATTCCCATGCCCGCCTGCTCTTGTCCATCGGCGCTGTACGCCACCCCGGCCTCCGCACCTACCTCGGTGAAGCCGCCTTTGCAGTCGTTGTGGTAGAGCAGGCTAGGAGATGAATCATTGGCCACGTAGAGATCGAGACAACCGTCCAGGTCATAGTCCAGCCACAGCACGCCCAACCCGTAGTAGCTGTGGGCATCGACGTTGAGCTTTTCAGTCACATCGGTGAAAGTGCCATCACCATTATTGTGATAGAGCCGATCGCGGCCACCCTTCAATCCGCGCGGCCCGCAGGAAACGGCAATCCCCCGATATTGGCAAAAGGGACCCACGCCAAACTTCGGCAAGTGCTCGAGGTCCAGATCCACATAGTTTGCGACGTAGAGGTCGAGATAGCCATCGTTGTCGTAGTCGCCGAAGGCCGCGCTGGTTCCCCACCGGCCCGGATTACCGACGCCAGCCTTGGTGGTTACATCGGTGAAAGTTCCATCGCCGTTGTTGTGATAAAGAACGGCGCGGTCCAAATAAGTGATATAGAGGTCTTCCGCTCCGTCATTGTCATAGTCGCCTACAGCGACGCCAAATCCCCAGCCGCAATGCGTCACGCCAGCTTTGACCGTGACGTCGGTGAAGGTACCGTCATGGTTATTGTGGTAAAGCTTGCTGGGGTGACATTCCCCTTTACGTAAGTCCTCCAGCGTGGAGCCGTTCAGTAGGAAAATGTCCATCCAGCCATCATTGTCATAATCAAAGATGGCGATTCCGCCACACATGGATTCCATGATGTAACGCTTTTCGAGGCTTCCGCAGGTGAGGTGGAAGTCAATGCCGGCGGCGTGCGAAACATCCGCAAATGAAGCAATGCCCGCGGGCGCAATATGCTTGGCGGATGGAAGAAGCGTGGTGGGCGGGCGGTTTTCCTTCTGCTGTGGAGACGCGCCCGCAGTCAGCCACAGGGCCGTAGCTAGCAGGCATGCGCCGGCGATCAGGAACCGGAAGAGCCGGAAAGGCAGCATCACTGGATCCGGCCGGCAGCCATTCCTCCGGTTTGGGGCTGGTTTTTTTTCAGCTCGTCGAAACGTTGCCATTCCTGACGCGCTTCGTCTCCCTTTCCCATTTTTTGCAGCGCTCGGGCTAGTTGGTAGTGCCGACTGGGGTCGGTGGGGCTTAGTTCTACCGAGCGTCGAAGGGCCGAGACCGCTGCTTCGGCGTTGCCCTCCAAAAGCAGAGCCTTACCTAGATCGTAAAACGCATCGCCTTTCCGCGGATCGAGCTCCGTGACTTTCTTCAGTTGCGTGATCGCGGACTTCCAGTCGCCAGCTACCAAAAAGCAGTGCCCGAGCTGGTAGACTACCTCGGGATTTCCCTTCGTACGCGTTGCTTCCTTCTCATATTCAACGATGGCCTCCTGATTCCTGCCCAGGCTCGCGTAGGCAAAGCCAAGATGATAGTGGCCAAGTGGGGTCTTGGGATCCAGCCGCAGCACTGACTGAAACTGTTCGACGGCTTGCAGTGTTCGGTTGGAATTCTGATAGGAGCGCCCGAGCAACACGTGGGACAGCACATCTGAAGGCTTGAGCTTGAGAGCCTTTTCCAGTTCGTCTGCCGCCGAGGAGGGCTGGTTTTGCTCGAGCAGCACGAGCGCGAGATCGAAGTGAATGTCGAAGTGTGCGCTGTCGAGTTTCTCGGCGCTTTGAAGTGTCTGCAATGCCAGTGCGTTTTGCCCACCCTTGAAATAGGCCAGCGCGAGCCAATGCCGCAGTGGCGCATCCTGCGGCCAACGGGCGACCGCGGCGCGACCGACCTCCACCGCCTCGGTAAGCTGCCCGGTCTGTAGATGGCTGAGCAGAAGATCCCGGTTGATTTCGAGATTCTCCGGCTCCAACTGCCACGCCTGCTCGAAATCGCTTGCGGCGCGAGCAAAATCGTTTGCAGCCAGAGAGGCTTTGCCACTGCGAACCAGAGCCTGCACCCGCGGGTTCGGCGACTGTGCGGCGGCAACGAGCGAGACGATCAGCAGTAGACTCGAAGATAGCATTGCACGTTTGCATCCTGTTTTCTTACAAGAGAGATACAAGCGCCGAGAGTGAAGCCGCATGGAACCGCTCTCTGGCATCCTAACGTGTCGCCTGGCGTGGCGCAATTCGGAGAGCGTAATCGACGACGTCTCGGTACTGGGCTTCGTTCCAGTCGGCTGAGCCGCTTGCGGGCTTCCCGCTATGGCCCGATTTGACCCAGTGACCCAGTGGAGTGCAAATGCGAGATGTGAGGGCTTGCCGGTCCTTGTGGATGCACTATTCAAGCTCCGGCAGAGCGATGTTGTTCTGCCGGCAAGCTGAAAGGGCGTTGCGGTCACTTGTCCGAAATGGCGACCAATCGCTCAAGTGGATTGCTGCCACGAAATGCACCCAATGGCATTCCTAGACCCTGGCGCGTTTATCGGGACCAATCAGGGGGCATTACTTCCGGATTGTCTCGGCCACGGGTTTGGCGCCCGGCGATGATTGCTCGTCTGCAATCTCGAGCCCGGCTTTGCGCAGGCCCTCGAGCAGATGCTCGACTTGCTCGGGGTTCCACCATTTGGCGTAGTCCCGGCGCACTGAGGTGGCGATGCCCGGGCGGAGGGCGAGCAATTCCTGAACGGCTCGCTGCGCGGCTTCGCGCTGGCCGAGTTGACCAAGCGCTGCGGCTCGCACCGCAGCGGCGTGAAAAAAGCCGGGCATGTTGATGCGAACCGCGATCTCATTCGCCTCTGAGTACTTGCCTTGAAAATATGCATTCAGGAACGCGGGCACGCGGAACACAGGCGGATAGTGTGGATTGAGCTGCATGGCAGCTTCGACCATCTGCGTACCCCGCTCCACCTCGCCCGCATGGTGCACGAGCAGACCGAGCAAGCCGATGACCGATCCGTCCATTCGATTGAGTGTGACGGCCTGTTCCACGGCCGCACGAAAGGAACTCCACTCCTTGCGGAAAAAGTAGGTGAAGGCCAGCGCGTAGTGGCCGAGGGCATACGTGGGGGCCAGATCCACGGCGCGTTGGGCCGCAGCCATAGCGCGCTCGAGAGGATTGGGCCGGGGATTGAATTCGTCGGCAAACTCCGTGTCGTACATGATGGCCAGCATCGCCCAGGCGTCAGCCTGGTCGGGGGCCTGCTTCACGGCGCGCTCCAGGATACGGCGCACGGTGGCGTGTTCCGTAGGGCTGATGCGCTCGAGAAAACTGAAGGAGCGAAGCACCGCCTCATGCGGGGTCAGGTCCTCTTCGTTCTTGCTGCGCAGCTCTTCGCTGATCCTGCGAGACAAAACGCCGCGCTGATCGGCGACAGTTGAGACGATTCGTGGGACAAGATCGTCTTGCAGCGCAAAAATGTCCTCTGGGCTGAAAGTGCGTTCATAGTTTTCCGCCCAGAGGTGCGCGCCCGTCGGCGCATCTACCAGCTGAACCGCCAGCCGCAGCTTGCTTCCCGCCTGCCGCAGGCTGCCTTCCATCACATAGCGAGCGCCCAGTTCCTTGCCGATGGCACGGATGTCGCCCGACTCGCTGGAATATTTCGCCGTCGAGCCGCGCGCAATCACGCGCAGGTACGAGAAACGCGAGAGACCGGTTAGGACGTCCTCGCTCAACCCCTCGGCCAACGCCCTCAACTCGGCGCTGCCACCGCTGTATTTGAAAGGCAGCACTGCAACCCAGAAACCCTCGTCAGTGCGGGTAGAGCTGGAGTCAGCCTTAACCACCGCGCGCGAGGTCGAACTGGGAATGGGGGGGCGGGATGTTTGTCGTGCCAGATAGCGCAATTCGTTGCTGACATCGCGCGCCGTCTGCAGCCGGTGGCGCGGATCTTTCTCCAGACACCGCCGCACAATCCGTGCCAGATCGCTGGGTAGATCGGGGCGAACTTCTGCGACGGACTGCGGAGTATCCCGCAGAATCGCGGAAACCAGTTCAGCGGAAGAACTGCCGTCAAAGGGACGCCGTCCCGTCGCCATCTCGTGAAGAAGGACGCCCAGAGAAAAAATATCGGTGCGATGGTCGAGCGGGTGGCCCGAGGTCTGTTCGGGAGACATGTAGGCCGGGGTCCCCATCACCATGCCCGCTTGCGTGCGGTGGTCTGATGTCAGCGTGGCGTTGGCGGGGTCAGACGCGCCAACGTCTTTTGCCAGCCCGAAGTCCAGCACCTTGACGCGGCCTTCGGTCGAGACCATGACATTGGCGGGCTTCAGATCGCGATGCACGATGCCTTTCTCGTGCGCCGCGGCCAGCGCGTCGGCCAGTGCACTGGCAATCTCGACGATTTGCTCGACTGGGAGTCCACCTTGAGGAATCAGGCGGTCCAGTGGGAGTCCATCTACTAGCTGCATCGTCAGAAAATGGGTGTCGTCGCATTCCTCCACCGAGTGGATAGTAACGATGTTCGGATGATCGAGTTGAGCAAGAGCCTTAGCCTCGCGGCCAAAGCGCGCGAGCCGCTCTGCGACAAAGACCGTGATGTCGGCCTGGGTGAGACGGCCCAGCAGCAGGTAGTGCGCGGCCGGATCGACGGCGGCGTCGATCGCCGCCAGTGCGTTCGCGACCTGAGCGGCGCAATCATCGACCCAGGGCTGATGCCGCTTCTCCACTGGCGTGTGATTGCGGTGGTAGGCCGCCTGCAGGGCCTTGTCGCAGGCGCCCATCATGATCGCCGCGACCTTGAGCACGGCGCGCCGGTCGGCGCCCGAGGCCGGCGTGAGCGGCCGATCGCCGCCATGGACCTCGTCGAGATGATCGATGATGGCGCCGCTGTCGACCAGCACTTCGCCGTTGTCGAGCACCAGCGCCGGGATTCGGCCGAGGGGATTTTGCACCCGTACCTCGGCGCGATTGCCGAAACCGGAAAGCGCCTGCTGCTCGTAGGGCACGCCGTAAGCCTGGAGCGTGATCGCGACACGGCGCGTATAGGGCGAGCGGTTCACTCCGATGAGCAGCATCGATCCTCCTGTTGTGATGTCCGCATCAAGTATACTGGAACAAGTTCATTAACTTGGCGGGCTT
>Ga0137403_10007173_pt1 | contig 12616 bp, 10 predicted proteins | sample CZOMad2_1_16fung_FD_122057 | JGI IMG/M metagenome (GOLD analysis project Ga0137403, IMG submission 122057) | Vadose zone soil fungal communities from Angelo Coast Range Reserve, California, USA - CZOMad2_1_16fungal (Hybrid Assembly) | ecosystem: Environmental > Terrestrial > Soil > Vadose zone... | reverse complement strand
TACTGGCTGGCTGGCGGTGAGTCGATCAGCACGTAGTCGAACTGATCGCGCAACTCCGTCAATCTCAATTCCATTTCCAAGGGCGTGCAGTATCTGGACAGGTCAGACATCTCCGCCCCGCTGGGTAACAACCACAAATTCGTATCGCCAAGTTGGAGCAAGAAACTGGAAACTGCCCCGGACTGTGTCAACGCCGAGGCCAGGCCACCCGAATTCGCGACTCCAAAAAAGCGGTGAAGAGCCGGATGGCGGAAATTTGCGTCCACAATGCACACTCTACCCGTAACCTGTGTCGCAAGCGTTCGTGCCGCGCACACGCAATTCCATGTCGTGCCCACTGCACGCTCTACGCCGGAAAATACCGCGCACCTTGCCGCGTCTGCTTCTTGAGACAGAAACACTCGCCTCACGAACTTAAGCGACTCTTCGCGCCCCACCCCTTCGATATCCAGGCGAAGGCGCCGGGCGCCGGCATTGGACGGAGATGGCTCGGCCCACGTTTCACTGGGGCCGTCGTGATGCGCTTCGGTCGCCGGGGCGGTTTCTTCGAACAAACTGCGGCTTTTTCCCGTTCGTTGCAGCAATTCAAAGGTTCGGCTCATATTTATCTCGATAACTCGTGGGGGCCACTTGGCTAATCGATGAAGTTTAGCGGCAGCGAAAAAGATCGATCATTTAGCCGAGAGAGCGCGGCAAACGGAGAGACCCACTCGTTTCATGTGGCATCGCTGCCAGTACTGGCACGCCAAGATAGGCCTCGACTTGTTCTGGGGATCGCAACGAACCGTCGATCTGTTCCTGAACAAAGACCAGTCCCGCGCTCAACAAACATCCAAGAATCGCAGCGAGTATCAGGGTCAGTGAAGCTGGATTGTTCGGAAACACGGGTGCACTGGCCGCTTCTGCGATGGACACGTTTACGATCCGCATCCTGTCGAACGCATCTGAGATTCGTGCTTCTTCTCGTTTGTTCAAGTATAAAAGGTAACTTTGCTCGGCAGTCTTGAGATCTCGCAACAGCGACTGTTGCTCCAATTGTTTCTGGTCGCGTTCGACTGCTTCTCCCCGGTACGAGGTGTCCACCTTGCTATAGGACGTCGCGAGAGCTTTCAGCGACGCCAGCTCAGCGCGCGCTTTTACTAATTCCTGGTGTAACAATTCATACGTTGGATTCTCATTGGTCACCTCCTCTTTTAGCGGCGCTTTCTGATGCGTTTCGATCGCGGTCTTTACCTGACCAATCTGCTCTTCCACTTCCTTCACTTGACGATCGTCGGGCGCATACTTCTGAATCAGGTCGGTGTGTTGCAACTCGAGATTAACCAGTGATGATTTCAGTTGTTGCATCAAGACCGCGTTGTCGCTATTGCGCAATTCGGTCGTGATTCGAGGCTGCGTCGTTCTGAGCTGCGCCTCCAGGTTCCGCACATTCTCCTCCGCGCGTGGAATCGCTGCTTGTGTCTGGTGCAAGTTGAACTCGAATTCTGCCATTCTCGGCACCGAAGCATCTTTTTCACTTTGCTCCGTTACTAGCCCTTCTTTCTGGTTGAATGCCGCCAGCCGTTGCTGCGCTTGGTCCAATTTCTGTTTGTACTGTTGTGTCTCGTCGTCGAAGAATTGTGCCGTGCCAGGGGTGCGCCGGACCTCGGCGTGCTTGTCTAACAAATAATTCCCCAAGGTGTTCAGCACTTGCGCCGAGAGTTGTGGGTCTGGCGAAGCGTACGACACGTCGATCAAGTAAGATTTCTTTTCAGGTTCAATTCGTAAATCAGTCGCGAGCTTCTCGGCGGCCTTTGCTCGCCGTTCCTCTTGGGTCAGCGGCTCTTTGGAAAGGAGCCGCGACAGCAGAGAGGGTTTCACGCGGTGATCCAATCCGGTCGCAATGACAACTTTTTCAAGCAAATCCTGGCTTCTCAGCAAACCGACCTCAGAATTTATGTCTTCCTCCGTCAAGCTCGGTGCGGCCTGCTGCATCACGCCGGTTTGTTGCGCGGTCAATGGCGGATCAACCCGTTCCCGGTGCAGTAAGAACTTCGTTTGCGCTTCGTATTTGCTTGGGAGAAGCAGCACGGCAAGAATTGCTCCTCCGATCACCGCGGCGAAGGTGTACGAAATAGTTCTACGGCGCCGAAAAATCATCTCCACCAGGTTGCGGGGCGCCACACGTACCGTCGACAGTTCGGCTCGTTCTCTAAGAATCAGTTCTTGTCCGTTCATGGCATTTTCTCTCTGCGCGTTCGTTGCGTTTCTCGTACCTAGCCGAGCGAATGTGATTTTGGCCGTTCAAGGTATCGGCGTGCTGAAATAGCTGCCGACGGATGGTCGAGGTAAAAACTTTTCAATCTTTGCAAACGTGGATTTTGGCACAAACAGCATGTCGCCCGGTTGGAGCACGGTATCTTCGTTTAAGTTCTTGCCTTTCGACACGGTCTTCAGATCGAGCACCTTGGTTTCCATCCATTCGTCCGAGTATCTCCGGAACAGAACCACCTGCGAATTTTTCGCACCATCGGCATAGCCACCGGCGATCGCAATCGCCTGACTCGCCGTGGTGGTTCCGCGAAGATCGTACTTGCCGGGCTTTCCAACGAGTCCTCCAGCGATAAAATACGGTTTATCGAAATCTTTCAAAACGATATTGATCACCGGGTCGTGCAGGATTTTAGAATATTGTTTCTGCAATTCGTCTGTGAATTGCACCACCGTCAATCCTTGCGCATGCACGTCTGCTGGCAAGCCCTTAAGCTGAACGTATCCGTCTGGTTGAACCATAACTTCCTGGTTGAATTCCGGCGTGTAGCGAAAAGTCAAATCCATCACGTCGTTGGCACCAATTCGGTACCTGGGATATCGCTGGTGCAACTCCGGCCGGCTCCCATCATTTTGCGAAGTTGCTGGCCGCGAAGTCGTTGGAGGTTTTGCTGCGGCTGGTGCTGAGCCGGGGTATGGTTGCTGTGGTTGCTGTGACTGTTGCGATTGTTGTGATTGCTGTGCTTGCTGCGACTGGGCCAATGCACCAGACGCCGCGATCGGCGCAAGAGTCATCGAAATCAAGCATAAAGTTGCTTTCATAGCACTGCCTCTGATTTGCAACGAGCGTCCACCCGTGCCCGTACGATTTTCTAGCGTTGTGCAATCTCCTCCGGAAGTTTTATCCATTGGCCCTTGGCGAGGATCTGAAAGGGATCGCGAATCTGCGGATTAGCAGCTCGAATCTTTCTCACCGTTGCCCAATCCCCTTTTCCCAACTCCTCCATCGCAAACTGAAACAATGTCTCGTCGCGCTCAACCCGAACTGTCCCGTACTTTCGACTTACTGTTGGCACAGCGATACTCCCTTGTTTTGGTGAGGGAGTCAGTCGTTCGTCATTGGTTTGCTCGTCTAGTGCGCCCGCTTCGGGCCTGAGCGGAACAATGACTCGCGTGCCGGCTGGGAGTACTTGATACGCATGTCGAACCTTGGGATTCTGCGAAAGGATCAATTGCAGCGTCGCTTTGTCCGAAGTTCCGTAAACTTCGGCGGCGAGATCGCTGACCGTCTGTTTGCGGCTGAGTCGAATGACCTTCACCCTTGCCGCTGCGCCTCCCGATTCTGCGTTTTCTGACGCGGTGTCAGCATTGCTCGCGTTTGAAGCCGCCACCGATGTGCCGGTCGACCAGACGTCCCCCTCCGTTTCCGAGTTCACATCTGTCTTCTGAATCGCTGGAGCTGCAGGCGGACGAAGCGCTGCAGGTAATGAGCGGGTGACATCTACAGTAGAACTTCTGGCTCGGCCGGCAAGACTGTCTAGTATTCCATCCGCATTCACCACGCCGACCTTTGTCAGGGCCGCGACTGTCAGTAGGGGCAGAAATATCATCAAGAAAACAACGACCCCAACGCTAGTCACGGCGGAGCGTGGGGTATTCGAATGCGGCATACCGTAGTAACCGAAATCCATGGCTTGCGGCGGCGCCGGCAAGGAAGGCCAGGTCGCAAGGGGCTCAGCTGAAATGCCCGCAGTTTTCTGGCGCGGTTCCGGCATGTTCGAGCTTGCGGTTGTCGGCGCGGACTTTACCTCGTTCTTCTTTAGCTCCAGATCTCGCGCAACTTCGCGCACAACCTCGGAGTCAATCGGCCGTTTCTGGCAAACGAAGCCTAACGACAAGGACTGAAAGCAGATGCTGTTGATGTTCCTGGGAATTCCCTCGCTGATTTTCGCGATGTTCTCAAGGGCGTTGGAGGTGAACAATTGTGGTCCCTTGAACCCTGCCGCGCGCAGCCTGTGCCCGACATATTCTTTTGTCTCCTTCAGAGTTAGCGGCTGTAATTGCGCGACGGACCCGACGCGTTGCCGCAGTTGTGTCAGCGCTGGGCCTGCCAGTTTGTCTGCCAATGCCGGCTGTCCGGCCAGAACGATATGTATCATTTTCGCCGCTGGCGTTTCGAAGTTAGAGAGCAGCCTGACCGCCTCCAACATTTCCTCACTCAGATTTTGTGCCTCGTCGATTACAACCACGACGCGCCGATTCGCCTCCATCTCCTTTACTAACATCTCGTTGAGCGCTTCGTGGAGTGACGGCAGATCGTTCGCTGCTGCGGTGATCCCTAGGTCGCGAACAAGACTGTCGAGAAATTCTCTGGAATCTTGCCCCGTCTGGAATAAGAACGCAGTCCTCGTCGAGTCCTGAAGCGATTCCAGCAGACGGAACAGTAACGTGGTCTTTCCCATGCCGGGTTTGGCGACCAACGCGGAAAAGCCGCGCCGCTCTTCGATCGCATAGTAAAGGGCCGCCAGGGCTTCTCGGTGTCCAGCCGTGAAATAGAGAAATCGCGGATCAGGCGTTACGCCAAAGGGCTGATCCTCGAGTCCGTAGAACTTCAGGAGCATATTGACAAATCCAAGGTGTTAATTTGCGCCACGTTCGATATCACACTGTTCAACCTGCACCGCGACGGATCGTCCTAACAATTCGACCGAAAGCACTAGCCGGAAGCTGTCCTTTCGTTTTTGCAGGATTCCCTCGACTCCGGACAGCGGACCGGATTTGACGCGAACTTTGTGTCCTTCCTTCAAAAACGGATGCGGCTCCACTCTTTGCGAACTTGCCGCCGCGAGCCGGATCGCGTTAATTTCCTCCTCGGGCACAATAGCAGGCGTATTTCCGAACGAAACGATCGCGCACACGCCCGGGGTGGAGAGCAAATCTATTCTTCGATCCAACCCGTCCGCGAAAAATAAATAGCCCGAAAAGAGTGGAATCGTCAGTTCTTTCCTGCGATCTTTCCAACGGTGAACTTCCGGGTACGTTGGGCAAAAAACCTCGAATCCCTTTTCTGCCAGGATAGCTGTTACATATTTTTCGTGCTGATGCTTGGTGTGCAGCGCATGCCAAAGCGCTTGTGGAGCACGAAATCCGGTCGGTTCACTACTCCTGTACATAGCTTCGCCCTGTGGCTTACAGTTCCGTGTAATTCGCACGAATCCTGCAGCGCTGGCGCCTCCAAAATTGTTCTTGCCGCTTCACGCGGCGAGCATCACGCAGCTCTACTGTTCCCGCTCTGCCTGCATCTCGCTCTCAGCCATTCTTCTCTTTAGCAATGTCTTCGCAGAGGAGATCGCAAAGCCCCATTTCCGTTCTTGCCCTGGGGGCACGTCGATCCGGATCACCTCGCCCGTCATTTCCATGCGCAGCGCTGCCGCGCCGACTTGCCAAGCAGGCAATTGAATCGCCACGTCGATGGAAGCGCCCACAGGGGGTAGTGCGTTCGTAACCACGAACGCGCCTGCTTCGCTGATGTCGCGGCTGCGCCCTTCGCCCTCGCCCATCATGAGATTTCTGGCGGACCATTGGTACTTCACGTCTGCCGCCAGCGGATACCGGAGGTGGCGTCGCCGCAAAGATCTGCATCCCACTTTCGCTGGCGCGATCCTGGTAAGTGGCTCTGATGTTGTAACCAATTTCATGTCTCCGCTGCCTGGCGGCTGGGTTTTAGTTAAGGTTCCTGACCAGGTTATGCGCAGCACCAAAGCCCGACAAGAAGCAGATTGTCACTTTCGTGATGGATATCGGAACCCTATTCCGAAGGGTGAACTTCCGTCCGTTCGCAGGGCGGAGGGACTGCCACGCCCGCTCTAGAGACAATTGTTTCTATGATTAGGAACAATAGACCCTATCGCTGTCTCGGCGACTTTGGCATTTGGAGTGCACAAAATGTGAGGGGGGTCGGCTAGAATGGCGAAGTCAAAAGATGTTTTTGGATGGCCGACGTTAACGATTGCGATTGATGCGCTGAATAGTTTCACTTCCTTGCGTAAAAAGGACAAAGCTACCGGATGTCAGTTACTTCACATCATGTATATCAAAACTACTCATGTCTTGCGCATGTTGCAGTGCGTGAAGACTTTACGCCTTGCAGTGCAAAAAGGATGCGGCTAAAAACCTACAGACAATACCCGAATCCATATTTTCCCATTTGTTGTAGACTCTTCTTGTAGTCAAGGCCAGCTACCATTCGCCCCGGTCCGCAGCGAAGTTCAATACCAGCCAAGTCCCGGCTACACCCAATCAAGGTTAGGTCATGATCGCGAGAGATAACGAGCGTGCAAGTGTGATTTCTGTTTTGGTGGCTGAGTCTTGCGCCATGAATTGTGAACTCATGGCCACGGCTCTGGAGCGCGACCGCTCCGGATTGACCGTAGTTGCTTCCGTTACGGACATCAATGATGTTTTGAGTTCCTATCTTGCCCTTTCGCCAGACGTCTGCATCGTCGGAGCAAATCTGAAAGATGGAGTCTCATCCGGCTTCAAAGCTACTCAGGAACTGCGGAGTCGGTTTCCAGAGGCTCGAGTGATCCTGCTGCTCGATATGGAGCAAAATCAGGCGGTGGTAGATGCGTTTCGCGCGGGCGCGGCAGGCATTTTTTCTCGCGAGGAGCCGTTTGAAGTTCTTTTCAAGTGTATCCAACGGGTTCATGAAGGTCAGCTCTGGCTTAGCAACCGCCAGGTTCAATATCTGGTCGATTCTCTCAAGGACTTTCCTTCTCCAATCACCGACGCAAAGGGTACGAAACTGCTTACGAAGCGGGAACAGGGGCTGGTTCATCTGGTTGCGGAAGGGCGGACCAACAAAGAAATTTCCCGCGAGCTAAGTCTAAGCGAGCACACAGTTCGAAATTATCTTTTCCGCATTTTTAACAAGCTCGGTACTTCGAATCGTCTTGAGCTCGCCCTTTACGCGATCAACCATGGGCAAATTTCACGCGAGGCGCCTGCCGATCGCGGCTAGCACAATTCCTTGGATGCGACCTACGGCTTCAAGGCAAAGTGTCACAAGAGGCCCGATGAAGGAGTCGCGATGCGACCCTACTAGATCAGTTAACAGGAACATCGACGGAGATCTGCATAGGCCCCGAGGGAAGGGAAGAGTCAGACAGCGGCATCTACTTGATAGCAAATGAATTGTAGGCTGCCTTCACGGGCCGCCTGCGCACCGAAGTGACCACTGCGAGAATGTCGCTGGCACTGGGCAATGGGGTTCGGCTGGGAACTCTAACGAACTGGTGATCAAACCTATTTTTCACCTGGCAACGTTTCTGCGTACAGAACAACCGCCCACGGACTCAGAGTCATCTGCACTTCTCCGCGCGAAACCAATACCTCAGAAGCTTGACTTCCTCTGCCACCCCATCGTGGATCCGCCGAATCCAGCTTCCTTTGCCAGCAACCGGCTGGAATCGGGAGTCCTAACTGGCTTGGTTCCTCATCAAAATGAAACACAGCCAAGATGTGGCTTGATGCGTTCCACCTTCTGACAAAGATTACTTTTGCATCCTCGAACTCGATAACTTCCAAAGCGTCTTTATCCAACTGGGCTAGCGCCGGGAGATCTCGCCGCAAGCGAAGCAATTCTTGATGGAAATTCCCTAGCAGGTGATGATGACCCTCTGCCCGCAACTGCCAATTCAGTATTGAGCGGAGAAAGGTTCTTTCATCTTGAGGGTCGGCCATCTCTCCGCTCCACTGGAACCTCGCCAGATACGCTCTTCTTCCGGTGCGCACTGACTCGACGAGCGCAGGGTCAACGTGGCTGACAAAGTAGGAAAACGGTGCTGGTTCACCATATTCCTCGCCCATAAACAATAATGGAACATATGGGGAGAATAAGACGGTAGCCGCGGCGAGCTTCAGTTGCTCAAACGATACGAGTTGTGCCAGACGGTCACCCACACTGCGGTTTCCCACTTGATCGTGATTCTGCGCAAACACGACGAAGCGGTGGGCCGAAATCTGCTGCGAAGAGCTGCCGTGATGCCTTTGCCGATACATGGAATATTGCCCCTCGTACACGAACCCTTTACGAAAGGCGCGGGCCAAGTTTCCGATGCCTGAAAAGTCCTGGTAGTATCCGTTTTGCTCGCCGGTCAACAACGCATGCAGTGAGTGGTGAAAATCATCGTTCCATATAGCGTCGAGTCCCAGGCCTCCGGCCTCGCGAGGGCTCAAGACGCGCACATCATTTCGATTGCTCTCAGCGATAAGAAAGACTTTGCGATTCAGCTGACCCGCCTTCGCGTGGATCACGTTGCTCAATTCTGCCAAGAAGGGCCGCGCAGATAGGTCAACGATCGCGTGTACGGCGTCGAGCCGCAGCGCATCGACATGGAATTCAGTAATCCATTGCAACGCGTTTTCGATGAAATAGCGGCGGACGTTATCACTCTGCGGGCCATCGAAATTAACTGCCTGGCCCCACGGAGTTCGATAAAGATCGGCAAAATAGGGACCAAAATCCGCCAGATAGTTTCCCTCTGGACCCAGATGGTTGTAAACGACGTCGAGCACCACGGCCATGCCCAATTGGTGGCAAGCGTTTACGAGTCGCTTCAGGTCCGCGGGGCCTCCGTACGAGTTTTGCACTGCGAAAGGGTAGACGCCGTCATAACCCCAGTTGCGGTTGCCGGGAAACTGCGCCACCGGCATGAGTTCGATTGCGGTGATCCCCAGATCCCTCAACTCATTGATTCGCGGAATGATTGCGTCGAAGGTTCCTTGTGGCGTAAATGTTCCGACATGAATTTCGTACAGGATATACTGTTCCAAGGAAATGCCGAACCAACCATAGTCGGTCCATGCAAAGTCTGTATCCACTACCTCGGAAGGACCGTGCACCCCCTGAGGCTGAAATCGCGAAACCGGATCCGGCCGCTCCGTTCGACCATCCAAACAGTACCGATAGAGGGCATCGGGCGCGATTTCTTCTAGCGCAGCTGAGAAGTAGCCTCCTTGCAAAGGCTGCATGGCAACCCTGAGTTCACTGGGATGCACAATATGAACATCGACCTTCTCGACCTTTGGCGCCCAGAGCAGAAAGTTGCATGCGCCACCGCGTGACCAAACCGCACCGAGAGGTTTGTCGAGCGGCGTAGTCACAGTACGCTGACCTCTTGTTTCCACAAAACCAGCACAGCCACAAGAATCATGACGCCAAGAGTTGGGAAATTCCCGCCAATGGAATCGCGATCCATGCGGGGCGGTTGTTCAGTTCATAACCGAGCTCGTAGACAGCCTTCTCGAGTAGATGAAGGCGTAGCAAAGCGGAGAGTTCATGTTGGTTTGGAGGAAGAAAACAAGCTCCAGCGACATTCTCAAAATACGCGCCCAGAAACCGATCCGCGACGCACGCGTACCAGCTTTCAGCCCACATTCTCACGTCATAGTCTTCTATTTCTGTTGGGGTCATCTCGTCCAACGCGGCGAGTTGAAAAGAAAATGCAGCATAGTGAAAGGAGCGCAACATCCCAGCGACGTCCTGTAGGGGACTGCGCTTGACGCGGCGTTCTGATATCGGCCGCGCCGGCTCGCCTTCAAAGTCGATGATCACAAAGTCGGATCCAGTGTACAGAACCTGGCCAAGGTGATAATCGCCGTGAATACGAGTGCGCATCGCCTGGATCGGATGGGCGAGCGCCGCGTCATATCTCTGCAAGATCTCATTCTGCCGAGCCGTCAACTCCTTTGCTTTCTCACGTAACTCAGGAGGCAGATCGTGTAACTTTATTTTGAGGAGAGCGAGATTCCGCTCTGTCAGTGTCTGCAGGGTCTCCTTGAAGGTTCGCTGAAACGAAGCCGTGTATGGTTCAGGCGAAAAAGCTGGATCGGCCGGTTCTGAAGCCAGCGCCAGATGAAGTTCGGCGGTCCTCTTTCCGAGGAGGCGCACTGCATCAAGGTAGGGACTGCTGTCATCGAGGACTGGCGCCGGCAGGTTCTGCCCGTAAGGAGCGACGGGTCCGGCATCCTGAGATACGCGCCCGAGATGCCCTTCCGAGTACTTCCTGGCCTCTTTCCAGAAACTGGACAAGGCCTTCAGCGTGAACTGCCATGCGTCGCCGACATTAGGCACGAATGCTTGCAGGATACCCAGAGACATCTCCCTGTCGTCTTTGCCTTGGTAATTTATCCAGCCAGCGACCGCGGGAATGTGCGGGAAATTCTTTTTCTCTGTGAGAAACCGCCCAATTTCCAAGTCCGGATTCTCTCCTTCTTCGCCCCTTCGGAAAAACTTTAAAATTACGCGATCGCCGTAGATGATCGAACTGTTGCTCTGTTCCGCCTTGATTGGCTTCGGCTGCAAGACATCGGTCGAGTCCCCGCAGAGAATGTGAAACGCACTCGTAGGTGCTGCATGGATTTCACCCTCGGAGCCACGAAATACGGCTTGTTGTTCGATCATATCGAGAACACCGCGCAGAAACTCGTGATCTGTAAGCGCATTTCGTAGCTGCAAGTCGGTATCGCGCGCGAGGCTGTGCACTTTCAGCCCGGTCGTGGCGCCGTCCTCTGTTGGCCCCGGGGCGCATATAAGAGGTAGCACATAGGTCTCTCCTGGTCCGGTCGCATACTCGAGACGCACCAGAAGCACGAATGTTTCGACGCGAAGGTTGCCCAGGGGGATTAGATCGATGATTTCCACGGAGCGAATCTGGCGCGCTTTTCCGCCAAACCAGCGTTGGTCGGCAAGATAACTGGCCAACAGCGGAGGCAATGTCATTCGCAACTCGTGATAGGTTTCTTTCGCCTGGCCTGATGCGCTCACAACGTCCTCCCTCGCCTGTCCAAGTGGCGCGGCGGATTCGCAAACGAAGTCCGTTACCGCGTTGCTCTACAAAGGCGTTGGCTCTTCTTCCTTCTCACTTTCCTGCTTGTGTTTGTCGCCGAGGTGCCTCTCAAGGACCTGTCGAGCAAGATCTCGCCCGCCAAAGCCAAAGGAGACGGCCAGCGCCAACATTACAGCGCCGAAAAATATTGAAAACGCCGCGATCACTGTTTCCTTTGCCAAACCGATTTGTTCCAGAGCCATGGTGACCGCTAGAATCCAAATCACAAAGCGAACCAGTCCGCTCCACAATTGGGGTGAGCGATAGCCTGCATTTACAGCGGAAAGTAGAGCCGCCCGGGAAAGGAAATTTGCCACGAGCACTCCCACGAAAAGAATCAGGATGGCAATGAACACCTCGGGCAGGAGTTGGAACAAACGGGAAATCTGTTCATGCAGCACCGGAATACCGAGGACGCTGATGCCCACTAAGGTGAAGGCCGCCCATGTGACCCAAAAGAACGCTCGACTGAGAAGTTCGGAAATGGTGGGCAAAGCCGCCTTGCGCAGGACCTGCGATGCGCCGGACTCTTCTGAGATTCGATCCAGTTTTGTCAAATGAAGGATGGCCCGCACCGAGTATTTCAAAAGCAAAGCAACCAGCCATCCGAACAACATAATGATGAACATGACCACAAAACGAGGGAGAAATTCGGCAATCATGTGGACCATATTTTCGTAGGCTTGCTGTAGTCCTCGAACGATCATCTCTTTCATGGCGTCACCTCATTCATTTGGCCTTCCATCTCTCGACTAGGTATGGCTTCTGGCGCTCGAATTCCAGACAGAGGTTTTCGGAGTGCGCCTCGATATCTTCCGGGGACGAGTCGTGATGCTCCTGCAGGAAGGAAAAAATTCTTCCGCGATAAAGAGGCACCAGCGCCTGAATCAAGTGATCGCGGTCGATAGCGGCGTGATGATAGGACGCTGCAAATTCGCAGAGCGTTCGCACCCAGAGCTCGTCTTTGTAACGGAACTTCCGATCATCGTCGGTTGCGATCCGTTGCAGCTCTGCGTGAGTCTCCGGGGCCAGTATCGACTTCAAGACGCCCGATAGCTCACCAGCGCCGCTCAGAAATAGGTCGAAAATTCTTTTTCGATTTACACGAACTGGTTCCGAGGTTAACTCGTGCTCTGGTCCAAACGTCGGCACCGACTCGGATCCCGTGCGTTCCATCCAGAACGATTGTTGAGATTCCAGACACCAGAATAGAGTCCCCACGGTCTGGCGGACTGCTGTAACGATATCTGTTCCCGAGCTGGTGAGGGAGTGCACTTTGGGGCCCAGGAAGGACTGGCAACAGCGAAAGCCGGAAGAGATTGCAGTGACCGCCATCCAGGCCTCTGGCGATGTGCGCACGGACTCTTCACGCCACACATCCAGGTTGAGGCAATGGCCAGCGAGCCGGCCAGAGAAGCCAAGCTCGCCGGAATTGAGTTCGCGGATCCTTCGACCAAAGGCTGCGCGGCCCATCGGAT
>Ga0137403_10007172_pt1 | contig 12617 bp, 14 predicted proteins | sample CZOMad2_1_16fung_FD_122057 | JGI IMG/M metagenome (GOLD analysis project Ga0137403, IMG submission 122057) | Vadose zone soil fungal communities from Angelo Coast Range Reserve, California, USA - CZOMad2_1_16fungal (Hybrid Assembly) | ecosystem: Environmental > Terrestrial > Soil > Vadose zone... | reverse complement strand
ATTGGCAAAATGCTATTGGTCGGAGTTGCGTGGGGATTGATTCGGTTGCGCGGCGAGACATTGGCCGACATCGGGCTGAAGCGGCCGGCGAGCTGGATGCGCACGTTCATGATCGGTATTGGGCTGGCAGCAATTGTGTTCATCGCCATGTATCTTTCGGAAAAGGCGGGGTTTCGCCGCGATCTGAGCAAGTTCAAGGCTGTGCAGGGAAATCTGGAGCTCGCAGCTCTTGGTGTTTTCTATGCATTTATCGGAGCTGGCTTTTACGAGGAATTCATGTTTCGGGGTTTCCTTATGCAAGGACTGGCCATGTTGTTAGGTGCTGGCCGCGGCGCGTGGATCGTCGGATGTGTTATTCAAGGCGCGCTTTTCGGGTTAGCGCACGCATACCAGAATCCGCTCGGCATCGCGATCACCGGCACACTGGGCGTTTTGATGGGCCTGCTGGTTCTCGCGTCAGGCCGGAATCTTTGGCCGGTGATCATCGGACATGGACTCTTCGATGCGAGTCGTTTCGTTTTGTTCTATTTCCAAGGCCCGCCGATGGGCTGAGTTGTTTCAATCCAACAGCGTCTTCTACATATCATCAGCGATTCAGCAGGCGCGGGTCGAAGTCGTAATCAATCGGCGATGCGATGCGAATGCGTTTGAAATCCCGGTGTTCAGGATTGAGAAGAAAATTTGTGTCGGCGGGACTAATCACACTCGGTAATGCCAACACTGCGGAACGCCGCTCTTGAGCCCAGCCGTCGCCGATTTCCCTCGTCTGCGCCGGTGGTGGCGACATTCTCCAGTTCGTGGGCAGCTTTGTGATCGGAAAAATTTCGGTGAGATCGTCTGGCCATTCCAAACGAAATGCCTTGTATTTCTCTTCGAGAATGAGCGGCATGCGATTCACGAAGACCTCAAATGCAGCTGTGGATTGATGTTCACTGACATAAACGACACGGACACTCGGAGAATTCCAACGGCCTCCGTATCGCCACGGACCTTCTCCGGTAAATGCTGTCTTCTCGCGACTCGCGCGAACAATGCGCCACGCTGAAGCCATCGCGTTTTAGGCTCCTAGGAGTAAACGCCGTAATCGATTCGCCCGAGCAAATTGTCCACTTCGCGTGCGCCAATCTCGGTTTCTGCATAATCGAGAGGAACAGCGCCACCGAGGCCGTATTGCGGATGTTTCAACCAAGCCCGCGCCTTATCGATGTCGCCAAAAACATTCGTGGCGTGCTCGAGCAGTCGCGAAAAGCGCATGACCTTATCCGACTCGTCTGGCGACAACCGACCAGCCGCTTTGCGCCGCTGCAGAGTGGATCTCGAGATCGCAAGTTTTGCTGCGAGCTGCTCAAATGGCAGGGCGATGCTGTTTTGCAAAGTCTCCAATTCAGAGAAACGCAATCCCTTCTGAATTTGCCGAATCAGGTCAGTCGGATGCTTTGCTTTTGTACTCGGCATTTTCTTTTCCAGCTTCGTAGTTTTCATCATTGTCTTTCTGATTCAATTGAAACAATCTAATGACTCAATTGGGCAATGTCAAGACGAGCCGGTGGTCGGAGAGCAGACGGGCCTTAGACTGCGATTTGACCTAAAACAGCGCGCAACTCGTGGAAGTCCACAGGTTTCGTAAGGTGGAAGTCGAAGCCCGCTTGCTGACCGCGCTTGATATCATCAGTCGTGCCAAAGCCGGTTAGGGCTACCGCTTTAACAGGTCGTCTACGTTTGGCTTGGGCAACCACGTCGTAGCCACTGCCGTCTGGCAGAGCGATATCGCACAGCAGGACATCGAACTCTTTAGAGTCGATGATGTTCAGCGCATTGTGGGCGGTGTCGGCCACGGAAATTTCGTGGCCGAAACGACTGAGAAGACGCGACAATGCTTGCAGTGTGTCGCTGTGATCCTCAACCACCAGGATACGCAAACCCTTGCCAGAATTGTATGAAGCCCTCGTTCGCTCGTCGCTCATGCTCGCCCGTCCCGCGAAGCCTATAACCCGATTTTGCGCCGCGTCCAGATGGAATTCGCGTGAGACGAAAACGAAGGGTTCAGAGCTGGAAAAAAGACCGCAGCCTGTGCAGGAAGGTCGCGGTGTATTGGCGTTGCTTCAACTCGTGTTCGCCGGTGCGGGTATGTTCTTTCAGGATTCCTTCCGTCTCCATTTTTCGTTGAGCAAGCAGCTCGCTCAATTGCACGAGGCACTCTGGTGCACCGCGCAGCACTTCCGCCATGACGGGTTTCCCAATTTCCATGACGTAGCAATCGCCATCGGCCCGCACAGTTGCGCTGCGCGGTTCGCCAGTGAGCAGCGACATTTCTCCAAAGCAATCGCCGGCGCCGAGCGTCGCTACTTGGATTGTCGATCCATTTTTTGAGATAGAAACATTCGCTGTGCCGCGCAACAGCACGAACATCGAGTCGCCCGGCGAGCCTTCCTGGATCACCGGCTCGCCGCGACCGAAAACGTTGAGGCGGGCCTGCTTGACCAGGTGACTGAGTTGTTCGTCGGAAAGACACTCGAAGAGTGGTTCCCCGCGGAGGATGGACAATGCCTCGGCATGGTCTTCCTGTACGGGGCGCGCTGCTTTGCGCTCCACGTGCAATGTGCGAATCGGAAAAGGAATAGTGATGCCTCGGCGTTTGAGCTCGTACCAAACATTCGTACGAACCGCGTCATTGATCTCGTTGATCCTGGAATGATTTCCCATGTAGTACTTGATCTCGTAGATCACAGCGAAATCAGCGAAATCGACCAGAAAGATTTTTACTTTCGGCTGTGCCAAAACGCCATCAGCGGTGGAGGCTGCTCGAAACAGGGCGTCCTTCACCAGATTGGGTGGGTTCTTATATTCAACGCCAACCCGAATCCGCATTGCGTGGACTTCCGTGGGGTAGTGGAGATTGACGATCTGGTGGCTCACCATCTCGTTGTTCGGAATGTCGAGATAAATGCCGTCATTTGTCCGCAGTCGCGTCGAACGCCAGTTAATTTCCATTACCTCGGCAAAGCGCTCGCCGACCTGTAGCCAGTCGCCGACCTTGTAGGGCTTGTTAATTTGAATCGAAATGCCCCCGATGATCCCGGCAAAGAGATTCTGGCCGGCGAAACCCACGATGATTGCGACCACGCCGGAGCCGGCCAGCAGTCCTTTTAATTGCGCTTCGGCATGGTAGCCGTAGCTCAGGACAAACAGCAGTACGATCAGAAAAACGATGCCGCCGACAACCTCACGAAGAAAATGGGGGATCGGTGTCTGCCGTTTCTTTTCGAAATAGAAATCCCAAACGTAGCGATCTATCAACGCGACAACCAGCGCCGTGCTTAACAAGATCACTGCGGCACCAACATGATGCCGCCAGGAGGCATGGACCCCGTACACGACGATGGCTGCGTAAAACGCAAGTATCAAACCGAAGAGTCGAAACAGCAGCCCGAGTCGTACACCGGCGCGACGTTTTAAGAACCGGCCAATGCCCAGCGTGACAAAAAACGTCCCGATAAAAACGACTGCTGTGATTGCGTCTCGCTCTGCTTCGGAAACGGCGTTGAACATCGAGTGCGAAGTATATCAGAAAGCAGTTCACTTGCCATGCCGAAGCTTGGCGGACCGCGTGGGAACGAAAACCACAAAGCAGCCGGCGCTGCTGCCTCTAGTGATCACTTCGTCGGCGCGATGATCAGCCACGCCCAGCCGGCAAGGAAACAAAGGCCGCCAACAGGAGTAACAAGGCCAAGCCAACGCAAATTTGTCAGGGCCATAAGATACAGACTCCCACTGAAAAGGAAGATCCCGGCAAAGAGTAGCCACCACGCGCTGCGATTGATGGTACCGAAAAGGGCGAGAACGAGCAGCGCGATTGCATGAATGAAATGATAAAGGACAGCCTTATTCCAGACATCCAACATACCACGCGTTTCAAGAGTCGATTTTAGAGCGTGCGCTCCAAACGCTCCCAGCGCCACTGCCAGGAAACATAGCAAAGCTGCGACCCGAAATAACGAAATCGCCATTTTGTTATTTCCAGCGAGTTCGACGCATCTCCAACTGCTTTTTTAGATCACTCAAGGCTGATTGTCGGTTCTGACGAATCGTTCTTACATAAAAAACTGTTCCGGCCACTCCGAGAACCGCTGCTCCGACAAAATTCAGCCCCGGTCCGAGCTTCCACAGATACGCGCCAACAATTGCGCCCGCGCTGACTATCAAATCGCGAACAAGATAGTACGCCCCGATCACCTGGCCGCGTCGGTCAGAGTTGCTGTATCCGATGATGAGCGCCTTGCGCGACGGATCTCCGAATTCTTTCAAGCCACGAATAACAAACGCGACGACCAGCGCCGGAAAACTTCGCGATACCAGCAAGCTGATCGGAAAAAGCGTAAACATGATGAAGGTCACGACCACGAACGGCTCGCGGCCATGCCGGTCCGCGTAATGTGAGGCGGGAATGATGCATAACATCGCGGCTGCCATTTCAACGGCAATGAGGATTCCAACTTGTGCTCCGCTCACGCCAATGTAATCCATCGCGAAAATTACGACCCACGCATAGGGAATGCGTTCGCAAAAGCGAACCAGAATGTCGCTTAACAATAACCGCCTCATGGGCGAGTTGAATTCACGCAGGCTTCGCCAAAAGCTCCACCGCTCCGGCCGCAGCGCGGTCGCCGCGGCGACCCCCAACTCAGCCTTGGGTTCTTCGCGCAATTGCCGTTGCACTAGAATTGTGGCAGCGGAAAGCAAAATCGAGATGAGAAGCGCGATGCGCACACCACCGATGATTCCGAACCGATCGATCAACATTCCGCCGAAAATTGGCGCAATCATGATCGGCAGCCGTTTGATCACCGATTGAACGCCGACACCCATGGAGTGGCGATTTGCCTCGAGCGCGGCTCCGACGAGTGAAAACGTCGCTGGCAAGGAAAAACAGCTCCACGAAAGAAAGAAAAACATTCCAGCGATTACTCCTGCCCAGTGCGGAATCAGCAGGACAACCGCGTAGCCGACAATTGACACGACGTTGAAAACGACGAAGGCCCGGCGATATCCCCAATGATCCGCAAATACTCCACCGGGATAGGCATAGATCGCACTGAGCAAAGTGCGCAGGGCGTCGTAAAGGCCGATCACAAAGACAGTCGCGCCGACTGTTTGCAGGTACTTCGGCACAAATCGCATCCAAAGCTCTTCGCCTGCGCCAATAACGAAAATGGCGATAAGCAGGATGACGAGATTGCGTTTGAGTCCGAAGAAATCCGCGAACTGCCGTTTCCGATTTACGCTTTGCTCCCCTGGCGTTTGCATTCTGCGTAAAGCGCGTCGTAAACGATGAATTCGTGTTCGAGAATTTCGTGATCGCTTAACCCGAGGACGCCGAAGCCGGCGGCGATCCAGCGCAATCCTTCTCCAGCCGGATGCGGATTGGCGGGACGCGAATCAGCCGCGCGGACAATTTCGCCCAGCAAAACGAGCGCTGGATCGCTGAGGTTGTATTTTTTCAAAATCGAATTGAACGAAACATCTTCGCCATGATGGCCCAGCTCGCAATTGGGCACGTCGAACACGATTCCGTCACCGATCTTACGCCAGTCAGTATTGCGTGGAAGGAAGACAAACTCCGCGTCTCGATCGATGAATTTTTTGATGAGCCATGGGCAGGCAACTCGATCGACTTTAATTTTCTCGCGAGTGATCCATTTCATACAGTAGGATTTGTTCGTGGCGGCTTGGTTTTGGTATGCGGTCGTTGCTGCTGTGCTTTACGGCGCGCACCAAATCTTTACACGGCTCGCGGCAGAGCGCATCGGCGAAGGATTGGGCGGATTTGTTGTCGAAGCGAGCGCCGCATTGTCGATCCTGCTTTATCTCGTGTTCCTCTGGTTGAGCGGACGGTGGAACCAGAAATTCAGCATACCGGGTTTCAATTACTCGCTGCTTACCGGCATTTGCGTCGGCGCCGGCACGATCGCTTTCTTTCTCCTTTTTCAAAAGGGCGGACCGCTTTCTTCTGTTCCGGCAATTTTGGCTGGCGGCGCAGCCATTATGGCGATCGCAGGTATTTTGTTTTTCCGCGAAGCGCCGTCGTGGCAGAGGATCATCGGCGTTGCGTTCGCCATCATCGGTTTGTTTTTGCTGCGCAAATAGAAATCCATCCGGTCTTTTCTCGGATTCGGGATGATCGAGATAGCCGCGGCCGTAAACGGTCGAGTTGCTGATGCGTAATATCCGGTTTGGCCTGCCTATGTCAGTTGGAACAATTTTCGGTTACTAACCCGCGCGGAAACCGTCTTCGATACGATGAATGGGCGCGCGATGCGTTAATTTGTAGATTCTTTCAATTTCCCGCTGTAGCGCTGCGCGGATTAGTTTTTGCGCGGGTGCGATACTTCAATCATGGACAATCGATTTTCAGATAATTCGGCTGTTTTGAACAAGATCAACGAAGAGACATCGGAACTCGTTGCTAAGGTACCACAGGTAACGTTTGTATTCTGGATCATTAAGATCCTGGCGACCACGCTGGGCGAGACCGGCGGGGACGCTGTCACCATGTCGTGGCTTGGCGAAACTACCGCCGCGGCCAAAGGCACGGGCTATCTCATCGGAACGGCAATATTCGGCGTTATTTTTGTTGCCGCGGTGCTCGTGCAGATCAAGGCGAAAAAATTTCACCCGTTCCTCTACTGGCTGACGATCGTCGCGACGACGACGGTCGGTACTACGCTAGCCGATTATTGCACCAGATCGCTTGGCATCGGCTACACCGGCGGTTCGACCATATTGTTAATCCTCGTCATTGCATCGCTTCTGATCTGGCGTTGGTCAACCGGGAGCATATCGATCGAAACCGTAAATACGCCGGAGGTCGAGATCTTTTATTGGGTCACAATAATGTTCTCGCAGACGCTGGGTACTGCACTCGGCGACTGGGTGGCGGATACCAATGAAATGGGCTATCTCGGGGCTGCCGGCGTTTTCGGTGGTTTACTCCTGTTGACCGCTGTTCTCTACTATTTCACGAGCATTTCGCGCGTTATTTTGTTTTGGGCGGCATTCATCCTGACGCGCCCGCTCGGAGCCGTCGTTGGCGATTTTCTCGATAAGCCGCTCCAAAAAGGAGGACTGGCTCTGAGCCGTTATACCGCATCTCTGGCGCTGCTGGTGGTGATCGTCGCGTTAATCCTGATTTTCCGGCAGAAGCCGGCGTCAAAAGCGCATTGATCGATCAGTAAAGCAACTGCAGGCCGCAGTAGCCGATGAACGCGAGCTGCTCGTCTTCCGGCGCGCGCAGCTCGTGGCCTAACGAACCGATCCAAATAGCGTGCTCGTTGATCTTGTGTCGCCAGCCTACGTTCACGGTCAACCTATCGCGCGTAAAGTTCATGCGCGACGTGCCATGCAGTTCCGCCATGATCGTAGTGGCCTTCGAGACTTCAGTTCCGGCGACGATTCCGTAGAGAAATTCGCTGCGGCCAACGCTGCTGACATGCGGGCCAAATTCGAAATCGAGATCGAGCGGGCCAAATTTTTTCTCGACCTGAAATGGAATTTGGAAGCGCGTTCCATCGTCCGAAAGTCCGCGACGCACCGACGACTGCGTGACGTTGAAGATGATGCGCGGAAACATCGACATGTCGAAACCGCTCCGTTCTTCATCGAGAAAGCGCCATTTTACTGCCGCCTCGCTCCCGCCTATTCCGGCGATCGCGCCGTGATTGCTCCGTTTCAGAACGGCCAGCGAAGTCTGCAGCGTAAGCTGGATGTGATCGCCCCAGCCGTAGTTCAGGTCGATCGCGGGGGCATCGATCGACCACTCGTTAGGCCGATGCTCGAAGGCAATGGCGAAATTGTTTTCCCAACGCCCGTTGCCTGGAGTGCCGGGATCATCGGTGATCATGGGCGGACCGCCCTGCGCGAACGCGCCTCGCGCGGCGCACGCGAGAAAAAACCCAATCGCTAATTGTCGCACGAGCTAATGTTTCGTGTCTTCAGACGGATCATAAACCAAAAGCTTCAGCGTGTTCGGGACAATCGTCGGACGCGCGGGCGACGCGCCGGGCGATGGACTCGGTGGCGGCTGAAACTGAGCCGATGGCAAATAAATTCGATGCGTTTTGGAATTGAGTGCCATGGTTCGCGCGCCCCGTTCAGTTTTTAACGTTTGGATGACCGTCAGTTTCTTCGGCGTTTCTTCTTTTGCGATGGTGGTTGTTCCATCACCGCAAGACGCGAAAGCGAGTTGACTGGAATCATCAAACGCGCAGCCGTCGACACCGGCACCGATTGGCACATTGGCGACAACTTTGCCGGTCTCGGTGTCGAGCATCACCATCATTTTATTGTGACAACCTGCGAACAGACGATGGTGCGCCGCATCCAAAGCAATACCGCTTGGTTCCTCTCCGGGCGTCAGCGACCACCGCGCGACAACTCCGTGTTTGGTCCCATCGATCACCGCAACTTCGCTCTTGTCTTCGATGTTGCAGTAGACGCGTCCTGTTTTTTTATCCACCGCTGCAAACTCCGGACTGCCGCCGAGTTCAATCGTTGCCGAGACGGTTGCGGTTTTCGCATCGATGACCGTCACAGAATTGCCCGAGTGATTGAAAACATAAACTTCACTGCGACGTGGTTCGTAAACGACTGCGTCCGGATTTTGTCCGGTGTCGATTTTCGAAACCGTTTTCAACGTCGTTAAATCGACCACGCTCGACTTCGATTCTTTGCCATTCGACGAGAAACCGCGTCCCACTTCGGCCACGGCCACGAAAGCGTGAACACCCGGCGTGTCGGCGATTTCATCCACAACACTGTTCTTATCAAGATCGACAACGACTACTCTCGTCGCGTGCGACAGGTAGAGGCGATTCGCGGCAGAATCGATCGTCAAAATATCCCAGCTGCCTTCACCGCTGATTGGAATTTCGTTCAAAAACTTGTACGCCTCATCGGCCAACGCCGCGCTGCCAAGCAATATGAGAGTCGATCCGATGGTCAGGAGAGGATTCGCATGCATTCAAGATTACTAACGCGATTTCACGAAACCGCGCGTCACTTGTGGATTAATTTGACGAGGCGGCCGGAAAATTTGGAAGTATCTGTGTCTGCGCCGCGATTTATTCGATCTGATAAGCGCGAATCTCAGCTTGTTGCGAACCGCGATGCGGAACCGCAACAAAAAGTCTGTCTCGGTCCGCCACAAAAAATCCGGTGCGAGCACCTTCAGCCGTGTCAACCTTGGCGGAGGTTTTATAAGAGTTCGCCCCAGCTTGATCGATGATGTCGATCTTGCCGGCGCCACAGACGGCATAAATTCGATGACGTTTGTTATCAAAAAAAACTTCATCGGGATCGCCGGAGATATCGACCTTCGCCACGATGTCTCCCGAATCAGTGTTGAGGACGAGAAGTTTTGACGGGAGACGGCACCCGATAAACAGCCGGTGATTCGCTTCATCCAGCGCCATCGGGAAATTCCCAAAAGTTAAATCTGCCTTCCACGTCGCGATCACTTCGCCCTTGTCGCGATCGATTACCGTCACATGACGGTCCTTTGGAACATTCACAAAAATTCGGTTTCCGTTCTTTTCCAACTCGAATGCTTCGGGATGAGCAGTGAGTTTGATTGAACCGATCTGTTTGCTGTCTGGCGTGTTGATGATGGCGATGCCGCCGCTGCCAAACCCGACATAAATTCTTTTCGTGGCTTCGTCGTAACGGACATTATCGGCATCGTCTTTGAGATCTAATTCTCCAACCACGTGGAATGATTTCGTGTCGTAGATCTTGCAAATCCCGCCTTTGTCATTTGCGATAAAGAGACGATTGAATTCAGGGACGTAAGCGATTCCCTGTGGTGCACCCGGACCGGTAATCGAGTGGACTCGTTCACCTTTGCGCAAATCGATTACTTCAATGCTGTTGTTGCCGAACGCACCCACAAACAATCGCTCGCCTGAGGCATCGAGTGCGAAATGATCGATGCGTCCCTCGACTCCCGGCAGCGAGATCGTCTGCTTTAGTTGAAACGTTCCCTCCTCAGCTCGCGCGACAGTCATGCAAACGCAAAATGCCACAAGGAAGGCGCTGTGGAGAAGAAAAGGCTTCATTTGGTCGCGTCAGTGACCCGGCCATCGCGTAACTGACACACTCTTGATGCCAGCATTCCTGCTTCGCTGCGGTCATGCGTCACGTAGATTAATGTGAATCCAAACTGGCTCTGTAGGCCTAACAAGTCAGAGGCGATCGCGCGCTTACGTTCTTCGTCGAGACTGGAGAGGGGTTCGTCCATGAGGAGGATCGACGGTCGCGAGACCAAGGCGCGCGCCAGCGCGACTCGCTGCTGCTCGCCTCCGGAAAGCTGGTGAGGCTTGGCGTCGATTCGGTGCTCGAGGCCAACACGCTGTAGCATCTCGCGGACGCGAATGTCAGCCTCACGTTTTTGAACTCTTCGAGCGTTGAGACCGAACATCAGGTTTTGCTGTACGGTCATATGCGGCCACAGGGCAAGATCTTGAAATACCATTCCCAGATCCCGTCTCTCCGGGGGAACGAGGCTCTTTCCTGCGCTTGCAACGACTCGATCATCGATTCGGATTGATCCTTGCTCCGGAACTTCCAATCCGGCGAGAAGGCGTAGAACAGTTGTCTTTCCGCAGCCCGATGGCCCGAACAGCACGAGACGCTCCGATCTCTCAATGTGAAGCGATAGTTGATTGATTGCGACGCGTTCGCCGAAGCTCTTCGATACGCGATCAACATCGATGCAGCTCACCTCGCCATGCCTCGGGACGGAATCACTCGTGCCAGAATCGCGAGCGGAATTAGCGATGCAATCGCCATGATCAGGCAGAGACTCGCGATCATGGGTGGAGCGCCATTGGCCATGAGGGTCAGAATACGCGCGGATAGCGGATCAGCGCCCGGTGGCGCTGTCATGAGAGCAATGGGAACATCACGCAGACACAAAATGTATGCAGCGAGCCACGCGCAAACGAGCGTCCTGGCTGAGAGCGGAATCGAAATCCGGAACAGTCTCCGCGCCCACATCGCACCACTGAGGCGCCCCGCTTCATCCAACGATACGGGAATCAGCATCAGTCCCGCTAGCGATAACCTCGTTGTCACGGCGCAGTATTGTGCCGTGTATCCGAGAATCAACAGAGCTGGTGTCGCATAGATAAACCACGTGCTCGGAGTATTCCAAAGGCGGACTAGTCCGATCGATAGCACGGTTCCCGGAATTGCAAACAGCGCGAGCGTTAGGAAGTTCAGGATTCGTTGCTGGCCGCCGCGCATCGCATGGCCGAGCAGAAATCCAAGAGCCATCAGGATCGTTGCGGCTACAGCCGAATACATCACACTTCTGACGACGCTGGCCCCGGCGCGTTGCATCGCTTGGTGCATTGCGGCCGGCGAGAACGCGTCGCCGAAGAGAGCAGCCAAAGGAAGAATGACGAGCGCGAAACAAACCGCCGTCATAAGAACCGCCCACGGATTCTTCCAATGCCGCAGTGAGATGAACAGAGTTTGCCCAGTGCTTTCAAACCTGTAGTCGCGGTCTCGGAGGAAGGCGGACTCCACGAAAACTCCTACGAACGCAATGAAAGCGAGTGGTACCGCCGCTGCAGTAGCAGCACCAAAGTTATACGAGGCCGTAAATTGAGTAAAACTCAGCACCGGCAATACTGGGTAGCGCAGAAAACTCGGAACGCTCAACTCGCCCATCGCAAGGAGAAACACGAGCACGAGGGAAAACACGATCCCTGGAGCGCTCAGTGGCAGTGTAACTCGCCGAAGAACTCCCGGCCATCCCGATACGAGACGAGCCGCCTCCTCGAGGCGGCGATCCACATTGGACGACGACGCAAACGTCAAGAGCAAGATGATGGGAAGGAAGACCGACGAAAGCACGAGGACGCAGCCGTCGAATCCGAACAGCAAGTCGGACGCGCTTTGTCCGATGCGTGCGACGACGCGAGCCCAACCGAGCGCAACGAAATATGGCGGCAACACGAATGGCACTGTGAGTAGCCACATAAAGCCGGAACGCAGTCGCAGGTCGGACTTCGCGAACAGGATTCCCGCAGGGACGCCGATCAATCCACAAACTGCCGTGGTTGCCAGCGCCAGCCGAACGCTATTGCCAAGCAACGGCCAGAAGCGGGCCGCGGAAATCAACTCGCGATAGTAATTGAGACTGAAGTGGCCGTTGTGCCGAAAACTTTCGATAGCGATCGCTGCAATGGGCGCCAAGCCGGCAATCGCAACAAGTGCGACACACAGCCAGAGAACAATGGTTTCGGCTTTTACTGGCCGGCCCATTCTTTGAGGAATGGTTGGATTTCTTCCATCTTGCGAGCCAAGTCTGTGTAGCCGACGCGCATTGGTTTGATGTCTTCGATGCGCCGGACTTCCGGAGGTGTGTCGACACCAGCATGCAGCGGGATCTGGGCACAGTCAGCAAACGCGAGTTTGCGTTCGGTCGACTTACTGAGCAGGTAATCGATGAGCTGTTTGCCGTTCTCCGGATGCGGTCCCCCTTTGATCAGCGCGACCGCGTTCGGCAAAATCAGAACACCGAGACCATTGGGCTCTTGATCCGGGTAGATGATCTC
>Ga0137403_10007171_pt1 | contig 12618 bp, 12 predicted proteins | sample CZOMad2_1_16fung_FD_122057 | JGI IMG/M metagenome (GOLD analysis project Ga0137403, IMG submission 122057) | Vadose zone soil fungal communities from Angelo Coast Range Reserve, California, USA - CZOMad2_1_16fungal (Hybrid Assembly) | ecosystem: Environmental > Terrestrial > Soil > Vadose zone... | reverse complement strand
GAATCACCACGAGCGCCCGTACGATCTTCTTCCCGCGGAAGTTCTGGAGCAGGAGAAACGCCAGGGTGGTCCCAAGGATGCTCTTGAGGATGGCGGCCGCGACGAAAAAGACCACGCTGTTGCGGAGCGCGATCCAGAACGTGTCCATCTCGAGCGCGGCCTTGAAGTTCTCCAGGCCGGTGAAGCTGGCCACCTGCTCGCCCACGCTCGCGTCGCTGAGCGCCAGATAGAGCGAGAAGAGAAAGGGTACCGCCACGAGGAGAGAAACGTAGAGGGCGGCGGGGGCGAGCAGAGCATACCCGAAGCTCAGTCGGCGGGCGGTCTGGGTGCGGAACCATCCGCCCGATCGCGGGAGGGCGGCCAGAGAAACCGCGACCCGGACGCTCTTCGTGTCCGGGTCGCCGGCCTGGGAGGTAGAGGTCATACCCGCTTGTGCTTGGCGAAGATCCGCTGGTACTCCCCGAGGCCCCACTTGATGGTCTCGTCGATGCCCTGTCCGCGGGCCACGCGGGTGAACATGTCGGGCAGGACGAAGAGGTTGGCCACCTCCTGGATCTGGGTCGTGTACGGGCCGGGATAGCCGAAGAACGCCACGATCTTCGGGAAATCCTGCAGGACCTGGAGCTTCGGGTCGGCCCCGATGACCGGCATCGGCTTCTTGGCGGTGTCGTTCAGGAAGGGCATGTTGTAGCCGGTGCTCTCCGTCATGCCCACCTTGTCGTTGTCCATGAGATGGACGAGGAACTCCTTGGCCGCCGCCTGGTTCTTCGAGAATTTCCACACCATGAAGGCATTGGGGGCCGAGACACTGACCCGCTTGCCGCCCGGGCCGGCCGGCTCGAGCCCGATGTGCGCGTTCTGGAAAACCGGCGGGTTGGTGCCTTCGGTGGTCCGATACGCCGAGATCGCGTCGTGGACCCAGCACGCGATCCCGGAGGCCAGGTAGCGATTGTCAGAGGCGTCGTCCCACGAGAAGACCTCCGGGGTCATGCCCTCGTCGAAGAGGGCCTTCGAGAAACGCAGCGCCTCGCGCATCTCCTTGGTGTCGATGGTCGGCCGCTCGCCGGCCGGGTCGGTCTCGGTTCCGCCGAAGCTGAACAGCAGCGAGCGCCAGTTGAGGTTGGCGTCGTTGCAGTGCGAGAACTGGATGCCGGTCGGGTGCCCCTTGGCCTTGAGGGTCCTCGCGGCGACACGCGCGAGCTCCCAGGTGTCGGGCGCCTTCAACCCCGCCTGGTCGAAGAGGTCCTTCCGCCAGATCATGGGCAGCAGAATGTAGTAGATGGGAATCCCGTAGATCCGGCCCTCGACGTCCACCGGCGACCGCGCGGCCGGGATCCATCCGCCGTACTTCTTGCCGATCTGGTCGTAGATGTCGGTGAGGTCGGCCAGCGTCTTGTAGTAGATGCGGGTCAGGATGGTCGAGCCGTTAAAGAGGATGTCGTGACCCGCCCCCGCGGCGAACTCCGCGGCCATCCGCGCCGGGATCTCGAGGTGGGGAATGTGGTCCACCCGCACCTTGACGCCGTTTTTCTCGCCCCACTCGCCCGCGAACTTGTCGAACCAGGTGTCATAGGCCGGGATGAAGTGGCTCCACGTGAGAATGCGCAGGTTGGTTCCTCGGATCTGGGCGGGAGCCTGGCGGGCGGCAAGCAGGTTGGCCATGGCGGCGCCGGTCAGCCCGACGCCGGCGGTCCGGACGAACTGGCGGCGGGTCACCCGAGACTGAGCGTGGCCGTTGGTCGATGGGGTCATGAGCTCCACCTCCTGGTTGTGAGGCCGACGTGAGAGGACAGCCGAGAGTCGATCGATTCTTCCGAATCAACCTCCAGGCGGGCGGTGCGCCCGCTCACTACTGCGGCCCTAGGTCGGAACGGAGCCGGTCATGGGGGGCCCAGGGGGGACCCACCTACCTCGACAAGCACGTGGGACTAGCAGCGCAGTATCACTCTCGGCGAGGCGTTGTCAAGCTCGTCCTCGGGGCGGCCGGGAGGCCCGCCGGGGCTCGGGCCGCTCAGATCAGGTCCGCGATCGAACGCCCCACGTCGGCGGTCGTCGCGGTGCCGCCGAGGTCGCGGGTCAGGCCCTTGCCCTCGGCCACGAAGCGCTCGATCGCGCCCACGACCGCCTGGGCCGCCTCGGGATGCCCCAGGTGGTCGAGCATCATCGCGCCGGTCCAGATCTGGGCGATCGGGTTGGCGATGCCCTTGCCCGCGATGTCGGGCGCCGAGCCGTGGACCGGCTCGAACATGGACGGGTACTCCTTCTCCGGGTTGATGTTGCCGCCCGGCGCGATCCCGATCGAGCCCGCGATGGCCGGCCCCAGGTCCGAGAGGATGTCGCCGAAGAGGTTCGAGGCCACCACCACGTCGAACCAGTCCGGGTGCTGGACGAAGTGGGCGGTGAGGATGTCGATGTGGTACTGGCTGGTCTTCACGTCGGGGTAGTTCCTGGCCATCGCGGCGAAGCGCTCGTCCCAGTACGGCATGCTGTGAATGATCCCGTTCGACTTGGTGGCCGAGGTGACGTGGTGGCGCGGGCGCTTCTTCGCCAGCTCGAAGGCGTAGCGGATCACCCGGTCGCAGCCCCGGCGGGTGAACACCGACTGCTGCACGGCCAGCTCGTGGGGCGTGTCACGGTAGAGCCGCCCGCCGATCTCGGAGTACTCCCCTTCGTTGTTCTCGCGCACGATCAGCATGTCGATGTCGGCGGGGCCGCGGCCGGCGAGCGGCGAGCGCACCCCGCGGAGGAGCCGCACCGGCCGCAGGTTCACGTACTGGTGGAACTCGCGGCGGATCGGGATGAGGAGCCCCCAGAGCGAGACGTGGTCCGGCACCCCGGGAAAGCCCACCGCGCCCAGATAGATCGCGTCGAAGCGGCGGAGCTGCTCGAGCCCGTCTTCGGGCATCATACGCCCGGTCCGCGTATACACCTCGCAGCTCCAGTCGAAGTGCGTCCACGAGAAGTCCACCCCGAAGCGGCGGCCGGCCGCCTCCAGCACCCGGATACCCTCGGGCAGGACTTCCTTGCCGATACCGTCGCCGGGAATGACCGCGATCCGATGCGTCATGAAAGCCTCCTCAACGCTGAGAGATGATCACCTGGGGGCCGGCCGGGCCCGGGACACGCAGCACGCTGTGCGGGAATCCGGCGCGGCGGAACATGGCCTCGAGCTCGGCGAAGGTGTAGGCGTCGCCCGCCGGGGTCGTGCAGAGCATCACGAGACTGAACATGGCGACGTGCGGGGGCGTCACCCGCCCCTCGTCGGGCACGAACTCCACCGTCACCACCCGTCCCCCGGGCGCGAGGGACCGGCCCACCGTGGCCAGGAGCCCCTCGCAGGTGGCCGGATCGAAGTGGTGCAGGAAGTTCGGCAGCAGCACGAGATCGTACGGCCCGCCCAGGGGGGTCTCGAAGGCGCTGCCCGCGAGCGGGTGAAAGCGTCCGTCCACCCCCGCGGCGCGCGCGTTCTCGCCCGCCACCACCAGCACCGCGGGCCAGTCGAGCGCGGTGACCTCCGCCCGCGGGTACGCCTGCGCGAACGCGAGGCCGAACATCCCGTGGCCCGCGGCCACGTCGAGCACCCGGAGCGAGGCCGCGGGGTCCACCTCGACCAGGTCCACCACCGCCCGGGCCGGCATCCGCATGAGCGGCGCCATGGCCCGGGCGAAGCGCACCCACACCGGATGCTCGGGCGTCACGGTGCCCGCTCCGGCGAGCAGGGTGCCCCCGCGGCGCACCGCCTGCGCCACGTCGGCGAAGGCTTCGCGGAGCTCGGGCGCGTAGAGGAACTCGGCCGCCCCGGCCACACAGGCCGGCGATCCCCGATCGAGGAATGTGGCGGAGTCGGGGGTCATCGCGTATGTGTCGCCGGCCTTCTGGAGAAATCCAGCCGCGGTGAGGTAGTCACAGAGGATGCGGATGCCGCGGGCCGAGGCCGCGCAGCGCTCGGCCAGCGCCGGCACCGTGCCCGCGCCCGCCCCGATGGCGCTGAAGAGGTCCAGGTCGAGCGCGCCCTTGAGCGCGGCGCTCCGCTGGTACGCGGTCATAGCGCCGAGGAACGGATCGGGCGATGGGGCCGCCGGCGTGGGCGGGCCTCCGTCGAGCAGGGCGGCGAGCTCGCGCGGGCGCAGGTGCAGGCGCAGCAGGCCGTGCCCCGGCGCCACCGGGCCCAGGCACTCGATGACCGCGACCCCGCTCTTGGCCATCTCGATACGCGCGGAGCCGTCGCGGCTGGTCAGGAGCCCGGCCAGGCGGGAGAGGGTCGGCTCGTGGCCCACGCAGAGCAGGGCGGAGGCCTCGATCGCGGCCAGGCCCGCGAGCGTCGAGGCCGGGTCCGCGTTGTCCCCGAGCAGCTCGGTCAGCTCCGGAGCGGGCGCGCCATAGGCCCGCGCGGTGATCTCCGCGGTCTCGCGCGCGCGCACGAGGGGGCTCGAGAGCAGTCGCTCGAAGCGCACGCCCATACGCCGGAGCGCTTCGGCGACCCCCGCGTGCTCGCGCCGTCCCGCGTCGGTGAGCGGGCGCTGCCGGTCGTCGGGCCAGCGGCGGGAATCCGCCTCGCCGGCCTCGCCGTGTCGCATCAGGATCAGGAGCACGGCGACTACTATCGCATGAGTTCGGTGGTCATTCGATGCAGGCGCGCCGCAGTGGTGGATGAGGCCGGATGGCGTTAGAGTGACCCCTCATGAAACTGGGTCCCGAGACCTCCGTGCTCGGTGGGCTGGTCATCCTGCTCATCGTGGTTGTGGTTTTCATGCTGCTCTGGGTCCGTCGGCTTAGCCTCGGGCCGACCGGTGAGACGGGTTCACTGGGAGCCGCCCGCCGTCCTGAAGATATCGCGCCCTGGGTGCTGGAGGGCCAACAGCTCTTCAACGTCTGGCAGGAAAGGATCGAGCGTTTGGAAGAGCTGAAGAGTCGCCTGTCCGGAATGGCGCAGGAAATCGAGCAGCTGCGGGCCGAGATCGGGCACATCGACGAAATGCGCGCCCAGATCACCCGCCTCGTCGAGGAGGGCGAGCGCCGTCGGGTGGAGCGGGACCATCTGCGCGCGGTCCTGGTCCGCATCGCGGGCATTGCCCACGAGGCGACGGCCGAGCCCAAGAGTCCCGGGAACCCGTGAGGGCCAAATGGATGGTCGTGGTGTTCGGCCCGGCCCTGCTCACGATCATCGGGAGCATCCTGGTGATGCTCTTTGTTCCCCACCCGGTCCCGAAGACGGCCAGCGGCGGCCAGCGCCTCTACCTGACCCACTGCGCCACGTGCCACGGCGCCGACGGGCGGGGGTCCTGGCGGGCCACGATCTTCCTGATGCGCCCCGGCAACCTGGCCGATCCGCGGCTCATGGATCGGCTCCCGGACGACTACCTCTTCACGCTGATCAAGAACGGGGGGGCGACGATCGGCAAGCCGGGCATGCCGTCCTTCGGCTACCACATGAAGGACGACGAGATCAGGGAGCTGATCCGCTACCTACGAACGCTATCGGGTCGCCCCGATTAGCTAGGCGCCGCGCGGCCGTATATCCGACATCGTCGAGCCCAGCACCGCCTTGTCGAAGGGCTTGTTGATCACGAAGTTTACGCGGCTGCGCTCCTCTCGCGTGATTTCCGTCTCGCCCCACCCGGTGATGAGGCCCACCGGCAGACCCGGCCAGCGCTCGTGAATGGCCGCGGCCACGTCCCAGCCCGTCATGTCGGGCATGCCGAGGTCGCTGATCACCACGTCCACCAGCTCGCGATTCGACTCGACGAATGACAGGCCCTCGCGGCCGCCGGGTGCCTGGGTCACCGAGTGCCCTTGTTCCTCCAGCATCTCGGCCAGCGTGGTGCGCACCTGCAGCTCGTCGTCGATCACCAGGATGCGCAGGGGCAGCGCGGGGGCCGTGTCCATTTTCGCGCTGGCCTTGGCGACCGCGGCCGCCTTCGAGGCGGTCGGCAGGCTGATCTCCAGCGTGGTGCCCTGCCCTTCCGCGCTCTCGAGGGTCAGGGTCCCGCCGTAGCGCTGCACCGTACCGTAGGCCACGCTGAGCCCCAGCCCGGTGGCCTTGGGACCCTTCGTGGTGAAGAAGGGCTCGAGCGCGCGGCGCCGCACTTCCTCGGGCATGCCCGCGCCGGTGTCGGTGACCGAGCAGTAGACCCGATCGTCCTTGGACCACGTCTTGAGCGTGATGCGGCCGCCCCCCTGGGGGATGGCGTCGGCCGCATTGAGGAGCAGGTTCATCAGGACTTCTCGAAGGGGCGCCGGCTCGCCCGCCGCCGCCCCGATGACCCCCGCCTCCACCTTCACTTCGATGCGGCTGCCCCGCAGCTGGGCCTCGTCGTGCCAGCGCGGTCGGGTGAGCTCGACCACCTCCTGCATGAGCTGGTTGAGGTCCACCGCCACGTCGGAGACCGGCTGTACGCGGCTGAACCGCTGCACGCGCCGCACCACCTCCGCGCCGTCCTGGGCGGTGCGCTGGATGATGTCGAGGGAGCGCCGCACGCCCGCCTCCTGGACCTTGCCCATCATGAGCTCGACCCGGCCCAGGATCACCGCGAAGAGGTTGTTGAGGTGATGCGCCATCCCGGACGAGAGCTGACCCATCGCGCGCAGCGTCTCGCCGCGCACGAGCTGGCCCTGGGTGGACTTGAGGTCGTCCACCACGTTCTGGAGCTGGGAGGCGGAGGACTGCGCTTCCTCGAGGAGGCGCGAGTTGTCCACCGCGTAGCCGATGTAGGTCATCAGCGCGTTCAGGAACTGGAGATCGGTCGAGCTGAACGGGGGCGGCCGGAGCGCGTCGGAGACCACGCCGTCGCGCCGCTTGGCCATGTTGATCACGCCGATCACCCGGTCGCCCACCCGGATCGGCATGCAGATGAACGAGCCGTTGCCGTACTGGGGATCGTTGGCCTTGTTGAAGCGGGGATCGGAGGCGATGTCGTCCACCAGCACCGGCTCGCCCATCTCCACCACCTTGCCCGCCACACCCTCGCCCACCTTCACCTCGACCGCGGGCACCACGTCGTCGGGGATGCCGCGGGAGGCCGCGAGCTTCAGCACCGTCCGGTCGCGGTCGAGGATCATGATGGAGCCGACGGTGGCGCGCACCGCGCGCATGGTGGACTGGAGCACCAGCCCCAGCAGGTCCTGGATCTTCGGGATGCGGGCGGCCAGCTCGACCATCTCGTTGAGCGTGCCCAGCTTGAAGACCAGGTCCTCGAGCCGCTGCGTGGAGCCCCGCAGGTCGTCGAGCATGTGGTAGAAGGCGTCGCGCACCTGGCCGATCTCGGTGACCTCGCCGAGGCCGGGCACCGCGGCCCCCGTGCCGCGGTCCCGCCGGCGGAGGGCGTCCGGCTTCATCTCGCTGGGCGCCAGGAAGCCCTGGGCGAGCTGGGCGATCTGGTCCACCATCTTCCGGAACACCATGAAGCCGAGGATGGACACCACGACGGCGGCGAGCAGCCCGATCTGCGCCTCGGTGTTGTGGAGCAGCTCGTGGCGCGAGAGCAGGTACACGAACAGCAGGATCGGAAGGAGCGCGACGAGCGCGAACACGACCGAGGCTGCCTCGCGGAGGCTCATGGTCCGGGAGCGGCGCCGATTCTGACCCATGGTGTCCTCAACCTTAGCTAAGGGTGGCGGATTTACCGAATCTTTTGAATCTCGACCGCGATCAGCCGGCTCGGCTCCTGGCGGACGGTCACGCGGACCCGGTCGCCGCGGTGCAGGTCGGCCCCGTCCAGCAGCCCGGCGGACTCCGTGAAGAGCGCCATCGACTCCATCTCGTCCATGAATCCCGGAACCTTGTCGTGACGGACCAGCAGCAGGGTTGGCCCCCCGCGGGCCTCGAAGATCCCGGTGACCCGGTAGAGCCCGGGACCCGGGAAGGCGGCCCGGTAGGTCCCCCAGATGCCGGCCGCGAAGCCGGCCAGGAGAAGCAGGAACAGCGCGGGAACGGCCGCGCGCCGGAACGCGATCGCGCTTACTCGATCTCGTCCTTGGGGGGAATCTTGCCCGCGACGTGCTCGGGCGTCAGCACCCAGGGGCCGTCGCAGCCTTCCTTGAAGGTGTCGACCGCGGCGCGGTAGGCGGTGCCCAGCGTGACGATCATCAACACGGTGCTGGCGACGGTGCCGAGCCCGCAGACGATGGCCTTGCCGGGCACGTAGACCACGTTCATGACCCCGGCGCCGACCCGGTCCCCATCGGAGACCTCGACGTCGGCCGCGCTCGACGAGAGATCGGCCGCTTCGACCACGGCCGCCCGCGACAGCAGCGGGCCGGTCAGCGCCATGAGCGCGACGAGCAGCCCACACAGCCACTTCGTGGCATCCCGCATGATGTGTCTCCTTCTCCGGGGTGGTGAATCTCCGTACGCACCTAATAAGGTACACGAATTGATTATCTGCACCTAGATGCACAGCGGTCCGGGTGGCCGGCCCGCCCGCTCGGCGTTGGGCGCCGGCCGGCCGAAGCGACTGGTCCGAACTTCTTGCAGATCAATAACTTGCCAGGCGTGGCCGGCCCCTCGACATCGCTCCGCGAGGGTCGTAGACTCTCGGGTGCCGGCCGTCGGCGCTCGCCACAACCCTTGGTAAGGAGACACGCCCATGAAGATCGTCCGCTTCTCCCAGAACGGTCACGACCCCCGGCTCGGCTGCTTCCTCGGCAGCGACCGCATCGCCGATCTCGAAGCGAGCGCGTCCGCGTTCCTCGCGTCCCGCGGGGTGGTCCGCGCGCCGGTCATCGCGGCGGCCCTCTTTCCGCACGACAGCACGCGCGGCTTCCTCGAGGGCGGCAGCGCGAGCCAGGACATGCTGGCGGCCATGATGGACGCGGCGCGCGGTGGGAAGTTCCAGCCGGTCGCCCATGCGCTGTCCTCGGTGCGGCTGCACGCGCCGATCGCGGACCCGGGGAAGTTCATCTGCATCGGGCTCAACTACAAGGACCACGCGGCCGAGACGAATAACCCGGCGCCCAAGCAGCCACCGGTGTTCCCCAAGTGGGCCAACGCGATCCAGGATCCGGGTGAGCCGGTCCTGCGCCCGCGCGGGGAGAAGACGCTGGACTGGGAGGTCGAGCTGGGCGTGGTGATCGGGCGCACCGCGCGCTTCGTGAAGAAGGAGCAGGCGCTCGACTACGTCTACGGCTACACCATCATCAACGACGTGAGCGCGCGCGACTTCCAGTTCCACACCACCCAGTGGAGCGCGGGCAAGGTGGGCGACACCCTGGCCCCGGTCGGCCCCTACATCGCGGATCGCACCGAGATCCCGGATCCCCACGTGCTGGATCTCAAGGCCTGGGTCAACGGCCAGCTCATGCAGGACGGCTCAACGCGCAACTTCATCTTCGACATCCGCTACGTCATCGAGTACCTCACCAATATCATGACGCTCTCGCCGGGCGACCTCATCGCCACCGGGACGCCGGCGGGCGTGGGCTTCTCGCGCAAGCCGCAGGTCACGCTGCAGCCGGGCGACCGCATGAAGCTCGAGATCACCGGGCTCGGCTCGCTCGAGAACAGCGTGAAGGACGCCTGAGGGCGGAGCCCGCCGTCATGGCGATCCGCTCGTTTCTCCACTACGCGCTGGAAGTGCCCGACCAGGCGGTCGGGCAGCGGTTCTACGAGGATTTCGGTCTGGTGGACGGCACCGGCTCGAGCGAGGCGGTGCGCCTGCGGCCCGAGCGCCTCGGCCGCGACACCGTGCTGCTGTACGGAGGCCCGCGCAAGCGGCTCCACCATCTCTGCTACGGCGCCCCCGGCGAGGACTTTGCCCGGGTGCGGGGGGCCCTCCGGAGCGCGGGGGTGCGCGAGATGGACGCGCCCGCCGGCGCGCCCGAGGGCGGCATCTGGTTCCGCGATCCGGACGGCAACGCGGTGAACGTGCGCGACGAGGCCGCGCCCGCGCCGCCGGTGGACCCTCCGGTGATGCTCAACGGCCCCGGCTACACCCAGCGCGAGGCCGCGCGTGGCTATCCCGAGCGCGGTCTGCGCGTGACCCCGCGCAAGCTCGGGCACGTCCTGCTCTTCACACCGGACATGGAGCGCCTCATGCGCTTCTACACCGGGACGCTCGGCATGAAGCTCTCCGACCGCTCGCGGGGCATCATCGCCTTCCTGCGCTGCAACACCGATCACCACACCCTGGCCCTGCTCTCCTCGCGCGCGCCGGGCTTCCACCACGCCTCGTTCCAGGTGGGCAGCGTGGACGAGATCGCGATGGGGGCGGTGCGCATGGCCGAGCGGGGCTGGCAGCCCGGCTGGGGGCTCGGGCGCCACGTGATCGGCTCCAACTTCTTCTTCTACCTCCGCGATCCGTGGGGCAGCTTCAGCGAGTACTACTTCGACCTCGACTACATCCCGGAGGGCTGCGCGTGGGAGCCGCGCGATTTCCCCCCCGAGGATTCCCTCTACGTATGGGGCCCGCCGTGCCCGGCCGACTTCGGCGAGAACAAGGAAGCATGGACCTAGAGTTCCTGCACGCGCTCGTGCAGCCCGCCACCACCAAGATCGTCCTGTGCTCGCTCGACGGCCTGGGCGGCCTGCCCCGGCCCGGGACGGGCAAGAGCGAGCTGGAGACCGCGCGCATCCCCACCCTGCACGCGCTCGCCGGCCGGTCCGCGTGCGGCCTGCTGCGCCACGTGGGCCCCGGCATCACCCCGGGCAGCGGGCCCGGCCACCTCGGCCTCTTCGGCTACGATCCCCTCCGCTATCCGGTGGGGCGGGGCGTGCTCGAGGCCCTCGGCATCGACTTCGAGCTGCGGGCGGGCGACGTGGCCGCGCGCGGGAACTTCTGCACGGTGGACGCGCGCGGGCACATCACCGACCGGCGGGCCGGACGCATCAGCACCGAGGTCTGCGTCCGCCTGGTGGAGCGGCTGCGCGCGATCCGCCTCGACGGAGTGGAGATCCTCCTCGAGCCGGTGAAGGAGCACCGCTTCGTCCTCGTGCTGCGCGGCGGCGGCCTCTCCGGCCGAGTCTCCGAGACGGATCCGCAGCAGCTCGGGGTGCCGCCCCTGCCCGTGCGAGCCTTCGCCCCCGAGGCGGACCGGACCGCCACGCTCGTGAATGCCTTCGTGGAGGCCGCGCGCCCTCTGCTGCGCGACGCGGCCCCCGCCAACATGCTCCTCCTGCGCGGCTTCGATCAGCAGCCGCATCTGCCGCTCTTTCCCGAGACCTTCGGCCTGCGGGCCGCCGCCATCGCGGCCTATCCGATGTACCGCGGGCTCGCCCGCCTCGTCGGCATGGAGGTGCTCAAGACGGGCGGGACGTTCGCGGAGGAGATCGACACCCTCGAGCAGCAGTGGGAGCACCACGACTTCTTCTTCCTGCACTACAAGGACACCGACAAGGCGGGCGAGGACGGCGACTTCGACGCCAAGGTGGCCGCCCTCGAGCGCTTCGACGCGGAGCTGCCCGGCATTCTCGCCCTCGAGCCCGACGTCCTCGCCGTCTCGGGCGACCACTCCACGCCGTCGATCCTGGCCGCCCACGGCTGGCAGCCCGTTCCCGCGCTCGTGGCGAGCCGCTACAGCGGCGCCGACCACGTCAGCCGCTTCACGGAGCGAGACTGCGCGAGCGGGGCGCTCGGCGTGCTGCCCGCGCAGGAGCTCATGCCGATCCTGATGGCCAACGCCCTGCGCTTCATCAAGTACGGGGCGTAGCGCCCGCTCAGTGTTCAGGAAGCGGTCGGGATCGATCCTCTGCTACGCCTGCGGCAAGCTCAACCGCGCGGACGCATCCGCCTGCTTCTATTGCGGACGGAGGAATCCCGGCCTGTGGGGCCTCGCCCCCGGCCTGGGACGCTGGATGGGCCGCCTGGACTTCGCGGGGCTCGTCACCATCGTGGCCGTGGCGGCCTACGTTGCGTCGCTCCTCCTCGACCCCGGCGGCCTCCTCAGACCGCGCGGCCCCTTCGACTTCCTCGCCCCGAGCGGCCTCGCCCTCGAGCATCTCGGCATGACGGGCGCGGAGCCGTGGCGCCAGGGCCGCTGGTGGACAGTCCTCACCGCCATTTACCTGCACGGCAGCCTCCTCCATCTGGTCTTCAACCTGCTCTGGATTCGCCAGATGGCCTCCGATGTCGAGGAGGTCTTCGGCCACGCGCGCTTCATCGTGATCTTCACGGTGAGCGGCGCCCTGGGCTTCGTTCTCTCGAATTTCGTCGGCGTCCCCTACACCCTCGGCGCCTCGGGCGCCGTCTTCGGGCTCTTCGGGGCCATGGTGTACTACGGCCGCCAGCGCGGGGGGTTCTTCGGCCAGGCCGTGCTCAAGCAATACGGCACGTGGGCCCTCGTCATCTTCGTCCTGGGCTTTCTTCCCGGCTTCCATGTCAACAACTGGGGCCATGGCGGCGGATTCGCCGGCGGCTTCCTGGCCGCCATGGTGCTCGGAGCGGGCCAGTCGGAGCGCGGCACGCACCGTGTCCTCGCCGCGCTGTGCCTCGGCCTCACCGCCGTCGCCTTCGCCCTCGCGCTCTGGACGGCCTTCGCCGCCTGAGCCGGCTCAGCCGCCCGCCTCTCGCCGGAACGACGCGAGCTGATCGGGAATGCCGAAGACCCGCACACGATCGCCCGTGCGCAGCACCGTATCGGCCGTCGGGTTGTGCAGCACGGGGCCGCGGGCTTACGTGATGGCAA
>Ga0137403_10007170_pt1 | contig 12620 bp, 15 predicted proteins | sample CZOMad2_1_16fung_FD_122057 | JGI IMG/M metagenome (GOLD analysis project Ga0137403, IMG submission 122057) | Vadose zone soil fungal communities from Angelo Coast Range Reserve, California, USA - CZOMad2_1_16fungal (Hybrid Assembly) | ecosystem: Environmental > Terrestrial > Soil > Vadose zone... | reverse complement strand
AAAGCTGGTGTCACCCTGCCCTGGAGTCATGGCCCGGTGGAGGGCCATATCAATCGTTTGAAGACGCTCACACGCCAGATGTGTGGCCGTGCCAGTCTCGATCTGCTCCAGCGGCGCTTGATGCTGGCTGCATAAGGACAGCGCCAATGCGGGGACTGCGTCACTGGGCGATGCCCTCAACACCGTGTTGGCGCATGTGCTGGGCTGCTGTGTCCCGGCTCGCTGTAGAGAGCCGGAACGTGGGTGAGGGGACGCGACAAGGGGCACCACGCCTCCACTCACGCATCACCAAATATGGCCAAGAGCCCAGATAATTCTGAAAGTGACAGCCGGTGCAGCTGGCGACTGGCGAGAGAGTGATGGCCGATGAACGCTACTTGCGCGAATCGATCCTCAACCCGCGGGCGCAAATCGTTGCGGGCTATGCTCCGATCATGCCTCCCTATGAAGGCCAGATCACTGAAGAGGGATTGTTGCAGCTCATCGCGTATTTCAAGTCGTCAGGGCAAGAGAACGGACGCTGAATGATGACTACGACACGAGCGACCCCGCGTGTGCATTATCTGAACGTCAACTAAGGCATCAAGTCGTGGCTGTTCACCACAGATCATAAGCGTATTGCACTGCTGTATCTGACATCAATCACGCTGTTTTTCTTTCTGGGTGGTGTTGCCGCGGTGGTGATGCGTCTGGAATTGCTTACCCCACCGGGCGATCTGGTGTTGTCGCAGACTTATAATAAGCTCTTTACCATCCACGGCATCGTCATGATTTTCTTCTTCCTGATCCCGTCGGTGCCGGCAGTCCTGGGCAACCTCCTCGTCCCCCTGATGATCGGGGCGCGTGATCTGGCCTTCCCCCGCTTGAATCTTGCTAGCTGGTATATCTACAGTCTTGGCGGCGCCTTTACCATAGTGGCGATTGTGGGCGGTGGCGTCGACACCGGTTGGACCTTTTATACGCCATACAGCAGCACCTACAGCAACACCCATGTCATACTCGCAGCTCTGGGCGTGTTCATCACGGGGTTCTCGTCCATCTTGACCGGGCTGAACTTCATCGTCACCATCCACAAGATGCGCGCCCCCGGACTGACGTGGTTTCGCCTACCACTGTTCATCTGGGCCCACTATGCCACCAGCATTATCATGATTCTGGGCAGACCGGTGTTGGCCATCACGATCGTCCTGGTAGCGCTCGAACGGGCCTTTCGGATCGGCATCTTTGACCCGGCTTTAGGGGGTGATCCAGTACTCTTCCAGCACTTGTTCTGGTTCTATTCTCACCCTGCGGTCTACATCATGGTGTTACCAGCCATGGGTGTGGTGAGCGAGCTCATCACCTGCTTTTCCAGGAAACGCATCTTCGGCTATAGCTTCATCGCCTATTCTAGCGTTGCGATCGCCGTTTTAGGTTTCTTCGTGTGGGGCCACCATATGTTCGTTAGCAGCCAGTCGATGTACGCCAGCCTGGTGTCTTCGTTCATGAGCATGCTGGTGGCTATTCCCTCCGCCATCAAGGTCTTTAACTGGACTGCCACGATCTATAAAGGCTCGATTTCTTACGAGTCCCCGATGCTGTATGCCCTGGGTTTCATCGGGCTGTTCACCATGGGCGGCCTCACTGGACTGTTCCTGGCCTCGCTGGCCGTCGATGTGCACGTGCATGACACCTATTTCGTCATCGCTCATTTTCATTACATCATGGTCGGCGGTACGGTCATGGCCTACCTGGGAGGCATCCATTTCTGGTGGCCGAAGATCACCGGGCGTCTGTATCCAGAAGGCTGGGCCAAGTTCGCGGCACTTATGGTGTTCGTTGGCTTCAATCTGACGTTCTTTCCACAGTTCCTGCTGGGCTACCTCGGCATGCCACGCCGCTATCACTTCTATCCCGATGAATTTCAGGTATTGAACGTCATGTCCTCGGCGGGGGCGTCGATTCTCGGCCTTGGCTATCTTATTCCATTGGTATATTTGACTTGGTCGATGCGCTATGGCCCTGTGGCCGGCCCCAATCCCTGGGGAGCCAAGGGGCTGGAGTGGGAGACATCCTCCCCGCCACCAACCGATAATTTTGCGGCTACGCCGGTCGTGACAGAAGAGGCGTACGCCTATGACCCACGGGAGGAGGTGGAGGTCGTTGGCTGACAGTCATGCCCTTCCCAGACACCAATTTGACGATGTCGAGCAGCAGCAAGAGGTCGCCAGTCTGGGGATGTGGGTGTTTTTGGTGACGGAGATCATGTTCTTCGGCGGTTTGTTAACCGGCTATGCGGTCTACCGTGCTCCCTATCCAGCGGCGTTCGCTGAGGGCAGCCATCATCTCGATATCCTGCTCGGGGGGGTCAACACGGCGGTGTTGATCGGCAGCAGTCTGACCATGGCGCTGGCGGTGCACCGCGCGCAGGTTGGCGAGCGCTCGGGGCTCGTGCGCTTCCTGCTCCTCACGATACTGTTGGGGTTGGTGTTCCTGGGCATCAAAGGCGTGGAATATGCCCACAAGTTTGCGGAACATCTGGTTCCGGGGAGATACTTTGTGTCTGAAGGACCACATGCCGCGCATGTGCAGCTTTTTTTCGGCTTTTACTTCAGTATGACGGGGATGCACGCGTTACACATGATTATCGGCATCGGCATTCTCGCTGTGCTCGCCTGGCAGGCCTGGCGCAGTCATTTTTCGCCCGCATATTGGATGCCGGTGAAGCTGACAGGCCTCTACTGGCATTTTGTCGATATCGTCTGGATCTTTCTCTTTCCCTTGTTATACTTGCTCGGTCGTCACTGATGTCGCAGCCGCTCGTCCCCCGACAACTCTACTACCGAGTGTTCGTCGCCCTGCTGGGGCTGACGCTCCTGACGGTGAGGGTTGCCTTCCTCAATTTAGGGCCCTTGAATACCATCATTGCCCTGACCATTGCCGTCGCCAAAGCGCTGTTCGTGCTCCTCTTCTTCATGCACCTGCGCTACAGCAGCGGCCTCATCTGGATCGTTTGGGGGGCGGGGATCTTCTGGTTGATGCTGCTCTTGACCATCACGCTGAGCGATTACCTGACGCGCAATTGGCTTCCCGTCGTGGGCTGGTGATGCATCGGCGCACACCTTACTGGTTCAAAGCTGAGGTCCTGCCACCACATTCTGCTCTCATTCTGAGAGTTCCCCCCGCCGATCGGAATTGATTTTCCCCCGCCGTAAGCACACTCTCAGCCGAAACGTGTTCGCTGCGCTTTGGCGCGTCGAGCGTCCCATTGCGGTAGTAGGTCAATCCGTCAGGCAAGACGCGATACTTGTGGAAGAACGTGCGAGAGCACAGCCGGCAAGCGGTATGACATTTGCTCCCCTGGAATCGCGACGCTCATCCGCGGGATCGACGCTCGTGCATAGCTATTGCGTGGCTATTCTGTATGCAAGTTGGTGCACACGTGTAGCGTGGGGGAACAGGAAGATGATAACAATCCTCATTGTGATCCTGATTGTGCTGCTGATCGGTGCCCTTCCCACCTGGCCTTATAGCTCGGGCTGGGGATACTATCCGGGCGGCCTGCTCGGCACGATTCTAGTGATCGTTCTAATCCTTGCGCTCTTAGGACGTATCTGAAGAGCGATGTCTCTTGGCAAGCCGTGCAGTCAAGAGCGCTGCGTCAGCGCATCGTGATGAACGGGCAGCAGGAGCAGGGATTAGTGAGCTTGGTGGTGTTGTTTGCAGCGGTATGAGACTGTCGGTGGCAGTGTCAGGAGGGGTGGCCTCTAACAGCACTGAGGCCGGACGACAGCAGAACCGACGGGTGGAGGTCGTCATGCAGTAGTAGGGAGGCGGAGAATTGGCGCGGAAAAATCATTAGTCTGCACTGAGACGCTTCACTAGTACACTTCAGTTTTGTAGTTTCTGCTGCACGACTCGCCGGACATCGGCAGCTCTAAAAGGCTTGCTGAGGTAAGGCATGTCTGCACTCTTGAGAAATATGGTGGTCTCGGAGCTCAGTGTATCGCCGGTGAGAAAAATCATGCGCTTGAGGAGGTCCGGAGCGCGTCGTTCCAACTCGCGATACAGTCCAGGCCCATCCAATTCGGGCATGCGCAAGTCGCAGAGGATGAGGTCGTAGGCTCGCTCTTCTATCTTCTCCAGCGCTAAGCGCCCGTTTGATGCCGTGTTCACGACATATCCGTCCCGACCCAGCAGGAATGCCAGTGCACTCATGATCCCGGCCTCATCATCAACGACCAGAATCGCTTTGCCTGCCGCGACAGCAGGGGTCGCAGGTTCCTGAGGTCGTAAAGCGCGAGCTGGCCGCGCTTCCACTGGCAGCTCAATGACGAATCTGGCGCCCGGCCCTGGCCGACTTTCGAGCCGGATTAAACCTGCATGCCCCTCGACAATGCCTTGACAGAAGGGCAGTCCTAATCCGGTTCCAACGCCCGGAGCCTTGGTCGTGAAAAAGGGTTCAAAGATGCGTCTCTGCAGCTCTAATGGGACACCAGGGCCTGTGTCTGTTACTTCAAGGAAGACGCGTGTGCGAGAAGGGTTGGAGCGTGTGGCAAGCGTCAGCTGGCGCGGTGGGGCAGTCTCACGCAGGGCCTGGTGGGCGTTGGTCACCAAATTGACGACGACCTGGTGCAATTGGTGGGGATCGGCCCAGAGGGGCGGAAGGTGGTCGTCCAGGTGCAGCTGGATATCGACATCATCCACCTGTAAGGTATAGGTGAGGAGCTTCATCGCCGCTTCCACGACCGCATTGAGTGCTACGTCGGTACGCTGAGGTGGGGTCTGACGCGCGAAGGCGAGAAAGTTCTGCACAATATTCACGCAGCGCTCGGCGGATTGGCTAATGAGCCTGACCCGGTCCGTTCCAGCCTGGTCGCTCATCTCATCGCTCAACAGGTCGGCCTGCATAGTCACGACCGACAGTGGATTGTTGAGCTCATGGGCCACACTGGCCAATAAAGACCCCATCGCCGCCAGTTTCTCGCTCTGAAAGAGAGTCTCATGCTGGCGTTGCAGCTGTTCCACCGCCTGCCTGCGCTCGGCGATTTCACTCTGCAGTTCAGTACTGAGCTGTGCCAGATGGGTCGTCCGGTCCTGTATCTCCGCAAAGAGCCTGGCATTTAGGATGGCGATCGCTGCCTGCGCCGCAAACAGGGCCAGGAGCCCACGATCTTCTTCACTGAATGGCTTCGTCGATCCCTGATTGTCGAGTGAGATGGCGCCGATGAGGCGGTCGCGAGAGATCAGGGGCTCAGCGATCATGGCGGTAGCACCAAAAAGCTCGGCGAACGGCGAATGTTTGTAAGATGAGTGCTGATAATCGTTGACGATGAGCCCCGTCCGCTGTTGGGCTACCGTACCGACGATTCCCTCGCCTAGAGCGAAGCGGACATCTTGCATCCAGTGGCCACGATTGTGCCAGGCCTGTGGGATCAGCAGCTGCGCCTGTTCATCCCAGAGATAAATGGCTCCCGCTCGAGCGGCCTCCACTAGGGTGATGGCCTGCGCTATGATGAGACTCAGCAGGCTGGTGAGATCCAATTCCCGGCCGATCTCCAGCGTGACCGCTCGCACCGCTTCCATTTGCTGCACGCGTGCCACGAGGGAGGCCCCTGTACGCGTATGGTCGATGATTTCGCGCTGCAGTGCCTGGTTAGCAGAGGCGACTTCGGTGGCGCGGCGCCACGCGGTCTGGGCCAGATACACCGCTATGGCCAGCAAGCCTGAGGTGATGAGTCCAGCCACTAAGCCGAACTCCGGCAGGGAAGAGAGCTCATCCGCCAGCAAAGGCGTTGTGGGCCAAATCCGCATCCGCCAGGTGACCCCGTAGAAACCGATGATGGCTTCTTGGCCCCACTCACGCTCATGGCGCCGGTCTGCCTGATAGCGTCCATAAATTTCTTCGCTACCCTCAAACACCGCAATGTTATAGCGCAGGGCCTGATTTCCCAGGATGTCATCGAACAATTCTTGCAGGCGAAAGATGCCGACGATGAAGCCTTCAAAATTTGTATCAGGTACGATGGGGACGAGGATGTGGAACCCCTTACCACCTGATAAAAGTTCGAGTGTACGTGTCGCGGTGATTTGGCGACTGCCCTGGGCCAGTTCTAGGGCAGTGCGTCGCCGCTCCTCAAATGCCCAAGGCTGATCCTGCGTCCCTGCGTAGTTTTCGGGCGGTGCGATCCAGCGCACGTGAAAAGTGCGGTCCACCCACGCGATCGCGCGCATGTCGGGATAATGCGTGACGTACAGCCGTGCGTCGGCCTCCCACATCTCCCTGGCTGGCTTCCCCGACCTCTCCCAGCTTTTAGCCATGTGCAGCAATGAGAGAACTCGCGGTTTGAGCTGGGCTATGATCTCGTTTTGCACGCTCACGGCAACAAGCTCGCTCGTGCGGTTGACCAATACGTGCTCATGGGCGATCAGCGCCTGCCACAAACAGAACGTGACCGTTAGACCACAGATGCCGACCAGCGCTGCGAACCGTTGTGGGGCGGGAGCCTGAGCAGTGGCGCCGGCCCACCACGCGAAGGCAATCAGCCCACCACCTAGCATGATGCACCCGACCGCCGTGTGCGCGGCCATGCTGGTGAAATATCCCCAACGATAGGTTTCCAAACCAGTAAGATAGCCAATACTAGATACCAGCCCCAAGGCCAACACGATCGAGCCGGATGGCCCCGTCATCAGGAAGAGTTGCTCACGCCGAGCTGACACGCTCATCACCCAGAGCGCCGCGCCAGCGAGCATAAAGCATACCGCCGTATTGGGTGCCATGCGTCCTGGGTGGGAGGTTTGCACGGTGATAAAGGCATTAATGAAGAATTGGTCGATACCGAAATCGATGCCGAACAGATATTCGCTGAGTGTCAGCAGACCTATCGCAGTCGCCACGGCGCTGCAGGCCGCCGCGACACGTGGCCATCCACGCGTTAGCGCCAGCAATCCAGTGCCGCATAGCACAAAGCTCAGCGCCGCATTGTATTGCATAGGAGCGAAGCCGGGGTGCAATTGCAGGAGCGTTTTGGTATGGAGGTGCCACCCTGCCATCACCGCGAGTCCCAAAGCCGCTGTGGCGCCGCCTGCGATCATAGCGACGAGCTGTAAGATGTGCCAGCTAACAGGGTCTCGCATAGACAATTGCCTGGAGGTGGCATCGATCATCTGTTGGTGTGGCAATCGTTGGCGCATAAGTACCGGGCCCTTCGTGCCGAAATGACAGGGTTTCGGTACGAAGGCATTAGCGGGCTGAGCGCAACAACCACGGCCGAAATTTGCTAAAGAACTTCGGGCCGATCGATGCCATCTGCTCTGCCACCACCTCTGGCGGGCTCCAACGTATGAAAAGATAGGCGCCCAGCATCAGTAGGGTCGCGTCATCGAGTTGGCCGAACACGGGCACGAGAAACCCCGGGACCAGATCTATGGGCGAGAGCACATAAAGGTATGATAGCAACAATCATGCCCTTGAGCGACCTGGGAACACGGTGGTCGCGCCACAAGTGCCAGCACAGTCGTCCAACTTTCGGAAGCTGTGGGAGTAGTGCCAGTACATGGCGGGAATTCGTAATACGTAAGGGTCTATTCATAGAGAATTCCCATGCCGAAGAACTACTCGCACTGCCTGCGCCTTCATCCGAAGACCATAGTGATACTCTATATGCGTACCATGGTTATCAGCAAAAATTATGCGCACGAACCGGTCCCAGGACAGATTCCCCACGGCCTTACCCTCATTGCCCTTCAACGGGCCTATGATCCCGTCTGCGTGTTGACTCTATCGAATTTCTCACCTGAGATTGTAGACGCGGCCGCTCTCATTATGAGATGAGAGCGGGTTGTATGGGTGCCAATAACTCTCAAATTGAGGGTGTGGACGCTGGTAAAGGCCTGAGCCTCCCTTGTTAGAGGTGATGCCACAAGCGCATTGAGCGCGTGGTCAGGTTCTTGAACGGTTCATCGCTGGGCCCGAGGGGGACTCTATACGGCGGCGCAGAGTGGACCTCCTCCCTGTCGTTCATGGAGCATGCGGCGTAGCGGCAGGAGGTGCCTCCTTTGGTATGGCGCTCTCGGGCACCTCGTCTAGAAACACGTGGTGCCCTCCCCGTTTCAGGGCACTGGCGACCTGCTGGGCATCCTCTTTGGTTCTGAATGGGCCAATGCGTACCCGATAATACTCTCCTGCTGGCCCATCGCGTGGGGCGAGATAGGCCTCTTGAAACCAGGGCTGCAACTGGCTGAGTACTTGTTGAGCCTCCTCGCCATCCTCAAACGCTCCCACCTGTACCTCAAAGAAGGTGGCTTCGTATGGACTGGTCTTCTGCGCTTCGGCTGGCTTTTCCGTGACTGTCACTCGTACGGGGCCGACTCCCTGCTCAACCAACCCGATGCTGTTAGCGGCCGCCTTCGATAAATCGATAATGCGGCGCTTGGGGTCGGCATATGGACCCCGGTCTGTGATCTTGACTTCTGCCTTTTCGCCTGTTTCCATGTTCTCCACCATGACTTTAGTGCCTAAAGGTAATTTGCGGTGGGCAGCTGTCATGTCGCTTGGAGAAAACTGTTCGCCACTCGCGGTTTTTTTGCCCTGAAATTCTTTGTTATAGTGGGATGCCAGCCCCTTTTCAGAGTGCCATGGGTCGGCCTGGAGGCCATCGCTTAACAGTCCAAAGACGGTATACACCCCCAATAGGACACCGCTTAACACATTCTTTCGCATATGCCACCATCTTTTGTAGGTCGATATTGTAGTCAGGGGGAGGATAGCCTAGAAGCCGGCAATGTTTGCGGTGAGTGGCGCGAAAGCTGAACCGGGAGTGATCAAGACTTCTGACGCCACGGCCAAGCCTGATGCTACTTGAAGGCTTTCTTAGTGAATGCGGTACGGAAGATCAGGAATCCTCAGCCTTTCCAGCTGGAGAAAGGCCGTTTTAGCAGTTAGAAAGCCCTATTTGGGTTAGCTCAAGACTGCAAATTGTATGGGCTTTGTATGGTTAGCTCCCTTCCACGATCCTAACCATCTTCCCCTTATCAACTCGTCATGAGTAGTCGGGCATTTTTCGAGCCGCAGCTCTGTGGCGAAAATTTTTCTAAATCAATATCAACCACTTGCCAGCGCCTGGCAGAGAGTCGGCGCACGGCTGTGCCTACGGTCGGTCCACGAGCCGTGCCTGGCCATATTGGGTGGAATGGGGCAAGCGCCCTCAACCTGAGAGAGCGATACGCTGCCTGCCTCTCATTATGAGTACATCGGGAGTCGCTGACCAGGCATCAGAGCGCGCGGGCTGGGTGCTCGTTCCGGCCATGGTCTGGCTCCCGGGCGACACCTACAAGGAGACCCAGTTCATCACCGCCGCCGGTATGAAATATGCCGGACGCGTGAGGGCGGTGGGACGGTCAGGTCAGCGTCGTCCCTACGGGAGCACGCTCAGGGCCGTCGGCCACCCCTCAGCTGGGACATCACGGGCGCACGCTTAAACTTTGGTGGAAGGAGTCTATCATGCCGAATGCCATTGATTTCCTGAAAGCGGATCACGCGCACGTGAAGGCCCTCTTCCAACAGTACGACGCGGCGGGACACCGCGCGGACCAGGAAAAGGAGGGCAGCGCTGAAGAGGTATTTATTGAACTCGACGTTCACACGACGATCGAGGAAGAGCTGTTCTACCCGGCCATGAAGCGGAAGACCGCTCAAGACGGCAGAACATTGTCGCCGATGCCACTGAAGAGCACCCTGTGGTGACGACATTGATGGAAGAGTTGCAGGGCCTGAACGCGAAGGACGAGCGCTACGATGCGAAGTTCAAGGTACTGATAGAAAATGTGAAACATCATATCATTGACCTCGTGGACAGCGGTCTGTTGGAAAAATCTCAGGACGATCCACTCCTGGGAAGACAGCCCTTGCGGCGGGGACGTTTGGTCCCGATCGGCGATCGCTTGCAGCGTCTGAAGCAGCGATCCCTCCACATACGCCTCGATAATGATAGGGTTCACATCGCACTTGCGACAAATCGCCGGCGTGTTGCCGAGGCGCGAGGTGACGGTCTTGATGACCTGCGCGACGTGTGTTCTCCCTTGGGTCCATGACTCGCACGCGCCACAGGCCTGCAGGGCCTCCAGGGCGAGGACTGATCCGGCCCAGGTGCGAAAGTCTTTCGTCGTGAAGTCCTGCCCAGTGATCTACCGCAGATAGGCATTCACATCAGCGGAGTCAATGGTTCGGCGCTGGCCCTCGTCATCCACATACTGAAACAACTCCTGGCCGGGAAGATCGTGACACTGCCGTACAATCCTCGCGAGACGCCGGTCATGGACCTCAATCAGATCTTCCTTCGTCCGCGGCAGACCGGGGAGCGCGAGATCATGCTCGACCTGCCTACGGATCACGGGTAAAGCCTCGCCGAAGGCGCACATCTGGGCATATTTGGTCTGCTCATGTCGCGCTCGCCAGTGGGGGTGATCGCGATACTGCTTGGGCCCCTTCGCACCGCGCCCAGTGGCCTGGAGGTGCCCCTCCGATACTGGGCAGATCCACACCTCGGTCCAGGCTGGCGGAATGCCCAAGGCCTTCATGCGCTGCAGCTCCTGCTGATCACGAATGGGGGTTCCATGAGGGGTCCTATAGGTAAACCCTCGACCAGAGCGCTGGCGCCGGATGCCAGGACGTGTATCCGTGACATAGTGCAGGCCCGCCTCCTTGGCCGATGCGACCGGGTCAGCTCGAAGGGCCGCCAGCCTGGTGCGTTGCCTCAGCCCCCGATATAATCCAAGCAATGATTATGCCGTAGGGCCCTTGCGCGGGCGCCGAGGCTCAGTTGCCGACTCATACTGAGAGATGAACGAGGAAAACTCTCAATGTGAAAGGTATTGATGATACAGCTCCGATGCGTCCAGGCGTCACCGACATGATGACCCAGTTGCCCCTTTACTCTCTGACCTCGTGACGTCATGGTCTGGTATGCCGGTTGCTCTTCTCACGTCAGCATCTGGGACGTTCTCCATCGTAGCGTCGTCGCACAGGCTGCACGCCGATACGGAGGGAGACATCATGCACACTCGACGTACTAGGTCTACGCTGATCACGGTGGTGGTGCGGTGATGTTAGTGCTGTGGCATGGGGCCGCGCGGCCAGACGATCATGATTAAAGGCAGTGGGCCAAGAACGCTGTTTGAAGCCCAGCAACAGGAACGTTGACCTCATCAGCCACGGCTGTCCAAAGGTCGCACCCGTGTTTCTGTGGCTGATGAGGATGCTGTAAGGAGAGACGCCCATGACTCTCACGCTTAACCCGACGCGCTGCGCCTTTCTAGCGATGGATTTTCAACACGACATTCTGGCAGTAACCCCTCAGTATCGCGAGAAGCACCTGCTTGAGACCGTCACGCGTGTCCTCGACGCGGCCCGCCACACCAGTGCCACGATCGTCTACATCACGGTTTCCTTTCGCGACGACTACGCTGATGCCCCGGCCCACTCCCCGCTGTTTCAAGCCGAAAAAGCCCGGGGGTGATGAAAGTCGGCTCACCCGGCGCCGCCATTTGCGGAAAGCTCACGCCCAGGACGGGGGGCCTGATGATCAATAAACATGGTGTCGATCCGTTCAATAGCACCCATCTGGCTAATGTCCTGCGCGCCAGAGATGTGGAGACGCTGGTGCTAATCGGCGTGTGGACGAATTACGTCGTTGAAGCCACGGCCCGCACCGGCGCCGATTCGGGCTTTCGGATCATCGTCGTCACCGATGGCTGCGCCAGTGACACTAAGGACCATCACCAATTCTTTGTCACCCAGATCTTGCCGATGCTCGGCACCGCCGCCACAGCCAGCGACGTGATTGCGGCGCTCAGGTAGCGCATCGGGATGGGTACTGTCCCTATCAGGAATCATCGACGGGCTCGCGCGCGATCGTGTGCAAGACCATGGTGGTGCATGCCTCCCGTCCGTACGATCTGGAACCAGCCGGGGGCTGTGCGCCGCATGTATCGTAGAGATCGCATGGGGTAGAGCCTGTATCTCTATGACACCGGCTGGTGGAGGGCGCCACTCCGGCATGGTCTGGGTGGTGGAGCGCAATATCCCCGTGGTCACCGCGAGGCGGTGGGCCGAGGAGCGCCACGCCCGTTGGCAGGACCGGCTAACCGCCCGCATCACCTGATTTACGGGTAGCCTGCCCTTTGTCTACCTCGACCTGGTGGTCTACAGCTTGGGGATCGTCATCAATCTGCCTGGAGTGCCGTTGCCGCACTTCGACCCGACTTATGAGATCCTGGCCATGCTCGCCTCCGTGATTGAGCTGGTCCCACCCTATCTCTGCTAAGTACGAGGATCTCCTGCCGCCGCAACAGGTCGCGGATGACCTGGCTTGACTGCTCAGCGTCGCGTGCTTTCCGTCCCCGCTACTTTTTATTGTGTTCTACCCTTTGATGCGGGGCGTGCGGCCTTTCAAGATGAGCGAGGACAGCGAGAACGATCCAGGTCAAGAGCGCGCCCAGCAAGGCCGTGCCCAAGCGGCCCAAGCCAGTGGCCACCCCGATCGCTGCCGTCATCCAGAGGCCGGCGGCCGTGGTCAGCCCCTGAACCTCATGCGTCTCGTGCCACTTGAGAATGGCGCCGCCCCCCAGAAAGCCGATGC
>Ga0137403_10007169_pt1 | contig 12621 bp, 11 predicted proteins | sample CZOMad2_1_16fung_FD_122057 | JGI IMG/M metagenome (GOLD analysis project Ga0137403, IMG submission 122057) | Vadose zone soil fungal communities from Angelo Coast Range Reserve, California, USA - CZOMad2_1_16fungal (Hybrid Assembly) | ecosystem: Environmental > Terrestrial > Soil > Vadose zone... | reverse complement strand
AAAACTTGACGGAACTCGCCAGTGGTCCCTTGACTGGGAGTTACTGCGACAAACGTAACGAACCTTCCTGACGCGCTGATCGACGGCGAAATTGCTTCGGTTCCTGCTAGCGCGCCATGCGCATCGGTTGAAACCAACTGCGTCGCGGGAGTACAGGGGGTCCGCGCACCCAAGCACGTATCGCGCAAATATATCTGGGATCTTGGGGGCGCTTCCGCGAGTAGGTTCGTCGCCGCAGAACTAAACGCCACGTACCGCCCATCGGCGCTCATGGAAGGCGACTGGCTGTCATCGTTGCCCACCGCGCCATCCATGGCGGACGAAACTAGTAGAGTGCGAGCTTGACACGCTTCTGTGGCACCTTGGCAGGTGTCGCGGACAAAAATCTGCGAGTGCTCGTTTTGCATCGCGGTGAAGGCAACAAATCTTCGGTCCGCGCTGACCGCAGGAGTTGCCTCGCCAACGGTTTGCACGGCGGCCGCAGGCTGCGCGCTGACCGCGGGGCAAGCAGTGGTCTGGATCGTAAACGGCAAGCTCGTCGGACTCGTGCCACCTCCGCCGTTTCCAGTGCCCGCGTTAGGTGCTGGCGGGTTGAAGACGCTTACGCTCACCGGCACGACGGCCGAGATCAATGTGCTGGGTACCGTGGCTTGGATCTGCGTTGCACTACCACCGCTAACCGTTGCCAGCGTGGTTTGGGTTCCACCCGATCCCCACAAGACCTGTGACCCACCGGAAGGATCCGAGGTGGGAAGAAAATTGCTCCCGGTAACCGTCAAAGAAAACGCCGCGCTGCCCGTCACCGCACACTTCGGTGACAAGCTCGACACCGCTGGGAGCGGATTTCCCGGAGGATTGATGATGAACGCCAGCGGATTGGAGAGTCCATTGGTTCCCGCGCCAGAATGCGGTTGCAGCGTGTTGACGAAGGCGGTTCCCGGTTTGGCCACCAGCGAGGCCGGAACCGTTGCAGTGATCCCCAGGACATTATTGTTGGCGTCGGTCTGCACTTGTGTGGCGATAGTCTGACCGTTCCACTGCACGACCGTCTTGGCAACAAATCCGACGCCTGTCACCGTCAGGGTGAACTGCGCGCTACCTGCGCTGATGTTGGACGGCGACAGCGTCGAAATGGACGCCCCGGTGGGAACTTGGAAGGTGTTCCCGTAATCATTGCAACCCATCGCGGCGAAAATCGCCGTCAATGCGACAGCCATTGCTGTCCAGGACCGCTTCATGAAAACTCCTTCACGTGTGACCGCGAGGCTGGCCTCGCCGGTGGCCCCGGAGCCACCGCCCGGGCATTCCGCGAAGAACCGCGTTCGCCACAGTGCTGTCGGGATGTGATGCGGAATTCGCGCTGCGCGTTGACCCGTTTTGCCCGTCGGTCGCTTACGTCGGGCACGCCACGGCACGTAAAAGAAGCCACGCGCAACCTTACATCCTTACCATTGTAGGCGATGCAAGGTCAATCGCGGCACGTCGCTGCGAACGCGCGTCAATTGCTGCTTAAGGCGTGTCGTCCAGGCTGCCCAGGGCTTTCAGCGTAGCCCGCACAAGTTCCTGAACATGCTCGTGACATTCCGGATCGCTGAGCGCCGCCGCGCCCGCGGCACGATAGCACTCGCGAGCTTTTTCCTTGCGGCCCAGCTTGGCAAGAAGATCGCCGCGCGCTAACTGAAACAACGCATTCGATGGATATTTCTCGGCCAGCGGGCTGATTATTTCCAACGCGCGATTGTATTGCTGGTCGTAGTTGTGAAGGTTGATGGCCAGATAAAACCGCGCTTCCGGTGGAACCAATACACCTTCTTCGATAGCGTGTTGGAGCTGGCGGATGCCTTCCTTCTTGTTCCCGCCCGGAACACCCATGAAAAATCGCAAGACGCGTGCAGCCGCCGAGAGCGTATCGATGTAATAGTTGTAAAGACCAAGGCCAAAATCAGCATCCACCAAATCCGCGTTCATCGCCTTGGCTCGAAGCAAGTGCTCACGAGCGCGCACGCCGGCCCGCGCCGTGTTGCGGCCTTCGCCGCGCAATCCATACAATCGCGAAGGTAGCGCGTCGCCCATACCCGCGTAGAATTGCATCTCCGCCGAATCGTGCTCTGCGATTTTCTTTTCTGCGAGGGCGGTAGCTTTAGCAGCCAATTCAAGATAATGGCGGTCGGCCGACAATTTGGCGCGGTGCCGCGGAAATGTCATTCCATACTTGAATTCCGCGGACGTGCACCAGATTTCCCACCACAGTGCTTCCGCTTCCAGCAGATACCCGATAGGGTGTTCCGGCTGCTCCTCTTGCAGGCGCAATGCCGCCGCGCGACCGCCTTCAAAATCTCCGGAATAGATCTGGTCGGCTACGGCGATTACTTGCGGGTCTGGTTGTAATTGGTCGGCCTGAGCCGGCGCGCAGAAGAATTCCGCGCAACACAGCAACAACAGCCAGATTCCGGAAATATTTCGAAAGCGATGCACGACAAACCATCCGATACCACGCTGCAAGCTCTTCGCCGAATCAGTTTAAGCTGCTCCAGCAGCGTTGCAAAACGAAATGGCTGCGGAACGTAGGGTTCGCCGGGCAGTTTGCGTTTCCGGACCAAGTCCCGCGTTCGCGCAGTTGCTCCGCATTTGCTATTCTCGGCGGCGCAATGAACCGCGAAGATTCCGCTCCAGGCGGCCCGCTGAACAGCAGTCGTGGCGACCTCGAACGCGCGCTCGGCCTCAAGGAAGCCGTCGCCCTCAATATGATTGAGATGGTCGGCATCGGCCCGTTCGTAGTCATCCCGCTAGTCATTAAAGCCATGGGCGGTCCGCAATGCCTGCTGGCTTGGGCCGCCGGAGCAGTGTTGGCCTTGCTGGATGGGTTCGTGTGGTCGGAACTTGGCGCAGCGATGCCGCTGGCCGGCGGCAGCTACGTTTTCCTTCGCGAAGCCTATGGGCCTGGCCGCATGGGCCGCCTGATGTCCTTCCTCTTTGTTTGGCAAACGCTGATCCAAGCGCCGCTCAGCCTGGCTTCCGGAGCAATCGGCTTCTCTCAGTATGCTTCCTATCTTTATCCGCTCGGAACATACGGACAAAAAGCAGTCTCCGGCGCACTCGTAATTCTCCTGGTAGTCTTGCTTTATCGCCGCATCTCTTCGATTGGAAAAATCTCGCTCTTTCTGTGGGTCGGTGTCGTCGGCACCATTTTGTGGCTCATTTGGGGCGGTGCCACGCACTTCCAGCCGCGCCTCGTCTTCACCTACGCGCCGGGATCGTGGGACTTCTCCTGGCTGTTCTTTGCCACTCTCGGCTCCGCGACGGTCAACACCATCTACACCTATTGGGGCTACTACAACATTTGCCATCTCGGCGGCGAAATCCGCGATCCTGCCCGCAATATTCCGCGCGGCATTTTTATTTCCATTATCGGCATCGCCATTTTGTATCTGGCCATGCAGACCAGCATCCTTGGAGTGCTTCCATGGCAGCAGGCGCAAGACTCGCCCTTCATCGTCAGCGCCTTCGTGGAAAAGCTTTACGGCTCGGCCGCGGCGCGCTTCGCCACCGCCATGGTCCTATGGATTGCTTTCGCTTCGGTGTTCTCTTCCCTGCTCGGATACTCCCGCGTCCCCTACTCCGCTGCGCTGGATGGAAATTTTTTTCGCATCTTCGCTCGCGTGCATCCCGAAAAGAAATTTCCGCATATCTCGCTTCTTTTTCTGGGCGCCCTTACGTTTCTCTTTGCCTTGCTCTTCAAGCTCAAGACGGTAATCGCCGCGGTCCTCGCCATGCGCCTTATCATTCAGTTCATCGGTCAGGCCGTAGGAGTAATGCTGTTACGACGCCGTTGGTCTCCGGAGCGTCTGCCGTTTAAGATGTGGTTGTATCCATTGCCGGCGCTGTTGACCATTGCGGGCTGGATCTGGCTGTTCCTTCGAACGGGTCGAGCTATCTGGTGGGGGTTATTCGTGATTGCCTTGGGACTGGTGGTTTTTCTAGTGCAAGCGCGTTTTCGCAGAGAGTGGCCATTCGCCGCGCCTCCCCTCGAGGCCGCCAAGTGATGGTGCCTCAGAGAAATCAACCAAGACGGCTCCCGGCTTTCTTCTTCACCCTGGCCGTTCTATTTATCTTGTTCCTCACTTCTGGCGCTCGAGCGCAATTTCCGCCCGCGCCAGGAACCGGCACCGGTCTCCCGGAAACCGTCGAGGCCATCGAGAACGCTCGAGTAACTACGCGCATCCTCTACATCACCGCGCATCCCGATGACGAGTCCGCAGCCGTGCTCACGTATCTTGCTCGCGGTCTCCACGCCGAAGTCGCCCTGCTCTCGCTTACCCGGGGCGAAGGCGGACAAAATGATCTGGGTCCGGAGCAGGCTCCGCAACTCGGTCTGATCCGCTCGCAAGAACTGCTCGCGGCCACGCGAGGATATGGCGTCAAACTCTTTTTTACTCGCGCTCGAGACTTTGGCTACTCCAAAACTCCCGAAGAAACTGAAAGAGTATGGGGCGACGAAGTCCTGCAGGACATGGTCGAGGTGATTCGTTTGTTTCGTCCAACGGTGGTCATAAACGGCTGGGGCGGCGTTCATAGTGGGCATGGCCATCATCAAGCCGCCGGGCTTCTCACACCGAAAGCCGTCCAGCTTGCTGCTGATCCCAATTACAAACTCCGCGTTTCCTCATCCGAGCAGCAAGGTGCGGCGCCTTGGGGCGATCGCCGCCCAATTTTGTTGCTCGATGTCGATCGCGGCGAAAAACCTCAAGGCTATCCGCTTCCCCTTGACGATGTTTCTGCGCTCTACGGGAAATCGTGGCGCGAGATTGGTTTGGACGCTTTCGCCAATCACCGTACGCAGGGCATCACCGGATTTTTGAATTCACCATTTCTCCGTCGCCCCATCACCCTCAAGCGCGAAGATGGGGGCGACTTCGATGCTTCTTCTCTTAACGAACCGCTCGGGCCCCTCGATGAAGATTTTGAAGTCGGCAACAAAGGCGTTGATCCACTGATGCGTGTCGTGGACGCTTCTTTGATCGCGGCACGTGATGCCGCTCTACGGCTCGATTACAAAGCTTCCGCCGATTCCCTCATCGCCGCGGGCAAAAAGCTGGATCAAATCCCGGTGCCTTCGCTTTCCTCGCAGCTTCCCGCGCCAATGGCATCGCTGGCCGCAAGCGTCCGCCGCAAGCGCGACAAAATAAACGCAGCTCTAACGATGGTCACCGGACTGCGCCTCAATGCTATTGCCGATCGTAGTGAAATCGTTCCTGGCGAAAGCTTCACGGTCCGTGTCGATCCTCGACATCGCGACGGCATCACTGCGGATTTTCGCAGGCCAACGCTGACGCTTCCGCCGGATTGGGCCATCACCAACGAGGAAACTGAGGCCAACGGGGCGGTTCGCTTCACTATCTCGGTTCCGTCGAATATCTCGCAGTTCGCGCTTGGATGGCCCTCGCGCCCGCTTCGCAACTCGATATCGGGCGCCACCGCGTATCTCGACGCATTGCTGCCCGAGCCGCCGCCACTGATAACCGCCGCCGAAGACGCCGTCCTCAACGGATACGCATTCACCGCGACATCGGCGGTCACCAGCATCCATGCAACCTCCACTCGAGCCGATCGTGTTCCGCCTCGCTTGGTGCCCGCCTATTCGCTCGCCGTGGAGCCCCGGCAAATGATCGATGTCTTGGCCGGCGCGCCAAAATCGTTCGACGTGCTGCTTCGCGTACATTCTTATGCCACACAGGCCGGCGAAGTGAGCGTCAGCCTAGTCCTTCCGCGCGGCTGGAACGTCGGCGCGCCTGTCCCCCTGAAGTTTTCTGGCATTGGCGATGAATATGCCCGGTTCAAAGTGACGCCGCCTCCGAAGCTTCCGGCCGGCAACTACAAAATCGCCGCACAGGTTTTCGAGAAGGGTGACCGTGCCTCCAACGTGAAGCCCGTGAAATTCAGTCTTTCCCTCGAGCCGCTCCCAACCATGCCCACGCTGCTCTGGGCCGAACCCGCGCAATGCGTAGTGCACGCATTCACCATCAATGTCCCGCAAAATCTCCACGTTGGCTACATCACGGCAGAAAGCGAGCCGGTGCCTGACGCGTTGCGCATGCTAGGCGTTCAAGTGGATCTGCTCGATGCGCAAGCCCTGGCGTTCCGCGACCTATCTAAGTTCGACGCCATTGTCGTCGGCGTGCGCGCCTACGAACTTCGTTCCGACCTGCCTGGGGCAAACCAGCGTTTGCTCGATTACGCTTCCAAGGGCGGCACGCTTCTCGTGCAATACCAGCGTGATTTCGCGTGGGACAAATCTTCGTACGCGCCGTATCCAGCGGTAATCTCCCCGCCTGCGCCGCCCGCAAAGGAGGGCGCGACTCCGACCCCCAGGCCATTGCCACGCATCACCGACGAAAACTCGCCCGTGAAATTTCTCAATCCCAATGATCCGCTCTTGAATCGCCCAAACAAGATCACGCAAACCGATTTCAAGGGTTGGGTACAGGAGCGCAGTCTCTACTTGTGGACGCAGTTCGATCCCAAGTACACGCCGCTGCTGGCCATGAACGATCCCGGCGAGCCCGACCAGAACGGCGCACTCGTCTATACGCGCTACGGCAAAGGCGTCTACATTTATACGGGCATCGCTTTCTTCCGTCAGCTCCCCGAAGGCATTCCCGGCGCTTACCGCCTTTTTGTCAATCTGCTGAGCGCCACGCGTCCGGCCACAGCCGTTCGCGCCAACAACCGGCGCAGTAACTCACGCGCACGTTAAGGATTCTCCGATTCTTCGCCGTGCTATCCTTCCGTTGCAACTTTAGAATTTTAGGGAGAGCACTTAAATGGCTGCAAAGCCGGTTCCCGCACGCGCGCGCAATTTCCGAACGCTCTTCACGCTTGTAGTTTGCATGGCGATTTCTTTTTCTATGGCTTCCCCAGTCCACGCGCAAAAGGAAAAGAAGAAAAAGAAGGACTCCAAAACGGCCGCCGAACCCCACACCACCATTCCCATGGGCGACGAGCAACAGATCGATTACAAAATTTCCGAAATGCTCGGCGCCTGGCAGCTTGGCGATCTAGACCGTCTGCACCAGGACTACGCCGACGACGCCGTCTTTGTCAGCGGAACCTGGGCGCCACCGGTTTTCGGGTGGTCCAACTTTCTTCCCTTGTACCAGCAGCAGCGCGCGCGCATGCAGCAGGTGCGCATGGATCGCTCCAACACCTTTATCAAAGTGAACGGGATGGCAGGGTGGGCTTGCTACCAGTGGGATTTCAGTGGAACGGTGGACGGTCAGCCCATGACCTCACGCGGGCAAACGACTCTGGTCTTCGAAAAACGCAACGACCACTGGATGATCGTCCACAATCACACGTCGGTGGCGCTGCCCGGCCCAGCCACAACGACCCAACCCGGCTCCCCGGCAAACACACCGCCATCGCAGCCGGGCAAGCCTCCCGCTTCTTGATGCCCGGCAACACTAACTGGCAATTACGCTAGAAGCTTTTCAGTCCTTCGTACAACCACATGCCGGCAATCAGCAACAGGAGCGCCCCTGCTGCGATTCCGCTAGTGGCAATCGGCTTAGAGAGCTTAGTGATCTTGGCGAACAACTCGCGCTGTTCTTGAGCCAGGTGCTCTCCCGCCGCATCGATGCACAACTGATCATCTTCATGTGTTGTGAGAATGCTCCGCCACAGCAGCAATGCCAGAAATGTAGCGGTGAGGATTCCCCAGACGATCAGAAGGTACAGAATGGGCCCCGTTAGCGTCTCTCCCATCGTAACCTCCGTGGAATAGTGCCGCGGTGCCTGCCCCGAGGACCGGAGGTGGACAGGCAAGGGGTAAACTGTTATTCACCCGGAGTATAGCACTGTGGATTTGAATTTCCACTACTTAGCATTTAAGAAACGGATGGCGTCCGGCGACCTGGTGGTACAGCAGCAGCGTGCAAACCGCCTGGGTTGGGTCAATCATAAAGCGGAAACCATGCGCGCGATGGCGTCGTCGAAAGTCGAACGCCCTTGCAGATATGGCTGCCAGTAGCGGTTAAGGAGGCTGAGATAATTTTCCCAACCGCGCTGGTACAGTCCTTCGCGCTTCGCGTACGGCGTGTACTCAGAATCCTGCGGATACCGGCTGTTTCCTTCCCCTGCTCCGATGCTGCTCGAGTTGCCCGCCTTCGCGCCATTTTGAGCCGCACTGTTTTCCGGCGTATCGGACTCCTCTTCCATCACCGGCTTGATTACTTCTCCCGTCGTGTAAAAAATCAGCGCATGCCACAGATCCCGCGGGATAGGCTTGTCGCGCTGGCGGCACTCTCGCACGATGGCCTGCTCCACCGGCTCGGCAATTCCGTGTGAAGCTTCATGAAAGAGGACTTCGAGCGCGGACGCGCCTTGATTGCGTGGATCGGTACTGGCAATCGTCACGCGCAGCGGATCGAGCGTGGTGTATGCGCCCGCCGCGTTGGCCACCGCGCTGACGTCAACTCGAATTTTCTCGACCGGCCAGCGCGTTTGGTAAATGTCCGCCAAACGATGCGATAAACCAACACCCTGCTCGCGCACCAGCGGCGCCACTCGTTTTATCCACGCGCGGTTGGCCCGGTCATCCGCGGGCCAGCGATGGGCGCGGTAGACTGGCGCGGCGCCTTCCAGGATTTGTGTCAGGTTCGCGGGCAATCCCGCGTCGCAGGACTTTTTCTTCGCACCGGAAAGTTCATCGCAAGTTTCAAAATCGCCCAGTTGGTTCTTCAACAGCAGCAATTCGGTATTAAACAGCAGATCTTTGTTGGCATAGTTCGCGGCATAGTAGGAAATCGCGTTCTCCCATGCGTGCTGTTCAGAACTGCTCAAAACGATTTTCGAGTCCGGCGCGATTTGCAGAGTGGGTTTGCCGGTCTTCCCGGACTTTGGCGTGCCCACCGGCTCGGCGTTGCGCCGCTGCCGGGCTTCTTCGTACAGCCGATGATGAAGGTTGATCCAGAATCCGCTATGCAGCTCGAACACCGGAAGCGGTCCATACGTGACATCCACTTGTGGAGCAGCCGCAATCGCCGGCCCAAGCAGCAGGTTTACAGCGAGGAACAGTATTGGCAGGCGTGTGGTAACGATGCATCCCATGGTGAAGTGCCCGATGGTATCGCCAACCGCGCTCGCGCACAAATCACCATTTCCAGACAATTTCATTCGGCGTGTATTACCTTGCTGCCTTAGCAGCGCTCGCCAACCAGCGATCCAGAATTGCTTGCTGATGCGCCGCCAGGTTTTCGGCGAACGCCACGCCGATTCCCAGACCGGGGCTCACGTACATCACCATCGCGGTCGATTCGAACACTTCCCTTTGGCTCTGCAGCCGCACGTGGACCTGTGTGCCACGCGGCAAGGGTTGAAGCATGTCGATATAACAGCCCGTGCGGCTAATGTCAGCGGTCCGCGCGGTAAATTTCATGGTGCTCAGCAGGTCCGTGATTTCCGCAATAAGTATCAGCGGATAGCGCGGCGCTACGCGGCGGTCCGTCATCGCATCAGGCATTCCCGGAATCTCCTTGTGCGCTGAGAGACCTGTAGGCCGCAAACGCTTCGTCCAGCGAAGCGCTGCGAGAAGAAGGATGCCCCACACTCATTTTCGGACTGACTGGGTCCGCCGGCAAGGATGCGCCGGCACTTCGTTCCAAAGCGCCAACTGTCTGGCGTCATTCCAGGCGCGGGTCTACCTCGCTGCCCACCGCTCCCTGGCGGTCCGCGCCATGCAGGCCGCCGCTGATATCGCGGAAAAAAGATCGCCGGCCCGTCCGCGCGTATGTTTCTGGCGTTGCCGCGATCTCATATTTTGCCGGCGCGCCGAGATCGCTCCCTCCCGATATGACGTAGCGAAACTTGTAGCCCATTCGCGTGCCCGAAGCCAAATCCTGTTCCAATAAAGCTGCGCCATCCGGTCCCGCGGCGGAGCCTCGTTTGGCCGGGCCCAACTTGGTGAGTGATTCCGGCAAGCGAGCATAGCTCCGGCGGTACGTTTCCACGGCTTCAGCTATTTTCTTGACGCCATCAATCGCCGCACGCTCCGTGGATTCCATCTCCGCCGCGTCCCATTCAAAAGCAAGCGCCGGCAAATCCAGCAACACCAGTCCTACCGAGAGCAGTTTCCATCCGCTATTTTCGCGCACAAGGCCCATTTGCACGCGGATTGTGCTAGCTCCTGTGGTGTCCGTCGGTTCGCGCACCTCCACTGGAAGGAACGCGAGATTATCCGAGATCTCCGCTCCGCCGATTTGCAATTCCGCGGCACCGCCGGGAGTTTCGCAGTGAACGGTCGGCCGTCCGGAACCCGTCGGCAGTAGCGAGGGCTTGCCAGGCTGATTCAAGAGAACGAAACGCTTCATGAGTGCGACGCGGGCGGGGGGCGTCAGGTGGGCAAAAGTCTCCGCGTTTCGCGTGGTAAGGAATCTGGAAAACGCTTGCTCGCTCTGCGAGCAGGCCGCAGACAAAGCATCGCGTAAAGCCGCTGTTGGCGCGTCCGATGTGCTCACGGCTGCGGCGGTCTTAGCGGTCGATACCGAACTCGATTCTTGAGCGGCTACTACGCAAGCGAAGAGCAGTAATAGTGACGCAAGTCTTACGAAAGCGGCGGCGCGTTGAAACACATCAATCCTTCGCTACCGCAAGAATCGCCGCCAGATTCTGCGTGAACACGGAGCGCGGCATCACTTCATCGCAACCCGCGGCGCGAGCCTGCGCGGCCAGTTCCGTTTGTACGTGGGATAGGAAGGCGACTACTCGCACTCCATTCTTATCCGCGCGCAGCCGTTGAATCGCAGCAATCGGCTGGCTGCGCGAATTCAGATCCACGATCAGCAGTTTTGGCGGCGGCTCCAGCAATGCCTGCAGCGCCTCGCCGGTCGCGGCCACTTTCACGTCCACTCCCAAGTGCTTGGCCGTCTCTGCCAATTTCATCTGAAAAAACAGATCGTCCATCAATGCCACGACTCTAGCCATTGATTCGGTTTCTCCTGCTTGATTAGGATGCAACTTCCAGATTTTGCGTGCACCGCCGCAAGCGGTGGATTCTGATCTCAGTTCGACCAGTCAGTGCGATAGGCGACATCAGACGGCGGCAAGTTGCGCTTTCCTGGAAATTAACCTTAGTGCTTATCCCCGCCGCCATGTGCACCAACGGTCTTATCCGGCACATCGCCCGGCCGACCCTTGACGCGGTCGTACACGCTGACCTGGCTGACCGAACCCAGCGCCTCGTTGTAAAACGTAGGCACCCCAAGCGCAGTCCGCAACTCTTCATTGAACTTCCGCAAATTCGCCAGGTGTGAGGCCAGCGCGGGCACCTTATGCCCATCGTCAGTCAGCAGAAATTTCTGATAACCCGCATCCCACAAGCGCGTGAACTTCCCGTTGAGCATAATGGTCGGCTGCACGGTCATCTGATACTGCCCGTCCGCCTCTTTGCGAAACTCGGCGCCGCTCCCGTATTTCTCCACGCGCACCACACCGCGCGTGCTTCCCACGCTAAAACCCAGCGCCGCCAGGCTCTCAATCGCTTTTTGCGAAAACTTCTCATTAACGTTCCACATAGCTATTGAGAGTACGGGAAGGAACTCCTGCGTGTAAAGCGCGCAACAAGATGGGTTAATACCGGGTTCTTTGGCCCGCGCATCTAATAGGGGTAGAATAACCGCCTTCTCCGCCGCGATTCGGGCTGGGTGTGCGTCTAATCTTTTGGGAATAAATGTGCGAGCAGCGATGGCCACAAGCGAGCGCGGAACCAGTCACGGCGCAGTCGGCGAGTCCGTCCTCCAGCGCATTGGAAACACGCCGTTGCTGCGTCTTGAAAAGACCGGGCGCGAGTTCCCCAACGTTCAATTTTTGGCCAAAGCGGAATGGTTCAATCCCGGTGGTTCAGTAAAGGACCGTCCCGCCCTCAGCATGATTCAAGCTGGTCTGGCTAGCGGCGCGCTACGACCAGGGAAGACGATCATTGACGCAACCAGCGGCAACACTGGAATTGCCTACGCCATGATCGGCGCCGCGATGGGCTACCCGGTTGCGCTCTGCCTGCCAGACAGCGCCTCGCACGAGCGCAAGCGTATCCTGGCAGCCTTTGGCGCGGAGATGATCACTACGCCCGGAGATGAAGGCACCGACGGCGCGATTCGCCGCGTGCAGAAAATTGTGGCCGCCGATCCGGATAAATATTTTTATCCCGATCAGTACAGCAACCCCGCGAACTGGCAAGCCCACTATTTCGGTACCGCGAATGAAATTTGGGCGCAAACCGCCGGACACATCACCCATTTTGTTGCTGGGCTGGGTACCAGCGGCACTTTTGTGGGATCAAGCCGGCGCTTCCGCGAGCTGAATCCCGCAATTCGCTGCATCAGCTTGCAGCCGGACGCATCGTTTCACGGGCTCGAAGGCTGGAAGCACATGGAAACGGCCATCCGCCCTTCCATTTATGACGAAACGTTGGCCGATGAAGACCTCGCCGTCAGCACAGAAGACGCATACCGCTTGGTGAGGCGCATTGCACGCGAGGAGGGACTGCTCGTCAGTCCGAGCGCAGCCGCCGCACTCGCCGGTTGCTTTGTCGTAGCGGCGAAACTCCCGCGCGACCAGCACGCCGTCATA
>Ga0137403_10007168_pt1 | contig 12623 bp, 11 predicted proteins | sample CZOMad2_1_16fung_FD_122057 | JGI IMG/M metagenome (GOLD analysis project Ga0137403, IMG submission 122057) | Vadose zone soil fungal communities from Angelo Coast Range Reserve, California, USA - CZOMad2_1_16fungal (Hybrid Assembly) | ecosystem: Environmental > Terrestrial > Soil > Vadose zone... | reverse complement strand
CCCGCGCTCCATGTCCCAGAAACCCGATATGCCCGCTCTTATTCGCGAGTCCCGGATGTTTCTTCAGCACCGCCGGGTCCTTCACATCATCCAGATTGGCATCCACGATCGTCGCCCCATTGAGCTTGACTGTGATCTGCCGACCCTTGGCCGTGATTTCCTCCTGGTTCCACTCCCCCACCGGCTTGAGGTGTCCCGGCTGGGCCGCGACCACATCGTAAATCGACCCGTGATACTGTGCCGGGCGAAGCTTGCCTTTGTAGGCGGGGGCATTGTCATCCAGCACCTGGATTTCCATTCCCTGGTATGCGGCGTCGCCTTCATAGGGCGCGCGGATGCCGATGCCGTTGTTGGATCCCTCTTCCAATTTGAATTCGAAGCGGAAAACGAAGTTGGCGTATTCTTTTTCGGTGAAGAGATTGCCACCGCCGTCCGCTGGGCATTCGAGCAGGCCGTTTTCGACGATGTAGCCGCGTCCCTCGGGCTCGACGAGTTTCCAGCCGGACAGGTCCTTGCCGTTGAACAGCGTCGTGAAGCCCGACTCGGGGGGCGCGGCCAGCAGAATGCCGGCCGCCAATCCGATGACAGTAGTGCAGATCGTTCTAGACATCGACTTCACTCCACTCGACTACGCGCTTTTCGTAAATCGACTTGCGGCCCATGATGGCGGTGAGCGTGGAAATACGCGCGGACTCCGCGTTATTGAGGGGCGTCTTCTTGCCGCGGGCGTTATCGATGAAGGCGGCGACCGAAAGATACGTGGAGTCCTGATCGGGATTCGGGACTTCAAGTTTCCTGGGCGCCGCGTCTTTTTCCCGTTCGATCAAAGTTGCGGTGGCCAGATCGATAGCGGCGTCGGAGCCGTAGACGCGTTCCTTGATGCCCGCGAAGTGCGGCGGATCGAAATAGATGTGGCTGAAGGTGAAGCGCACGTCGTTGGGGAACTCGTAAATGACGGCGTAGTTGTCCATGGTGGTGCGGCCGGGCGGGACGTTTTTGAAAAGGTTGATGCCGCCGGTGCCGAACGCGCGCAGCGGATGGTGACCGGCGGCCCACACCATGAGGTCGATGATGTGGCAGGCCTGCTCGACGATGTTGTCGCCGGAGCGCGAGCGGTCAAAGTACCAGAGCATCTCGTGCGGCAGGTCGCCGGTGTGACGGTAGGCTTGCAGGAACAGCACCTTGCCAATGCCGCCATCGTGAATGACTTTCATCGAAGCCGCGCGATTGGGATCGTGGCGCAACTGGAAGCCGGCCTGGAAAATTCCTTTAGCGCTTTTGGCGGCGTTGGTCACCATGCGGCACTGCTCGGGGTTCAGCGCCATGGGCTTTTCGCAATAGACATGCTTGCCCACTTCGAGAGCGGCGATGGCCATCTCCTTGTGGAGGTCGACGGGGGTGGCGATGACCACGGCATCGATATCTTTGCGGTCGAGCATCTTGCGGTACTCGGCGAATGGCTCGGGGGTGCTGCCGGCTTCGGTCGCGGCTTGGACCGCCTTCTTCAGGGCTTCGGGATCGATATCGCAGATGGCGACCACTTTGACGCCTGGCACTTTGAGCATGTTCTTCAACACGTAGGAGCCCCGGTTGCCGACGCCGATGAAGGCGACGCGGACGGTGTCGTTCGGTGATTGCGCCGGCAGCAATGCGGCGGAGCCGGCGGCGACGATAGATGATTTCACAAAATTGCGGCGAGTTTGATTGTCATTGGTCATGATATTTTCCATTGGGACGAGATGGCGCGGCCGACGTCGGTGAGCAGCGCGGTTTCTTCGGTAGTAAATGTGCGCGGTGCTCGGTTGGCGATGCCCAGGGCGCCGACGGCGTCAGTGCCGTGGAAGATGGGCACGACGATCGCGCCTTCCATGCCTGTGGCTTTGGCCCCGGGGCGCGCGTCGCCGCTCGAATCCGTCTGCAGGTTGCAAACGCTGATGGGCTCTTTGCGCTCGACCGCGAGACCGGCCATGCCTTTACCGATGGGGACGACCTGCACGGCTTTCAAGACGGGCTCGGGAATGCCGGCGCTCGCGGCTTTGAGGTGCATCACGCCGTCGGATTCGAGCAGGTGGATGGTTCCGGTGTCGGCGCGGAAGTGCGCGATCGTCAGGCGCAAGACTTCGTCGAGGTTGCCGGCGCGCACGGCAGACTGCGTTTGTTCCAGAAATGTCATTTGTGGCGGGTGAGATTTTCGAACAGATACAGGCCGCTCTTGCCGGCGACGACGAAATCGAGATCGCCGTCGGCATCGAGATCGACGACGGGAATTTGCATGCCGGCGCCGGTGCGCGAGCTGTAGTCGATGACGTGTTTCACCCACTCGACTTTCTTGCCGTCGCCCGACTTCAGGTACTCGTACCAATAAATGCCTAGCGGCTCACGCTCGCCGGGATCGTGGCCGTTGTGGGCCATGAAGCGCTTTCCGGTGAGGAAGTCCATTTTCCCGTCGCCATTCAGGTCAACCATGGTCATGGCATGCGCCTGCGACCAACTGTCATCGATCACGTGTTTGGTCCAGGTATTGCCGTCGCCGCGTTCGAGCCAGAAGACGCCGTAATTGTGCGCGGCCGAAGTGACGATATCGTTGCGGCCGTCGCCGTTGACGTCGAGCACGTACATGAAGCCGAGAGACTCGAGGTTCCAATCGGGATGAAATTTCCAATCGCCTGAGCGCGGGTCGGGCGGGGCTTCGAACCAGCCTTTCGGCGTGAGGATGTCGGTGCGGCCGTCGCCGTTCACGTCGCCCGCGCCGATGCCGTGGCCGTAGCTGCGCGGGCTGACCACGTGACGGACGTAAGCGCCGTCTTTGAGCTCATACCAGGAGAGCGGGGCGTTGTCCTGGCCGAATTGCGGCAGCAGCTCGCGCTTCTTGCCATCGTTATCGATGTCGACCAGAAAGACGAACTCGACCGACCAACCGTTTTCGATGGCGTGCTTCTTCCATTCGCCAATGCCGTGGCCGGGATTTTCCATCCAGTAGAGCTCTTTGGTGAAATACGAGCAGCTAACGATGTCGGGCACGCCGTCGCCGTTCACGTCGACGGGCAGGTCGCTGAAATTGTCGATGTAATTGTCGCTGTAGGAGATGTCGCGGAAATGGTGCTTGGTCCAGCGCGGAGCTTCATACCAGTTCTCGCCGGAGACGATGTCGGGCGTGCCATCGCGGTTGATGTCGGCGACGGCGCAGGTTTCATTCGAGCCCAGATCGAGGGTGTGCTTTTCGAACGCGATTTCTGGAGTGCGTACGATGCTCCATGCGGCTAGGGCCGCGGCCAGCAACAGGACGACTGCGAGAGAATACCGCGTCATGCGGACGATTTTACCTCTTTTACTCGCAGCGGCAGCCGCGCAGGGCGCTTACGCGCGATCGGAAGGTTCACACGGCTTTCCAGAGCCAGATCCGTTTGGCCAAGGTCCAGTAATCATGTGACGCCTGATATTCGTCCGAAAACACGCTTCCATCCCACAGATCGAAATGGCCGGTGGCATCCGCAAAATGGATGTCGAAGCCGATGATGCCTCGCAGGGAAGCGAGCTGGCTTTTATCGAATGCCTCGCTTTCCTTTTTCTTGAGATCGAAGTCCGGCGATCCCAGCACGTGGTCCAACCACTTATGTACTTCGCGCACCCGGAATGCGTAGCGTTTGCCGTCGCCGCCTTTCACCGTGTGCAGGCCGGCGAAATTGCCTGGGACAGGAATGCCGTTGTAATTCAAAGTCCGGCTAAGGCGGATGGCACAGGTATTGGTGATCCAATCGTCGTTGACATTGCCGCCAATGAGCTCCTTGACAGACTCCGGTGTCGGATAGTTCATGTAATCGGGGTATTGATCCCAGAGCGCAGAGTAACTGTGAAGGTTCGCCATGCTTCGTTTCTCCTCGCGGTACTATTCTTTGGCGTCCAAGCGGAAAACAATGGATGCGCCACAGGGAACGAACGATTGCGGCCGCATGCTCGGATGGCAGGCGGGATCGAGCGTGTCCGGTTTCACTCTCTTCCAGCGGCAGAGCATCACGGCCTCGGCGGAGCTAGCGGATACCCGATAACCCATGGCATCGAAAAATGTGTGAAGTTCCCGATAAAGACTGTGGTCACTGAGCAGGTCTCTCAGAGCTGTGGCGGCATTGCCGTTGTTCGGCCGGCCCGTTTTTGGATTCCACTTTCCCGAGCATGCGGCAGCGGCTGCAATGCGTCCTCCGAGCTCCGGGTAGACGCCCACTGTCAGCAGGTAGTCCTTCCGGCGGCCGTACTGCTGAAACACCTGCTCGAGCAGGGGCTTCCACAGTTCCGCGCGTTTGGCCATGGGGAGCAAAGCGTGTCCAGCTTCCGGCTTCTGAGTAATCCGGAGGTTCAATATGCCGCGCTTCTCGTGAAATAACAATATGGCTTCGTAGCCGTTTTCTGTTCGGACCAAACGAACCGCGGTCTTGTCGAGAGAGGTCGAGGCCTGCCCAGCGGGCTGGCCCATCGGAATCAGCAGCAGCATCGCAGAGAACGATGGCGTCGCCGCGGCCAGCAACAGGATGACGGCGATACAATGCCGCGTCATGCGGACGATTTTACCAATTTTGCTCGCAGCGGCCGCCGCGCAGGGCGCGATTCGTTTTCGCGCGCAGGAAATCCAGCGCGATTTCGGCGTGGTCTACGCGGTCCTGGTAGCCGATATCAACGGCGACGGCAAGCCGGACGTGGTGGCCATCAATCCGACGCAAGTGGTGTGGTTCGAGAATCCGACGTGGGAGAAACACGTAATTCTGGACGGCGCCACTAAGAAAGACAACGTCTGCATGGCCGTAGCTGATATCGATGGCGATGGCAAGCCGGATCTCGGGCTGGGGGCGGACTGGCATCCATCGAACACCACGAGTGGGGGCACGCTGCAGTGGATTGGGCGCGATCGCGCTAAGCCGGCCGCGCCGTGGAAGCTGGCGCCGATTGCCGAAGAGCCGACGCTGCACCGTATCCGCTGGGGAGATGTAGATGGCGACGGCAAGCCGGAGTTGATTGTGGCGCCGCTGCACGGGCGCGGCAACAAAGGGCCGGAATGGCAGGGGCAGGGTTCGCCCATCCTGGTGTTTCACATTCCGAAAGATCCGGCGCACGATGCGTGGCCCATGGAAGTAGCGGACGATTCGCTGCACATTGTGCACAATTTGCTGATTGCGGATTTCGATGGCGACGGGCAGCAGGACATTCTCACGGCGAGCCGCGAGGGGATTCATGTGCTCACGCGGAATCCGGACGGGAAGTGGACCAAGCAGAAGATCGGCGAAGGATCGCCGGGCGAGATCAAGATGGGGCGCATCGGCGGTAAGCGGCGCCTGGCGACGGTGGAGCCCTGGCATGGGAACTCGATCGTGGTTTATGAGGAGCCGCACAGTGGACTGTGGGCGCGGCGGGTGATTGAAGGGGGACTCGCGGGCGCGCACGCGCTCGGTTGGGGCGATTTCGACGGCGATGGAAACGATGAACTGGCGGTGGGTTGGCGCGAGAAAAACTTTGGAGTAGCGGTTTATAAGAATGCCGCGGATGGATCGTGGTCGAAGGCGATGGTGGACGACGGCGGGATGGCGGCGGAAGATCTCACGGTCGCGGATTTGAACGGAGACGGAAAGCCGGAGATCATCGCGGTGGGACGGGCAACGGCGAATGTGAAGATTTATTGGAACGAAGGCGGGAAGTAAATCGGAGGCTGGTCAGTTGCGGAAAAAGGCGACGTAGCCGCCGATCAACGCGGATCAACGCCGATAAGGCAAAGCCAAGTTATTTTTTCCATCGGCGTGTATCGGCGTTCATCCGCGGCCTCGCTCGTGCGCATCCCTGCTAGAGCGCCGGGATGCCGGTGCGGCCGGTTTCCAATTCTTCGAGGAGCAGGGTGAGGCGGGGGGCGGCGTCGGTTTTTCCGCCGAAGCGGAGGTCGTTGTAGGCGGCGGTGAACTGGTCGACGAGCATGCCGGTTTCAGCGGGCAGGGAAGCGGCGAACTCGCGCGGCGTGAACCAGGCCGGCTTCTGAAAACCGCGGCGGTGCAGAACATCCAGCATGCGGGCGTAAAGCAGCGTGGCGTCGCTCGCGGAAGCCCGGCCATCCCGCACCCGCCGCACGCGATGCAGCATGCGAAGCGCGCGCCAGGCACGCGGGCCGCCCAGCACGGCGCAAATCAAGAGCAAAACCGGAATCAGCAGGGCCGTGCCATGCACCGCGAGCCACGCGCGCGCCTGCGACTTCCACTGCGAGGCCGCTTCGCTCCAGCCATCGAGCCAGTGCATACCGAGGCGGCGGCTGGAATTCTGCAATCGGTCGGCGAGGAGCAACTGGCGGCCCAGATCGTAGCGCAGCACCCAATCCTGCCAAAACGTCTCCATGGCATCGGTCCATAGCGCCAACCTGGAGAGCAAACCGGCGGATCGCGCGCGCGGATCGGGCGGCGTGGGATCGTAAGTGGTCCAGCCGCGGTTCTCGATAAAGGCTTCCACCCAACTGTGCGCGTCGGAGGCGCGGATGACGTAGAGCTTTGAGATGGGATTGAAAGTACCGCTCTGGAATCCATTGACGATGCGCGCGGGAATGCCGACGGAACGCAGCATCACGGTCATGGCCGAGGCGAAGTATTCGCAGTGACCCTTTTTGCGCTCGAAGAGGAAATAGGCGATTGGATCGGCGGTTTCGCGATCGGGCAGATCGAGCGTGTATCCATAGGATGTCCGCAGATGATTTTCGACAGCACGGGCGCGAACGGCGTCGGTGGCAAGACCGGCGACAGTTTGCGCCGCGAGCGTGCGGATGCGCGGGTCGAGCGAGGGTAACTGCAAGTATCTGGCGCGGACTGACGGATTGAGGCTGATGACATCGGCGGCCGTCGCGGGATATTCGAGAACGCTCGAAACGGCGTAGCGAAAATTGTCCTGCGGAATGTAACCCAGGCGCAGGTTGTCATTGGGTCCGTGAACGAAGGCCACACTCAACTGCTCGGGACGGCCGGCGACGAACACGGCATCGGAGTCCACGGCGTTCAGCGTGACGTGGTAGAAGAGCCGCCGGCCGTCTTGCCGGGGACCGGGCACCAGCGTCCAATCGCCGTTGACCGGATGCATTGGCTTGCCCAAGTTGGATGGGTTTGACCAGCGCTTGCCGTTGAATTCGCTCAGCGCGGCGCCGCGCCACTTCAGGTTAGCGGGAAAATCCCGCGAATCCGGGAGAATGTGCATCACCGGGCTGGAACTATTTTTGAACTCGCCGATTTGACCGAGCGTCACTTCATTCGAGAAGCCGGGAACGTGCAAGCGGCGCGATACCAGTCGGCTGAGTGTGGCGTTGGCGCCGCGCGGCAACAGAAAAAACAGTCCAGCCGTGAGTACGAGAATGCCGCAAGTAACGAACACGGCCAGGGCCGCCAGGCGAGGATGGAAGCGCCGCAGGCCCGAGCGCGCAATCTGGTGCGGCTTCTGCATGGCGCGACGAATTTCGGCGCTGGTGAACGCGGCGATCGCCGATAACAGATAAACGCCCAGAAAGAGCAGGAAATTCAGGCTCGCCGAGAGGATCGCGGCCGCCAGGATTTCCAGAAACGCGATGGCGGCGGTGTAGAGATAGTCGCGATTAGAACGCGCGGTGAGTATCTTGACGACGGCGAGGTAGAACACCAGGTGGACGGTCGCCTGGAGAAATCCGCGCGACAGAAAAAAGTAATCCAAAGGATAGAAGCCGATATAAGCCAGGGTTAGCAGGGTGACGAGGCGATCGGAAATCTTTAGCTTGACGGCGCCCGTGACCAGAAGCGCGCGCAGGACCAGGCCCACGCCCGTTAGGATGATGGTGGGCAGGTCCAGATAGCCGGAGCCGGCTACGGCGAGATAGCCGCTGGTGACCAGGCACAGGACCGAGAGCTGGAAGAAGCGCTCTACCGAAAGCTGGGGGCTGATGCCGGGGCGCGGCATGGTTCTATTCTAGCGTTACGGGGTGCACGCCTAACAGGATGCGGGAAAAAAGGCGACCAGCCGGGGATGAACGCGGATCAACGCTGATAAGACAAAGCCAAGATTTGTTTTCAATCGGCGTTGCTCTGAAAACAGAGGCCGGCGTTCATCCGCGGCTAAGTCGCTTTTTTTTCGCGACCCACTAGGCTTCCTAATCCGCCCAACCCATCGCCAGATTCACGAACGTCCGCACGCCTACGCCTGACGGGCCTTTCGACATGTAGGGCTTGGTGTCTTCCAGCCAGGCGGTGCCGGCGATGTCCAGGTGGGCCCAGGGCGTCTGCTCGGCAAATTCGCGAAGGAACAGCGCGGCGGTGATGGCGCCGCCGGGACGGCCACCCACGTTGGCCAAGTCCGCAAATTCGCTCTTCAGCAGCTCTTTGTACTCCTCATCCACCGGCATGCGCCACATCTTTTCGCCGGCGGCGCGCGCGGCCTTGAGCAATCTTTCGGCCAGCGGATCATCGCTGCTGAACAAGCCGACGTTTACGTAACCCAGCGCCACCACCACGGCCCCGGTCAGCGTCGCCGCATCCACCAGGTGCGTGCAGCCGAGCCGGCGCGCATAAGTGAGCGCATCCGCCAGAATCAGGCGGCCTTCCGCGTCCGTATTGATCACCTCGATGGTCTTGCCGGAAAGCGCGGTCACGATGTCGCCGGGACGCTGCGCGCGGCTGCCCGGCATGTTCTCAACCGCGGGAATCACCGCCGTGACGGGGATGGACGGCTTCAGTTGCGCCAGCGCGCGCATGGTCCCGATCATGGCCGCGCCGCCCGCCATGTCGTACTTCATCTTTTCCATCCCGTCCGCGGGTTTGATGGAAATGCCGCCGGTGTCGAAGGTGACGCCCTTGCCGACAAGCCCGAGATGGGCCTTGCCATTACTTGTGTCCTTCGCCGGCTTGTAACGCAAAACGATCAGCGCCGGCGGCTCCGCGCTGCCCATGGCCACGCCGAGCAGCGAGCCCATGCCAAGCTGCTGCATGCGGTCGCGGTCCAGCACATCACACTCGAGCCCCTGCGCCACTGCCATCTGCCGCGCGGCCTCGGCGAGTGACGTGGGCGTCAGCCGGTTGGCCGGCTCGTTGACCAGCTCGCGCGTCAGGTTCTGCGCTTCGGCAATCGCGCGGCCGCGAACGAGAGCGGCATCCAAACCCGCGCTCTTTTTGGCAACCGCCACGGTGAACTGCTCGACCGGCTTCTTGCCTTTTTTGTCGGTCTTGTACCGGTCCGGCTCGAAATCGCCAAGCACCGCGCCTTCGACCGCGGCCTCCACGTGCTCCGCGCCGGAGAACGCGCCATCCAGCAGGATCGCAATGTTGCCCACCGACTTCGATTTCAGATGCCGCAGCGCCGCCGCGGAAACACGCCGTAACTCGGCTGAAGTAAATTTCTCTACCGGCCCAGAGCCCGCCAGAAGGATCCTCTTGGCTTTGAAGCCGACCGGACGATGCACCAGCGTCATTTCGTACATCTTGCCGGTGGCCTCGCCTGACGCGTGAACTTCGCTCAGTGAGTCCTTGAACCGGTCATTTGGTTTGCCCTCGAAAGTGATGGCCACAAGCGCATCGCATTCGACTGACTCCGCCGGCTTCTCGTCCAGATGGATCTGCATTCAATCTCCGTTACCCCTGATATCTTGCTTTGCTGCGGCGCACGGCGTCTCGCGCTTCGGTCTCGGCCGTGCGCGCCCGCTCGGCTTCCCGCTTGTCGTGCATTTTCTTGCCGCGCGCCAGGGCCAGCTCGCATTTGATTCGGCCTCCTTTGAGGTAAATCTTGGTCGGGATCAGCGACAGGCCCTTTTCGCGTGTCTTGCCTAGAAGTTTATCAATCTCGCGGCGGTGCAGCAGCAGTTTGCGGCTGCGCACCGGCGAATGATTCTCCCGGTTCCCGTGCGAATATTCACTGATGTGCGCATTGACCAGCCAGGCCTCGTTCTTATCGATGGTGGCGTAGCTTTCACGGAGCTGGATCCGGCCCGATTTGGCGGACTTCACCTCGGTCCCGGTCAGCACGAGGCCCGCTTCAAAGCGGTCCATCAGAAAATAGTTGTGCCCGGCCTGGCGGTTGTCACTTAAAATCTTGAGTTCGGCTTCTTTTACCGGCAAACGCTGTGCGCCTCAAATTGCACTCAACACGGGAAACCCGTTACACGTCAGTTATTCTGATGATAGTGCACAAGCCGCTGGTGTCGCATTCCGCTGGGATATCTCGACAAAGCTCGTAAAATGCTGAGTTCCAAAAGGTTAACACAAGCCGCGGGAATAGTGGTTCTGGCGGTCACCCTGGGGGGAGCGGTGCTTGAGGCACGCACCCGCAAAGGCGACAAGCTGCTTGCGCAAAGCCGCGCGGCCGAACTCCGCAAAGAGTGGGATAAAGCCCTGACCCTCGCCGAAGAGGCTCTCAGCGAGGACCCGGCCGACATCGCCTATCAGTTGGTCACCACGCGCCTGCGGTTCTACGCTTCCCAGTATCACATCGATCAAGGAAAGAAGCTGCGCAACGACGGAAAACTGGATGAGGCGCTGGCGGAATTCCAGAAAGCCTACGGGATCAATCCGGCTTCGTCCATGGCGGAGGAAGAGATCAGCCGCACCAAGGGCATGATCGAGCGGGAGAAGAACAAACCCGCTGGCGAACAGAAGCCCGAGGAGCGCAGCATGACTCCGGCGCAAATGCAGAGACGCCGGGACGAGAAGAAATTCGCCTCCATGCAGCAGGTGCCGGAGCTGAGACCGCTCAACCAGGTACCCATCAATCTCAAGATGAATAACCAGCAGCCCAAGGTGCTGTTTGAGACCGTGGGCAAGCTGGCGGGCATCAACGTTCTGTTCGATCCGGAATACACGACCAGCGGCGTTACCCCGAAGCCGCAATCCATTGAGCTGAACAACGCCACGCTCGACGAGGCCCTCGATTACCTGGCGCTGGTGACGAAATCTTTCTGGAAACCTCTTTCCGCGAACGCCATTTTCGTGACCCAGGACAATCCCACCAAGCGTCGCGATTTTGAAGACTGGGTGGTAAAGGTCTTTTACTTGACGAATGTCCTGACGGCGCAGGAGCTCCAGGAAATCGTTACCGCCATCCGCTCGGTGGTCGAGATCCAGAAAATCTTCACGTATCAGGCGCAAAACGCAATTATCGTGCGTGGTGAAGCGGACAAAGTGGCTTTGGCCGAGAAACTGGTCGCCGATCTCGATAAGCCCAAGTCAGAAGTGATCATAGATGTTATCGTGTTGCAGGTGAACCGGGCCCTGGAGCGCGACCTGGCGGCGGCTATCGCCCCGAACGGGATCAATTCGCCGATCTCCTTCACGCCGCGGTCGAGCATTTCGGTGCCCGCCGCGCCGTCGACCCCGAGTACTACCCCCGGAACAACTCCCGCCACCCCCTCGACGTCGACGTCGACGTCCATTCCACTATCCAACATTGGGAGAATCGGCACGCGCGACTTTTCGCTGACGCTGCCGGGGGGCCTGCTCAACGCCGTCCTCAACGATACCAACAGCAAGGTGCTGCAATCGCCGCAGGTGCGCGCGGTGGATGGATTTAAAGTCCAACTCAATATCGGCGACAGGGTGCCCTACGCCACCGGCAGCTTCCAGCCCGGCATCGGCGGCGTCGGCATCAACCCGCTGGTCAACACGCAATTCACGTTTCTCGATGTCGGAGTGAACGTCCTCATCACGCCGAAAATTCTTGGGCCGGATGAAGTGCACCTGCATGTTGAGATTGATATTTCCAACGTAAGAGAGTTTATCGATCTGGGCGGCGTCAAGGAACCGGATGTGGCGCAGACCAAGATCGTCAACGACGTCCGTCTCAAGCAGGGGGAAGTGAACCTCATGGGCGGATTGATGCAGATCCAGGAAACCAAAGGCGTCACCGGCGTGCCCGGGCTGGGCAACATCCCAATCATTCGCCGGCTGTTCACCAGTGAAACCGTCAAGAAAGACAGCCAGGAACTGGTGATTGCGCTCATTCCCCACATCGTGCGCACTCCCGAGATCAGTGATGTCAATCTGCGCACTATTTCCGCGGGCAATCAGACGACTGTCAAACTGAACTACGCGCCGCAGAAGCCCGCCGAGGCGCCGCCGGCAACGCCCGCGCCGCAACCCGGACCGCCGCCCGTAGAGTTATAGCTTGCCGTCGCGGTTTTCTTTTCTTCCGTGCCTCGCAAACCGACCGTCAGATCCAAGCCTTGCGTAATATTCCACGTCTCATTGGTAAACAACGCAAAGCTTCGCGCAGTCTGTTGATAACCATCATTGTAGCCGGTGCCGAAAAAAGTGGTTCCCGGCGCATTGCCGGTCAGTTGTGAAATCAACAGAGGGTCGAACGGTAGGGCGCCTTGTGTCGCTGCCGATGCGACGCCGCTGACATAGGTCTCGAATTGATTTCCTATGGCGCCGAGTGTTCGCGTCGACAGGATTTCGTTGTTGAAGAATCCGCCCACCAACCAGTTCAGCGATCCCGCCTTGCAAGCCCGCTATGCTCAGCAGGAGCTGCGCCGCCACGCTGGCGGGGTCGGCGGTCTACATCGTTCTGAACGAAAGCTTCGAGAACTGGCAGGCGCTGTGGTTCGCAGCCATGCTGGTCGGGCTGGCCGTCACCCTCATTCGGTTATGGGACGTGCAAAGCAC
>Ga0137403_10007166_pt1 | contig 12624 bp, 10 predicted proteins | sample CZOMad2_1_16fung_FD_122057 | JGI IMG/M metagenome (GOLD analysis project Ga0137403, IMG submission 122057) | Vadose zone soil fungal communities from Angelo Coast Range Reserve, California, USA - CZOMad2_1_16fungal (Hybrid Assembly) | ecosystem: Environmental > Terrestrial > Soil > Vadose zone... | reverse complement strand
GGGGCGACGTTTGCGAATCGCAACGTGGACGCGATTCGGGAAGTCCAGTCCAATTCCGGTGTGATGCCGGCGGAGATCGGTCAGGGCGCGGCGGGATTCACGAACGTGGTGACGAAATCCGGCAAGGGCCAACTGCACGGAAGCGCGTTTGAGTTCGTGCGTAACGCGGCGTTCGATGCGAGGAATTTTTTTGACCACGTGAACCCGCTGGACCCGCGGCGGATTCCTCCGTTCGTGCGCAACGAGTTCGGCGCAACGATCGGCGGGCCGGTGACGCTGCCGGGCATTTACGACGGACACGGGAAGACGTATTTCTTCGGCGAGTACGCGGGATTCCGGCAGGTGCTGGGTACGACTCAGGTGATGGCGGTGCCGACCGCCGACGAAAGAAAAGGGATCGACACAACGACTTTTCCAAAGACGGCTGCATCACCGGGCGACACGTTGGTTGTGCCGGTGAGCCCGGAAATCGCTCCGATTCTGGCGCGTTATCCCTTACCCAACGACCCAACGGGCGTGTTCGGCGCGAGGACATACGCGGTGTCTTCGAAAGTTGTAACGGACACGGATCAGTTTTCGATTCGCGTGGACCACAAGATCTCCGACAAGGCGACGCTGTTCACGCGCTTCAGCCTGAACAACATAAACGGGCCAACGACGAATCCGGATCAGACCGCGATCGATCCAAGCTTTGCAGTGAAGTTTTTCGATCACCAGCGGAACGCGGCGGTGAGTTACGCGCGGGCATTTTCGCCGCGGCTGAGTTCGACGACGTTGTTCGACTATGTGCGCAGCACGCCGGTGTTTCCTTCAAGCAACCATTCCGATGTTTCGCTGGGGTTTCTCGACGGCCTGTTCGAGGGATTCAATTCGGCGGACGGATCGATCTTCGGATCGTACGGAAACGTGTTTCAGTTCAAGCATGACATGAGCTACACGCACCGGGGCCACATCTTCAAGTGGGGCGTGGACATCCGGTGGAACCGGGACACTTCGGTGTTCGGAACAAATCCGAGCGGAGGGTATTCCTTTGGGGGAGGCACAGCGTATTCGCCGGTGTTCATCCCGTCTGCCAGCGGACAGAACGATATTCTTCCCGGTCAGCCATTCCCGCATTCGGATTCCCTGCTGGGATTGCTGACCGCGACGCCGTATCTGTACAGCGTCTCGGCTCCCTACCTCCTGACGCCCCAGGGAAATCGTTTTGATGAAGCGGCGGTACGGCGGGAAGCCTACTCGTTTTATTTTCAGGACACGTGGAAAGCGAGTTCGCGGCTGAGCGTCAATTACGGCCTGCGGTACGAAGTGAACAGCCGGATCAAGGAAGCAAATCACAGGACGTCGGTGGCGACCCCAGTGGGACCGGATGGGAAGCCTTCGGATTTTCTGAGCCCCGGCGCGACACAGGACTTTTTGTACAATCCCCAGCCAATTTACCCGATCGATCGGAACGGGTGGGGGCCGCGCGTTGCGGTGGACTACGCGCTGACGAAAAAGACGACGGTACACGCCGGCGGAGCAATCACCACAATTCTGCCGAATTTGTGGCAAGACAATTTCGTGACAGGCGGCCTGCCCTTTGTGGTTCAGCCACTGGTAACGGCGCAGGCGGGCGTGCCGGTTCCCTTTTCGAATGCGATTACACCGCTGCAGGTGCCGGAGCCGTTTACGGCTTCCGGGCAACCATTGTTCGCTTCGGGAAGCACTTCGAACGTGGCCGCGAATACGCCCATAGACCTGGCGAAATTCCAGCAAGACTTGGAAGCACTGACGCCGGGGAATCAGACGCAACTGCTGAGCGTCAGCGCGATGTCGCGGCATTTCAAGAATGGATATATCGGCACCTACACTGCGGGAGTCGAGCACGAGTTCGGGTGGGTGCGGTGGAACGCGGCGTATGTGGGGACAGCGGGGATTCATCTGGCGCGCGTGTTCGCCCCGAACGGGTACAACGGAGCGGGGCCGGAGTTTGCGCGTTTCACGCAATTTGACGGTTCAGGCAAAGCGATCAGCGGATTCGGGCCAGAGTACGTAATGGTCAGCGATTCACATTCGAGTTACCACGCGCTGCAGACTAGCGTGAGCGGAACGAAGGCAAAGATCGGGCTGAATTTCGCGGCGAGCTATACGTTTTCAAAATCCATCGACGACACCAGCGCCGTGCTGGGAGGAATCCCCGGCGGCGCGGGGGCGATTCTGCAGACGTTTGCGCAGAACCCGCTGGATGAGCGTGCGGAAAAAGCCGTATCCACTTTTGACGTCAAGCATGTTTTCTCCGTCAGCGTGTTTCAAACGCTGCCCTTCGACAAGGTAGGCTTCCTGCAGCCGGTGAGCCGGAATGTCACACGCGGCTGGCAACTGCTGAACATCACTACGTTCCTGAGCGGGCCACCTTTCTCGGTCTACTCCGGGCAACAGCAGACGGGCGCGGGGGCGGGCGGAGCGGACCGCCCGGATTTGTTAACGATGCCGGATTTTTCGACCAGCCGGACGAGGCGGGAAGATTACTTCGGGCGGGGCGACAACAATTACACATTCTTCTCGGTTCCAGCCGGGCAGTTCGGAACGCTGGGACGAAATACGTTTCGGGCGCCGGGATACAAACAATTTGATTTCGCATTGATCAAGAACACGCCGTTCGGGCGGCGCGGGAAAAGCGATCTGGGAATGGTGGAGTTCCGGGCGGAAATTTTCAATGCGTTCAACACCGTGAATTTCGGTTTGCCTTCGAACACGGTGCTCGGCAGCGGGTTTGGAGTGATCAGCCGTACCGCAGGGAATTCCAGGCAGATCCAGCTTTCACTGAAGCTGATTTTTTAGAGAGAACCCGGAAAGCCAATTTCCCGATTGGGCTCTGCAACATTAGTCAAATGACGTGGCGCGCGGTTGCGGCGGATTCGCCGGCAGATTAACTGTGGAAGAGGATTGTTGCGCATGTTGACTTCGCGATACCCTGCCACCTAACATTCCGCTCAGCGAAAGCACATGATCGGAAAAAGGCTAGAACACTACCTGATTCTTAATCAGTTGGGCGCCGGCGGGATGGGTGTGGTCTATTGCGCCCTGGATGAAAAACTGGATCGCAAAGTTGCGCTGAAGGTGCTGTCTTCCGGCATTCTAGCCGATGACGCAGCTCGAAGGCAGTTTCATAAAGAAGCGCTGGCCCTGGCGAAGCTGAATCACCCCAATATCGAAACCATTTACGAATTTTGCAGCCAGGATGGGCTGGATTTCCTGGTGATGGAGCTGATGACGGGCGTCTCGCTGAGCGAAAAACTCCGGAATGGGCCGCTGCAGGAACGCGAGGTGCTGCGCTTTGGGCTGCAGCTATGCGAAGGCCTGGCGGCGGCGCACGCGCAGGGGGTGATTCACCGCGATCTGAAGCCCTCGAATCTTTTCATTACCCCCGAGAACCGGCTGAAGATTCTGGACTTCGGGCTCGCCAGCCTCTTGAAGCCTCAAGAGGAAGCGGACATGGCCCGCACCCTTTCGGAAGAACATGGCCGCGTGGTGGGAACTCTCCCGTACATGTCACCCGAGCAATTGCGAGGAGAAGCCGTCGATGCAAGGACCGATATTTATTCCGCGGGCGCCGTGCTGTATGAAATGGCCACGGGTTCGCGGCCATTTCCGCAAAGCAGCTCCATGCAATTAATCGGGGCAATTCTGCACAAAGAACCCGCGTCGCTTCGAGTATTTAACGAGCGATTCCAACCCGGCCTGGAAGCGGTGATCATGAAGACGCTCGACAAGGAGGCTTCCGAGCGGTACCAGACGGCGCGGGAACTTCGCACCGCGCTGGAAACGCTGACGAGCTCTTCCGTGAGCGGCGCGGCGAATTGGCAGGCGTCGGGCGTGCCAGCGTCGGGCGCGACCACGGCTGTTGCGCCGACAAAAGCGAGGCTGTGGGGATGGATCGCGGCAGGAACAGTGGCAGGCGCGCTGGCCTTGCTGTTCGGACTGGATACGGGTCACGTCAGAAGCTCTTTGATGGGGAATCGAAATTCAGCCGAACCCGTTTTGCGTCAGGGGGTTTCCGCGCCTGCCGCCCGGAGGGCGATCGCCGTTCTGTCTTTCCTGAACGTTTCCAAACGAGCGGATCAGGGGTGGCTGGCAACAACGCTTCCCGAAATGCTGACGACGGAACTGGGCGCGGGCGGCAATCTGAGAACCATCGCGGGGGAAGATGTGACGCGGATGAAATCGGACCTGGGATTGCCGGACGCGGATAGCTACGGGGGAGAAACACTGCAGCGCATCGGGAAAATTCTGGGAGCGGAAAACATCGTTACCGGGTCTTATCTCGCTCCGGGAACCGGCCAGGTGCGGCTGGATCTCCGTCTGCAAAACGCGCAGACGGGTGAAACGGTGGACACCATCAGCGTAACCGGCAAGAGCGAACAGGTGGCCGACCTGGTGGAATTGATGGGGCGCGCGGGAGGCCAGCTAAGGCAAAAGCTGGGAGTCGAAGGAAATCCGCCGGCGGCGGAAAGCGTGTTGAAGGCTTCGCTTCCCTCTTCTCCTGTTGCCGCGCAGTTGTACGCCGAGGGCATCGAAAAACTGCGGCGCATGGATGCCAAGGGAGCGATCGAGAGTTTGCAAAAAGCGACCAAGAAGGCGCCGGAGTACGCGCTGGCCCATTCGGCTTTGGCGGAGGCGTGGTCGGTGCTCGGTTACGACGATCGTGCGCTGAGCGAAGAACAAAAAGCGCTTTCTTTTGCCGGGTCGCTTTCCGCGGAAGATCGCGGCCTGATCCAGGGCCGGCTCTATGAGTTTGCGTCCGAATGGGATAAGGCGGCGACGTATTACCTTTCCTTACGCACGCTTTACCAGGACGATCTGGATTACGGATTGCGCCAGGCAAATGCGCAAGTGCGCGGGGGGAAGCCGAAGGAAGCGCTCGCAACAATTTCTGAATTGAGAGGCGTCCCCGGGCCGGCGGGAGAAGATCCGCGCCTTGACCTGCGCGCCGCCGAAGCCGCGGAAATGATGGGCGACTTCAAGGCGCAAGAGGCGGGGGCGGTCCGCGCGGAGGAAAAAGCGACGCATCAAGGTTCGCGGAGACTGGCGGCCAGCGCGGAATGGCACCGCTGCACGGCGCTCATGAATCTTGGGGACGCGCCGGCCGCGAAAGCCGCGTGCGAAAAAGCGCGCGACTCGGCAAGGGCTGTGGATGACGCATTGCTGGAGGCGAGAAGTCTGACCGGGCTGGGTTATGCATTGAGCGACCAGGGGGATAATGCCACTGCGTTGCAATGCCACAAACAAGCGCTGCAGCTTGTCCGCGGAATCGGCGCGCAACGGGACATAGCGGGCGCTCTCCTGAACATTGCCAACCTGACCTACGCATCTGGGGACTTGAAGGCGGCCCACCGCTACTATCAGGAGTCGCTCGAGACCTCCCGCGGCATCAGCAACAAACAGGGAATCCTGGATGCCGAGGGGGGCCTGGCGGCGGATCTGGTGGCGTCAGCCGATTCCGCCGCTGCTCTGCGCATTTACGAGGACATGCTGAAAACTGCGCGAGATATTGGCGATCAGAAAAACGCGTCGTTCGCCTTGCTGGGGATGGGCCTGATTCTGCATGAGCAGGGCGACCTTGCGGGCGCGCGCAAGCGGATGGAAGAAGCCATAAAAATTACACGGGATGCCGGAATGAAAGGCGATTATGCCGCGGGACTGAACGCGCTGGGGGACATCGATCTCGCGCAGGATCACCTGGAGAACGCGGCGAAGAATTATCGCGAGTCTCTGCAATTGAATCAGCAGTTGGAAGACAAATCCGGTCAGGCGTCGAACAACGCAGCCATGGCGTGGCTGGCGCTGGAGGAGAATCGGCCAGCGGAAGCAGAGGGTTTGGCTTCGAAAGCTGCGGACGCTTTCAAGGGACAGAAGAACGCGGATCTTGAAACCGACGCACTGGGAACGCTTGTGCGGGCGCTGGTTGAGCAGGGCAAACTTGCGGAGGCGCGCAAAGCACTCGAGGGGGCAAAGAGCCTCCCTGAGCAGGATGAGGGCATTCGACTGAAACTGGCTATCTCTGAGGCGTATCTTGCCGCGCGTGAAGGCCGGCCAAACGATGCCACGCGAATTCTGACGGAGTGCATCAAAAAAGCGGCGGACAGAAAATGGAAGCGGTCGGAATTCGAAGCGGTTCTGGCGACGGTGGAGATCGAGACGCAAACGAGCGCCGCGGCGGGCGCGAGGGCGCGGGCAAAACGTCTGCAATCGGAAGCCAAGTCTGCGGGATTTGCGTTGATCGCGCGCAAAGCCGCGGCGCTTGCGAACTAGGGGATAAATCCGCGGAGACAAATCGTCGGGCAGAATTGCAGATGCTGAGCTTTCCCTATCGAACACTCATGAAGATCCAGATGGTTAGTTGCGGATTTGGCGGCGCCGCAAGATGCCGAGTCCAAACAGTCCCGCGGCAAGCAGCGACAGGCTGGCCGGCTCCGGGGTGCTGGTGGTGGCTGTGGTGAGATCCGCAGTTATGGTGGGTAAGGAAGGAAAGTCTGTGGCGGTGCACCCTCCTGCGACGACCAGGTAACAGTAAAACCCATCGTTATTCAACGAATTGTTGTCTCCGACGTTCATAAAGAAGGAGATGCCGGTGCCGTTTCCTGTGAGGGGAAACGGGAAGGCAATTGTAAAGAAGGGATTTCCGGAGCCATCCGTCCCGAATAGGAGGGCCGAGGCCGATAGCCCAAGGACATCGGTCTGGGAAAACGGCGAGAAGAAAAGGTTCCCGTTCTGAACCGTATCGTCATTCGTCAACAACCCGGCCGATTGCAGAGATCCACCGGAAGGAACCGCGAAGGTGAGCGTAAGCGACTGGGCATTGGCTGGGAGGGAGGTAATTTGAAAAGCAAAAGCGAGCTGACAAGTTCCGGTGGTTGGATCGGTCTCTGCATCGGAACAAAATTCCTGAGTAGCGATGCTCACGCCGTCGGCTGTGGTGCTCCCCGTCGCAAGGATGAGCGAACCGGCCTGACCGTAGTCAGAGCGGGTGCGTACCGGGATGCCATTCGCCAGTGTATTGCCTACAAAGATAAAAAGAGCCGCCACGACGCCAAGTAAAGTGCGCATGCAGTCCTCCGCCGAGCAAAGAAACACTACCGTGGCGCGAGCAAATCCAGTTCCATTTGATCCGTTGAGAGGATAAATATGAGTAACCCTAACCCGTGTATCTTATAGCAGATATAGCGCTTGCGGAAACTCGTAGTACCGCCTGCGATTCGGGGGTGTGCAACAAAGTTCTCCATTACGCCCCTGGGTGACCCAATTTTACAAAACTGGACGGCCGCTCCTAATGCGCAATCCGGTCTCCTTAGAGGAGAGAAGAAATCGCAGGATCCAAAACCAGATGTGTGGCCTGTTCCTCGCCTATCTGGTAGCGCTGGCCTGCGCCCGAAGAAAAATGGAGGAAGCGGCTAATGTGGTAGTCCTCGTCTAAAGCGGTGAAGAGTTTTGCGGTTTCTTCGGGCGTGAGGCCGAAGGCGGATAGCGCGACGGGAGCACCGCCCTGCTTGGCGAGCGAAGCGTAGCGGTCTACTACTTCCTTGAGACTCAACATATTCGGAATGCAGTGGGGAGCGCCCGCGCGATTCGCTCGACGTCCGGAATCTGCCTTGCGGAGTGTATCGCGCTGGCTGCGCCGGTGGAAGCGCGTAGATTGGCGGCAGCCGAGGGATTCGGTAAGATGCTGGTGGAACTTAAAACGCATCGGAGGATGAGTTTATGAGCATAGCCGTAGGACAGAAGGCGCCGGATTTCACGCTGCAGGACCAGAACAAGAAGGATGTGAAGCTCTCGGACTTTGCGGGAAAGAAGCGAGTGGTGCTGGTGTTTTACCCGCTGGACTGGAGCCCGACCTGCACGAACGAGCACGCGTGCTTCGTAAACGACATGCGGAATTTCGAGACGCTGGACGCGGAAGTGCTGGGCGTCAGCGTGGACAGCGTGTGGTCGCACAAGGCGTACGCGGAGAAGATGGGCATCCAGTACTCGCTGCTGGCGGATTTCCACCCGAAGGGCGCGATGAGCGAAAAGTATGGAATGTACATGGCAGACAAAGGAATCACCGGGCGATCGATCATCATCGTTGATAAGGGCGGGAACGTGGCTTGGAAGAAGGATTACGACATACCCGTGGTGCCGGACGTGAAGGAAGTGGCGACGGCATTGGGAGGGGTGAAGTAGAGGAAGTAGATGAGGCAAAGGAAGTAAGGGAACGGATTCTGGAATTATGAGCCGGAGAGGGCCCAAACTTGAATGGACCTTGCCCGGTTCTACTTTTTTTCGTGCCTGCTGTTTCGAGGCGGCCTCCGAAAATGAAATGCCTGGAAAGCGGGAAATGAGGCCACGGGTTTCGCTTTCCGTTTGTCTTGACTGAAACAGTCGTTTCATGTAACACTCGTTACATGCAACTCGCCAGCCCTCCCCGCCGCGAAGTTCTCCTCGACGCCACCATCGAATACATGCTGAAACGCGGTGTCGCCGACCTTTCGCTTCGCCCGCTCGCCGCGAAGGTTGGCAGCAAAGCGCGGCTGCTCATCTATCACTTCGGTTCAAAAGATTCCCTGGTCAGCGAAGCCATGATTGTGGTGCGCGACCGCGTGCAGAAGGACTTCGCCGCGATGGTCGAAAATGGACGGGGCTATGCCGCGTCGGAGATCATTCGGGCGTTCTGGCGCTGGGCCACCACGAAGGAGCACGAGCGCTACCTGCGATTGTTCTTTGAGGTGCATGGACTGGCTTTGCAGAAGCCCGCGCGCTACGGGCGCTACCTGGAGGGCGCGGTGAGCAGTTGGGTGGAAATGATGGCGGCGGTGTTGCCGGCCCGAATCTCTCGGCCAAAACGCCGCGCCCTGGCGACGTTGGCCGTCAGTAGCGTCATCGGCTTGTTCCTGGACTATCTCTCTGGAGGCGACAAAAAACGCAGTTCGCAAGCGCTGGAAATTCTTGCGGTCAAGTTCGATGAGCTTCTGCTGATAGAGGCATAAGTCCCCAATGGCTGAGCTTTGCCGGGAAAAACGTTCATCAAGGAGGTTTATTTCCATGAGGATCGTAGAAATCCTAAACGTGATTCTGATTCCCCTGCTGGTGTTTTTCGCGGCGATGGGAATGATGATGGTGGAAAAGCGGCGAGGCGGACGCAAATGGCCGGAGGTTCGGGGATGGTGGGCGCGCGCACTGTTCTTGAACGGATTTCAGGTAGGCGCGGTGTGGATTGCGGGCGTGGCCTGGAACGGCTGGATGCTGCGCCATCGGCCTTGGAACGCCGGCGCGCTTGGAGTCGCCGGTGGCTCAATTCTGGGCTACTTGGCGATTACCTTCTTTTTTTACTGGTGGCATCGCTGGCGGCACGAAAGTGATTTTCTATGGCGGTGGTTTCACCAGGTACATCACAGCCCGCGGCGTATCGAAGTAATCACAAGTTTTTATAAACATCCTTTTGAAATTCTGGCGGACAGCGCTCTGTCGAGCGCAATCCTGTATCTCGTCGTCGGACTGGGACCGGCCGCCGCCGCGGGAGGCGTGTTGCTCAGCGGGCTTGCGGAACTCGTCTATCACTGGAACATTCGCACGCCGTACTGGCTGGGGTTCGTGTTTCAGCGCCCGGAAAGCCACTGCATTCACCACGAGAAAGGCGTTCATTCCTTCAACTACTCCGACTTGCCGGTATGGGACATGCTGTTCGGCACGTTTCGGAATCCGCGAGAGTGGAATGCGCAGTGTGGCTTTGAACCAGCGCAGGAGCTCCGGTTTGGGGAAATGCTGATCGGGCGTGATGTCCACGCGATGAAGACGGAAGATGTGCGGCCATGAGAAAGCCGGTGATCGCACTGCTCGCGCTCGGAATGTTGCAGATGACCGCGGACGTGCTGCACCTGCGGGTGCTGAAGGGCGTGGCGGCGGCAACGGCCGCATCGCCCGCGCCAAAAGTGTTTTCTTCGGTGCGGGGCCTGGAGACATATTCGTCACGGTTCTATGTGGAGTGGACGGACAACCAGGGAACATTTCATTCCACCAGAATCAGCCCTGAAAATACCGCAGGATTGCGGGGACCCTACAACCGGAGAAACGTGTACGGCGCTGTGCTTGCGTACGGGCCGGTGCTGCAATCGGATCCTTCCACGCGCCCGATGTTCGAAGCCGTCTCACGGTACGCCCTTTGTGGAGACGCGCCATTGCTGAGGGAGCTGGGGATTCCAGTTCCGGAAATTCGTGGAACGCCGCACATTCGCATCGAAACACGTCCCGGCATGCTAGCCGACGATCTGCCGATGGAGTTTGAGCCGCCATGCAAATGAACAATGGCTGGACCCGTGGCCAATTTCTTTTCTTCCGCGTGGTTTTTGGGCTCTATCTCGTCTACCACTTCCTTAGTCTCCTGCCGTGGGCCGCGGAACTATTTTCGTCACAGGGAGTTCTCCCAAGGGGCCAGATGAGTCCATTGTTTCATCTGTTTCCCAATGTATTTCTGCTTTCGGACTCTCCGCTATTCGTTCAGGCTTGCCTGGTGGCGGCTGCGCTTTTCAGCTGCTTGCTGACGATCGGCAAGTTCGATCGGGTGATGGCCATTCTGGTTTGGTATTTGTGGGCGTGCCTCTATGGCAGAAATCCGTTGATTGGCAATCCCTCCCTGCCCTTCATCGGCTGGATGCTACTGGCTTACGCGTTGATTCCCCCGCTCTCCAACCGCAAAGAGATGCCTTCCAGAAGTGAGGATTCCCCTCCATGGAAAATGCCCACGGACATTTTCACGGCCGCGTGGATCTTGATGGCACTGGCTTACAGCTACAGCGGATATTGCAAGCTGGTCAGCCCGTCGTGGATGGATGGAACGGCACTCCGGCATGTGCTAAGCAATCCGCTGGCGCGTGACACGGTGTTGCGCAATTCGCTGCTGGCGCTGCCCATGTGGTCACTGAAAGCCGCAACGTGGGCTGCGCTATTTCTGGAACTGACCTTCGCACCGCTGGCACTTATCCGGCGGCTGCGTCCGTTTCTGTGGCTGGCGATGGCGGGTCTGCACGTGGGCCTTCTGGTTTTGGTAAATTTTTCCGATCTAACCATCGGCATGTTGCTGTTGCACTTTTTCACGTTTGACCCTGCGTGGATCCCTTCACCGAAGCCCGCGGGGCAGGCGATTTTTTATGATGGGCATTGCGGGCTTTGCCATGGGCTGGTGCGTTTCGTTCTAAGCGAAGACCAGTCGGCACACCCGTTTTCATTTGCTCCGCTGCAAGGAGAGGAGATCAAGCGGACCATTGCTGAACCCGTACGCGCGAAGCTTCCAGACAGCGTGGTGGTCGTGGAAGAAAACAGGAACGTGCTTACGCGATCGGCGGCGGTGATTTACGTCCTGAAGAGGTTGGGTGGGTTGTGGTTCCTCTGCGCAACGGTTTTGAGTTTTGTGCCGCGAGCTCTACGAGATAAGGCGTATGACGCGATCGCATCGGTCCGTAAGAGAATCTTCGGAACGACCGACGATATATGCCCTTTGGTTCCGCGGCCCCTGCGCGTGCGATTCCTGAACTAGCTGGAAATTCTTCCCCCGGGAGCCTCAATGGCCGGTCTTTAGACCGGCTATTACTTTTTTGCAGGAGACTCTGGAGCTTTTGTTGGAGGTGGCGTAGAAGCGGCAGGGGCTGCGAAGGTGCGGACGAGGATTACTAATTGCCAGCGCTGGTCTTCGCTTAGTTTTTTACGGAAAGAGGGCATGGGTTTGCGGCCCTGCGTGATCTGGTAAAAGATTTCGCCGTCCGTGAGATGAGTCATATGTTTGGGCTCGGTGAGGTCGCTCGGGGCGGGGTCGTACATCATGGCGTCAGAGCCGTCCCCTTTGCCGGAGTCGCCGTGACAATTGGCGCAGTATTCGTTGTAGATGGGTTTTGCCGCGTTAAGATTGGCGTCATTGGCCGGAACCGGATTCTTGCGGAGCTTGTCTTCGAGGGGGACGCTCCACGGAGTTTTGTGCAAAGCGGCCATGCCGATCGAGACTAGGATCAGGACAATGACCAAACCCAGAAGAATTTTCATCGGTGTTTTCGATTTTTTGGGAGGGTTGGGCATTTTTCATTTACCGCAGAAAGTTTCGCATAGGTTGGACTGGACGGGAAGCTGGACTTAAGTTGGCTGGTAGGGTTTTAAGCGAAAGAGCGGCTCGCCTCAGAAGGCGGGCCCTGCAAATGCTTACGCGGGGCGGAGGATCAGCCAGAGGAGTTCGCCGTTGAAAAAGAGGATGGCGGCTGCGACGCACCAGGCGATGACGGTGGTGGCACGGGAGTTGACGAAGTCGCCCATCTTGGCGCGCTCGCTGGTGAATTGCACGAGCGGAATGACGGCGAAGGGCAGCTGAAAACTCAGAACGACCTGGCTGAGGATGAGTAGTGCGGTCAGCTTGCCTTCGCCGGCGATGGCGATGACAAACACTGCGGGGATGATGGCGATAGAGCGAGTAATAAGGCGGCGCAGCCAGGGCTTCAGACGAATATCAAGAAAACCTTCCATGACAATCTGGCCGGCGAGCGTGCCGGTGAGGGTCGAGTTCTGCCCGGAGGCGAGCAGGGCGCAGGCGAAGAGCGTGCTGGCCATGCCGGCGCCGAGCACCGGGCTGAG
>Ga0137403_10007164_pt1 | contig 12624 bp, 13 predicted proteins | sample CZOMad2_1_16fung_FD_122057 | JGI IMG/M metagenome (GOLD analysis project Ga0137403, IMG submission 122057) | Vadose zone soil fungal communities from Angelo Coast Range Reserve, California, USA - CZOMad2_1_16fungal (Hybrid Assembly) | ecosystem: Environmental > Terrestrial > Soil > Vadose zone... | reverse complement strand
GCCATGGTCACAGCCATGCCAAGGCCGCGAGCCTTGAACGAGCCGGTGGGATTCAGTCCTTCGTCTTTGATCCATACATTTGTGGTCTTGGAGCTGGGCAGCAGCGGCGTAAATCCTTCGCCGAGCGTGACGGGTTCGGCATCCGGAAGAACTTCGGCGTAGCGCCACATCGTCGCCGATCTTCCTGCAAGCATCTCGGGCTTGAAGTTTCCGCGCAAAGCCTTCAGGTCATAGCGGACATAGAGAGATCCCTGACACTTCGTACACAGAGTTTGTGGAGTGTCGGCGGAAAGTCGATGGCCGCATTTCGAACATTCCAGAAAGGTGATGTTGGTCGCAATCGACATGTTGAACCCGCTACAGAAAAAAGGCTGCGCCTCGCGGCGCAGCCTCATTCTAAATAACCAGACGGTTTAGGGAAGCCGGATCCTCCACGCCGCACGTCCATGCGTTGCCGCATACAACACACGCGCCTGCGAGTTGATGGTTAATCCTGCCACTTCCACGATCGGCAGGCCGCTGCCGGCACCGCCCCAAGTCCCGGAAGTCGAGTCTCGCCGTAGCACACCAAAATCGGTAGCTACGTAAAGATCGCCGGTGTTGTCGTCGCGAGCGATGCCATTGATCGGCAAGTCGCCCGATGCGCCTTCCACAGCTAAGTTAGTGAAGGTCGCAACGTTGGTCGTGGCATTCACCGTGACTTCGAAGACATGGCCGACTGTAGCCGGCGTGGCCAGGTTGTATCCGGTGTAGCTGACCCAGGCATGGTTCGGGTTTGTAGGATCTACGACGATTCCGCTCACGAAGCGCCCAGGCGTAGTCGAGGAATCAAGCCGGAAGTAGGTAACGTTCGATGCCGGTACCGCGTCGGCGTTACGCGAGATGAATAAGCGCCCGGTGTTGGTCGCCGCCCACATCGTGCCCGAGTTTCCGCTACTGCGAGCCACTGCCGCCACGTAGGAGAAGACGGCGGTGCCGGACCGGTCGCCGTACAACGGAGATATCAGATCCCCCGTTTGGCTTCCGTAAGCTCCGCCCAGCGGTTCCCAATCTCCGCACAGTGCCGGAGGAGGACCCGCAGGTGCCGGGCTGGTCTCCGAACACCAAGTGGAGAGGAAAGCAGCATCGCCGCCGCTATCGCGAGTGCGCCAGATGTGCTGTTCCCCCAGGAACATCGAGCCGCTCACGACGGGATCCGAGATGATCGGAACGTAAAAGTTCCAATTCTCTGGATACACACTGAAAGGATCCGATACCCACGTCCAGCCCTTGGGATTCGCGTTGTTGTGATTCACGTCCACGTAAGGCCCGTAGTAGGTATGGAAGCGGGTCTTGTCGTCGACCGCGTCGAAGCCTGACTGGCCGCCATCTCCATTGATTGCTTGCGACCAAAGCATCGCCGAACCGTTGTAATCAAAGGTGCCGTTGTCTTGTGTGCCTCCCAAGACTAACTGCAGTGGTTTCTGGTTGCTGATCGAAAGGCTTTGGAATTGCAATGTGGAGAGCCCTTCGTTCATGTTCGCTAAGCTATGCGGCACGCGCGAGAGCAGCCGCTTGCAGGTGGTCAGTGAGGGTTCGGAAAGTCCGCGCGCATTGCAGCTTGAGGACTGATCGTCCCATGTACCGTCGGAATGGATCAAACCTCCATCGGAGCCTTCGAAGAAAATATTCGGGTCACTCGGACTCACTACCAATGCGTGCTGATCGGGATGCACTCCATCCGGTTGCAAGTTCGGGGTTGCCGCCCAAGAGACGTCCGTGAAGGTCCGGTTGTTGTTGTCCGGATCGGGATCACCTGCCGTCGTCGACAGCAGAATGCCTCGCGAGTTGGAGATACGCCAATACTCCCCGTATTGGAAGGACCCGTACACATAGACCATGTCCGGATATCCCCTGGGAGTGGAGATTCCAATGTCATACCAGCACTGGCCGGTGCAGAAATTGTAGGTGGCATATTTCGGATCGGCATTGCTGCTGCTGGTAAGCGCGATCCAGCCCATGTTGACCCCACCCGCGGCAAGCGCCGCCGCCGGAAGATCAGCATTGTCGGTCCGCCATACCGCGCTGGCCGGGCCTCCGCTATTCCCGTTGCCGGCGTAAATGCGAGTGTGACCATTTTTCGTGGTCAATGCAAACGTGGTGCGGTCCACGTTGTTCGCTGGGGAACTGGAATAGAAAACACGCTGGAAAGTAGATGAGCCGTCAAGCCTCACCGATGAGCGCCAGATCCCCGCTTGGAAGGCCGAGGCATACACCGTGTCTGGATCGCCGGGATCGAGCTCAACGTTGGTAACGCCGCGCACGCTTCCGTTTCCGTTCCATATGTATGACCAGTTGACGCCGCCATCAGTCGATTTCCAAAGCCCAAACGCGGCGAAAGTCGCGTTGTTTGACACCGCGCCGCCCGAAACCGCGGTAACACCGCGGATTGCGCGAGCGGTGGCCACATAGATGGTGTTTGAGTCCCCGGGACGGATGGCGATGGAAGAAACCGCGCGTCCATTCATGAGCGGCTTGGTTGCGGTAAGCAGCGACCAGGTGTTCCCACCGTCGGTGCTCTTATAGACACCCACTCCGGCTTCGGAATCGCCGGAAGCGTTAGGTTCACCCGTCCCTGCATAGATCGTGTTGCCGGTCGGATCGTTGGGATCAAGTGTCAAGGTCCCAATGGCATTCGAATCAAACGAACCCGAGACATTTTTCCATTGCGGCGAACCGTTGATCGCGTTGTCCGTTCGCCATACTCCGCCGCCGGCCGCGGCTACCCACAAACGGCAGGAATTCGCAGTGCAGGTTGGCGCAATGGCAAGTGCGGTGATGCGTCCGGAAGCGATGTAATCCTTTCCGGTGTAGGTCAGGAGACCAGGATATCGGGCCTTCGTCGGACCGACCAGCTCCCAAATCCCGCTACTCGCGGAATTTCCGGCAGCAGCCTTGAACGTTGCGCGCGAGATGTCGTGCGCATTCGCTGGCACGTCAATGCCGGGATAAGCGCGGTTCGCGAATTTCGCCTCCGCAGCGGTGGAAAGAGCATCCGGATGGCCGGGCACGGCCTCATTGATCTTCTCTTTGAATAAGCGATACTGAAGCTTGTTAGTGTTGGTCGCAGATTGACTGCAACCAACGATGAGGCAGATCCCTACCAGCAGGGCGCCAAAGCTGATTACTTTTTTCATTCAATTCTCCTTAGAAAAAAGTGGGAACAGGGTACAGAACGCCTCCTTCCATCCCACACCAGTGCGAAGGAAGCGCTCGAACGCAAATGTGAAAAGTTTTTGAAGCCGAGGTCTGGGGGAGACCTCCCGAAAATATTCGGGAACTCGCGTCCCGAAGGCTACGCCAATAAGGAAAAGACTGTCAACCGGATTAATAATTGGTTAACTCGTCGTGTTTTGGGGTCGATTTGTCCCTGGACCGCTGGTGGCTAGCCCGTCGCGACTTGACGAAGGCGACCTTATTCTTTTACGGTCGAAGGTGGGCGAGTTCCGCATCTCGTCCGAACTGTATTGCATCGCTGCCGTCACGGTTGTGTCGCCTACTGACGCTTCTTCTTCGGCACCGCAAGTCGAACTCGCATCCAAATCCTGAGCAGCTGAACGAGAGTCGGAGCCCATGAGCAAAAAACGTAAGGTCTTGGTGGTTGATGACGAGCGTGTGATCGCCGATACCCTGGCCATCATCCTCAACAAGAGCGGCTTCGACGCTTCAGCCGTCTACTCCGGAACGGGGGCAGTCGATTCAGCGCGTGCGGCCGCTCCCGACCTCATCATCAGTGATGTTGTCATGGACGACATGAACGGCATCGAGGCCGCCATCGAGATCCGCAAATTCCTGCCCAATTGCAAGATCTTATTGTTCTCCGGCCAAGCTGCCACCGCCGACCTTCTGGAAAAGGCGCGCGCTAACGGCCATGAGTTTGAGATTCTGGCGAAACCCGTTCACCCGCAGGACTTGCTTGCGCGGATCAAGGAATAGACGCAACTCAGTAGATTTCAATCAGCAGAGGCTCAACCTTCGTTAGGACTTGATCACCACGGAAGCGAAAAACGATGCCGTCAAGTTCTATTCGATCAGCCTCTTCTTTGATTATGTGATTTTTTCCCAGCTGCTGCGCCACTCGCAAAATGTCAGTGCGTTTCGCACCCGCATTCGAGGCGAGGATAAATTGAGAGAGCAGGGTGCTCCGCTGCCACTCGGTTTCTTGCTGCTGTCGGGCGTGGTCGAGCGAGACCGCAACATTGAGCCAGTTGTAAATTGCAAATACAGTCACGACGAGAAGGATGACAACAGAAAACTTCAACAGTTTGGTCATGGATTTGTAGCCTGGCAAAGACTTACAGCTCGCGTCTTCCTTCGATCGACTTCATCATCGTGACTTCGTCGGCGTACTCGATATCGCTGCCGGCAGGGATGCCGGTGGCGATGCGCGTCACTTTGATGCCGCCATGTTTCTTGACCTGCTGCGATAGATAAAACGCGGTCGCTTCGCCTTCGACCGTGGGATTAGTCGCGATGATGATCTCGTCCACATCGCCCTGGTCAATGCGCTTCAGGAGATTATTGATCCGGAGATGCTCCGGACCCACTCCGTGCAGCGGTGAGATGGCGCCGTGCAGCACGTGGTAAACGCCGTTGTAGTGGCGCGTCTTCTCGATGGCGTTGACGTTGGTGGGTTCTTCCACCACGCAGACCATGCGCAGATTGCGAGTCGGGCTGGAGCAGTAGACACACGGATCGACGTCGGTGATGTTGTTGCACACCGAGCACAGCCGCAGTCTTTCTTTGATGTCGCGGACGGAATCGGCCAGCGCTTCCGCGTCTTCTGAACTGGAGCGCAGTATGTGAAATGCCAGCCGCTGCGCGCTCTTGGCGCCGATGCCGGGCAGCTTCTTCAACTCGGCGATCAGGCGCGCCATGGGTTCGGCAAATTGTGACATTAGAAGGGAAGTCCCCCGCCGCCCAGCATCCCACCGAGCATTCCGCCCAGGTTCGATTGCAATGCCTCGTCCACCTTGCGATTGCCTTCATTCACCGCGGCGACCACCAGGTCCTGCAGCATCTCCAGGTCCCCGGACTTCACGATCTCAGGATCAATGGTCACCGAGAGGACCTTTTTCTGCCCGTTCATCTTGACGGTGACGCTGCCGCCACCGGCCGATGCCTCGACCACGGTTTGCTGCAGCTTCTCCTGCAGTTGTTGCGCTTGCTGCATCAGCGTCTGCATTTGCTTCTGGTCCATGATTCTTCCTACGAGCTTCTCTTGTCGATGACAGTGCGGATCTCGGCGTTGAACTTTTCCTGCATGCGCCGCACGATCGGATCGTCGGCTGCGCGCTGTCGCACCGAGCCGGTCGGAGCGGATTGCGCACGCGGAACCGGCGGCTGGCTTCCATTCGATGCTCCGCCCAGGATTTTTAACTTCAGTGCCCGTCTGGCCGTTGCGGTTGCGGCCGTTGTGGCGATGCGCTTGGCTTCGGCGTTCACCACCATCTCGACTACAGTGGGCGTCGCCGAAACTTTGATCACGATCTCGCTTCCGGCAAGGCCCCACTCGCCGCCGTCGAACAGGGTAGCGACGGAAGGGAAGCCGGCTTCTTCCACCGCGCTAACGACGCGTGCCTGAATCTCGCCGATCGATATCTCCGATTCTTCTGAACCCTGCGGCTCGGGAGTCATCACCGCCGCGGTCGCGCCCTGCACCACCAAACTCGGTCCCAACGTGGCCGAAGGTTCAGACGACATTTGCGGCTCGCGCGATTTTCGGCTGCGGTCCGACTCGAATGGCGACACGGCCGGCGCCTCGCGCGAGAATGAACTCGATGCTGCCCGCGACGGCTCAGGATTCCGCGGAGCCGCCGCGGCGCGCGAGGGAGTCGAACTTGGCGCCTTCGACGGCTCCGTTCCCATGCCGCTCAAAATCTGTTCCACTGGCAGCAGCCGCTGCGCGTGCACCATCTTGAGCAGACCAAGTTCGAGATGGAAGCGCTGGTCCTGTTTGTAGCTCACGTCGCCGTGGGTGCGCAGCAGGATGTTCAAGAAACGGGTGAGGTCTTCTTCGGAGAACATTGCTGCTACTCGGCCTACGCGCTGGCGTTCATCCGACGAGATTTGCAGCAGCGGCGAATCATCTCCCGCTACCTTCGCCACCACGGCATTGCGCAGGAAGCGCACCATCTGGCGAGCGAAGTGAGTGGGGTTCTGCCCTTCGACCAGCAAGCGATCGAGCTGTCGCAATATCTTTTCGCTGGAATTCTTCTCCACCGCCAACATCATCTGCTCCAGCGTCTCCGAGGGAACCGCTCCCACTAGACCGCGGACAATCTCCGCCGTCAGCTTGTCTCCGCAGCAGGCGATGGCCTGGTCCATGATGCTGAGGGCGTCGCGCATGGAGCCGTCGCCCGCCTCGGCCAGGATGGCGAGCGCGTCGTCATCGGCCTTGATCTTCTCCATTTTGGCGATGTCGCGGAGCTGACCCACGATGTCGTCGAAGCGCACCGCGTGAAAGCTGAAATGCTGGCAGCGCGACCGGATAGTCTGCGGAATGTCTTCGGGTGCGGTGGTCGCCATCATGAAGATGACATGACTCGGCGGCTCTTCCAAAGTTTTCAGCAGCGCGTTGAAAGCTGCGTCAGTGATCTGGTGGGCTTCGTCGAGGATATAAATCTTGTAGCGGTCCCGCGCCGGGCGATAGCGAGCGGCGTCTCGCAGCTCACGGATCTCGTCGATGCCGCGATTCGTGGCCGCGTCGATCTCGATTACGTCCACCGCTCCGCCGGCACGTATCTCGGTGCAGGAATCGCAGACACCGCACGGCTCTGGCTGCGGCTTATCGGCCTTGCCGTTGGCGCCACGGCAATTCAGCGCCATGGCCAGGATGCGCGCAATGGTGGTTTTACCGATCCCGCGGTGGCCGCTGAAGATGTACCCATGCGCAATGCGTTGCTGCTCAATGGCGTTTTGCAGCGTGCGGGTGACATGCTCCTGCCCGATGACGTCGGAGAATTTTTGCGGACGATACTTGCGGGCCAGGACCTGATAGCTCATGGAAGGATTCGATTATACGTTAGTGAAATGAGGCATTGTCAGAGGGATTTTTCGCTCGTTCAGCGTCCGCCCGCGCGTCAAAATCCGTTCCTTGCTTGAATTAGAGTCCCCGCTGATATAGGCTGTCTGCCTCTCTTAGCGGCTTGGGAGGCTGTGTCTATGAGCAACCTGAAATTGACAACCCGCGATCAAGATGGAATCACCATTCTCTCCTGCAACGGACGCGTCGTCTTTGGCGACGAGTCGTCGGCTCTCCGGGACCTGGTGAAAGGCCTGATCGCTGAAGGCAAGTCGAATATCGTCATCAACCTCGGCGGAGTTAGCTACATCGATAGCGGTGGCCTGGGTACCTTGGTCTCACTCTATACCTCGGCGCGCGCCGCGGGTGGCGACATCAAACTGGCCAACCTGACGCAACGGGTCGGCGACCTACTGCAGATCACCAAGCTATTGACCGTCTTTGAGACCTTCGAGGGTGAGGGCAAGGCTATCGACGCCTTCCACAAGAAAAAAGCTACCGCCTAGGATGGTAGGAACGCACGTCCTCGTGTGTGTGCAGAAATTTCAAGCGCGACCCATGCGGTCGCGCTTTTGTTTTAAGCAGGGATCTTTTCCCGCGAATCCTTTTTGACCTTAGCCAGTCGCTCGATCTCTTCCTCGGAATACATCGTCCCGCGGCAATTCTTGGTACCGCAGTAGCAGGGAGCCGGATCGTCTTCCTCTCCGTCCCAAAGGCAGTAGTCATAGCTGAGCTCTTCGCCCGCCTTGACGTCGCGTAACGCGATGATCCACAGCTTGCCGTCGACCTCGTCGGTCTCGCAGTTGGGGTCGCAGGAGTGGTTGATGAAGGCAGCCATGCCGTGGCCGTCGATCACGCGGCCATCGTCCATGGCGAACAGGTAGGTGTACTCGCGGCCTTCGTAGCGTTTGTCGCCTTCGTCTTTGGGCATGAGCGGCCCGGTGTACTCGATGACCATCGTCCCTTTCTTGATGGGTGCGGTGGTATAGCAGCCGGCGGCGTGGATGTCAGAGGAGCGGATGATGAGGCCCATGCGAGGTGGTCGTGTGTTACGGCAAAAGTATACCCGAACAACTTTCTGAATCCCACCCGCCGCCGCTACATCCAATCCAAAGTTGACGCAATAAGTTTTATTGTTTAATAACAATTATCGAAGATGCGCACACAGCCCACAACCAGCTTTGCCGAGCTTAGCCGCCGTGCCGGACTGCCGATCACGCACCAGCGCCAGGTCATTTACGACGCGCTGATCGCCATGCCCGGACACCCTTCACCGGAAGAGGTCTACGCCAAGGTGCGCAGGCGCATCCCGTCGATCTCCCTGGCCACGGTCTATAAGAATCTGAACCGATTCCTGAAAGCTGGATTGTTACAAGAGATGAGCGTCCACCATGGCTCGTTGCGGGTCGAGGTCAATGATCATCCGCATCATCATCTGGTGTGTAGTTCGTGCAAGAAGATCGAAGACATCGACTCGGAACAGATTGGCCCTCTGCACGTCCGTGGTCGTCTGCCTAAGGGTTTCGCAGTGCAGCGCTATTCCGTGGATGTGATCGGATTGTGCGCGCGCTGCCGTGGTAAGAAGAAAGTTTCGCAGTAGATCGCAATCATTCAATTCAAGGAGAAACAATGATCGGAGTAGGAGAGAAGTTCCCAACGTATTCGCTGACGGCCACCGTCAGCCGCGACATCAAGAACGCTTTTGAGACCATTACCAACGAAGACTACGAGGGCAAGTGGAAGCTGTATTTCTTCTGGCCGAAGGACTTCACCTTCGTCTGCCCCACTGAGATTGCCGCCTTCGGCAAGATGAACCGCGAGTTCGCGGACCGCGACACCCAAATCCTCGGCGGTAGCACCGATTCCGAGTTCGTCCACCATGCATGGCGGACGCATCACGAGGATCTGCGCGATCTTCCGTTCCCCATGCTGGCCGACGTGAAGCGCGACCTGACTACGGAACTCGGCATCCTCGATCCGAAAGAAGGCGTCGCGCAACGCGCAACCTTCATCGTGGATCCGGACAACATCATCCGCTTCGTTTACGTGACTGATCTCTCCGTGGGCCGTAGCCCGCATGAAGTCCTGCGTGTGCTCGACGCTCTGCAGACCGACGAGCTCTGCCCCTGCAACTGGCAGAAGGGCGAAGAGACTCTCGTTGTCGCGTAATCAGCTGCTAGCTCCTAGCTTCTAGCGTTTTGCTAGGAGCTAGCGGCTAAAAGCTAGAAGCCAAGCACAGACAGTTTGACTATTGAAAGAGGTCCTATGACCATCGACGCACTCATCGAAAACGTTGGCGACTACGGCAAAGACATCAAGCTGAACTTTTCTAGCCACATTCGCCAGCAGACCGAGCTCACCGCGCAGCAGACCTGGGGAACCGTCCTGGCTTCGGCCATCGCCACCGGGAACAGCGAGTTGATCGCGGCCGCCTACGAGCAGTCGCGCGAATTCCTCTCGCCCGAGACTGCAGAGGCCGCCAAGGCCGCCGCGTCCATCATGGCGATGAACAACATCTACTACCGCTTTCAACACCTCGCGGCAAACAAGAAATACGCGACCATCCCGGCCAAGCTGCGGATGAATGCCATCCGCACCCACGGCGCCGACCCGGTTGATTTCGAACTCTGGTGCACCGCCGTCTCCGCCATCAACGGCTGCGGCGCCTGTGTGGATTCGCACGAGAAAGTTCTGCGCGAAAAGGGCGTTGGAGAAGAGAAGATCCTCGCAGCAGTGCGCATCGCATCGATCGTGCACGCCATCGCCAGCGTGGTCGCGACGGAGAAGGCTGTTCTGTCGGCGCAACCCGCTATCGTCTAATCGTTCGTTTATGCTGGAAGCGTGTTTCCCAAGATCCGCGCCATCATTTTGAAAATTCCCAAGGGCAAGGTCGCGACCTATGGGCAGGTCGCAGCCGCAGCGGGATTTCCCGGCGCAGCCCGCCAGGTCGTATGGGCGCTACACTCAGCGCGCGGTCTTCCGTGGCATCGCGTACTCGGCGCTGGAGGGAAGATCCGACTGCCCGGTGAATCTGGCTTCGAACAGAAGATGCGGCTGCAGAGCGAAGGCGTCACCTTTCGCGGCGAGCGCGTCCGCATGGATCTGCATCAACACGAATTCCGCAGAAAGGCCAAATCCCCAAAGCGGAAGACCCGTTAGCCACTATTTTTTGTAGCGGAAACGCGTCGGCGATCATCTTGGTAGATAATGCCGCGCTCCGCATGGAATGTCCGGTAGACTCGCACTAGACCAACTCAAAACAGGAGACCTCAATGCCTGAACCGCAGCAGCAGGACTACGCCAGTCACGCCCGCACCGACCCGTTTTTTCATCGCTTCCTGGTACCAATCTCTACGCTCACCATCATCGTTGCCGTCGTGAATGCGGTCCGGCATCCGGGATTCAATTCGGCGTGGTTGGTCTTGGTTTCGATTGCCGCAGGAGTGGCTCTCTTTAAGATGCGAATGTATTCGTTGAAAGTGCAAGACCGCTTGATCCGTCTGGAGGAGCGCTTGCGGCTGCAGCAGGTGCTCTCGGGTCCCTTGCGGTCTCAGATCGATCAGCTTACCGTCGGACAACTGGTCGCGCTTCGCTTCGCCTGCGACACTGAGCTTCCCGCCCTGACCGCTCGTGCACTCAACGAAAAACTCTCCAAGGATGAGCTGAAGAAAGCAGTAACATCCTGGCGTCCGGATCATTTCCGCGTCTAAGGAATTCGTGGCTGAAGAGATCAAGAAGAAGAAATCGCTGAAACGGCTGGTCGCGGTCTGGCCGGAAGTCTGGGCGCTGGTGCGTCCACGCATGTGGCTGCTGGTCGGCGGCTTCTTCTTGATGGTCATCAATCGCGTGGCCGGACTGGTGCTTCCGTGGTCACCCAAGGTGCTTTTGGATGACGTGATCGCAAAGCATCACTCTGCGCTGTTGCCATGGTTGATCTTGGCTGTGCTCGCCGCCACGGCTGTGCAAGGCGTGACGTCGTTTGCGTTGACGCAACTGCTCTCAAAGGCCGGGCAGCGGGCCATCGCTGAACTTCGCCGCCAGGTGCAGGCGCACATCGGAAGGTTGCCGGTTTCCTATTACGACGCCAACAAGACCGGCGCTCTCGTCTCGCGCATCATGACCGACGTCGAAGGTGTGCGCAATCTGATCGGCACCGGCCTTGTCGAGTTTGGCGGAGGTCTGTTGACCGCGGCCTTGGCCTTGGTGTGGCTCTTCCACATCAGTCGAACCATGACGGTGTTGGCGTTTGGATTCTTGGTCGTGTTCGGACTCGCGGCTAGCAAAGCATTCGGGACTATTCGTCCCATCTTTCGCGAGCGCGGCAAGATCAACGCTGACGTCACCGGCAGGCTCACCGAATCGCTGGGCGGTGTGCGCGTGGTGAAGGGCTATCACGCCGAGGGCAGGGAAGAAGAAGTTTTCGGCGGCGGCGTGAAGCGGCTGCTCGACAATATCCTGAAGACGCTCACCGCGACTTCCGTACTGGGACTCTCCTCCAGCGTGCTGGTCGGATTAGTGGGAGCCGTGGTCATGTATGTCGGCGCGCGCCAGATCCTTTCCGGTTCGATGACGCTGGGACAATACTTTTCCTACACTGCATTTCTCGGCTTCCTGGTCGCTCCCATGTTCCAGATCGTCGCCATCGGGACGCAATTGACCGAAGCGCTGGCTGGGCTGGAGCGTACACGCGAGATATTGTCGCAATCGCAGGAGGACAAAGACCCGCGCCGCGTTACCTCGCTCAAGTCTGTCACCGGCGACCTGGTCTTCGATGACGTAAGCTTCGCGTATAACCCGGGCCGCATGGTGCTCAATAACGTTTCCTTGCATGCGGCGCCAGGATCCGTGACTGCTCTCGTGGGATCTTCGGGTTCGGGGAAGTCGACCATCATCGGATTGATCGCCGCATTTCACACTCCGGTGTCCGGTCGCATATTGATCGACGGCGTCGATCTCGCCACGGTCCGCCTCGACTCCTATCGCACCCAGCTAGGCGTCGTCTTGCAGGAGTCGTTCCTCTTCGACGGGACCATCCGCGAGAACGTGGCATTCTCGCGGCCGAACGCGACTGAGCAGCAGATCCTGGAAGCTTGCCGCATCGCGCGCGTGGACGAATTCGCCGAATCCTTTGAAGACAAATACGACACCATCGTCGGCGAGCGTGGCGTAAAGCTTTCCGGAGGACAACGACAGCGCATTTCCATCGCGCGCGCCATACTGGCGGATCCGCGCATCCTTATTCTCGATGAAGCGACGTCCAGCCTCGACTCCGAATCCGAAGCGCTGATCCAGCAAGGTCTTGCGTACCTGATGCAGGGACGCACCACGTTTGTGATCGCACACCGCCTCTCCACCATCCGTCGCGCCGACCAGATCCTGGTCGTCGAAGGGGGGCGGATCATCGAGCGCGGAACTCACGAAGAACTCTATGCGCTGGAAGGCCGCTACTTCGATCTCTACAACAAGCAACATGGGGTGGAGTCCAATCTTTTCCTTGCTCCTGGCGAGGGCGACACTATCCCCGAGTCGGAGCAGAACGGCACAGCGAAACAATCCGGCGA
>Ga0137403_10007163_pt1 | contig 12625 bp, 9 predicted proteins | sample CZOMad2_1_16fung_FD_122057 | JGI IMG/M metagenome (GOLD analysis project Ga0137403, IMG submission 122057) | Vadose zone soil fungal communities from Angelo Coast Range Reserve, California, USA - CZOMad2_1_16fungal (Hybrid Assembly) | ecosystem: Environmental > Terrestrial > Soil > Vadose zone... | reverse complement strand
TGATCGACAAGCCGGCGCGCAGCAAGACCTGCGACGCCATCCAGGGCATCCTCGACGAGGGCAAGGAGATCATGGAGGAGTACAAGGGCACCGAGGCGCTCGATGCCGGGATGCTGGCGGCCGCCCAGGCTGTCGAACACTACGAAATCTCCCGCTACGGCACGCTCAAGCAATGGGCCCAGCAGCTCGGCATGAAGGACGCGGTCCGGTTGCTGGACGAGACGCTGCAGGAGGAGAAGAAGACCGACCAGACTTTGACCTCGCTCGCGGAAGCCGCGGTCAACCTCGCCGCAGCGGCGTGATGTTTGGTGTCCCGGACGCGGTGCAGCGCTTCTTCAGCGGTGCACCGCAGAGCGCTCGCCATCGGATTTCCGCTTACTGGCGAGAATATGCTCGCCGCCGGCGCGGCCCAATGCGGGCAGGGCGTTGGGTTCCCTCGATCCCATTGGGAATGCTCAGGAAAAACACACCCGCCGATCCCGATTGACTCTCCCGCCCATGTTAGCTTTATGGCGTTATTATACTTGACGTACCCAAAATGACCCTATATGGTTGTCATATAAAGGGGAATCGTCATGAAATCCGCTCTTTCCGCCAAACATTTCCACAACGAAGAAGCCGCATACCAATTTGTCGAGGCAAGGCTTTGGCCGAATGGACCTATTTGCCCGCACTGTGGCGGCGTTGATCGCATTTCCAAGATGGGCGGCAAGAGTACCCGGATCGGCGTTTACAAGTGCTATCAGTGCCGTAAGCCCTTTACCGTCAAAGTCGGGACCGTATTTGAGGCCAGCCACGTCCCCATGAGGCATTGGCTGCAAGCGATCTTCCTGCTGTCGTCCAGCAAGAAGGGCATCAGCAGCAACCAGCTTCACCGCACCCTTGGTTGCACCCTCAAGACCGCGTGGTTCATCTCCCATCGCATCCGTGAGGCTATGCGCGTCACTGGCAGCACTCCCATGGGAGGTGAGGGAGAGATTATCGAAGCGGACGAAACCTTCATTGGTCGTATCGAGGGTCAGCCCAAGCGGCGTGCCGGTTGGGGACACAAGAACGTCGTGCTTACCCTTGTGATGCGCGGTGGCGAGGCCCGCAGCTTCCATGTCGATAGCACCACCATTGCCGATATCGTCCCGATCCTGCGCGCCAACATCAAAGCTCAGAGCGGTATCAATACCGATGAGGCAAACCAGTACAAAAACCTGAGCAAGCACTTCCCGCTGCATGACTCCGTGAACCATAAGGCTGAGGAATACGTTCGCTACGAATATCCGATCACTGGCGAACCGGAGAAAATAATCACCACCAACAGCGTGGAAGGCTACTTCTCCGTGTTCAAAAAGGGCATGAAGGGTGTCTATCAGCATTGCAAAGAGAAGCATCTGCACCGATATTTGAGCGAGTTCGATTTCCGCTACTCAAACCGTATCGCGCTCGGCGTGAACGATGTTGCCCGTGCAGAGCGGGCGCTCAAGGGAGCAGTTGGCAAGCGACTGACCTATCGAACGACTGGTAACTGAGAGGCCGTATGGCAAAAGCAGGCACGCCAAAAAAGAAAAAGGCAAAGCCTAAGCTGACAGACAAAGAGCAATCCGAGAGGTTTAAAGAAACCGCTCGGGAGCTTGGCGTTGACGAAAGCGGAGAGTGTTTCGAAAGGGCCTTCTCAGATATCGTCAGGCTTGATCACTCCAAAACTGCCCGTAAGTAGGTATTCTCCTTTCGCGATTAACTCGATGGGAACGGCTTGAAGCGCTTCCACCACCTGATCTTCCGTCGCACCCAGTACAATTTTCAAACGCTTCTTCCCGCGCCACTTCCCAAAATCCAAGTCGCGCATTTTATCGGGAGTAAGGGAAGCGTCTTCTTCGTACCATTCGCGAACCCACCAAGCCCACAGATCGGCAGCCTGTAATGGCAGAAAATCTTGATCATTCTCAAACCTGGGAGTTGCGCCGTATCGACCTCTGACCTCTTCGTCCCGGCCCTCTAGATATTCGTTCCAAGCCTGCAAAATAGCGGTTTTTTCGACTCGGTCATCAAAGATAAAATCGACCTTTTCTCCAGCAGGGACCGAGGTGAAATTGTTTCTTTGGGTATGGAATCCATCCAATAGAATCCGGAATGCGAAAAAGTACGGATTTGTCCACATGCCAAAGTTAACGTTCCAGTTCATGCGGCTGACGAACGCTGTCGCGCGATCTTGCGCGCGCCTAAAGTCGGTCAAGTTCAATCGAGCCGAGATTGAGGTAATAACATTGTCTTCAATCAGCTTATAAAAGACCTGCACCCGCTCCATTCGCTCGGATGACTGAGCCATCTCGCTCATTTTGAAGTGGTATTTTCCTTCACTGTTGAGTGTGCCGAAGACCGGCAAAAGCTGTTCCCATTCTTTCGAAAGAACAGCCCAGCTTTCCGCGGTCGCGATATGACCGCCGAGAATGAACTCTTCGTCCGAAAAGCTTTCATCGAAGAATGCCTGAAGCACCATGATAAGCCGCCCGACAGCGCGGTTCGGCGCAAGGCCGGTGACCTGCGCCCAGACACGATCCTGAGCGCTGCTGATACCCCATCTGTGGTCTAACAAGGCGTTCATATCGACGCCTCACAACCAGCAGGATAGGGCTTTGCTGTGGGTACGGCAAGTATTACTTGACCAGCTTTATATTAGAACATATCATGAACAAATGAGCCAGCTTCTGGTTCTCCCCTGCGAACCAGAAAGCGGTCCAACCCTTCGAGGAGCGGCGCATGCGGGAGCGCGCCCACACCAGCACGGTTGCGGCTTTGCGCGGCAGCATCGAGCGCATTGAGGCGAATGGTGAGACGTATTCACCTCGCCGGGTGGCGCTCGGGCATGCCGATGCCGACGCCACGCTGCAGGGCGGTCTCGCTTTGGGCGCGACGCACGAAGTGTTTGCGGACGCCGGCCGGCAGAGCGCTGCGGCCACCGGTTTTGTCGCGGGGCTTGCGGGCCGGGCGGCGGCACGGCGGCCGCTGGTGTGGATACGGCAGGATTTCACCGAGATTGAATCGGGCGCGGTGTCGATGAGCGGGCTGGCCGAACTCGGTCTCGATCCGCGTCTTCTCGTGACGGTGCGCGCCGCCGATGTGGAAGTTGCGTTGCGGACGGCCGCCGACGCGCTGGCCTGCGATGCGGTTGGCGTCGTCGTGCTGGAAGTCTGGGGCGAGGCGCGACAGCTCGACCTCGTTGCCAGCCGCAAGCTGACCCTGGCGGCGCAGGCCTCGGGCGTCACCGGGTTGTTGCTGCGGATGGCGGCGGAACCCCAGCCGTCGACGGCCGAGACAAGATGGATCGTACGCGCGGCGCATTCGCCACCGGCGGCGCAGGCGCCTTGCGGGGCGTGGGGCGCGCCCCTGCTTGATGCGCAACTTGTCCGCAACCGTCATGGCCCTGTTGGCCGGTGGATCATGGAATGGAAATGTGATGAGTGCCTTTTCGAGAAACCAGCGGCGTATCCTCAGCCTGTGGCTGCCGCGTCTGCCCACCGACCGCATCAAGCGCCAGTTCGCGCGCGAGGCGAAAGCGTTTTCAAGCGAAGTGGGCACCGGTTCGCGTAGCAATCAAGTTTACGCAGATTGCGTAGACTTATCTGCGGTAGAAAACGCGTCAAAACAAAACGACGAACCCAGCATCGTCGTCGCCAAGCAAAACAATGCGCTGCAGATTTTTGCGCTCGACGACGCGGCCGCGCATCTCGGCCTCGATGTCGGTCTGCCGCTCGCCAATGCCCGCGCCATCTGCCCTCATGTGCAGGTGTACGATGCCGATGAAGCCGCTGATAGCAACGCGCTGAATGCCCTGGCCGAATGGTGCGACCGCTTCACCCCGCTGGTGGCGCTTGACCTCCCGCACGGCCTGTTTCTCGACATCACCGGCTGTGCGCATCTGTTCGGCGGCGAGGCCACGATGATGCGGCTGTTGTGCGGCGTATTGACCGCGCAGGGATTTGCAGTCAGCGCCGCCGTCGCCGGCACGGCCGTATGCGCGCGGACTCTGACCCGTCATGCCCATGGCCGCATCGTTCGTGAAGGCTGTGAAGCCGATGCGGTCAGGCCGCTGCCGGTCTCGGCGCTCGGCGCCGATGCGGCCGTGGTCACGGGCCTGCGTCGCGCAGGCTTAAAGACCATCGGCGATGTAGCGGATCGTACCCGGCATGAAATCACCGCAAGATTTGGCGCAGGCTTCACGGCCTTGCTGGAACAGGCGCTGGGACAAAGCGATGCGCCGATCAGCCCGCGCAAACCCTTGCCGGATTACATCGTGGAAAAGCGTTTCGCCGAGCCGGTGGCGACCGAAGGGGTGATCTCGGCGACCTTGTCGGGGCTTGCCCGGATGCTGGTTGCGGCGATGGCGCAGCAGGGCAAGGGCGCGCGGCGGCTGGAAGCCCGTTTTTTCCGCACCGATGGCGCGGTCCGCACCATCACGATCGATACCGGGCAGGCCGTGACCAGGGTTGGGGTGATCGACCGGCTGTTTCGCGAGCGGCTCGAGGCTTTAAGCGATCCGCTCGATCCCGGTTTCGGGTTCGATCTCATTCGCCTGTGTGCAAGCCGCACCGAAATCGTCGCGCAGCAGCAGCGCGATCTTGATGCCAATGTGCACGACACTGACGAATTGGCCGCCTTGATCGATCGCATCGCTGCGCGCATCGGGGGAAAGCGCGTGGTCGTGCACCTGCCGCAGGACACCCATATTCCGGAGCGCGCGGTGCTGGCTGCAGCAGCGCAGCATCATCTGGCCACAGCCACGCACGCCGTCTGGCCGGCGCGCATTGCGGGGGAACCGCCATTGCGGCCGTTGCGGCTGTTCGAGCGGCCGGAACAAATAAAGGTCATCGCGCAGGTGCCGGATGGTCCGCCCGCGCGGTTTGTCTGGCGCCGCGCCACCCACGCCGTGATCCGCGCCGAAGGTCCCGAACGCGTTGCCATGGAATGGTGGCGCGCCGAAAGCGCGATACTGACCCGGGATTATTTCCGCGTCGAGGACGAGGCGGGCTTGCGGTTCTGGCTCTATCGCGACGGACTCTATGATCGCGAGATCCCTCAGGAAGAGGGCAGGGCCGTACAGCCGAACTGGTTCATGCATGGATTGTTCGCATGACGACGCCAGCTTACGCGGAAATCGGAATCACGACGAATTTTTCATTCCTGCGCGGCGGCTCGCATCCGCAAGATTACGTGCATCAGGCAAGCAAGCTTCGTCTGCCCGTCATCGGTATTGCCGATTACAACACGATGGCCGGCGTGGTGCGGGCCTATAAGGAGCTCGAAAATCCCGAAGTTAAATACAAGCCGAAGCTTCTGATCGGTTCGCGCTTGGTTTTCATGGACGGCACGCCGGACATTCTGGTCTATCCGTGCGACCGCGCGGCTTATGGCCGGCTATGCCAGTTGCTCACGCGCGGGAAGCGAGGTGACGATACCGACAAGGGTGAATGTCACCTGAAGCTCGATGACCTCCTGGAATTCGCCGAAGGGCAGCTTCTCGTGCTGGCGCTACCGCATCGCTTCGAGGAAGCAAAGGCGCTTGAGGTTCTGGATCGGTTGCAGCAAATCCGCGCGGATGGCGTCTGGTTGGCGGCGAGCCTGTTGCACCGGGGCGACGACCGGCGCCGTCTGGCGCGGCTTCAGCGCATCGCCGCCTCGGTTGGTGCGCCGCTGCTCGCGACCAATGAAGTGCTGTATCACCAACCGTCGCGCCGACCCCTGCAGGATGTCCTCACCTGCATCCGCGAAAAGACAACCATTGAGGCCATCGGCCAGCGCCTTGAAGCCAATGCGGAACGTTACCTCAAGCCGGCGGATGAAATGGCGCGACTGTTTCGCGACGTGCCGGAAGCGATTACGGAAACCATGCGGTTTGCTAGCCGCATCCATTTTTCGCTCGATCAGCTCAAATATCAGTATCCCGACGAACCGGTGCCACCGGGCAAGACCGCGCAGCAGCATCTGGAAGATCTGACCTGGGCGGGCGTTGAGCAATATTTTTCCGGCAAGATTGACGACACGCTCCGTGCCACTTTGCGGAAAGAACTCGACCTCATCGCCGAACTGAAATACGCGCATTATTTTCTCACAGTGCACGACATCGTCCGTTATGCACGCAGCCAGAACATCCTCTGTCAGGGACGGGGATCGGCGGCGAATTCAGCCGTGTGCTACGTGCTCGGCATTACCTCCGTCGACCCGACCAAGGTCGATCTGTTATTCGAACGTTTCATTTCCAAGGAGCGGCTGGAGCCGCCCGACATCGACGTCGATTTCGAGCATTCGCGGCGCGAAGAGGTGATGCAATATGTCTACCGGCGATACGGCCGGCATCGCGCGGCCATCATCGCGACCGTCATTCACTACCGGCCGCGCAGCGCGATCCGCGACGTCGGCAAGGCGCTGGGGCTGACGGAGGATGTGACCGCGGCGCTAGCGGATACGGTGTGGGGGAGCTGGGGCAAGGGCCTCGACGACAAGCAGGTCAAGCAGGCGGGGCTCGATCCGCAAAACCCGATGGTCGAACTCGCCGTCGAACTCGCCGCCGAGCTGATCGAATTTCCGCGACACCTCTCGCAGCATGTCGGCGGCTATGTGCTGACGCAGGACCGGCTCGATACTTACGTTCCGATCGGCAATGCCGCGATGGACGATCGCACCTTCATCGAATGGGACAAGGACGACGTCGATGCGCTGAACATGATGAAGGTCGATGTGCTGGCGCTGGGGATGCTGACCTGCATCCGTAAATGTTTTGACTTGATCGCAGACCACAAGGGCGAGCGTTACGAACTGGCGACGATCCCCCAGGACAAGGAACCGGTCTACGACATGCTGTGCCGGGGTGAGTCGCTCGGCGTCTTCCAGGTCGAAAGCCGCGCCCAGATGAACATGCTGCCGCGTCTGAGACCGAGGACATTTTACGATCTTGTCATTGAAGTCGCCATTGTGCGCCCCGGTCCGATCCAGGGCGACATGGTTCATCCTTATCTTCGACGGCGGAATGGCAAGGAGAAAGTGAGCTATCCGTCGCCGTCGTCAGCGCACGGCGACAAGGATGAGCTGCGCCGGGTGCTGCACAAGACCCTCGGCGTGCCGCTGTTCCAGGAACAGGCGATGCGGATCGCGATCGAAGCCGCGAAGTTTACGGCGGAAGAAGCCAACGGGTTGCGCCGCGCGATGGCGACGTTTCGCAATGTCGGCACGATCGGCAAATTCGAATCCAAGATGGTCAACAACATGATCGCGCGCGGCTACGATCCGGCGTTTGCGCAAAGCTGCTTCGAGCAGATCAAGGGATTTGGCAGCTACGGTTTTCCTGAAAGTCATGCCGCGAGCTTCGCGCAGCTCGTCTATGTCTCGTCCTGGCTGAAACATTATCATCCCGACGCGTTCTGCTGTGGGTTGTTGAATTCGCAGCCGATGGGCTTTTATGCTCCCGCGCAGATCGTCGGCGACGCGCGCAAGAACGGCGTCGAAGTGCGCGAGATCGATGTGTCCTCCAGCTACGCCCAGAATACGCTGGAGGAGAAAAGCGGGAAGCATTGCGCCGTGCGGCTCGGTTTTCGCCAGATCGACGGATTTAGGTGGAACGACCCAGACGAGGAGCGGCTGAAGCATGCGCGGCAGTCGTTCCGGGATGGTGCGCCAGCACCAGACCCGGAACCTCGAGATTCCGGGTTCGATGCTATCGCATCGCCCCGGAATGACGGTGGTGGAGAGACTGACGATTGGGCCGAGCGCATCGTCGCCGCGCGGCAACGCCGCCGCTTTACCTCGCTGGAGGATTTTGCCCGCGACACCGCGCTTCCAAAACGGGCGTTGATCCTGCTGGCGGATGCCGATGCGTTTCGCTCCATCGGGCTCGACCGCCGCGCCGCCCTTTGGGCGGTGCGGCGTTTGCCCGATGATATACCGCTGCCGCTGTTCGAAACCGCCGCCGCGCGCGAGCAGCCGGATGAGCAGGCCCAGCCGCTGCCATTGATGCCGCTGTCGGAGCATGTGGTGGCGGATTATCAGACCATCCGGCTGTCGCTGAAGGGCCACCCGATGGAATTTTTGCGGGCACGGTTTGAGCGCGAACGCGTGATCGCCTGCGCGTCCGTATCCGATGCCAATGACCGGCAATATGTCCGCTGTGCCAGTGTGGTGCTGGTGCGGCAGCGTCCGGGCAGCGCCAAGGGCGTCGTCTTCATGACGCTGGAGGATGAAACCGGCATCGCCAATATCGTGGTGTGGCCGAAGGTGATGGAGCGCTTTCGCAAGGAGGTGATGGGCGCGCGGCTGGTGCTGGTCGAAGGCTATATTCAAAGCAGCCCGGAAAAGGTCGTGCATCTCGTCGCCGAAAAACTGTTCGACCGCTCTCGCGATCTCGTCGGTCTCGCCAATGACGCGTTGAGCCGGAAACATGCGGTGCCGGTTGGTCCCGCCCTGATCGAGCCGCTCAATGACGACCGGCGTGAACATCCGGACCATCCGGCTCAGAAAATCCGCCATCCCCGCAACGTGCGCATCCTGCCGCCCTCGCGGGATTTTCATTAGGACACAACAACCTCGACCTCGTCATGGCCGGGCTTGACCCGGCCATCCATCAGCTTCAGAAGAACGTTTCTGAAGAAGGATGGATACGCGGGTCAAGCCCGCGTATGACGGCTGAGCAGCTGGGAAACTCCGATGCAAAAGCCCCGCGAAATCCTGGCCGACCTCTGGACTTTGGCCGGCGGCGAATCTGCCGCGCTCGATGCCGTCACGCTCACGGGAGAGGAACCGCAACTGCCGTCGTCGTTTCGCGTCGCTGTCGCGGCGCAAGCCTGCATCGCGGCGGCAGGGCTTGCGGCCGCGCATGTTTGGAAGTTGCGCAGCGGGCAAAGCCAGGATGTCGCAGTCGACATGCGTCACGCCGTCGTCGAATGCCGCAGCGAGCGCTATCTGCGCGTCGATGGCACGCCGCCGCCGCCGGCCTGGGATGCCATCGCGGGAATCTACAAGACCCGCGACCTGCGCTTCGTGCGACTGCACACCAATTTCCCCCATCACCGCGAGGCCGTCTGCCGCGTTTTGAACAGCAACGCCGAGCGCGACGATGTTCAGGCGGCGCTGATGCAGTGGGACGCCGAGGCCTTCGAGACGGCGGCCTATGCTGCGGGGGGTGTCGTCGCGGTGATGCGCTCATATGAGGAATGGTCTGATCTGCCCCACGCCAAGGCGCTGGCCGCATTGCCGGTGATCACGATCGAAAAAATCGGCGAGGCCGCGCCGAAACCCTGGCCCAGGGGAGACCGTCCGCTCGCAGGCCTGCGTGTGCTCGATCTGTCGCGGGTGATCGCGGGTCCCGTCGCGGGCCGCACGCTCGCTGCGCACGGCGCCGATGTGCTGTTGATATCAGGCCCTGACCTGCCGGCCATTCCCTGGCTTACGATCGATACCGGCCGTGGCAAGCTGACGGGCTTCCTGGATCTCAAGCGCGAGCAGGGGCGGGCGGGCTTGCTCGATCTGTTGGCGGGCGCGGATATTTTCTCGCAAGGGTATCGGCCGGGCGCGCTTGCGAGCCTCGGCTTCTCGCCGGAGCAGGCGGCGCGGATCAATCCGGGTATTATCTTTGTGTCGCTCTCGGCCTACGGCCACGCCGGGCCCTGGGTAGAACGCCGCGGTTTTGACTCGCTGGTGCAGACCGCGACCGGCTTCAACCACGCCGAGGGGCAGGTCGCCAGCGCTGATGGGCCGAAGGAGTTGCCGGCGCAAATACTCGATCACGCCACCGGCTATCTGATGGCGTTCGGCGCCATGATGGCGAAGGCACGACAGTCGCGCGAAGGCGGCAGCTGGCATGTTCGCGTGTCGCTGGCCCAAACCGGACGATGGATTTGGAGTCTCGGCCGCTTGGCCGACGGTCTCAAGACCGAAGATTTGAAGGGTGAGGCGGTTCGTCCCTTTGTGGAAGAAGTGCCTTCCGGCTTTGGCCCGTTGCGGTCGATCCGCCATTCGGCGCAGCTATCGAAAACGCCCGCCTTCTGGGCGCGCCCGGCGATGCCGCTCGGCAGTCACCCGCCGCAATGGCCGGCGCGCCCGTGAGTCAGGGCGCGCCGGCGCATTTCAGGCGCGTTCGTCAAGCCGGGGTTGAGAACCCGTAAAGCTTGGCCGGATTGTCGACCAGAATCTTTTTACGGATCGCCGCGTCCGGCGCCCAGACCGGGAGCTGGTTGAGCAGACGGCCGTCGTCGATCTGGAACAGCGGCGTCAGGTCGGTCGGTTTCTTGTCCGGCGGAGTCACCGAATTCGGATGCGGCCAGTCTGTGCCCCAGACGATGCGGTCGGCATTCGCCGCGATCAACGCGCGAGCGAAGGGTGCTGCGTCCGGATAGTCAGGGCCCTGCTTCGATAACCGGTAGGCGCCGGAGATTTTCACATAGGCTTTGCCCGATTTTACCAGCTCCACGAGATCGGCCCAGCCTGGCTGTTCGACACCGAGTGCCGCGTCCGCGCCGCCGAAATGGTCGAACACCACCGGCACGGGCGAGCCGGCGACGAGATCCTTGATCGCCGAGACCAACGGAAGATTGGTATAGATCTGGATATGCCAGCCGCGCGCCTTCATGCGCTCGATTGCGGCCTGCAGGCGCGCGCGTCCCACGCTCGGATCGTTGACGCCGCTGGTGGCGAGATTGATCCGCATGCCGCGGATACCCGCTTTTCCCATCGCATCAAGATCGCTCTCCGACGTCTTGTCGTCGATTACGGCAACGCCGCGCGCCGTGTTGCCACGGAACTTGATGCCGAACAGGGTCGCCGAATTATCCGTGCCATAGACGCTCGGTGTCACGATCACCACCCGCTCGATGTTCAGTGCCTTGTGCAGCGCCGCCATTTCCTCAGGCGACGCCGGCTCGGGCGTGTAAACCCGACCGGCGAAGAACGGAAACTTTTCCGGATCGCCGTGAATGTGGGTGTGGCAGTCGCAAGCCCCGGGTGGAACCTCGAAGTTCACCGGGGTCATGGGTTGTGCTGCTTTTGCCAGCGCAGTTCGGTTAGGCACGGCTACTCCGGCGGCAATTGAGGCGAGCAGAAGGTTGCGTCTGTTGAGCATGGGTCGTCTCCTCTATTTTCTTGGTTTGGCTCTATTCGGCGGCAGCTGTTTTTGCACGCGCGATGGCGCCCGGGTCGCCTGCCGCGCGCGCGGCAATGTATGTGATGACCGCGCATGAGAGCGAGCAGGCGGCCAGGAAGTAAAGCCCGGCTTCAAAACTGTTGGTGGAATCCTTGATCCAGCCGACGATGAACGGGCCAATATAGCCGCCAAGATTGCCCGTGGCATTGATCAACGCGATTGCGCCTGCGGCCGCGGTGCCGGTGAGGAACATCGAGGGCATCGGCCAGAACGCGGCGCGCGAGCCGTAAATGCCGACGGTGGCGGCCGACATTCCGACCAGCGCCCAATAAGAAGCGCCCGACCAGGCGGCGAAGGCAAGACCAAGGGCGCCAACGGTCGAGGCCACGATCAGATGCCAGCGGCGCTCCTTGTTGCGGTCGGACGACCAGCCCCACGCGATCAAGCCGATCGTGCCGATGATGTAGGGTACCGACGACACCAGGCCGGTCATCATGTTGGTGAGGCCGATGCCCTTGATGATTTGCGGCATGAAGAAAACGATGCCGTAATTGGCAGTGACGCTCATCAGATAGATTGCCGAAAGCGCTGCGACGCGAGGGTCGGCCAGAGCCCGCGCCAACGTCAGGCGGCCGGCTCTTTCGACCCGGCGATTTTCGCCATCAATTCGCGTTTGCAGCCAGGTCTTTTCCTCCGGGGCGAGCCAGTCGGCGCGCGCCGGCCGGTCCGTCATCGCCCGTAACACGACCAGGCCGAGCAGAACGGCGGGCAATGCCTCGATGATGAAGATCCACTGCCAGCCTTTGATGCCGAGCACGCCGTCCATTTCGAGAATGGCGGCTGATACGATGGAGGCAACAGCGTTGGCGACCGGCTGTGCGATAAACAGCGTGGAGATTACCCGGCCGCGATATTCCGAAGGAAACCAGTAGGTGAAATAAAGGATCATGCCCGGGAAGAACCCGGCTTCCGCCGCTCCGAGCAGGAAGCGAATAATCAGGAAACTCGTCGGTCCCGTGACGAAGGCGGTGAGGCCGGAGATGATCCCCCATGTGATCATGATCCGCGCGATCCAGATCCGCGCGCCGACTTTTTCCAGAATCAAATTACTGGGAATCTCGAACAGGAAATAGCCAAAGAAGAAGATTCCTGCACCCCAACCATAGATATAGGCGCTGAAGCCGAGGTCCTTGTTCATCGTCAGCGCGGCGAACGAGATATTGCTGCGATCGATATAGGCGATGCAGTAGGCCAACGCGACCAGAGGCAGCAGCCGCCAGGACACCTTTGCGATCGTCCGGCGTTCGATTGCCTGCGTACCCTCCGCAACGGCCATGAAAATTCCTCCCTTTCGCGCTTGTTTGCGCGCCTGTTGATTGCCCACAGCGTGAACGTTTCCTAACCCGTCCGCAAGGCGGTTGTGAAGGACTAGAGCGTCGGTTCTGATTGAATCAGAACCGACGCTCTAATTTCTTGTTTTGACGCGTTTTCTTCACGCGAACCGGTATCCAC
>Ga0137403_10007161_pt1 | contig 12629 bp, 11 predicted proteins | sample CZOMad2_1_16fung_FD_122057 | JGI IMG/M metagenome (GOLD analysis project Ga0137403, IMG submission 122057) | Vadose zone soil fungal communities from Angelo Coast Range Reserve, California, USA - CZOMad2_1_16fungal (Hybrid Assembly) | ecosystem: Environmental > Terrestrial > Soil > Vadose zone... | reverse complement strand
GAGCTTGAAGGACAGTTGGGCTTGCGCTGATACTTATGATTTCGGGTTCCACGCCCTGTTTTTGAAGTAGTTTCTTTTCTTGAATTACCCAGATCGCGCTGTTGGCAGGACTGGCTCCCGCCCAGGCAATGCGGATTTTTTCTTGAGCGCCGGCCATATCTTCAAGACTCAGAAACACGGCGCAAAGAACGGTCAATAACGTACCAGCCATTTACGAAACCTCCTATCGAAGCCGAAGCTAGCACTTCGGTTATCAACTCTTAAGATACTCCTCAGGCCATCGGTTACTTGACTCTAAGGATTTTCTTCACCTGGTTCACGACTTGAGGGGGCTGGACCATAATTTGATCCGCCAAGAACTGCAGTTCTTCACCGGGCACCGGTTCGATGACCCATTGTCCTTTCTGCGCCTCGGCCACAAGCTCAGGATCTTTTAACGCCTTCAAATAGGCTTCACGGAGAATTTTGACTCGATCGGGGGGCGTCCCGGGAGGTGCCATCATGGGATGACCGAATCCTTCACCAGCGGTTAACACCTCCACCGCTCGGCGGCTAATCTCGGTTGTTTTATCTTGGTCTATCAGCTCAAAGATGTTCGGCGTATCGGACGCTCGAGGATCCCGTTTTCTTCCGGTCTGAAGCAGATGCCGATCGAATCCCTTTGCGTGCCACGAAAGAAAGGGCTCGCGGCTAAAGTGCGCAGTCAAACCAAGATCGCGGCAAACGACTTCACCGCGCACAACGGCCAAATCGACCTGATTCGCTTCTTGGTAACCCAACACCATAATGCTCCTCCGTTTCTTCCGGTCGAATAACAGAGGCACATCAACCGTGTCAATTATAATAGTTAGGTAAGATTCTATTTCGGACGGGGCTCTCGCAGCGACGCATCGGGCTGCTTCAACTCCCCGCGGCGCAGAAGGCGCACGGCGCGCGTCAGGCTCCGGGCCGCATTGCGCACTTCTTCCTGAAAGTCTTTGTCCTCATCCAGTTCATCATGGCTGGTTGCATAGGGCTTATAGTAACCGACATAACCGTCGACCAGGGCCGCGCGACCCGCGACAATCAATCCCATGTCCGTTAACCAATCCGTGAGACTACGTCTGAGAGTTTCCGCGCCGACAGTATCTCCGTGCACGACGACCGAGAAAACGCGTCCGGCAAGATGACGCGGGTAGTGCCATCCCTCAAGTTCCACTTCTTTGGCTCGTTGAGGATTTTTGCCGCCTGTCAAAGTAGGGTCGGGGTTGCCACCGTCGGCGCAGACCAAACGGTCGATCATGAGCTTCAGTGAGCTCGGCGCCTGGTACCAGTAGACCGGGCATAGGATCATCACTCCATGGGCCGCAACCCAACGCGGGTAGACTTCCGCCATCCAATCGTTGATCTGTCCCATCGCGTGGTTGGGATAGCAGGAGCAGGGCCAGTGGCACAAAGGCATCGCTGTGGACACACAGGCTTTGCACGGATAGATAATGCGACCGTACTCCGATGCGAGCCTGCTGAGATCCAACAGGTCCACCTCGAAGCCTTTATCCGCCGAGATAACTTCTTGGGCCATTTTCGTGAGACGAAAAGTTTTGGACATTTCTCCCGGACAAGTTTGGTCGCTGCGGGTCGAGCCGTTGATGAGGAGAATACGTGAATTGGATTTGCGATTCTTCTGACGTCTTTCCGCCTGTAGAACGGCTCTACGCGCTTCGAGCCATTCCAGGGGCAGCGAAAAGTCAGGATCGCTGAAGCCGGCGCCGGCCCGCCGCGTGCGGGGGCTCTTGTGGTACTCGATGTAATTCTTCCATGCCACGGCAATGACTCTTTCGATTTCCGGAGCCACCGCGCCGAAGGTTGGATCATAGAACCGCTCGCGAAAACGCTTGGAAAATTCCTCTTTGGTCAACTGGACGCTTGGCATTCCCTTGCGAACCTTTGGTTTCGGCATAGTTCCTCCTGAAAGCAACGCTGAATAACACAGATCCTATTTGAATATGCACCAGGCTCTTTCTATACTTTTCTTTAGAGAAAGCGTAAAGGAAACAGATGCCTCCTTTGAAGATCGCCACCTGGAACGTTAACGGCATTCGCGCGCGCGAATCCCAGATTCTTGAATGGGTCGAGCGCGAGCGACCCGATGTCGTTTGCCTGCAGGAGCTCAAATCGACCGTGGCCCAGGTACCGGCCTCGCTGTGCGAGCTGCAGGGATACCGATGCTATTGGCACGGCGCGCGGGCCTATTCAGGAGTCGGCCTCCACATCAGGCGGGACGCGTTTCTGGAGGAACCGCGCTTCCTGCACCCAACCTTTGACTATGAAACCCGTATCGTGACCGCTCAGATGGGCGATCTGAGCTTCGTCTCTGTCTACGTTCCCAACGGCGGCAAAGATTTCCCGGCCAAAATGCAATTCCTGCGGGAGATGGAGCGCTACGTGACGGAAATTCACGCGAGTGGCGGTCGACTCGTCCTCTGTGGAGACATCAATATTGCCCGCAGCGAGCGTGACGTTCACCCGAAAGAGCGCAACCCTGCGCTGGTGGGGCAGCGGCCGGAGGAGAGGGAGATGCTCGAGCGGATCCTGTCGCAAGGTCTCGTAGATGTTGGGCGTGCGCTGGACCCCGACAATGAAAATCTTTTCACCTGGTGGGCACCTTGGCGTAACATGCGTCAGCGCAATATCGGCTGGCGGCTCGATTACGTTCTGGCGAGTGAATCTTTGGCTTCGAAGGCGGCGCAGTGCGCAGTCTATCGAGAAGTTGGAACGAGTGACCATGCGCCCGTGGTGGCAGTCTTCGACCTGAAAGAGTAGGCGCAGGTCAGTGCCGGCCCAGAAAGAGAGCGTCGAAACCCAAGCATCAGGTACGACGCGAGCACCCTCATGAAGAAATCACGTTCACAGTCTCCCGATCTCAGTAAGTTCGGTAAGCTCGCCGAATATAACCGGCGGCGGCGCTTCGATGTAACCCCGGAGCCCTCTGGCAAGATGGGACGGATGAAAAAAAAGGAACTGGAATTTGTCATCCAGAAGCATCGCGCGAGCCGGCTCCACTACGATTTTCGCCTGGAGCATGACGGCGTGATGCTTTCCTGGGCCGTTCCGAAAGGGCCGTCCCTCGATCCCTCAAACAAGCGCTTCGCCATGCAGACCGAGGACCACCCCATCGAGTACAACCAATTCGAAGGTGTTATCCCGGAAGGAGAGTATGGCGGGGGAACCGTGATGATCTGGGATCGCGGCACTTGGAAGCCCGAAGTGGAAGATGTCGATCGCGCGCTGGCGAAAGGCGATCTCAAATTCACCCTCCACGGCCAAAAACTCCGCGGTTCATGGGTGCTTGTGCGGATGCGAGAGCGACAATGGCTTTTGATCAAGCACCGCGACAAAGTCGCTTCAACCATCGACGTCACTGCCGCCAAGCCACGCTCCGCGGTCTCCCGCCGAACTCTGGCGGGCATCGCCCGCAGCGCCGGCGCCAGCCCGCGGCAGTTAGCGCAAGCCAAGGAAGCCGATGCTTCGTCGACCAGCCCGGCTGGCTAGCCTTCTGTCGTTGAGTTTTGGCTGCTCCTAAACCGCGGCACGGATCAATCGAAGTACACAACGCAGTGGGAAGCGTTCCACAGCATGTACCCCGCGGGTCGTAAAAAAACTCCGTCAGAACATGGCGAATATTTTCAAACAACCGTGTGATGAGGGCGTAGTCTTATCAAGCCCTGCCGCTTTTCCGTGCACACAGGAAGCCGAGCCATGGATCCTGACTGCGACGATACTGGGATCGAGCATGGCTTTCATTGATGGGACAGCCGTCAATGTGGCTCTGCCCGCGTTGCAACAGAGCTTTCGTGCGACGGTTTTGGACGTGCAATGGATCGTTGAGTCGTATTCGCTTTTTCTCGCCGCACTTCTTTTGGTCGGCGGTTCAATGGGAGATCGCTTTGGCAGGCGGCTGTTCTTTTGCTGGGGCGTTGCTTTATTCGCACTGGCATCGATTGGCTGCGGACTCGCAGAAAGTGTCGGTCAACTGATCATCACGCGCGGGGTGCAAGGAGTGAGTGGGGCGCTGCTTCTGCCGGGAAGCCTCGCCATCATCAGCGCATCATTTGAAGAAGAGAGGCGGGGGCAGGCCATCGGTACATGGTCGGCGTTCACGGCCATTACCGCAGGCATCGGTCCGGTCATCGGCGGCTGGCTGATTGAGCATCTCTCCTGGCGCGCGGTATTTTTTATCAACGTGCCTCTGGCGCTTGTGGTGCTGGCAATCTCTTTTTTGCGCGTACCTGAGAGCCGGGATGACGGTGAAAGCAAAAGCTTGGACTGGTTGGGCTCAGGGCTTGGCACACTGGGCCTGGGAACGCTGGTCTACGGTCTGATCGAATCATCACGCTTGGGCTTCGGTCATCCGCTAGTCATCAGCACACTGGTTGTTGGCGCGCTCTCGCTGACAATCTTTTTGCTGGTCGAGGCGCATGCCCGCAACCCGATGTTGCCGCTGACATTGTTTCGTTCGCGTGATTTTAGCGGCGCCAATTTAATGACGTTCTTTCTATACACAGCGCTGGGTGGAAGTCTATTCTTTGTTCCGCTCAACCTGATTCAGGTTCAAGGGTATTCGGCGACAGCGGCGGGTGCCGCCTGGATCCCCTTTATTCTTATCTTGTTTTTCCTCTCACGCTGGGCCGGGGGGCTAGTGCAACGCCACGGCGGGAAGTTGCCGCTGGTAGCCGGCCCGATCATCGCGGCTTTAGGGTATGCATTATTTACGTTCCTAGGCGTCGGCGGCAGTTACTGGACGACTTTTTTTCCGCCGGTGGTGGTGCTGGGTTTAGGGATGGCAGTGAGCGTCGCGCCCTTAACGACAACGGTCATGAACGCGGTGCCGAAAAGTAGGGCGGGCATCGCATCTGGTATCAACAATGCTGTTTCACGTATCGGTGGACTCCTGGGTATTGCGGTGCTGGGTATTGTGGTTCTGCACGCATTCAACCGTGAGCTGGATCAGCGTTTGGCGCGGCTGGATATACGTCCCGAAGTACGTCGCTCTATCGATGACCAACGCGTCCGGCTTGCCGGAGCAGAACTGCCTCCTGGCATAGACGACCAGACACGGGTGGCGCTTAGGCAAGCGATCAATGAATCGTTTGTTGTCGGGTTTCGAGTGGTAATGATGATGGCTGTTGGGCTAGCGCTGGCCAGCGCAGTATGCGCATTAATCATGATCGTATAGACCGTTGATTAGGGGTGCGAGCTGCGCAAAATCCTATACGAAGTGAATAATTAGCCCTCGGCGAAGCCGCACCGACCAATCTGACCGTGACGACGGATTGACAGAGTCGCTTGATTTGACAGAACCACGACGCGGTCATTTGCCGGATCTAGAGTTATCATAAGATGGATGTCAGATCGGACTGTGAAGCGGACTCGATCATCCCATCGCCGCTAAAACCTGAACAGGATTCTGGGACTCAGGAGGAAGTAGTTGAAGCCAGTACCCGTTGCGGTTCCGATGGCAAGGTTGCTGCCCTCGACACTAAGCTCAAAAGAAACATAGCGAGTCGGCTTAAAGCCAAAAGTCGCGGAGCCGCCAAAGACGGGATCGCTACTCGGGAAGCCGTTTCTTCTGAAAGCCTGTTGGCCGCCAAAAATATCCATGAAGGCATAAAACATTTGCCGCTCAATGTAAGAAGATAGAACCAAGCGATTCGAATAATAATCGTTGGGATCAAAGTAGCCGCCCCCGCTCTGACGGTCGTAGTTGAGATACCGGAAACGATAGCCGACGGAGATTTTGGGATTGAAGAAGAGCGTGTATTGGGAAGTGAGCTGCGCGTCGTGAGCATGGTTCACATCCGAGAAGGTCCGGTACTTGTAGGCTGTGGACACGGAAAATCGATCGGTCCATTGATGCGACCATTCCAGACCCGCAACGGTCGCCCTGATCCGGTTCTGTATCAGTTCGGCGGAATCCGTGAGAACTTCGCGCGCCACGCCGCCGCCGACGGTCCCGCCTGGGATTCTTACATCGAACTTCAATCCACCGGTCGGAAAATTTGATTCGTCGCCCCGGCCCAACCGGGTGAATCCCAGAACAGCCCCGCCAGCGAAGACCTCAGTAAAGTTGCTGTAAGCACGAAACCCCAGCTCTTCGGCTTGCTCACGGCGGGTCGGATCTCGGGCTTCTGTGTGACGAAAATTTCCGCCGAGGTCGTAGTTTCCCAGCCAGAAACTCTGCGCGACGCTATACCGGTCAACGACATTGTGGTCTGAGTCTTTGTAGTAGACATACCTGAAATCGAGTTTGGGTCTCGTCATCGCTTCTAATGTATCCTGGAACTTTGTGAAACGATTCCGTTGGTTGGTAGTGGCTGGCTGTAAGAACCGGCTTGTTTCGTCGGCGCCCGTGCGGTTGCCAGCGGCGAGAAGAGACTGAGAAAGTCCGATTCGAGCATCGAAGTCGTCTTGCGTCTGCACCAACTGTTGGTAGATCGGTATGGCTTGGCGCAATTCTCCCTTCCATTGAAGGGTGTCCGCTTTGACCTGCAAAGCCTCACGATTATCCGGAGCTTGCTTCAAGACTTTTTCCGCTTCATCGATGGCCTGGTTCAACTCACCGTTCCAGGAAAGCACGCGACCCAGTTGAACTCGGGCGTCCACGTTCGCAGGGTTCGCAGCAAGCACGGCGTTTAGCTCTTCTTTGGCCCTTGTCAGACGGTCCGCCCACGACAAGTAGATGGCCATTCTCACTCTCTCGTCGGCTGTAAAATTTTCTCTGGCGAGATCGAGAGCACTGATATAGGCGGCCGCGGCTTTATCAAAATCATTGGCTGCGACGTACTGATCTCCCGCCTGCTTATATTGACGGGCCGATGCTGCGGCGGATTGGGAGGCAACGACGGGTTGGGAGGTTTCACCAGAATTGGCGGCACAAGGAAAGCTCAACCACAGAAACAGCGTGACGCCGAAAACTCGCGATACGACGTGATCGCGCCGTGCGGCTGCAATCAGTTTCACTGCCGCAACCCACTTCACCATCGTTTCACGGTTCCACAAAGCTCTTGGACGTAGCCAATAACGCAAATAGGCGACATGACGACTTGATAGATCAGCATGTAGACCAAAAATCCCCAGAAGTTCCAGCGAACTTTAAGCTTGAGCGTATCGAACACCGCTTTTTGCTTCCGATACATTACGACGATAATGCCAAGCGCCATGGGAAACAGAATGAGAGTTTGCGGTCCAGCGATGTAAAACCTTCCGGTAAACGCCAAGACAACTCCGGGGAGAAAGACAAAGGTGTAAAATAAATCAACCAGAGGAATGACGAAATCGATGGCGATGAAAAAGCTCGAAAGACGGGAATTTTTCCATGCCAAGCAGCCGTACTGTTTCAATCCCTCGATCATTCCTCTGGCCCATCGTCTGCGCTGACGGAAGAAGCCTTTGAAGTCAATTGGCGCGCAGGTGAATCCGATGGCGCTTGCTTCAAATCCAATGCGGCACCCCGCTTCGAGCAGTGCCCAAGTGAGCACGATATCTTCGCCGATCACCGGCGACCAGCCTCGAATCTTTCGAACAGCGTCGGTGCGAAACGCGCTGAAAGCTCCTTGCGCAACCAGAGTTCCCTGATAGAGAGATTGCTGCCTTTTGGCCGAAGCGATTCCGGTAAAATAATCCCATTCCTGCAAACGCGTTATAAAACTTTCGCGGGAATTCTTGACGAGCACGCATCCAGCAACAGCCGCCGTGCCGCGAGGATCCGACAGCAACCGCGCGACAATTCGCTTAAGCGCCTGAGGGTGAAGAAAGGTGTCGGCGTCGATGGTTACGACGATTTCATTGGTCACGTCCTTGAGTCCCCGGTTCAGAGCGCGAGCCTTGCCGCCGTGATGCGCCCTGACAATTTTTAGATTGGGAAGTTTGAGCGAGGAAAGAATCTCAACTGTTCCGTCGGTTGAGCCGTCATCCACGACAATGACTTGCACGAGGGCGGGATAGTCTTGTCCCGCAATACCGCGAAACGTCTCACGCACATTGTCGGCTTCATTATAGGCAGCCATCAAGACCGTGACGGGAGGGTACTTGATATCGAGCGGCAAAGGAGGCGGCGCATCCAAGATGATACTCGCCACGATGTGAGCATTAAGAAAGCCGGGAAACAAAGCGATGAATAATATGATCAGAATCGCTGGAAACGGGCCGGTGACTGCGGAAAGTTCTTCAAGCCAAGGTCTGGCGAGAAAAATTGAGATCAAAAACCATACAGTTGCGAAACCCGTAGCAATGATGAATTTTGCCTTGACAGGAATATAGAAAGATTTCCGAGCACGGATTCCAGTATCTGATTTGCCCGCCGATGACAGCTCAGCGGCATACGGCGATGCATCGTTTGGATCGAAGTCTTCGGTGTTTTTGGGCGTAGGGTTGGCCATAAGAAAACTGCCTAACCCGTGTGCGCAATCGACATGCCAGTATCAGGGTGCCGAAAAACAAGGAAAATTTCGTCAGATTTGACGTAGCTTGTGCTCCGCTGGACAAAATTGTCATGAGACGAAAGTACTCGTCGCCGTAAGGGTTGGCGCTCGAACCCGCCTACCATGTTCGTTATGAAGAAAGTGAAGATTCACGAGAGGTTCTTGTCATGATACGTCACAAGAAGGAAAAAGCGGGCAAGAAAATAACTCGACGGAACGCTATCCTTTATATATAGCGCGTCCATGCCTCCACTCCGGACATACTGATTATCGAAGTAGGCAGATCGGATGTTTTGTTAGGTTGCCGAATTGCTTTTGCATGATCCAGAATTGAATCCGGGATGGTAACACCATCAGCAGCAACGCGGCATTGCTTGACAAGATTTCTTTAACCGAGTGATATTAAGCAGCGATGGTGCCAATAAATTAATCGGCAAGACTACGAAAACGCGGTGCGATTTTACCGTCGGTATGCCACAGGCGTACGGACCACGGGAGGTGTTATGGCCATCAGTCATCTTACATTGCGGCAGGCGGTCGTCGATGGAGCGAACTTTCTCGTACGGGTGGGAGCGATTTCTATGAGCCACCACGGCAACTTTAGCGTGCGGGTGCCCAACACCGACACGATTCTTTTAACTGCCACCAGCTCTTTCGATAATCTGAAACCTGAGAACTTGGCGCTTCTCGATCTGGAAGGCCGGCTTTTGGAAGGGGAGATCAACCCGACCAACGCCGAGATCGTCCACATGCACGCCGTGGTATACAAGCAGCGGCCCGAGACCGGCGCCGTGGTCCACACCCACTCCACCTATGCGACGAGCTTCGCGCTGGCGAGCCGATCCATCGGCTGCTCATACGAAGCGCTGGTGCGCTCGGATATGATCGATGGTGTGCCCCTAGCGCACTATGGGCCGCGCGGCTCCGCTGCGTCAGTCGATAACATCGCCACGGCCCTGTCCAGCGCGAAAAATATCAAAGCTGTGCTGTTGGAAAATCACGGCGTGCTGGCTTTCGGCGCCGACCCGGCGGCTGCGGCGCGGGCCAACCTCATCGTGGAAGAGGCGGCGCAGATGGCGATATACGCCGAGGTGCTGGGAGGCGCGAAACCCATACCGTCTGAGATGCTGAGGGCCACCGTCGGCCGTAGAGACGAGTTCGCCCGCGCAGGTACACGGCGGCCCTAGGGAAGTTCGCTGAATCCATCGAATGAATTGACAGGCTCGGAACGTTGCCAGAATGACTCAATTAACGTCTAAGACAAGCGTACAAAGTAATCTCGGATTTTTTTCTGGGATCTTTGGGCCGTATCGAACAGCTAAAATATCTTGGGTTGCCGATTCTTGTAGATTCTTCTGGGTGCAGTACTGTTGTTGGCTTTTCTCCACGAAGTTCGCTGTCGGTCGTGGCTCTCTGATTGCTTCGCTCCGACAGGCACGCAGCCTTCTTCTTAAAGCTTTGGTTTCCCATAAACCTGCTTTCTTTCCGTTCCAGTGAACTGTACCAGTCAATTTTGCACGTGTGACCAAAACCGTTTCGTCGGTCTTCATGGGGCCTCCGATGCGACACCATTGACGGTGCTGGACGGTGTCTTTTTGTCCCTTCCGCCTCCATATTCGGATTTGACGATGCGCTGACTCGGGAGGAGTTGCTGTCCAATATTGGACAATACGGAAAGAAATATTAGCCGGCCCGACAAGGAGGCAAGCCGCTCTGGGGGGTTAGCTCGTCATGAGATAGGGCTAGCAGCCCGTTTAAGATTCGAAACGAAACCTAGTACCGGCGTGGGAAAGTTTTGAGGGATGAGAAAATGTTTCCTACCGGGTCACGACACTATCCGCGTTCCCAGTAGCTTAACGCCTTAGCTGGTGAGGCTAAACCTGACTCTTCTTTCCGGTTTCATTTTTAGAGAAACAGCGATCAAGGAAGGCTCCTAGCGGACCGCGCGCCGCGAACGCTTCGTTCCAGCTGGCGCAGGATTCCGTCGGGTTCGCGCAGCGCAAGCTCCACGATTTGATCCGCGCGCGCTTGCGAATCGCTGTTGGCATAGATGCGTAGCTGAGGCGCGTTGCCCGACGGCCGGACGTGGGCGACGTCGCTATTGTGGAAATAGAGGCGCACGCCATCGAGCACGTTGATGCGCACGATATCGTCGAACCCGATCGCAGGCGTGAACAAGCGCATTAACGTCGCCTTGCGTTGCTGCCAGTCTGAGGTTGCCGATTCCGCGAGCGGCGTGGGCGCCGCGCCCGGACGACTGCGATCGAATACGCGTCCTGTGCCATCGAACTCCACCTCGATCACATCGCCGGGTGGAATCAGATGAGCCAGGATGGCCTGGCTAACCGCGACCGGTACGTTGTCGAGCAAGCCGGCACGACCAAAGCGTGCCGGCAACCGATTCCACAATGCGGCCAATCCGATGCGCTGCTCGGCGGCGGCGAACAAGTTTGCCAGGATGGGCAAGGTCGAATCGCGCGTGGGCAGCGCGATCAGTGTCCCCGCGGTCAACGGAATATCGCTGCCGGTCAAAAATCCGCCGTTGGCCTCCCAGCCGACGATCCGTGTGTGGTTTCCGGTGCGGCGCAATTCGTCGAGCGCGGAGATGACGTAGGGTGATCCGATCTTGGTCTTCTCGAGGGCAACCCTGCGCTCGCCCATGCGTCGCTCGACCGCATCATTGGCGCTGATTGGGACCGCGGCAGCATCCGCGCGCAGGTATTCGGCGACCACGATGCCGAGTAGGTCACCGGGCAAGAAGCGTACGCGCCGGCCGCCTGAGTGGACCTCGCTGGCGGGTAACACCGCCGTCACCAACGGCCGATCGGAGTCGCCATCGGTAGACACGATTGCGTGAAGGGGCCGGCCGCTCGCTTCGGCAGCGACGGCGAACCCCTCTAGACGATCGAGCTGCTCGTCGGTGATGTTCTCCGTATCGATGGAAACGAAAGTCTCACTACGCCCGGCGGTGACTACTTCGGCGCCGAGCTCGCGCAGGATCTGCGGTAAGATATCGCGGCCCACCGCGGAATGCTGATACACAAGAACGCGCAGCCCGGAGAGACCGCCACGGGTGAAACTGGTCAGATAGCGCCGGACGTAGGCTTCCTCAGCGGCAGGACCGAGGGGTGGCAGGTCTGGCGCCCGCTTCAACATAGCAGAAGCGTCGAAGGCCGATGTGGTCGCGGTCCGGCTGTACTCTTCGACGCGCACGCGCTCGATCTCCCGTGTGATGCCGGGTTCATCGGACTTCAGCACCTCGCCGACGCTTTTATTGATTTTTATACCGTTACGATCGAATGGAATGTGGCTGCCGGTCACCATCACACCGGCGCGTCCGGTGGAGATGGCATGCGAGACTAACGCGGGTGTAGGAATCTTGCCCGCGTTCTCCACCCGGCAGCCCGAGTCGACAATCGCCTGGGCGCAGGCGCGCATGATGCGATCGGTGCTGGGCCGGAGGTCGCCGGCGATGACCACTGCGCTGTGCGCACCAATATCGCCAATGCTCAACAAATACCCGAGCGCAGCTTTGACATTGATATAGGCCTCGACGTCGGTGATGTCTTTGACCAGGCCGCGCAAACCGCTGGTGCCAAACGCCAAAGGGACGGGCGTGTAATTAAGAAACGAAGCCGTGGAACGTATTCGCGGTTCGGGCATTGGAGTCATGGCGTTGTAAGTCTCGCTTTCAGTCCGGCGATGATCCCGATGGCGATCAGAAGCGTCCATCGCCGGATCATCCTCCCAAGGTGATCATCTCTATTTTCTTATGATCCTTTGCCCTATAACCGCGGCCCGAATTCATCGCTTCGAGTCTTTCGTCGGAGTACCTATCTGTCCTTTTTCGCCAAATAGCGCTAACAATCTCGATTATTTCGTCGTCGGTGGCTCCGTTTCTCAGCAGTGCCTTGAGGTCATAACCGGTTGCAGAAAACAGACAGGTCACTAATTTCCCGTCGGCCGTGAGCCGCGCCCGGGTGCAAGTTGAGCAAAACGGCTCGGTGACCGATGCGATCACCCCTATCTCTCCCCGGCCATCGACAAACTCGTAATCCATAGACGGCGCGCTTCCCTTGTCTCTGCCCACTTCTCTTAGGGGGTAGCGCGCATCGATCGTATCGAGAATTTCTTTTTTGGAGACCAGCTTCTCCGAAGTCCAATTGTTCG
>Ga0137403_10007159_pt1 | contig 12629 bp, 12 predicted proteins | sample CZOMad2_1_16fung_FD_122057 | JGI IMG/M metagenome (GOLD analysis project Ga0137403, IMG submission 122057) | Vadose zone soil fungal communities from Angelo Coast Range Reserve, California, USA - CZOMad2_1_16fungal (Hybrid Assembly) | ecosystem: Environmental > Terrestrial > Soil > Vadose zone... | reverse complement strand
GAGCAGCAACGAGACGGAACCGAACAGCACCCAGAGCGATTTGCGAGCGCCAGTCACCGTGGGTTTCTTGAGCGGCTGGACATCGACGGCCAGATCCGCGTCTGTTTGGGGAAACGCTCTGCCCAATTGAGCTTGCACCGTTGAAAGATTTGCTTCCGCTTGTGCAACGGTGACGCCGGGTTTGAGGCGGCCGATCGTTCGATACCAGGTGTCAGTCCTTTCCAAAGTGTAGGGTCCGCCAAGTTGTACCGGGGACCAGACGTCGACGTCGCGCACCGGAAATCGAAAGGAAGCGGGCATCACACCTACAATTTCACTCGCGGCACCCGCCACGCGCAGCTTTTTTCCAAGAACGTCGGAGCTCGCCGCAAAGCGCTGCCGCCAATATCGGTCGCTGATCAATACGACCGGTGGTCCACCCAATTGTTCCTCTTCGTGGCTGAAGTTGCGCCCCAAAGCCGGCCCGATTCCCCACACCTGCAGGAAGCGTGGAGCGACGAAGGCCATCGTTATTTTTTCCGGCAGCGCTCCGGAAGTCTCCGTGGAATCATCAGCGAAATATCCGGTGATTGCCTGGAACGTGGAGTTCATTCGGTTCCAGTCCTCCAGTCGAACCGGAGCGACGAAGATCGTTGGACTCTGTATCTTGGGATTGAATTGCGAGATCGCCATCAATTCGTCGCCATTGGGGAATGGTAGAGGGCGCAGCAGGATCGCATCGATCGCGGAAAATACTGCACTGTTCGCGCCGATCCCCAGCGCCAGTGTCAAAATAACAGCGATGGAAAACGACGGAGATTTACGGATGAACCGAAACGCGGATTTCAGGTGGGCAGGGGCGCTTTCTACGATGGGAACCCGGTAGACGTCGCGCAACTCTTCCTTGATCTGTTCGCGTCCGCCAAATTCCAGAACGGCTTGGCGCCGAGCCTCGGCGGGCGGCATACCCGCGGCGATGTTGGCGTTCGTTAATTCTTCAATGTGAAAATGCAGTTCCGAATCCAATAGCGGATCGCGAGCCTTCTTCCCAAATAGCGAATTCCACCAACTCATGACACGCTCCTATGTCATTCCGAGCGAAGCGAGGAATCTGCTTTTCCAAGCGAGGCGCATGCCCGTGCCCTACTGCGCCATCTGCATAATCTGCGTCACCGCCTGCGCCAGCCGCTCCCAATTCGACTCCTCGCTCTGCAATTGTTTGCGTCCCTTGGCCGACAATTTGTAAAACTTGGCCTCTCTTCCGTTTTCGGATTCGCCCCACTCCGCTTCCAGCCATCCGCGCTTTTCCAGTCGGTGCAGCGCCGGGTACAGCGAACCCTGCTGCACCTTCAAGACTTCCTTGGAAATTTGCCGGATGCGCTGCGAAATTCCGTACCCGTGGACGGGCCCCAGCGCCACAATCTTCAGGATCAGCATATCCAGTGTCCCCTGCAGCAAATCCGATTTCTCAATAGGCATCGCATCTCCTAGACGTTCTACACATATATCTCCGCGATAGGTAGATTGTCAAGGAGAGACAAATCGAACTTGGGGTTTGTCGTTTTGTTTTTCCGGGAATCTTGTGAGGTTGCTGCTTTTAGCGCAACAAAGCGTCGGCAATCTTCAGCCAGTACGGCAAATTGTGCACGACCGTGTACATCACCACTGTCTGGCCAACTATAAAAGCAGGCGCGCGTACAGGTACACCGGATGTACGCGCCGGTTTACGATCAAATCGCGCGCCAGACCTAAAACGATTAGCGAGTCCACGCCGGCGCAAAACACCACCGGCGGCAGAATGTTAGGCGGAAAACGACCAAAGGCCGCTGCCGTAAGCGCGCAAGAAGCCACTAGCAGAAGCCGCCGATGCAACTCCGGCTTCTTTCGCCAATAGATTCCCAGCGCAAACGGGACGCTGAAAGCGAAGATGTCGAACAACGGCACCATCAGAAATGCCGCGGCACCGGTCTGGTGGAGCTGAACCATGTTGAACCTGGACATGGTGATGGCGGTGGAAATACCAAGCACCGGAATCACGACGCCAAGAGCAGCACCAAACCAGCCGATCCGCCGATGCAAACCGACATTGCGCGTTCGAACCAGCGTCGACTGCAGCATGTAAAACACCACCCACCCGCCAAACACCACCGCATGAATGTAGAGGAGAAAAGGCCGGCGCACCGCGGGATGGATCAGGTTTTTGTCCACCGTACGGCTGAAGCCGTATACCACCAACACACCGATCAACAGCGACATGAAAAAATAAAAATAGTTATGCAAAAAGCCCGCGCGGCTCGCTGTTACCGAGCGTCCGCCGAGCGAAGGCGATTTAATATTGACTTGTGGTACGGCGATGGCAGGCATGTGGGGCGTAATGCTACTACATTCGAAACTGGATGTAGCTCAAATACCCGGACCGCCGGCTACGTTGACAGGCGAACATAAGGCGGCAATACTGGCGAGCGATGATCGGCCAGTTACGCGGACGTCTAACCGACAAGCGACCTAACCAGGTCCTCGTGGACGTCGGCGGCGTTGGATACATCGTCCAGGTTCCGCTCTCGACCTTTGCCGTGCTCGGCGAACTCCACACCGAAGTAACGCTCTTGATCCACACCCACGTGCGCGAAGACACCCTCTCCCTCTACGGATTTCTTTCCTCGCGCGAAAAACATTTGTTTGAGATGCTGCTCTCGGCCTCGGGCGTAGGCCCGTCGCTGGCCCTGAAAATCCTCTCGGGCATGAGCGTCGAAGAACTCGTCCCCGCTATCCGCGGAAACGACCTCGGCCGCCTCACAAAAATTCCCGGCGTCGGCAGGAAGACCGCCGAGCGCATGGTAGTAGAATTAAAAGACAAGCTGGACGCGGTAACGGTAGAAGTCGAACGCCCGGCATCGTCGTCCCCGGCAGGTATCGAAGCCGACGTAATCTCCGCGCTGGTAAATCTAGGCTACGAAGCCCGCGCAGCCGAAAACGCAGTAACCGATGCCAGGCGCGAAACCTCTGGAGCCAATTTCGAGAAGTTGTTGCGCACGTCGTTGCAATCTCTAAGCGCACCAAAAGGCCGAGCCGCCCGAACGTAGGTAACCTGTAGCGCAGGGCGGAGTCCGCGAGCCCTGCGGCTTTTGATTAGCACGTGTAAGCGGAAACTGTACAAGGGTTGGTTATGCCTGAAGGAACCGCAAAACGAATGATGGCCTCCCGCCAACCAGATCGCATCGTCTCCGGCGCCCCCTTCGACGAAGACGCCCGCATCGAAGCCAGCGTCCGCCCCAAGCGCCTCGACGAATACATAGGCCAAAAGCGCGTAAAAGAAAACATCCAGATCGCCATCCAAGCCGCCCGCTCAAGAGGCGAAGCCCTCGATCACGTCCTTCTGTACGGCCCCCCAGGCCTGGGCAAAACCACGCTAGCCCAAATCATCGCCAACGAACTAAGCGTCCCCATAAAAACCAGCTCCGGCCCCATGTTGGAACGCAAAGGCGACTTAACCGCGATCCTGACCTCCCTCGAACCCAAAGAAGTCTTCTTCCTCGATGAAATCCATCGCCTGCAACCCGCCATCGAAGAAGTCCTCTACCCAGCCATGGAAGATTTTCTGGTTGACCTCATCATTGGCCAAGGCCCCGGTGCCCGCATTCACCCATTGCCGCTAGGCCATTTCACGCTGATCGGCGCCACAACGCGCGCCGGCCTGATCACCGCACCGCTCCGTTCCCGCTTCGGCATCGTCCACCGCCTCGATTTCTACGAGCCCGAAGACCTACTGATCATCCTGAAGCGCTCTGCGCAAATCCTGAATATCGAAATGGACGAAGCCGGCGCCGAAGAAATTGCCAAGCGCTGCCGGGGCACACCACGCGTAGCCAATCGCCTATTGCGCCGTTCCCGAGACTTCGCCGAAGTCCGCGCCGCAGGCCGCATCACCCGCACGGTAGCCCAGGAAGCCCTCGCGATGCTGGGCATCGATGAAACCGGCCTAGACGAAGTAGACCGCAACCTGATGCTCGCCCTGCTCGACAAATACGGCGGAGGCCCGGTCGGCGTAGGCACCCTAGCCGCCGCCTTAAGCGAAGAAGAAGACGCCATCGAAGAAATGTACGAACCCTACCTCATGCAAATCGGCATGATCGACCGCACCCCTCGCGGCCGCATGGCGACGCCGCGAGCGTACGAATACTTCGGCCGAGAACTGCCTCGGCGCCAGCCACGGCTCTTTTAAGCTCCAACCACAGGAGCGACTGTTTCACTTCACGGAGCACGCCTGCACACTTTTGAGCACGAACTAGTTCAAACAAATTACGCACGGCAAATCCATCGGTTGAGCGTCGCGCGAAGTGCCAATGGTCCGACACTTCGGACAACATATCGGCAGCTCTGCCGTTCGGCGGGCATCAAGCCGCTACAAAGTAAACGATCTGTCAACACTTGAGACAAGAGTAACGCCGAAGCAGGCTCCGAGCATCTCATCAAATGAGCGGATAAATAGTGACGTTCCGCAATTGAAGATCAAAGTCGAGGAGGAAGTTGTGAACATCAGGAAGACCATTGTAATTGCATTGCTCGCGGTGGCTGCGTTGACGGCCGGCACGGCCCGGGCTGGTGAAGACGATCAAGCAATCAAAGTCAGTTTCAGTCAAGCCGTGGAGATCCCAGGGCACACGCTGCCGGCAGGGACGTATTGGTTCGTGATTATGAATACCAGCGATCGGCAAACGGTGCAGATCTTGAATGCGGACCGGTCGGACACGTACGCCGTTTTGCAGACGATAAATCGCGAACGCTTTGAATCGAGCGCGGGCCCGGCATTTACGTTGGCCGAGCGAAGTGGAACGAAACCGGCAGCCGTGGTGGCATGGTTCTATCCTGGCCGGACGACAGGTCATGAGTTCCTGTATCCGAAACAGGAGGAGAGAGAGTTGGCGATGGCGAAACAGGACACGCAAATTTCCGGCGACTAACTTCTACCATCAGCGTACGGGTAAGTGGACGGCAGAGGCTTAACCGCCGTCCACTTTTTTCAATTTTGTGCCCGGCGATTCGAGAAAGGCGCAGGGAGGCAGTTCGCACATCGAAACCGAGTTTAAGAACGGATGCGCCACCTACTGTAGCGAAGCAGACGCAACCGAAGTCTATACGCGGCGAACGGCGTGCCATACCACCAGCAGAATCACTGCGCCGACCACCGCGACCAGCAGGCTGTACAGGTTCAGGCCGGTTACGCCCATGTGCCCGAACTGATTAAAAAGCCAGCCGCCTACCACCGCTCCAACAATTCCCAGAGCGATATCCAGCAGCACCCCTTCGCCGGTCTTGTTCACAATCTTGCTGCCGATAAACCCTGCCAAGAGACCGAGAACAACCCAAGCCAAAATTGTCATCAAATTCTCCTTGTGGTGTAGTTGCGCCGACCAGGCGCCCGTTATTGTTCCGATTGGTTCGTGGGCGGGCACCATAGCGGATGGCTCTGCAGACGGCTATACGTGGATAACTGTATTCTTGCTGGGGAATTATAGATGGCAATAACGCACTCGTTCGAGTTTACCGCGGTGTTCGATGGGTGCTGAACTTGTGTATCTATCAATTGGCTCGAACGTTGGCGCTCGCGACCAGAACTTGACCGCGGCGCTCGCGGCGCTGCCGAGCGCAGGCATCGAAGTCCGTCGAGTGTCTGCGGTCTATGAGACCGAGCCGGTGGACTACCTGGACCAAGAGTGGTTTTTGAATTGCGTCGTCGAAGGCAAGACGGAGCTGCCGGCCCTCGATCTGTTGCGCGGTTTACGGGAAATTGAGGCCCGGATGGGTAGCAAGAAGTTGATCGCCAAAGGCCCGCGCCTCATCGACATCGACATTCTCTTGTACGGCCAACACACGATCGATACACCGGAGTTGCAGGTGCCTCACCCCAGAATGACGCAGCGCCGCTTCGTGCTGGTGCCGCTGGCGGAGATTGCTCCGGGACTGCGTCATCCATCATGGCGCGGAACGGTGGAAGAGTTGCTGTCGGAGACGACCAACCAAAGCGAAGTTCGACGGACTGGCTGATCCTTCCTCTCCAGTCTCAGCCCATCCTGCGTCTCCGCGTTGTCTTCTGATCGGTTACTCCCGGTGAAGAAACCTCGCGCCTGCCATCCGTAGACCGCGAATGATCGTGCTGAACAACGAGCGTTCCATGGACAGCCTCCTGTGCGCGAGTGAGGACTCGCCTGGGACTAGAACGGAGGCCACCAGAATTCTTGCGAAAGAAAGCGAAGGAATGAAGTAACAAAGTAGAGAGGTGATGAAAGGCCGGGAACGGGACAGCAAAGCGGAAAAGGCTTAGTGCAGCGTCACAAAGGCCGGAACACAGAGATCACGCGGCTGGCTCGGGCCCGTTTCTTTACTCGTTGTTTCGTTGCATCGTTACTTCGGGTTTGCTTAGCGGTTGCCGGGGTCTCCCAGGTTGGTCCGCGGCCGGTTGCGTCTGCTCTTGGAGGCCTCGCCTTCCTGGCGTTCGTATTCGGCGAGTTCTTCGTCGGTGTAGGAGAAAGAGTCGCGTGCAGCGAACATCGAGGTGGAGCGGGCCGTGTCGCGCTTCTTTTTTCGGGTTTCGCCAAACTCATGACGGACCTGGCGGAGCGGCGCTTCAATCGCCTTGATTTCCACCAGAAGATCGCTCACCTTTTCGAGGAAGTCGTGCAGGTGAAATGGCCTGACAACGTAAGGGAGCCGGGCGAACTCGAGAGAGCCTACGTACTGGCTGCCAGCCATCTCCGGAACGACGTAAAGGACGCGCAGGCGCGCCCCTTCTTCCACCGATACGCTGGAAAGCTCGCGAAGCGTGAAGAATAGCGGGCTTTCGAGACCGATGATGGCGACGTTTGCGATCACGAGGGAATATTCACCGGTCTTTAGCTCGGTCAGGAGGAGTTTCGTGTCTGAAACGATGCGGACTCGCCAACCCTCGGAGTCCAGAATTTGACGCAAAGCGCCCTGGCTGGGAGCGTCGTTGTCGAGAACGAGAATGCCGACGTGGCGTGGTGCGGCCGTAGGCGTGGGCGTGCTGGCCATAGGAGCATTATACGCCACCCCGTCTGCTGTAGTCCTATAAATACCAGTACCCGAGTCGAATTGGGCAACGGCTTAGAGTCGAGAAGGGCTCCCGGAAAGCCGCTGCACGGCGTCAAGCGTGGCTTACTTTCCGACGACGAAATCCGATCCTTCCAGGTAGCGTTTCGGATTGCTCGCGTCCCACAACATCCGGAACGTCAGCAGCGGCGCCGCGGAGATGCGCCGGGTATAGAAGATCTGCGCACCATCGTGGGACCATTCCGCGTGGCGGGCCCATTGATCGATCGGGCTCAACACCACCCGGCGCTTGGAATGGAGTTCATAGAGAAAGAAGCCCGCAGCCAAGCCCATCGAGTCGGTCGGCGCTCCAGCGGGGGCTTTGACATACGGCGCCGAAACGAGCAGCAAATCGGGGTTGATGGGATTCAACCGGAAGGTGTCCGAGCCGGCGACGTCGAAGCTCTCGCCATAGATGTCTTTGAGCGCGACGGTCTGTGTCGGCCTGCCATCGTCCGAAATCCAGTACGCGTTTTGCATATCGCTGGCGAGAAGCGTGTGCGCATCCGTCCAGCCGTGCAAGCTGGTGAGGCTATAGGTGTAAAGCGGGGATGCCTGCGCGGGCGACCCGGCTGAGAACACCCACAGCTGCCATTTTTGATCTTGAAAATTCAAGAAGGCGACCCGGCTGTCGTCCGGCGACCAGAAGGCTTGGCGCACGCCGCCATGGACCAGATCCTGCGAACGGGCCGTTGTGGAATCGTACAAAACGATGGTGCGGTCTGGCCCATTTTTGGAATCCGAACGCGTGAAAAGCAGTTTCTTGCCGTCGTGGGATAGGGCCAGCTCCGTTCCTTCGGGGGCCACGACTTTTCGGGTAGCGCCAACGCCTAGCACAACCTTGCCAGCCGAACTGACGTATGCGACCGCGGTGGGCAGTTGGAACTTGATGACATCAGCCGCCAGCACCAGGGGAGGCTTCTTGTCGGAGTCATCTTCCAAGTCGGGTTGATTGTTGATTCTGGGAAATAACTCCGCCGCGATGCGCGCACAGCCATTCAAGGTGCCGATCTGGGCGTGCTGGGCGATAGCGCGGAAGGTGTATTTAGCGCCAGTTGCGTCGGGCGAACAAGACTCACGGGTGAGATGGACCGCCACATCCGCGCCGGTCGCCGAATCTTTGGCGCGATAAATCCATGCGTCGCTCGCGCCGTCGCGGGCCACGTCCACGGGATCGAGCATCGCCGGTGGATAACCGGGGCGGTCGAGGCGTTCCGGGCCTTTCTGGCCGATGCGAATGCTCCAGGCTCCGTCGTTTCCTGCGGCGGGACCAAAGGCCAGTAACAAGATCGGGTAGTGGGTGGACTGCGGTGCAGCCGGGGCTGCCGGAGTGGCGGCGGGTTTCTTCGCCTGCGGAGTTGGCGCTTGTGCCCGTGCGCCAGAGTAGGAAGCACCGCCGATGATGATGACGGCCGCGGTGAGCAAGGCGAAAGCTGACGCGCGCGATGACATGCCCACGACGATCCTCCGGCGAAACGAGATGGAAACTTGACGGGTCATTGTCGCATGTCCGGACTCGAGGCCGCGCGACTTTGGAGGTGAGCAATGCGGGATGCCTCCGCGGATTAGACGAGTGGCTGACGGAAACTGGTCTATCGACGTTGCGCTGGCGAAGGCGTCCTAGCGATTCGTTCTGACCTCGAAATCGGCGCGGCAACCGCGATCCACCCAAATGCCGCGGCGGTCGTAATCCCATGTCTGGCCCTGAACGCAATTTGCCTCGCTGCGCTGACGGATCAGCCTGACGCCTCCACGCGTGCGGATCGGACAATCGTGGCGACCCATATCGTCGGAAGAGCAAGTTATGACTTGCACGCCCTCCCCGCCGCGCTGCGAGCCGTCACGATCATCATCTCTGTGGTCATCGCGGTCTCGGCGATCGTCTCGATCCGCGCGATCATCCCGATCTCGGTGATCATCCCGGTCTCTTCCACGATCTGCATCTCTACCAGCGCCTCCGATTTGGAAATCGGCGCGGCATCCGCGATCCACCCAAATGCCGCGGTCGTTGTATCCCCATGAGTTGCCATAGTCACAAGCGGCATCGCTGCGCTTGCGAACCATTTGCACCCCGCCGCGGGTGTCGGTTGGGCACAAATTGCGGCGTCCGTTGTCAGAGGCGCAGTAGATGTTATAGACATTGTTCCCACCATCAGGGCCCGAGCCGCCGACCTGGAAATCGGCGCGGCATCCACGGTCCACCCAAATGCCGTGGTCGTTGTAGCCCCAGGTCCGGTCAAACACGCAAGCCGCGTCGCTGCGTTGCTTGACCAGTTGCACGCCCCCTCTGACATCGGCCTCGCAATAGTTGCGCTTCATGTCATCTGACGAGCAGGAGATGATCTGCCGCTGTGGTGAAGGCCGAGGACCGGGCGAGGAGTACACCGCGTAACCGAAGGTTAGCGAGACCGCAAGAGTAGACGCGAAACTTAACAGATTTCGAATTTTCATGAGGATCTCCGTGCCGCTTAGACTCAGTCTAGAGACAAAGGACGCTGCCGCGCCAGCGCGAAACTTCGCGAACGGTCCAATCGTGCCACACCTGGCATGGTGGCCATTCCGGAGCCGGCGCGCACCCCATAAGCGAATAAAAAGCGAAAATAGTTCTTGACTAAGCGAACAAAAGGCGAAATAATCTCCGGGCTGTGAGGTGGGCTATGCCATCAGATCTTTCCTCCTCGTCGACGGCTCCTCGGACTCGCCGGCGCCTCGCTTCACAACCCGCTCTGTTCCCCACATGCCCTGATGCGCAAAGCCCAAAACAAGTGGCTGGTCGTGATCTTGCCCCGATTGCGGCTGGTCCTGGTGTATCTATTTCGAGTTACCCCAAGACGGCGGATTGCCCCCCGCCTTGTTCGGGAACGGCTCCGATTTCGACGGAGTCGGTGGTTGCTGGCGGCGCCCAACGCCGCCTGGACGGCCAGACTCGGGATGCGGATACGCCGCTGGTCGGCATTGCCCGCCTCGCAGCGTCTTCTCTTTGCGCGGAGAGTGAACGGAAGTCGGAGCAGCGTCCGGAATATTTTTTGCTGCCGGTGCGGTCGATCTTGAATAAATGTGATTCCAGCCGCGTGCCGTTTGAGTGGACCATCAATCCCTATCGGGGATGTGAATTCGCGTGCAAATACTGCTATGCGCGCTATACGCATGAATACATGGAATTGGATGGGAGCGAATTCGAGAGAAAAATTTTCGTGAAGCAGAATGCGGCGGCGCTGCTGACGCAGGACGTGTCGCGAAAGTATTCGTATCAGCGGCCGGGGGCGGAGGATGGGCGTCCGGAGCATATTGCGATCGGTACGGCGACCGATCCGTACCAGCCCGCGGAACGGGAATATGGAGTGACGCGGGCGTGTCTCGAGGAATTGGCGAAACGCGAGGGGTTGAGCGTTTCTGTGATTACCAAGTCGAATCAGATTGTGCGGGACATCGATGTATTGCAGCGGATTGCGGCGCGTTCGGAATTGTCGCTGAATATCACGGTGACCACATTGCGGTCGCGGCTGGCCCGTTTGCTGGAGCCGCGGGCGCCTCGGCCGGATTTGCGGCTGGACGCGGTGAGGCAGTTGCACGATGCGGGGTTGCGAGTGGGAGTGTCGGCTTCACCTTTGATTCCGGGAATTACGGATGGGGAAGGGGAGTTGGAGAAGGTGGCGGCCGCGGCGAAGGAGGCCGGGGCGCAGTGGTTCTTTTCCGGCGTTTTGTTTCTCATGCCTTCTTCGGCGAAGACGTTCTTGCCGTTCGTGCGAGAGAAATTTCCGAAATTGGCACGGCAGTATGAGCAGTGGTACGGAAAGAACGGCTACGCTCCAGAAGAATATCGAAAGAAAATGGCTGAACGCGTCGCACGGATTCGCGTGAAGCATGGGTTTCATACGCGGCCGTTCGAGGAATTGCAGAGGAAGGTCCAGAGTCCACAGTTGTCGCTGGGGTGGAATACCGCGGCGTAACGTGCGGTTAGAGATTGCGTTGACCGATCTAGAGATCAGCCACTACAGGCGCTACGGCATGATGATGCGGGATTCTTCGCGCTTTAGTTCCTGGGCTTCCGGGAATTGATTGCGGAGGAATTCGACGTAGCGGCGGGAGCGGGGACGGCCGTTGGTGCGCAGCAGGCCCATGCGGTAGAGGAAGACGGAGAGATAGAAGATGTCGGAGTCTTTCAGCGCGGCGGAGCGTCCTTGCTCCGCCGTTTTTTGTTTTAGCTCGGTCACGAAGGTGGTGAGCGCGGCGTAGAGTTCGCGGCGCACCAGGCCGTCGGGTTGCGTTTCGTAGTAGATGCCGGTCATCAGTGTGCGGGTCGTTTCGGCGAACGCCTGGACGGACGCGAGGACGTCGGAATCGGTGGCCTCGTGGTGGGTGGCGCAGAATTTGGCGATCGTGAAGGCTAGCGCGGCCATGAGTTGCTGGTGGGTGTGGATCAGACTGTTCGGCAGATTCACATCGAGTAACGGCGTGTCTGCGGGGATTTGGCGCTGATGCTCGTCTTCGTAGCGGTGAGCGGCGATCAGATAATTGCAGTCGATGGGGCAATCGATGGTGACTTCGCGTTCGCGGCCGCAGCAGACGGCGCAGATTTTTTCGCCCTTGGCGGGACAGAAGCGTTCTGGTTTTCGCCTTTCACAGATGGGGCAGGGCACGGCAAGCAGAATACGCCGTGCTCGGGGAAAAAACAAAAACGCAGAAGCCGGCTGGAAGCCCTTCGTTGCTCAGGACGAGCCGGCGCTGCCAGGGAATTCTTACCGAGAAGGCGGGGCTGCCGGAATTTTTACGTGTTCGGGGCGGAGTCCCATGCCGATGAGGCGGGCTGGGAATCTGCGAAGCCAGGGATAGTTGTTGAGCAGGCGGATTGGGAGCGGGAGTTTGTCGAAGGTGGCTCGGCCGCTTAGCGTGGGCTCTACGACTCGCTTGTGGGCTTGAACCTGAAGCGCTTGGGTCCAGCGGGTGGGCCTGATGCGGCGTTTTTCCACCGCTCGCAGATCGTCGTGCGTTGCGCGATTCTGCCTTAGCGGTTCGGCCAGGATGTTTGCGGCGGCGACTGCATCCTGGATCGCGAGATTAATGCCAATTCCGCCTACCGGCGACATCGCGTGCGCGGAGTCGCCGATGCACAGCAGGCCGGGGCGCGACCAACTCCGGAGACGATCCACGCGAACGGCAAGGAGGCTTATATCTTTCCAATCCTGCAGCGTCGCCGTGCGATCACCCAGAAATGGCGCCACATCGGCAATATCATCGCGGAAGGCGGGCAGGCCGCGTTGCTGAATCTCCGGGAACGCTCCCTTGAAAATGATGTAGGCGCATTGCCAGTAGTCGCCGCGATTGATGGTGACCAGCATTTTGCCCTTTTTCAAGTGGCCCAATGCGTAGTAGGAGTCCTCGGGCCTTTTCGGCAGGCGCATCCAGAGCACATCCATCGGCGCGCCGAGATCTTCGATTTCTAGACAAGCTTTTTCTCGGACGACGGAATGTCTTCCGTCGGCGCCGAGGGTGAGTTGAGCACGCAGTTCGAAAACGCCGTCCGGAGTCTTGCCCTTCACGCC